>Ga0315542_1000500_pt1 | contig 24617 bp, 22 predicted proteins | sample SalMarSW160120MG_FD_202541 | JGI IMG/M metagenome (GOLD analysis project Ga0315542, IMG submission 202541) | Salt marsh sediment microbial communities from the Plum Island Ecosystem LTER, Massachusetts, United States - Salt Marsh Sediment SW1601-20 ... | reverse complement strand
ACTTTACAATTTAAATTGAACACACTTATCAAATTATCGTGTACCAAGACAAATTCTGCTACCGAGACAAAGTCAATAGGGCTGCCGGCCAGCGCACAGGTGTCCTGGTTTTTGCAGGCGCCATTTATAAACTACACCCTGACATGAAACTTCCGCCCCATCTACCGGGACTCAGCCATCTGGACACATATGCCTGGACAAGAAACTGCTCGTCCGTCTATCGGGACTCAGGCAAAAACCACGCCACCGCGACACAGACGGCAACTAACCAAACCGCCGGGCCGTTAGCGATCAGCCCAAGCCAGCACAGACACCCATAAATAAAAACTAGATATGAAGCTACTAAGTATATTCTTAGCCATTTTTGTTATATTTTTAGAAAATTCATGTAACGATATGAAACAAAAAGTGCTCAACTCAGATGAAATGATGATCAGAATGTCAGAAATTGGAGTAGACTCTGTTTACCTTAATGAATATCTTCGGATTCTTAAAGAAGAATCTGAAGCCTCAGTCAGATTAGAACCAGGTGTTATTTCAATTTATCCCATGTTTCAAAAAGAAAATCCGACTGAAATTAGGATTTTAGAAATCTATGCTAACAAAAAGGCATACGAATCACATTTGCAAACACCACATTTCAAAACCTACAAGACATCAACGTTAAATATGGTAAAATCGTTGAAGTTGATAGATATGGAACCAATAGACAAAAATTCCATGCCTAATATTTTTAAAAAACTGGATCAGACTGAAATACAAAAAAAATGAGGCCGAATCGCTAACTCGGACGGTTTAATTAATTGCCTTTTGCAACCCAGACTACTTCTCGATCAGCCCCTAAAGTCTATGCGAGTAAATTCATTTCAACTTATCAAATTATGTTGCACCCGGACTGATCCTGCTGCCAAGACAAAGTCAATAGGGTTGCAAGCCGTCGCTCAGTTGTCATGGTTTTTGCATACCACCTAGACAACTTTATCGTGACATGACAAATCCTGCCCACTTATCGGGACTATGCCATCTGGACACTTCTGCCTGGACGAGAAACTGCGCGTACGTCTAGCGGGACTTGGCAAAAACCACGCCACCGCGACACGGACGGCAACTAATCAAACCGCCCGGCCGTTATGCGTAATTATCTGATAACCTACTTATTATGAATCTTGTTCATATTCTTAAGCAACTTTTCTTAGAGTATTCCCATCATTATATAAATGACATACTGAAAATGAAATACTGCATTAAATTCCGATCATGGCGCTATATAGTAATAATCACAATGATATCGGTACTAGCAAGTTGTGAAGAGAGTGAAAGCCTTATTGACATAAGTGATCAAGTCCAATTTTTAAATGTCGACTTCTTTGGACCTTGTTTTTATGGACCTGTTGACAAAAAATATCATGAAATTACATTTACCGATAATCAATCATACCAAATATTCGGTAATTCTATCAGAGTAAATCTTTATAATATGGATTGTCAGTCAGCTGATATTACAATCATTGACTTTAACAAATACTCATTAATAGGTAAGTATACTAGTGGAGGTGGATGTTCCTCACAATATGAAAGACAAATCCTGGATGATAAGGTGAATAAAAAACTTATATATAAAATCAAAGTCCAATATTCCGGTGATTGTGAGCTATACTTTTTTAATATGAATTGGGCACTTATTCCAAAACTTGAGAATGGTTATAAAATAGAATTTCAAGTAGAATAGACTCTTTAGATCCGACTCAAGATTATGCCTAAAATCATGACTTATTCATTGATAAAACTCATTTGTTCCCCAAGATAAATAAATAACTACGCATAACACGAGGTCAATTTATTGTGACAATTCCTGCTCATCTACTATGACTATTCCTTCTGGACAAATTTCATGTGATGAAACAAATCCTGCCGACTTACCGTGATTAATATCGAGACAAACTTTTTCTAATTGGATAACTTTTTCATAAAATAACTACCTTTACAAAAAAATAATTATGAGTACAATCGAACTGAGACATAATATCATTGAAAAGCTCTCACTCATTGATGACGACTCATTCTTAAAAGCGATCAAGACTATTATTGATTCAAAAGTTAACGAGGGGACCTATAAACTTTCTGATTTCCAGAAGAAGCGAATCGATTCAGGTAGAGAGCAGCTAAAAAAGGGGCAATCAATTTCGAATGATGTTTTGCAAAAAGAGGTTGACCAATGACTAAGTACAAAATAGAATGGTCAATTGAAGCAAGATTAGACCTTATTGACGTCCTTGAATTTAACATAATAAGAAATAAATCTGCAGCTTACAGCAAAAAGCTGAATACTTAGATCAATAAAAGCATTAAGGCTATCACCAAAAATCCTCTGATTGGATTGCATTCTCAAATAGATTCGGTAAGAGTCTTAATAACTGGAGACTATCAAATTATTTATGAGATCTGTGATAATATTATCCTGATTATTATGATTTGGGACTGTCGCAGAGATCCAGAGGACAAAATCCTTGACCAAAGGATAAAAAAATAACAACTAAACATAACACGGATGGTATAATTAATTGCCTTCGGCAGCCCTGACAACTTCATTATCAGCCCTTAAAGTCTATGTTCACAACTTCATCTCACTTATTAAATTCTGTATACCATGACTATTCCTGCTACCGAGACAAAGTCAATAGGGCTGCCGGCCAGCGCACAGGTGCGGACGGCAACTAACCAAACCGCCGGGCCGTTATAGTGCATTCGAAATCAGCCACATATCCAAATTCGACCACAGCTAACGCACTATAACTCCAGCTCATTTTATAAACTGAGTTTGATCCAAAGACATACAACTATCATTTACCTTGACTAATCCATCTGGCAACTATATCATGACACGGAAAACTGGCTCTCTTACCGAGACTTTAATAAATGACATTTCGCTATCTTTACAAGAAAAGACTAATGAACGAATCAGACATTAAGATATTCCAAGCTGAGGACGGAAAAACTGAGATTCAAGTCGTTGTCCAATCTGAAACTGTTTGGCTGTCTCAAAAACAAATGGCTGACCTATTTGAAAAAGACTCTGATACCATTGGACTGCATTTAAGAAACATTTATAAATCTGGAGAGCTTATTGAAAAAGCAACTACCGAGAAATCCTCGGTAGTTCAAAAAGAAGGCAAGAGAAACGTAACCAGGACTTTAAAACTTTATAACCTTGATGCTATCATCTCAACTGGATACAGAGTAAATTCAAAAAGAGGTATCCAATTCCGGATTTGGGCAAATCAGATTATAAAGGACTATTTGGTTAAAGGCTTTGCCCTCAATGAAAGACGATTAAACTCTCAAAATGAACAGCTAAAAAGCCTCAAGGAATCTGTTCTGATCTTAACTAAGATTGTAAATCAAAAAAAACTTTCTGCAGATGAGAGTGAAGGATTATTAAAAATAATTACTGATTATGCTTACGCCTTAGACATCCTTGATCAATATGATTATCAAAATCTAAAGATATCAAACACCTCAGACGAAGAACTCTATAGAATTACTTATAAGGAAGCTGTAAATCACATCAATAGGTTAAGAGAAATCTATGGCAATGGACTTCTTTTTGGTAAGGAAAAGGATAACTCTTTTAAAAGCTCCATTTCGACTATTTACCAAACATTTGATGGTAAGGATTTATATCCAAGTATTGAAGAAAAGGCTGCTAACTTACTTTACTTAGTCACAAAAAATCACTCTTTCGTTGATGGAAATAAACGGATAGCTGCATACTTATTCCTTTTCTTTCTAGAAAAAAATAATTTACTCTTTACCGAGACTGGAGAAAAACGAATCCAAGACAACGCTCTTGTAGCTTTGACTTTAATGATTGCTGTCAGCAACCACGACGAAAAGGATACAATGACAAAAGTAATAGTCAACTTGATAAATAAAAACAACGCACTATAACTTAGGTTCAATTTTTGTGACAAATTAGTTTAAGAGCTATACTGAAAGAAATTCTTTACGGTTTTTGCGGCTCCAAGACAACTTTATCATGACGAGAAAAATTCTGCCCATCTATCGGGACTCCGCAAAAACCGATTTTCACTAAACAGTATTTCAATAATTGACCAAAACTAATATGGAAACAAAAGTCAAAAACATGCCGCCTTTAGTCCTGGTATTTTTAGCTTTCTTATTACCAGGCTGTAAAAACGAGAAAACCCAGCCAATTGAAATGGTTGCAGTACCATCTTTGGAATTGCTTTCAGATAAATCAATAGGAAAAGACTCATCTCAAAAGGTCCAAATATCGCTTGAATCTTTTTATATAAGCAATGAAATTACGAACAAAGAATATCGTGAATTTACGGATTGGGTGAAAAATAACCCAGAGCAGATTCTATCAAGAACCAAGGAAATACGAGGGTCAAAAAATGAATTTGGAAAAACAAGAGTGTGGACTGTTCCAGTCTTAATTGGAATGGATGAATTACTTCCGAAGGTAATTGATTCATCTGCTCTTTATAAACTAGATAAAAGGTACAAAAACTATTTCACAGATGAGAAGTATGATGACTATCCAGTTGTAGGCGTTTCAAGAAATAATGCTGAGTATTTCTGTTGCTGGAAGACAAATTTTGAATTTGTGTGGAAAACGGTAGGACACGGGAAATCAAAAATATATACTGCAAGAGGCCCTGAGACTCATTTCCGACTACCACAAGAAATAGAATGGGAATATGTAGCAAAACAACCTCTTAAAAAAAGCATGAGCAATGATCATTCAATTCGCAAAGTCGATGACGGCAACACAAATAAATGGGGTATTTCACATCTAGTAGACAATGTTTCTGAGTGGGTTTTGTCTTCAGATGATTCTTTGGCAATAAGCCGTGGGGGATCTTGGCGGACCAATAGTAATATCTCTGATCGTGAAAGAATGGATCCTGATTCAAGCAACGGTTATACTGGATTTAGAATTGTAAGGACTTATACACCAATTGAAATCAATAAAAAACCAAATAAATAAGAGCTTCGATCGTGATGAAAAATAAAAAAACGCACTATAACTCATATTTAGAAATAAATTGTTACACTTGACCAATTCGAAACATGATTCTCTAACTTAAATTATTACAAGATGAAAACTACATTGAGAATTACACTTCTTTTAACATTATTTACTTCAGGTTGTATAATGCACTCAACTGATGAAAAAAAAATAACTTTTTTGCTGTCTAAACTCGATAAAAATAACAGAAGCCTCAATACAATCTCATATTACACTAGTTTTGAACAGATAGATCCAGCTTTGAATGATTCTGTCTTTAAAGTTATTGGAAAGATTTGGCTCCAACCTAATAAAAAAGATAGTATTTTTGGTTCGGTTTTTCATGTTCACGGGAGTGACAGAGGAGGGTTATTTGACTATTACTATGATGGGACAAAAAGCTATGAGATTCGTCACAAAAACAAGACGGTAAAAATAATTGATCCGTACAAATACGAGAACAATGCAAATAATCCAGCTAAAGCAAGGACAGCTTTGTCTCCGATAGTTTATGAATTGACAGATATTGGCATATCAAGATCGCTTCAGAAAAATAATCCAGTAATAAGTTTAGTCAGTAATATGGATTCTTATAAAATTGCGTTTAAATATCCACCTGATGAGTATGGACAGGAGATGACAAAATACATCTCAATAGACAAAAAAACGTATGTAATCAAAAGGATTCAAAAGAACGTATTGTGGCGTGGAATTGAACAAAAAACAATATACAATATAGACAGTCTCCTATTTAATAATTCAGAAATAGGTAATAATATTTTTTTACAAAATACATATTCTGATTACGCAGTTTCAGAATTAAAAAGAGATACAAATCATCAAAGTGCTTCTACTTCAATAGGGTTAAAAGCTAAAATTTTTAAGTATCCCACTTCTAATAATGATTCAATTAATGTAACAATTCTAAATGGTAAATACGTTTTACTTGATTTTTGGGAAACATGGTGTGGTCATTGCATTTTGGCATTGCCAGATATTCAAAAATTACAAGACATGTATAAGACTGATTTAATTGTAATTGGGATTACAACAGAAAATAAACTTATAGTAGAAAAGCTGTTAAAAAATAATAAGCTTACATATATCAACATTTTTGCAGATCAGCAAATTCTTAAAGATTATATGGTTACTGGTAGACCAAGTTATTTTCTTTTAGATAAAAAAGGAACAATAATAGATCATACAGAAGGTGATCTACAAAAAATAGAATTAGACCTAAAAGACTTGTTATAGTCAATCTCTCAGGACTTTTCATTTCTAATTATTGAACAAAAAAACGCACTATAACTCAAGTTCATTTATTCAATTTAATTTTATGTTCGACAATATATCCTGCTATCAGAGACATCAACAATGGATTTTGCATCGTCATCAAGACAATTTTATCGTAAGAGAACAACTCCGACTAGGCATCTTTAAATAAACCAGATAAATCCCGACCATTGACTGGGACTTTTGCAAAACACACATCACAGATTAGCTCTTTTCGAAATTTATTAAGTAAAATAAAGATTGTACAATGAAAATTCTCATACTCCTATTAAGTTCGATCCTGATTACAAATTGCAACCCCCAGGATTCTTTAAAAAGCAATTCTCAAACCGATAGTTTCAGGTTTAAAAGCCACGAATTATTAGCCAGTTTTAAAAATAAGAATAAGATTCAAGGATTGGCCTTTGCAGTTTTTAACAAGAATCAAACATTATATAGTGAATACTTGGGATACTCAACGAATGGCCTTAGAATTAATGATGAGACTATTTTTAGTATTCAATCCATTTCTAAGAATATTACCGCCTTGGCAATAATGATTGCAGTTCAGGATGGAATACTGAATCTAGACACCCCAATAACCGAATATCTGCCTTCATTTACAGTCAACAGTTGTTTTGAAGATTCTCCTGAACAAAAAATTACTTTAAGAATGTTACTATCTCATACGGCTGGTTTCACTCATGAAGCATCAATTGGCAATAACTATGATTTTACTCCTTGTGATACAAAAGATCATATCAACAGTATTAATAAAACTTGGCTAAAGTTCCCTCCTGGGACTAATTATTCATATTCAAATTTGGGTTTTGATCTTGCCTCAGCCATAATCGCTCAAAAAACCGGGGGCAGTTTTAATGATTACCTTAAATCTAGAATCTTTCAACCTCTTTCCATGACAAATAGCACAGCAGATGATAAAGAGGTGGTGATGGACAAAAACAGAACTGAAGGAAACATTCCTTTTATAAAGAAAAAACATTATCCCATTCCACTCCCTGGATCAGGAGCTGTTTATACTAGCTTGATTGACTTTACTAAGTATACACAATTATTGATGAACTATGGTGAATCATTCAATAAGGCACTGATTGATAAGAGGTATATATACGACATGTGTAAAATAAATATCAATAATTATGGATTGGGAACATACATAGATAAAAGCAATGACATCTTATTCATCAACCATAATGGTGGTGGATTTGGCTATGGTGCAACCCTATTATGGTTTCCGGAATATGATCTCGGATCAGTTATTCTTTCCAACAAACCGTGCAATACCTTTGATATTTGCTTTTCTATCATGAACGAGTATATCAAAGCATCTGGTTTATTAAAGAATGTTAGAGTTACTGAGGAGTTTGACAGCCTTAATGGCTATTATTTCGAAAATAAAGCGACTATTAATAAACAAAAGGAATTTTCTTTCAAATGTGATACTTTATTTAGGCCTGAATGGTCAAAATATGTTGGCAAATATAAAGTCATACTTAAGGGAATGGATATTAAATGGTACGCCAAAATAGCTCGTTTCCTTGGATTTGGAAATCAACGAATAAAATTAATGCAAGTTGGACAACGCTTACAAGTTTTTGGGTATTTTGGGAATAGCAAACTAAAAGAACTTGAACCTGGATTATTCTTTACCGAAGATTATGAAGCTCTTGATTTTAGGACGGATAAGCCAACTTTTAAAAATATTTTGATACAAAAAAATTAAAAAACGCACTATAACACGGACAATAAAGGTAAGTTGTTTGTCATGCTTTTTGCATGACTTTGAGCCACTTACCAGGACTGGTACTTAACCCGGCACCCGGACACGCACATCTGCACGCAATAAAAATTGTACCATGACGGCAAAAAGCACGCCATACCTGTCTTGCCACCGGGACAACTTTTCGGCTAAAGTACCAGGACCAGTGGCCGGATAGCTGCGCCAGGTAACAGGCCACCTCTGCAGGCTGGCTCCATCGCTAAAACAGCCCACCGGGCTGTTTCTATACGCTCGGCCCTCTTTATTGCCGGCCGTTATATTTAAGCCTTAAATCGCCTACAAGAGAGACATTTCGACTAAAATGGCCTAAATATAACTCCTTAAGCAAGGAATAATTCTATCTTAATTAGCTGTAACCTTAATAATAACTCTTAATTATTGTCATTATATCTGAATACTTAAAGATCTTTTAAGATCAAAAACACAACTAAGTATTCTTATCAAAGATTTTGTATATTTGACATATGTTTTTACAAAAGAGACATAAAATCAATTATTTAAAACTATCTATTTCGTTAGTTTTATCAATTCTTTTTACTTATAATTCCTGGAATGGCTTAATGAAGCCTTATGATTCTCTGCATGCATCTGGACTTTCCCCTTCAGGTACCAGTTTATATGTTTATATTAATACTCCTCAACCGCCAACAATAAGTAGTTGGGTACCAATATTAAATAGCTCTCAGTTCAATTTTGTCAATAACTATTATAAAGAATTAGTCAAAGCCAGACAACTTGATCAAATCATTGCAAAATCCAAAAAAATAAAATTTGCAATAACGATTATAAAGCCACCTGGCTTTTATAATTACTTCGTAAAAAGGGAAACTGACGAACACCCGGTTTTAAGTTAATATCAATTTGATTTCTTCGACTATTTGCTCAACAAATAGTTATGCTATTATATTAACTTAAAATCATAACTCATGAAAACACTCCATAATTTATTTACAATAATAATTTTATCAATTGTTCTTTTTCTTGGAGCTTGCCAGAGAAATAAGCAGTACTCTAATCTAATGGCTTGGCGGGCTGATGTTGATGCAATTCGAACTTGGGTTAAAAATTACACGGAAGCCATAAATTCAGCTGATGTTGAACGAATATTATCCTGTGAAAGTGATGATATTTGTTATTACCCAGCAAATCAACCATTCTTTTCTGGTAAAGAAAATCTAAGAAAATGGTTATTATCCTATTTTAATTATTTCAGTCCCAATGAGAGTTTTAGTTTGCTTGATTTTAATGTCTATGGCGATTTTGCCTATGTAATAGGTAAATATTCTCTCCAGGGAAAAATTAAACAAACTGGTGAGGAATTCAGAGATAATGGGAAGTTTACTAACTTTTTCAAACGGCAATCAGATGGTAATTGGATATGTACTCAATCTATGTGGAACAGCGATAATCGAATTTTTGATATACACTCCCAGATTCTCGATGATTTTTCAGGTACATGGACACTAGACTTATCGAAAAGCATAACACCTCCAGGCCTTATATCTTCAAAATTAGTAATTACCCAAAAAGGTAATAATTTAGATATTATCAGGACTAGTCAAATAAAAGGTAAAGACCCAAAAATAAATTCCTCCAATTATGCAATTGGGAGTAAAACTCAAAATATGTTAAAATCTGGAATTCTTACAACTACTAGTACATTGATTTCAGGTAAACAAACCTTTACACTTAATGAAACACTTATTTCTGAAAAAAATGGCATAAAACAAGAATACAAAAGAATCACAATTTACTCATTAACTGCAAAAGGAGAAATATTGAATATTATATCCGATGACATCTCTCCAGAAAGATCAACTGCTCTCAAAAATGAAAGACATATGGAAATGATCTATACAAAGTTCTAGACAAATATTATGATTGTACCGCGACCGCTCCAGTGCTCATTTATGACTTCCTGCACCTAGACAACTTTTAAGCTACCTGGTAAACTTGTACCGCGACACTACCAGTATCTAAGTGATTTGTACCCTTACTGTTAAAAAAACCTACTAAAACTATCCTAACAATTTTAGTATTTATCAATCAATATCGAGACTATTAATCTAATAAAGAAAATTACAAACAGGCCTAAATATAACACGGACGGTTTAGTTAATTGACTTCGTCGAGCTCGGACCGAGTGACAACTACAGGTTGCTGTGCAAAGTAAATTCCGGTCGGTCCTCGGTTGGCTTCGCCTAGCTCGTCCCGAATGATCATATCAGATTGCTTCGCAAAGTAAAATATGGTCGGCCCTCGGTTGCCTTCAGCAGCAAGGACAACTAATCAATAGGCCCGTAAAATCTATGCGAGTAAACTTATACCCACTTATTAAAATTTGTGTGCCTTGACAGATCCTGCTACCGTGACAAACACAATAGGGCTGCCGGCCAACGCGCTGTTGTCAAGAGTTTTGCAGCCCACCCCTGCAACCATCACGGCGCTGCAAAACACATGCTTTTTTGCCTGCCCGGACTCCGCCTTTTAGACAACTTAACCCTGACATGGCAACTCCTTCCCATCTACATGAACTTTGCTTTCTGTGTAACTTTATCATGACACCAAAACTCCTGCCAATTTATCTGGATTATAATTGGTGCACCGTGTCTAATCCTGCAGCCGATACGAAGTCATTAGGGCTACCGGCCAACCCGCAGTTGACAGCGTTTTTTGCTCTGCCGTTTATAAAGTGTACCTTTACAAGAAAACTATTTACCTTTAACCGGGTCTCATACCTATGAGAACTTACCGTGAGGTGACATCTTCGTACCGTTTACCAGGACTTGCAAAAAAAACTCGCCATCGCTTCGATGCACTCTGGGCTTGCTCCGACGGCAACAAACCTTACCGGCTGGTCCGTATAGCCAAGGCTAAAAAAGTCTTGGTAACAGAAATTTCATAATCAAAAACAAACTTTGCAATGGACATTCAACACAAAAGCAACGAACAACTCCAACAAGAGTTAATGGAATTGCGGCAAGAATATAATTCCATAAAAGAATTATATGATAACGAAAATTCTATGCGCAAATACGAGTATGATGAGACTCTTGAAACCAATTTTAAGTTAGCACTTGCCATGCAAGGCTCAAAAATGGCTTGGTGGGAAATGGACGTACCAACAGGCCATGTCACTTTCGACAAACATAAGGTTGAAATGCTGGGTTATCCACCCGAAAACTTTACACATTACAAGGATTTTACAGCTCTGGTTCATCCTAATGATTATAAAAGGATCATGCATGCGATGAAAGGCCACCTTGATGGTACTCTTGACAAATATGAAGCTGAATACCGGATTCTGGCCAGCTCAGGTGAATATATTTGGTTCTATGATTATGGTTGTGCTGTAAAAAAAGATCCCGATGGGAAACCGCTGATTGTTACCGGCTTTGTTTATAATATCACGGATAAGAAAAAGGAAGAGGAGAGATTGCTTTTAATAAGTAGAGCAGTTGAGTCCACAAGTGATGCTATTGGAGTCTCTGACAACCAGGGACATCATTTTTATCAGAACAAGGCTTATTCCGATTTATTCGGATACAAAACTGCTGAGGAAACAGAAACGGCTGGAGGAGGTCAGATTACTGTGAAAGATCCTGAGATTGCCAGAGAAATGTTTGAGAATATCCTGAGTGGTAAGCCCTGGTCGGGAGAGTTAGAAATGGTAACTAAGAGCGGACGTGTCTTTCCTGCTTATGAGCGTGCTGATGCAATAAAAGATAAGGAGGGAAATATAATTGGATTAATTGGCATAATGACTGACATCACGGAGAAAAAAGAATTTGAGAAAAAAATACTTCGTGATAAATTATTTGCAGATCAACTCATCAATTCACTTCCGGGCTTATTTTACGTAATTAGTACCGAAGGCAAATTCGTTAACTGGAACAAAAATTTGGAAGCCGTAACAGGATATTCCTATAACGAAATGGCTGAAATTAGCCCTCTTGATTTATTTGCCGGGGAAGATAAATCAAATATTGAAAAAAATATCATTCAGGTATTTTCAAAAGGAAATGCTTCAATAGAAGCGACCCTTATTTCGAAAAACCAAACAAAAACACCCTATTATTTTACAGGGAAAAAAATTACAATTGATGATCAAATCTACTTATCTGGATTAGGTATTGACATTAGCACCCAAAAAACGAATGAGGAAAAATTAGTGAAAAGTGAAAATATGCTTCAAATGGTCCTGGATAATTTCCCTGGAGTGGTATTTTGGAAAGACAGACATTCGAATTATTTGGGGTGTAATCAGTCTTTTGCAACCGGAGCAGGATTAAAAAGTCCGGTTGAGGTTGTCGGAAAAACTGACCTTGAAATGCCATGGGCATCAACAGAAGCCATTAATTACCTTAAAGACGATAAAGATGTCATGGAATGTGGTAAAGGAAGAATGCACATTATTGAAACGCAGCATCAATCCGACGGTCAGGTAATATGGTTAGATACCAGCAAATTTCCGTTGCTGGATTCAAGTGGTCAGGTCATTGGTGTCATTGGTGTATCCAATGACATATCCACGCTCAAGATGGCAGAGCAAGAATTAATTAATACGAACAAGGAACTTGCATTTCAAAATGCGGAGAAAGAAAAACGAGCATTAGAATTAATCAGAGCCAAAGAGAAAGCCGAAGAAAGCGACCGCCTCAAATCCGCTTTCCTTACCAATATGAGCCATGAGATACGTACTCCAATGAACGGTATTCTTGTCTTTGCCGAACTATTGAAAGAACCGAATTTATCAAGTGATGACCAACAAGATTTTATTCAAACCATCCAGATTAGTGGCGAACGTATGCTCGATACCATCAATAGCATTGTTGATATTTCGAAAATTGAATCAGGACTTATGAAAGTTGATATTAAGGAAACAAATATTAACGAGAAAATTGAATTCGCTTATAAATTCTTCAAACCAGAAGTTGAAATTAAAGGGTTGCAGTTTTTATTTAAAAATGGTTTGCCAACAAAAGAAGCCATCATTAAAACAGACGATGAAAAAGTATATGGAATGCTGATTAATCTTATTAAAAATGCCATTAAGTTTACTAATGTAGGTTCAATTGAATTTGGATATGAGAAAAGGGGGAAATACCTTGAATTCTTTGTAAAAGATTCTGGTATAGGCATTCCAGAGAACCAGAAAGAAATGATTTTTGAGAGATTCAGGCAGGGTAGTGAATCGTATAACCGGGGATATGAAGGCAGTGGCTTGGGTTTAACAATAGCGAAATCTTACGTAGAAATGCTTGGTGGAAAGATATGGGTGGAAAGCGAAGAAGGGAAAGGCTCAATATTTTATTTTACCATTCCTTACAATGCTGTATCAGAAGAAAAAACTGCAATCAAAAATGTTACTATTGAAAAAGATAAAGAAGTTCAGTTAAAAAACCTGAAAATATTGATTGTCGAAGATGATGAAGTATCTTATTCAGGTCTTACAAAAATCCTACAAAAATTTAGTAAAGAAGTTATACATGCAATAACAGGTGTTCAAGCCGTTGAGGCTTGTCGTAATAATCCTGACCTTGATTTGGTCTTAATGGACATTAGAATGCCCAAAATGGATGGAAATGAAGCCACACGTCAAATCCGTCAATTTAATACGGATGTAATTATCATTGCTCAAACAGCCTATGCATTTTCTGGCGACAAAGAAAAGGCAATAGAAGCGGGATGCAATGATTATATTTCAAAACCAATTAATATGACTTTATTATATGAGTTAATCAAAAAGTATTTTAAATGATAATGCCATCTTTTTTTATCTCCTCACCCGTTTGCAAGTACATTCCGCAAGATCGAATATCTAAAAACAAAACTCCTCTCAAATTTGCGTAAAGAACTTGCAAAAACACACATAATTAAATTGAAATCATAAAAGTTAAAGAATGGGAAAGTATATATCCATGATAATTCATCGCGAGACCAGCTCGATAAACACGGACTTACTATCTGGATTATGACTTAATTATTATACTTATTTTCTGGAATAATTCAATTCCATCCTTATACAAAGATTTATGGGAAACCTTTTCTAAAACCAATTCAAAAGAGATAACCTTACAAAATATTATCGGGACAAAAATAAATGCGTTCAACATGACTAATTACCATGACAAAGAACCTGCTCTACAGCTAACACGGATGGTATGGGTAATTGACTTCGTCGAGCTCGGACCGAGTGACAACTACAGGTTGCTGTGCAAAGTAAATTCCGGTCGGTCCTCGGTTGGCTTCGCCGAGCTCGTCCCGAATGATCATATCAGGTTGCTTCGCAAAGTAAAATATGGTCGGTCCTCGGTTGCCTTCAGCAGCCCGGACAACTCCGTAATCGACTCCAACAGTCTATGTTAGAAACTACCTCACAACTTATAAAATTATGTGTGCCATGACTACTCCTGCTGCCGAGACAAAGTCAATAGGGCTGCCGGCTGACGCACAGGTGTCATGGTTTTTGCAGAGCCACTTATAAACTACATCTTGACATTTAACTTCTCCCCGTCTACCGGGACTGGCAAAAACCACGCCACCGCGACACAGACGGCAACTAACCAAACCGCCGGGCCGTTAGCAGCAATAATTTGAACATCAATATGATAGACGTATTAATTAACCGGCTTGCCCTAACGCAGCTTGCATATTGCAATTCACGGTTTTGTTTTATTAAAATTACAAAACCGGCCCATGAGCACCATCTGCAAGCTCCAACGCTTTTGCAAGCCTTAACTCCTGTGTTCCATGACAACCTCGCATTTTCTATAAATACTGCTGCTAACCTAAAAATATTTATCTTCGATATATAACAATCAAAAACATGATATTATGAAAATTTCAGAAAAGTTAACATATTTAATTTCAATTATAGTATTAATTACTTCTTGCTATCAAAAACACAATATTGAGGCGAAAATCAAGGGATTAGGCAATGATACCGTTCTGGTTGAATACGTTCCAATATCAAAATTTTATGAAATGGATGAGCCAATTCATGATACAATAATATCTAACAATGATAACTTTTCATATGACACTCCATTGAATGAGCCAATTCTATTATTTATGTTTCCCAAGAAAGGAGAATACAAAAGATTAAGCGGAGTCTCATATCGTCCCATGCAAAAATATATTGTTACTCTTTTGAAACCGGATGATAAATTAAATATTCAAGGGGAATTGAATGATTTATATATTGATTATCAAGCTAAAGGTTCTGAATTCAACGAGAAATATAGTCAAGTAAGAAAGACATACATTGAAAAAACTTCTGCCGCTGTCTTAATTGAATTGAAACTTGATTCTCTCATGTCAAAAAACGGAGACAAAGTATTAATTAATGAACTTTTCAAGAAACGAACCGAAATTGGGGCAGCTGAAAAAATAGGACAACTTGAATACATCAAAAATAATTGGGATAAAGAACTTTCTGCGTACTATTTGACAAGACAACCCCTGGATACATTAGGCAAATATTTTAAGAACTTAAGTTCTGACCTTAAGGAAGGCATATTTAAAAACATGCTTGAGAATCGAATTATAACTTTCAAGAAATTTGTGAAAGTGCGAGAGGCAGAGTTAAATATTAATGTGGGAGGTACAGCGCCAGATTTTACTCTGAAATCACTTGATGGAAATAATTTTACTCTAAGTTCAATACAAAAAAAATACATTGTACTAGATTTTTGGGGGTCCTGGTCTGGACCCTGCGTATCAGGATTTCCAAAAATGAAAGAATTCCATAACAAATTCACTGCAAGCGGATTAATAAACGATTAATTTGATCTAAATTTGACTCATTATGAAGACACTTGTAAATATTACTTTGATTTTTATGTTATTTGTTTCATCATGTAAGAAGGAAAGAACATATTATTTACAAGATGATTATAATCAGGTCCTAAACGCCGCAAAACAAGATAATAAACTAGTGTTTTTCGACTTTTATACAATCTGGTGCGGAGGTTGTAAAGAATATGATAAACATATTTTTACAGATAGTACTTTTAAACAGTATTTGTCTAAGAATTTTTACTCATCTAGGATCAATGCCGAGCTAGTTCAAAATAAAACAATCACAAAAAAATATTCAATTTATGCATATCCAACGATAATTTTAGCAAACTCAAAAGGGGAAGAGATTGATCGAATCGTAGGTTACCAAGGTGACAACATCGAAAAATTTATCTCTCTCATTAATAATATTCTTAGAGGAAAAGAAAATCTGAGATATCTGGATTCTCTTTATTCAATTACTCCTGACAGTATTGAACTAATGCATAAAATTGCTGTAGAAAAATTACTTGATAAAAACGATTATAAAAATTTAATGCAATTTTCACAAGTAGCAATCAATAAATCAAAAAATCCGGAAGTAAATAAAGAAGCTCGATTTTTCTATGCGATTGGAGCTATCAACAATAAATCAAATCAAAATCCACAACCACTCAAAGATTTGCTTAACTCTAAAGTCCTATCCGATAGTGGGTATATTGAGGAATGTAATGTGCAATTATTATACTTTTACCAAAGGCTAAATAAGCTCGATAGTATTGATCATTACTACAGCGTACTAATAAAATTTACACGACCAGGAGGACATCTTATGTATGTTCGAAATTATGCTAGATTTCTGTATGAAAACAACCGGAAAATTAATTTAGCTGATCAACTCACAAGAGAATACTGTGCTTTCCCTGGTGCTGAGGCGGATCACTGGACTCCTTTTCTAATGGCCCATTCAGCCGCAAAGCAAAACAATATTGCGAAGGGAGTTGAAATTTTTGACAAATGGATGGACAAATATAGTCCACCTAATGCTAAAGACAAAAGTCAGTGGCCATACATATTTTACATCGAATTTGCTACTTATTACCATACAAGTCTCAAGAAAGCCCTGGAATATGCAAAAGAACTCGAGGATTTAAATGCGTCAAAATACAACAAGAAATTGCTTGCACAGGTACTTTATCTCAATAATTATAAAGACCAGGCTGTTAACAAATTAAAAGAAATTTTACCAGATATAGAAACTGAATCAGAAAAGAAAGAGATTGACGACCTAATTGTCAGCTATCAAGACAAATAAAAAACTGGCCATAACACGAACAGCAACAAAGAGATTTTGATCTGTAAAATCAATTTTTTTTGTAACTTGTGTTTGCATAGTCTCTGTGTATTTAATCTATTTACGAACGATAATTTACAAAGTTATTGATATCGTACCGGAGACTATGCTTTTATCATAAGTGCTAAAGGTAAGTTGTTTGTCATGCTTTTTGCATGACTCTGAGCCACTTACCGGGACCAGCATCTAATCCGGCACCCGGACACGCACAGCTGCCCCCAATAAACATTCTGCACCTTGACAAATTTCTGCTTCGAATCAGACTTAAACAGCGACACTGCGCCAGTGCCCTTTTCTAACATTATCTACCGGAAGAAATACCCGGCCGTCTATCAAACTTGTGCCGCGACCGCGCCTGCACCCAATAAAACTTGTACCCAGACGGCAAAAAGTACGCCATACCTGTCTTGCACCGGGACCCCTTCGCTCCGCTCAGGGTGACCCGGCTAAAGTACCGATATAAATGTCAAATGTTTATATTAATTATAATGCCAACCCTGCAGGCAGGCTCTTCGCTAAAATAGCCCACAGGGCTATTTTTAAACGCTCAGCCCTCTTTATTGCCGGGCCGTTAGCATTTATGCGAAGTCGTTTTTCGAGACATATTACTTATAGTTAGACAGATACGTAATGATGAAATTAGCACAAATGCTAACTCACAAAAGCATATTTATTATCAAATATATATATCAAAAGGTTTTTGCTTATTACTTTTAATGCACACCTTGACAAATTATTTCTTGCTTGTTAACAGGGACTCATATTATAGAGAGTTGTGCTTTAAAGAGGAAACATCTGCCCATCTACTGGGACTTTCAAAAACCTCGCCATTACTGACACTTTCATATATTACCTGAACTTAAAAAATGTTTAATACTTATGATATTGAAATTTAAAGGGATAGTCTGTTGCATTCTCAGTCTCCAGATCTAAGTACCGTAATTGAAAAATACTACTATCATCTTTTTGGAAGTATTCTACGCGAACAGGATAAAAACCCTTTTTCAAAGGAAGAACAAATGATTTCACACTTTCAGTCTCATGAATACCATCATTATCAATAATCAGTTTATCCCCAAGGAATAATTTTGAACCATCGTTTGAAATAATCGCGAAATAATAATAACCATCCTTTGGAATTTCAAAATAACCTTCTAACAGACACGCAAAATTGGTTTTACTCGGGAGCTTATTAATATTAAAAACACTATCAGCAATACCGGTCTTGACCGGTGTGAGTTTTTTGAAATCAGGTAGTTTTTCCCAGTTCCCCTCGTAATAGGAATACTTCAAGCCACCCTGATTAATCTTTTTTGGTTTAGGTACTGAAGGCAATGCTTCACCGAATTTAAAATTACCTCTGATTGTTTTATCATATTTCCCACTTGTAGAAAATGATTTCAGAACTAGTTGAGATGGTTCTGTTACTGTAATCTTTGAATCCATCACCTTTTTGGATGTCATATCCGGTTCTGTGCCATCAATAGTGTACCTGAGTTCAAGGTTCCCGTTCACCCATATCTGAATTGGTTTGTCCTTTAATAAGATACCATTCATCGGATGGAAACTGACAGAAGAATTTGAATAACCCCAATATGAAAATTTTATTCCATCATACATCGCTTTTAATCTTACGGAATTATGGGTTTCGTTTGGAAATGTAGCCATTTTCCAATGCAGACTTGCAGGGGCTTTAAGTCGCAGAACCGAATCCAAACGATTGATTCCTTGGCCTTTGTAAGTTGATTCAATACCAGCAAGCCATAAAATTTTGTTAGATGGGAGATTTCCCAGTTTTTGAGCAGCCATTTTAATCAGATAATCATTATTAAACCTGAAAGGAGGATCAGTTGCATAATATGATCCAAATAATTGAGGCTCAGAAAGTAAAGCATACAACACAAACAAACCACCATAAGAATGTCCATAAAGTGAATTTGTTCCGTTAGTTGGGTATGTTTTATCAATATATGGGATAAGTTCATTTTTAAAAAAGGAGAGGAAATTAGCTGCTCCACCTGATATTGCAGGTTCGGGAACATGTGCCGGTAAGAAATCTCTGTCTCGCTGATTAGCTTTATTAATATAACTGTTGGGAACTGCCACAATAATAGCAGCTGGAACAAAATTCTCACCTTTTGCAAATTTGTATATATATGAGAACAGGTCCATTGCCCACTCTCCATCTGTTAAATAGATAACTTCATATTTCTCTGCTGATCCGGGTTTATAGGTCTCTGGTAAAAGTACTCTAATAGATCTCTCTTCTTTCAAAATACTGGAAAAGATAGAATCACTTATTACAGAACGATCCTGTGCAGAACTGATACAAAAAGGTTGTAAAATGAAAACCAAAATAAAAGTCAGAAGCGAATGGGAAACATTTTTCTTCATAATTACAGGTTTATTGGTTACCAAATTATTAAAAGACATATTAAAATTGTAAATGCTGCCTGATAAATTATATTTTTCTGAGATAAAATAAAAGCCTAAGCATAACACGGACAATATGGGTAAGTTGTTTGTCACACTTTTTGCTTTTGCTCCTGCACCCAAGACAATTTTGTAATGGTCGTTGCACCCGGACACGCACAGCTGCCCGCAATTAAATTCCTTCACCTTGACAAATTTCTGGCTCCGAGACAATTTATTCCCCCGCTACTCACTACGTACGCGCGGGGCAGGCGCGACACTGCGCCAGTGCCCGTTTACAGCCTTCTACACCGGGACAGTTAATTATCCACTTATAAAACTTGTACCGCGACCTTGCCCGCCCTCAATTAAATTTGTACCATGACGGCAAAAAGTGCGCCATACCCTCCTTGCACCGTGACAGTTTCCTGCCTAAAGAACCAGGACCCTGCCCGGTGCCTGCGTCGGGTAACACAACCTCCCCATATTGCCGGGCCGTTAGCGGGCATTAAAAACAACATTTCTAGACAGTTACTGCAACTTGATAACTCCTTTTGCCATGACAAATTTCAGATTACCGAATGGACCATTTCAATGAGAAAAAACGCCCGCTAACTTCAATAGAACAAATTGAAATATCCTGATAACATATTTGGTACAAAATTTGAAGCTTTATCTAAAAACTTACTACTTATGAAAACCTTGACTTCAATAATGCTGGTGTTGCTCCTTGTATTATTGATAAGTAACTCATGCAAAAAAGATCCAGTTATCGAGCCTACTCAAGATATTACTGGTCAATGGCAATGGCTTTCTACCTGGTATCTTGGACCAATCCCTTTTACAACTAGTGACACAAATCCCAAAACTCTTCAAACTCCCCAAAATACTGGAATACAGGAAATAATAGAGTTTAATTCTAACAAAACATGGCTTAAAATTCAAAATAATATTCATGTTGATTCAGGTACTTATTCGACTGGACATGGATCTTATTTGGCATATAATGGAGCTTATAAATTTGTCTATGATAGCATTGTATATTTTAGAAACGGGATTACAGAAAAGGTTTATCATGACTATTATAAAATATTTAATGACACATTGCAATTTTCTAGGGGGCTTGCTGGAATTTCAGGAGGAGTATGCATATTCTATATAAAACAAAAATAAAAAAACGCTCCGCTAACACGGATGGTTTAGTTAATTGACTTCGTCGAGCTCGGACCGATTGACAACTACAGGTTGCTGTGCAAAGTAAATTCCGGTCGGTTCTCGGTTGGCTTCGCCGAGCTCGTCCCGAATGATCATATCAGGTTGCTTCGCAAAGTAAAATATGGTCGGTCCTCGGTTGCCTTCCCGCTTCGCGAGGACAGGTCGGCAGCCCGGACAGCTTAGTAATCAGCCCCATAAGTCTCTGCGATTTAGTTTTATTTTACTTATCAAATTTTGTCTACCATGACTACTCCTGCTACCGAGACAAAGTCAATAGGGCTGCCGGCCGACGCACAGGCAGACGGCAACTAACCAAACCGCCGGGCCGTTAGCCTTAACGAGATGCCTCACTGAACAAAATTTACCATCGTGGCACTTTTCGGTTATCAATAAGTCCCCGAATAATTACTAAAAATATTAAAATTAATTTGGAAAAAGTAATAAATGTAGTAACTTTGTAATTACATTAAATTCTATAAATAATGGAAGTATCAGTTGTTAAAATAGGGAATTCGAGGGGAATAAGGTTCAGTAAAACGATTATTGAGAGATATAATATCCGTGATACTGTCGATTTAATTCTCGATAAAGGGCAGATTATAATCAAACCTCTTTCCAAACCAAGGAAAGGATGGGATAAAGCTTTCATCGCAATGCATGCTAATGGAGACGACAAACTGGTTATGCCAGATATTTTCGAAGAAGAAAATCTCGAAGAATGGAAATAAAACAATATCAGATTATTCTTGTAAATCTTGACCCTACAATCGGTAGCGAGATCAAGAAAACTAGACCATGCGTTGTTATCTCACCAGACGAAATGAACGACCACTTAAGAACAGTCGTTATTGCCCCAATGACTACAAGCTCAAAAAATTATCCTACACGTGTTGAGATTAAACATGACAACAAAATTGGTTGGATTATACTCGATCAGATAAGAACCATAGATAAACAAAGAATAATTAAAGACCTTGGAAGACTTTCCCGACCCGAAATAAAAGAAGTCAAATCAATCTTAAAAGAGACCTTCGTAGATTAAATAAAAAAAATCGCTAAGGCTAACACTGACAATGCTAAAGGTAAGTTGCTTGTCACGGTTTTTGCTTTTGCTCCTACTCCCAAGACAAATTCGTAATGCCCTTGTACCCGGATTCGCACAGCTGCTCGCAATTATACTCCTGCACCTTGACAAATTTCTGTCTTCGAGACAAATTACACCTCATGATGTTCGCTTCGCTCAGTCAGGGCCTTCGGCGCGACACTGCGCCAGTGCCTTTTCTGGGCTTCATCTACCGGGACTATTTCCCGGTTAAAGTACCAGGACCCTGCCCGGATGCTGCGTCGGGTAACATGCCACCCCCGCAAGCTGGCTCCTCGCTATCCCGACATAACATGTCGGGATTTAACGCTCGGCCCTCTTTATTGCCGGGCCGTCAGGTGTAAGAATTCGATGCAAGACCGTGATAGCCAACGCACAAGCAAGAGTTTGGCAGCCCATCCCTGCAAACATTCTCCTGCTGCCAAACACATGCTTTTTGCCTACCCTAGACTTTAATATGATAATAATTTTTTGACTCTTGATTTTAACCATGAATTTAAAAGCAACAACTTTATCCATTATCGATGTTTATTATTTTGACTTTTTAAATAAATAATTAATGGTTTAGTTGCACAACTAATATATTCGTTATAAATTTATTAAGGTTTAAGGATTAGCAAGATCTTATAAGTTAAATATGAAACAATTGTTGATTCCATCATTTTTTGTTTTATTACTTCTATTCAATTTATCATGCAATCATAATCGTCTTAAAACCAACGAAAATGAATTGGCAAAAGAGATTATTCTTCAGGAAAATGAAAAAACAAAATCCGAAATAGGCACTAATGAAAAAAAAATATCAAATACTGACTTTAAATCTTTCAGCGGCTCAAGACTCAAAGAGAACCGTTCGTCCGATCTGCAAAATCCCCCAATCCTGCTGGACATATCGGGAACAGAAAAAGATATCCGTAAATTCAAACTTTCAGATATCGCTTCTTCGGTAAAATACGTAAAAGTTCAAACCCCAGCTGATACATCATTGGTTTATGATCCTTTTTTTTATCGCGACGATCTTATATCCACTATCAGGTCCGATGGAGAGCAAATAATCTTTCAGGGGTTATTTGGATTGACACTATTCAATATGCGCGGAGAATATCAGCAGACTATCTGGAAAAATAGTGCGGGTATAGAAATCAGGGGTAAAGCAGTTATGTGGAGACCTCAAGATTTTTATGGAGTGATGCCAAATAATCAGGTGTCAATAACAGACGGAAATGTTTATTACTCCTTCACGGACGGTCCTTCAGGGAAGGGTCAGGTTATGAAATATAAAACCAGAAACACTAAAAACCTGAGTATTCAATCAAAGTCTGAAATTCCCGAAATTGGCACAATTCTGGGAGATACATTACTTAATACTAAAACAGATCCCATGAAACGCTTTGATTGGGTATTTGGAATTGGAGCTGGAACCTGGACTGGAATTAACAATGAATGGAATTCAGGGAGCTCAGGTTCGTTGCTTGTAACTTATAATGAAAATAGAGATACCATATGTCAATTTTCAGATTTTGAACGCATTGCAAACTTCAGTCACTCGAACTACAGAGTCCCGGCGAGATTGGCTAATTATTATTATAACGGGCTATTAACCATTAAACAGGAATATAATGATACTGTATTTAGACTTGTAACTCCTGACAGATTGCTTCCCGCGTTCATTTTTAGTTGGGGAAAATATAAAGTCAAATATTTGGATGGCTTGAATCCTGATTTTGATTTATCAGACAAGTTCATTCTTAATTCCTTACATGAATCAAACAACTATTTATTTATCAGATATTCACAAAAAAGTGATTCTCCTGTCAACCGTAAGAATAACTCTGTAAAATTTTATAATGCATTATTCGACAAAAAAGATGGGAAATTATATCATAATCCCGGATATACGTTTTTGCCTGAGGGTATTGTAAATGACATAGATGGAGGGATGCCGTTCTGGCCTGATATTATTACACCTCAGGGAGAAATGATGAAACTTGTATCAGGTAAGGTGATGAAGGATTATGTAAATTCATCTGGCTTTAAAGATGCTAATATCAATGAAGAAAATCGTAAAAAGCAAATTTCATTGGCATCAGGATTGAGAAATACCGATATGATAATAATAATAGTAAAATGAAAAACGGTTTTATTATAATAACCATCTTCCTATTATTAATAATAGATCTTTCATGTCATCGCAATAGTCTGAAGACAAATCAAAAAGAGTTGTCACAAGAGATACTTATTCAGGAAAAAGAAAAAAGTGCTCCTGAAGAAGCCGATCATGAGAAACAGTTAACCGATACGCTCAACAAACATCCAAAAAACTTTCGTTTTACTGAAGTCCGGACAATAGATCCTAAGCATTTGCCAGTAGTTATTGATATTGCTGGAAACCTTAATAATTTAAGTGATATTAAATTATCTGATATAGCTTCCAAAATATCATACATTCGAATGCAACCTGTTCCTGATTCAACAATCCCTAAAGACCTTAAATTTAAATATCAATTGCTAGACAATTACATTGTTGCTATTAATCTATATGGAATACACCTCTATTCAAAAGATGGCAGGTATCTTCGTTCCATTGTAAAAAACGAAATGACAGGTGTGGTAGTAGATAAAAATTCAATAAGGTTTTGGAATG
>Ga0315542_1000499_pt1 | contig 24636 bp, 16 predicted proteins | sample SalMarSW160120MG_FD_202541 | JGI IMG/M metagenome (GOLD analysis project Ga0315542, IMG submission 202541) | Salt marsh sediment microbial communities from the Plum Island Ecosystem LTER, Massachusetts, United States - Salt Marsh Sediment SW1601-20 ... | reverse complement strand
GCCCCGCGGCCGGAGGCGGCTTCTGGACCTGGTTCCTGGTCGCGGCGGGGCTGGTGGCCGGACTGCTCTTCAATCCCCTGCGGCTGGTCCTGGGCCGCTGGGTGGACCGCACCTTCTTCAAGCTGGAGCACGACCTGACCCGGGCCGCCCGGGAATTGGAGCGCGACCTGCGCACCGCCACCGGCCAGGCGGATCTGGCCTGCCGGCTGGCCATCCATCTCGATCGCGACCTCCGGCCACGGCGCCACGGGGTGCTGATCCGTGAGGGAGATCGGCTGCATCTCGCCGGGAACCTGCCCGTGACGGATGCGGCGGCCTGGCTGCAGGAAGCCACGGGGTGCACACCGGGCGCATCCCTGCTGGCCGCACCGCGCAGCACGAGCCTGCCGGAGATCGAGAGCCCGGACTTCCCCGCCGTCCTGCAGCAGGCCGGGGTTGTGCTGGCGGCGACCATCCGGGGAGACGACGGCCCCGCCGGTCTGATCCTGCTCGGGCCGCGCGAGACCGAGCGCTTCTACATCGAAGCCGACGTCGACCACCTGGTGCGCTGCGCCACGACCGCCGCGGAGAACCTCGAGCGCCTCCACCTTGTGCAGACCGTGGCCGAGGAGGCCATGGCCCGCCACCGGCTGGACGAGCTGAACCGGCTCAAGAACGAGTTCTTCTCCCGGGTGGCGCACGACCTCCGCACCCCCCTGGCCTCCATCAGCTGGTCCGTGCAGAACCTGCGGGACGGCCTGGCAGGGGAGCTGAGCGCCCCTCAGCGTGACTATGTGAGCTCCATGGACGCCGCCGCCGCCCACCTGAATCGCCTGGTCGGCAACCTGCTCGAGATCAGCCGGCTGGAGCGAGCCGACTACCGCATCGAGACCGAGCCCCTGCATCTGCCCGGCGTGCTGGAGGAAGCCGTTCGCGCCCTGGAGCCGCTGGCGGCGACCCGGAGCGTCCGGTTCGTCGTGCACGGCGCGGCGGGCAGCTGTCCAGTGGTGGGAAACGCCGAGAGGCTGGGCGAGGTGGTCGTCAACCTGCTGGAGAATGCCCTGCGCTTCTCGCCCGACGCCTCCGCGGTGGAGATCGTGCTGCAGGAGCCGGCCGACGGTCACCTGGCCTTCAGCGTGCGCGATCACGGCCCCGGCCTCGGCGGTCTGGATCCCACCCAGCTCTTCACCCGCTTCGGGCAGGGCCTGCCGAGCCCCTACAGCCAGGAACACGGTTTCGGCCTGGGGCTGCACATCGCGAAATCCCACGTGGAGCTGATGGGCGGCAGCGTCGAGGCCGCCGACCATCCGGCGGGCGGCGCCGTGTTCACGGTGCGCCTGGCCCTGTCACCGGATCCGGAGGCACAAGCATGAGAGCCTCGGTGCTGATCGTGGACGACGATCCCGCCCTGCGGCGGGCGCTGGCCGATCGCTTTCGCCACTGGGGGCACGAGCCCACCACCGTCCCCGACGGGGTCGCGGCCCTGGACCTCCTGCAGAGGCAGGCCTTCGACCTCGTCCTGCTCGACCTCGCCATGCCGGGCCTTTCGGGCCTGGAGGTGCTGGATCGGCTGCGCGAGGCCGAGTGCGCGGCGGATGTGGTGGTCCTGACCGCCCACGGCTCGGTGGAGAGGGCCGTCGAGGCGATCAAGCGGGGGGCGAACGACTTCCTGACCAAGCCGGCCGACTTCGCCCTCCTGCAGCGGGTGGTCGAGCGCGCCCTGGACCGCCGGCGCCTGCGGCGGGTCAACCAGGCCCTAGCCGACCAGGCCACCCGGCCGATCCTGGGGCCCTCGGCGGCCATGCGGGAGCTGCTGGCCGTTTCCGAGCGGGCCGCCGCGGCCGAAACGACCGTGCTGCTCTCGGGCGAGAGCGGAACCGGCAAGCAGATCCTGGCCGAGCACATCCACGCCCGCAGCCCGCGCCAGAGCGGACCCTTCGTCTACGTCAACTGCGTGGCCATCTCGGACGAGCTCATCGAGTCCACGCTCTTCGGGCACGAGCGGGGGGCTTTCACCGGCGCGGTCAACCGCAAGATTGGCCGCCTGGAGGCCGCGGCCGGCGGCACCGCCTTCCTGGACGAGATCGGCGACATCAGCGCCAGCCTGCAGACCAAGCTGCTGCACTTTCTCGAGGCCGGCGACTTCGAGCGCGTCGGAGGCAACCAGACCATCCGCGTGGACTGCCGGATCATCGCCGCCACCAACCAGGACCTGGAGCAGGCCGTCCAGGCCGGGCGTTTCCGCGAGGATCTCTACTACCGCCTGAACGTGATCACGCTGCGCCTGCCGCCCCTGCGCGAGCGGCCCGAGGACGTGCCCGTCCTGGCCCAGGCCTTCCTGGAAAGGTTCGGAGGGGAGCTGAAGCGGGAGGGTCTGCGCTTCGCCGATCGCACCCTGCAGGTCATGCGGGCCTACCCCTGGCCGGGCAACGTGCGGCAGCTCAAGAACGCCATCGAGCGCATGGCGGTCCTGGCGCCGGGCCCGTCGCTGACGCCCGACCTGCTCCCGCCCGAGATTCTCGCCGGTCCGGACACGACCACCGCTGATCCCACGGAGCTGCCCTACAAGGAGGCGCTCACGGTGTTCAAGCGCCGGCTCGTCCGCCGCGCCCTGGCCCGCACCGGGGGCAACCAGACGAAGGCGGCCGAGCTGATCGGCCTGCAGCGGAGCTACCTGAACCGCCTCATGAAGGAGCTGGGGATCTGAATCCCCCTGAGATCCTCGCTCGTTGCCGCGCGGAATGCGGTGACCGATAGCGGACGGCTGGGGGGCGGAAGCGTCACCTCCCGCCCCCGCGAGACAGCGTCTTCGTCATTCGTCCAGGCAGTGGGTCAGCTCGTAGTAGGTCTTCAGACCGAAGGTCGTGACCTGCAGGCGGGACAGGGTGATCTGCGGTCCCGCCGCCTCCCGCGTCAGCTTGCGATCCGCCTGCAGCACGCAGGCGGTCCGGTTGCCGAGCAGTCCGTACTGCAGGCTGGACACGCGGGCCCTGAACGTCTCGCCGATCGGCTGGCCGGTAGCGATGTCCACCGGCGTGGCCGTGAGGGTTCCCGCGTAGCCGCCGCTGGCGCTGTACAGGCCGTGCCGGTCCACCCGCGTGCGCAGGGTGAAGGTCACCGGTCCCTCCACGTACAGCCAGTCGTACGGCCCGTCCGCGCAGAACGGCCGGGGAACGAACTGGCCGTAGTCGATCACGACCGACTCCTCGTGCGTCCCCGCCGTCACGGGCAGCGAGCCGGCGAGGTTCAGGATAATGCCCTCACCATCCGAGGCCAGGGGGACCGGCTCGCTCACCGGCCCCAGCGGCCCGCCCGTCAGCAGCTTCAGCTCGTCCGGCAGGGCGTTGTAGATCTCCGGCGCGACGTCCCGGAAGGACGGGGCGGCGTTGATGGGTCCGGTGGGCTGCAGGGGCAGGTCGGGATCCAGCAGGCCGCTGCGCACCAGGTCCGCCACGACCAGGTCCTGCGCCAGCTCCCAGCTGAGGACCTGATGCTCGGCCGTGCCAGGGATCATGACCTCGAAGTGCGCGCCGCCGAGGGTCCACACCCCACCGGCACCGAAGGCCTTCCCGCTGCGGAACAGGCGCAGGTGGAAGCGGATCGGCGCGTAGTCGCCGAGCTGCAGCTGCACGACGCTGCCGACCCAGCCCTCTCCCTCGGCCCAGCTGGTCTGGACGTCGCCTCCGATGGCGTCGGTCCAGATCTGGTCGAACGGGGGCGCCGCCGGCAGACCGAAGGCCGTCCGGTCGCCGTCGAGGGCCAGCAGAGCCGTGCGGATCTGCAGGGGATCGGCCGCGCCGGTGAAGATCAGGTTGATCGGGTCGCTGGGATCGCCGTCGAAGGACATGCCGGTGTAGGGCCAGAAGCTCAGCTCCTCGCCCGCGAAGGTGACGTCGGCCAGCTCCGCCGGCGGCGTCCGGCCTTGCTGAAAGATCAGCGTCGTGTCCTTCTCCAGGAACGGCGCCAGGCCGTCGTGATCCCAGTCCACGGGCTGATCCCAGACCAGATCGCCCTGCACCTCCGACGCGGGACCGACGGCATCGTCGCGCTCGCAGCCGGCCGGCAGTGCCAGCACGAAGGCCGCCAGCAGCAGGAGCAGCCCGGAACGGGCCTTGTCGAGATGTTCCATGATCCCCTCCCTTTCTCCAGTTTCCTTGCACTCGGGTGATCGCAGGCCCTTCATCAAGTCCCGGGCCGCGATGGTCCTGGCGGGCGACGTGTCTATATCTTATTATAAAACAATCAGTTAAAATAATGTTGGCGCCGTCTCGAGCCCGACTCGGAGCCGCCCGTCGCTATCCGGTTGTCGACGGGGAAACACAGAGTCGTAATGGGTCCAGCACACCTTTCTTCTTCGCCTCGTGCTAGGATCGATCCTCGGCCGCCTTGATCACTCCAGGACGAGGAGGAGCCCATGTTCAGGCAGCTCGACGACTTCTTCCGCAACTACGAGTTGCTGGCCGAGGGCACCGGCAAGATGCTCGACCGGATCCAGGACGAGAACCTGGACCAGCAGGTGGGACCGGGGCATCGCACCCTGGGCCAGATCGCCTGGCACATCGTCGCCTCCATGCCGGAGATGATGAACCGCACCGGACTGGGCGTGAACGCTGGGGACTGGGACGCGCCACCGCCCGCCTCGGCCCGGAAGATCGCCGCTGCCTACCGCGAGATGGCGGGCAGGCTGGTCGCCGACCTGCGCGAGAAGTGGACCGACGCAAGCCTCCAGCAGACCGACGACATGTACGGCGAGCCCTGGCCGCGCGGCCTCACCCTGCAGGCCCTCGTCCAGCACGAGATCCACCACCGCGGCCAGATGACGGTGCTCATGCGCCAGGCCGGGCTGCGGGTGCCCGGCCTGTTCGGTCCGGCCAAGGAGGAGTGGGCCCGGTTCGGCATGGAAGCACCGCCCTACTAGATGCCGGCGAGTCGGCGGCCGCGGGATGGGCGACCTCGACCGCCGCAGGCCATCGCCCATCCTGGTGAGGTGGACCATGTACGATTTCCTGCTCTCCGACGAGGCCCGGCGCCTGCGCGCTGAGGTCCAGGATCTGGTGCACTGGGTACCGCGTGAGATGATCCTGGCCATGGACAGGGACGAGATCCGCTTCCCCAGGGAATTCCTGCGGGAGGCGGGCCGGCGCAACCTCATGGGGTGCCGGTACCCGAAGGAGTGGGGCGGCCGCGGTCTGGACTGGGTGACCACGACCATGGTGATGGAAGAGGTGGGCACCCTCGGCTACATCTTCGCCTGCGTCTTCGGCGTCGGCGCCGAGCTCGTCTGCGACGCCATCGTCCAGCACGGCACCAACGCGCAGAAGGAGAAGTACGTCAAGCCGCTCCTGCGCGGCGATCTCTTCGCCGCCGAATGCCTCACTGAGCCGCGCGGCGGTTCCGATTTCTTCGGCACCGCCACGCAGGCCGAGGACCACGGTGATCACTTCCTCGTCAACGGCCAGAAGCGCTTCATCGTCGGCGCGGAAGGGGCCGACTACTTCCTGGTGTATGCCCGGACGAATCCGGACCCGGAGGTGCCGGGCGAGCGGGCGCTCACTTGCCTCCTGGTGGACCGGGGTCCGGGTGTCACGGTCGAGTATCTGTACGGGCTCATGGGCTGCCGCGGCGGCGGGGCCGGCCGGCTGGCTTTCCGCGACGTGAAGGTGCCCAAGAGCAACATCGTCGGCCGCATCAATGGCGCGGCCGAGGTGTTCGACACGATGATGGTGCCCGAACGGCTCGGCACTGCGGCGATGACGATCGGCGCCGCCCGACCCGCGCTCGACATCGCCACGACCTACACCAGCCGGCGCAAGGCCTTCGGTCAGGTCATCAACCGCTTCCAGGGCGTGAGTTTCCAGGTGGCCGAGGCGGCGCTGCTGCTCGACGCCGCGCGCTCGTTCGTCTACACGACGGCCCGCGCGGTCGACGCCGGCAGCGACCGGGCGCTCATCCGCCGCCTGGTGAGCGAGACCAAGAAGTTCGTCACCGAGAGCTGCCAGCGGGTCGCGCGCAACGCAATGCAGGTTATGGGCGGCATCGGCTATACCGACGTCTTTCCGCTCGAGCGCATCGTGCGCGACCTCGGCCTGGCGTCCATCTGGACCGGCACCAACGAGGTGATGAGCCTGATCGCGGCCCACGAGTGGTACCGGGAGCACCGCCGGGCACGACCGCCCCGCCCGTTCGAGTCCGACGCGCGCGCGGCGGAGGCCAGCGACGAGAAGATCTACGACTGAGGCGAGCGCCTCCGGCGCGCGAGCTTGCCGGCCTCGCAGCTGATTGCAACCGCTTCCGCCCCCCATCGCGGATCAGGCCAACGCGGCGCTACGGGGTGGAAGCTGCCGGTGGTTCGTCGAGCACCGGTCCCTTCCCGCCGGTCTTGTGGAGAAGGCGCGCGCGCTCCTTGAGAATGGCGCCCGCAATCACGAGCCACCCGATGACCAGCGCCACGTTGATCGCCGCGAAACCGCGCACGGACAGGCTCAGGGCATGGATCCCGACGAAGACGAGCAGGGCGCTCATCACGTCGCCGGTGCGCACGAAAAAGGTATCGGTCGCCTGCTTGGCCAGGTACTTCGCGCGGCGCGAGGTCGGTAGCCAGAGCATGTTGCGCAGCGTGTTGTTGAGCGAGTAATCGATGGAACTCTCGGCGGTCTTGCCGATGCGCACGGCCGTGAGGACGGGAAAGACGATCATCGTCGCCGCGTCACACAGCGCCACAATGGGCAGCACGTAAAACGAACCACGCACTCCCATGTACTTCACCAGGCGCGAGACCGCGAAAGCCTGTATTGCGAGACTGATCAGGTCGATATTGAACTCGTAACCAGCGAAGAAGATCCCGATGTGGTCCCGGACTCGATCGGCCGCGAGTGAACCGGACGCCACCGCCCGCGCAGCGTCGGCTTCCACGATTCGGGCGAGCAAGTAGTCTCCGTTGGTCTTCACCAGCGTGAAGACCAGGGAGAAGATCGCGATGAGCAGCAGGTAGCGCTGGGCCAGCACCGTCCGAAAGGCTTCGCCGCTCGTGCCCCCGATCACGTCCTTCGCTGTTTCGCGTGCCGAAGCGGACCGGGCGTGGTGCACCTCTCGCCAATGCACCCACTGCGTGACGGCCGCCGAGGCCAGGAGCAGGGCCGCGGCGAGCAGCATCATCTCCAAAACCCCGACCTTCGCGACGACGGCCCTAGCCGAGGCCGCGCCCGCGACCGCACCTATGGAGGCTCCCAGGCCGATCAGCGGGAACATGCGCTTGCCCGCTTCCTCGGTGTAGAGATCGTTGGCGAAGGCCCAGAGCTGCGCCACGATCATCATGTTGAACACCGCGATCCACAGGTAGAATCCGAGCGCGAGCAGGAGCGACGATCCCAGCAACTTGCCCAGCATGTAGAAGATGACGAGGTGGGATGCGAAGAAGAGAGTCACGCCGATGATGAGCCCGTTGCGCGCCTTGTTGCGGCTGAAGCGCGAGTACGCCGGAACCGCAAACGCCAGAACCACCGCAGTGGCCCCCGCCATGTAGACCTTGTACTCGGCACCCCTGGGCTCCGCAAGAATGAGAGCCTCCCGCACGGGCTTGATGCAGGAGTAGGCCATCAGGAGAATGAACCCAATCAGCGTCATGAGCAGTGCCGTCGGCGCCTCGCCGGCGCGGACCTCGGTGACGGCACCCAGCATCCGTTCCAGGAAGGAGCGCTTGGCGCGCTCGATCGGCGGTCCCTTGGGGGCATCTCGGCCGCTCCCGTTCGATGAATCTCGCTTCACGGCCCTCCTCGCGTGCGGAATGCGCCCGCCGGGTGTGATCCAACTCTAAGGCCGTCATATGACCCCGTCCAGCTCGTTCCATGCCTGTTCCGGCCGCCCTTCCACTTCGCCCCCTCCTCGACGCAGCGCGGCGAGAGTGCGGTCCGGAACCGGCACGGCATTTGCGGCGAGGATTTCGATGCGCTTGGGAGCGTTCTCACGTAACTTCTCCTCCATCGGCGGCGTGCAAGGCAGGGCGCTGTCGATATGCGGCGCCGCTCGTCGCCACAAGCGGATTCGGCGCACTGGGAGACGCGACACCAGGTTCCTGGCGACGCGCAAACGGACAGCCGGCGAGGAGGGCATCGTGGATGCATCCGCCCGTATGGACCAGCTTCAAGGCGGATATCAGATCGCTTCCATCATCCTGACCGCTAATCATCTCGGTGTTTTCGCGGCGCTGGCCGGCCGCGTTCGCCCGGCGACCGATCTCGCCGCCGAGCTGGGCCTCGACACGCGCGCGCTCGAGACGCTCCTGCTTGCGCTGGCTGGCGAAGGGATCGTGGAGCTGCAGGCGGCGAGTTTCCGCCTCGCCTCCGCATACGCGCCCTTTCTGCTGCCGGGGGGCTCGCGATCGCAGGCGGCGATCATGCAGCACCATTTCCATCTGATGCATCGCTGGGTGAGGCTGGAAGAGGTCGTGCGCACGGGGAGGCCGCTGCCGCGGCCCAGCGGCCGGCGCTCCCCCGCTGAGCTGCGAGCCTTCATCTGCGGCATGGCCGACCTGTCCCGCTCGGCCAGCGAGGAGGTGGCCGACAAGCTCGACTTCTCCGTCTTCCACCGGTTGCTCGACGTCGGCGGCGGGCCTGGTACGGCCTCGCTCGTTTTCGCCCGGCGCTGGCCGCATCTGCTCTGCACGGTGTTCGACCTGGAGGACGTGGTCGCCATCGCGCAGGAGGAGATCGACCGCGCCGGCCTCGGCGCACGCGTCAAAACCGCCGCCGGCGACTACTTCACCGATGAGCTGGGCGAGGGATACGACATCGCCTACGTCTCGAGCATCATCCACAGCATTGGACCGCAGGAGACGGAGACGCTCTTCACCAAGATCCACCGCGCCCTCGTGCCGGCAGGGACGCTCGTCGTGAAGGACTTCTTCCTCGAGGGAACGCGTACGCGCCCTGCCTCGGCGTCACGTTTCTCGGTCAACATGCTGATTGGAACAGAGCGCGGAAAGTCCTACACGTACGCGGAGACCCGCGCGATTCTGGCGGGCGCGGGCTTCGGCGACTTCCGGGAGATCGAGATCGGCTCCAGGAGCGGCCTGCTCGTTGCCCGGAGCCTCTCTTGACCGATCGGCGGAGCGAATGGCGGCGTCTTGCTGATCCGCGACTCGGAGCCGGGCGAGGAAGCGCAAACGCCAGACGGTCGATGACCCGCAGGTGTCCTTCTTCCATCACCATGGCATCGCGCAGCAGGTCCCGGCGACCCTGCCCCGAGGGCGCCCCCCGACCGGTGACGTGTCCGTGATCGCTTCCGCGCGGCCCTGCCCACGAACAGGCTGACATGGAACAGACCCGCAAGCTTCTCCGATTCGTGCGGCCTTACTGGAAGCGAAGCCTGATCTCCCTGGTCTTGCTCGTTGCCGTCGTTCTCATCGATCTGGCGATTCCCCGACTGATCCAGAAGATCATCGACCACGGCATTACCGCAAGGGACCTGCACGTCATCATATCCACGACCCTGGTCATGCTGGTCATCTCCTTGGCCCAGACTATCTTCGCCATCGGCAACAACATCCTGTCGATACAGGTTGGCGAGGGCGTGGCCCGCGATCTGCGCGAGGCGGTATTCCTGAAGGTCCAGTCCTTCTCCTTCGGCAACCTGGATCGCATGAACACCGGCCAGTTGATGGTGCGCCTTTCGAGTGATACGACCGTGTTCCGGCGGCTGGTGCAGGTATTCTTGCGCATCGGAACCCGCGCCCCCCTGCTGATGATCGGCAGCCTGATCCTGATGGTCGACACGGACCGCAATCTGGCGCTGATGATGCTGCCCATCCTGATCGCCATTTCACTGGTAATCGTGTTCTTCGTCGCGAGAATGGAACCGTTGTTCAGAAACGTTCAGCAGAGACTGGATCGACTGAATACTGTTCTCCAGGAGAACATCGCCGGTGTCAGACTCGTCAAGGCATTCGTACGGGCCGACCACGAAGACGCACGCTTTGAGGCTTCTAACCAGGAATACATGAATTTCTCGATCAGGGTCATGCAGTTCATGTCCACGCTGTCCCCCGCCATGAGCCTTTTTATCAGTATCGGAATCGTGGCGGTCATCTGGCGCGGCGGAATCCAGGCCATTCACGGAAGCATCACGGTCGGGCAGCTGGTGGCCTTCATCAACTACCTGCAAACCATGCTCGGCCCACTGACGATCATGGTCATGCTGGCAAACGTGGCGGCGGCGGGGACAGCCTCGGCCGAGAGGATCAATGAGGTCCTGGCGACAGTCCCCGAGATCCAGGACGAGGCGCAACCGCTGCCCTGGCCGGAAAACTCCGGACCCCGCATCGTCTTCGAGGATGTCAGCTTCCAGTATCAAGGCTCGAATGACAAGGAAGTGCTGCAGGGAATCAATCTCGTGGCGGAACCAGGACAGATCGTTGCCCTCCTCGGCGCCACGGGATCTGGGAAGTCGTCGCTGATCAACCTGGTGCCGCGCTTTTACGAGGTCGCCTCGGGCCGGATCATGCTGAACGGCATTGACATCCGGCGGATGAAGCAGGAATCGCTGATGGCACACGTCGGTGTCGTCCCGCAGGAAACGATTCTGTTCTCCGGAACGGTGCGCGACAACATCCGCTACGGCCGCCCCGATGCCGACGAGGCCGAGGTCGCGGCGGCGGCCGAGGCGGCGCAGGCGCATGAATTCATCAGCAGGCTGCCGCAGGGATACGATACGCATGTCGAGGAACGGGGAGTCAATCTTTCAGGAGGCCAGAAGCAGCGCATCGCTCTTGCCCGCGCTCTGCTGATGCGACCGTCCATCCTGATCCTGGACGACGCGACCAGCGCGATAGACGTGGCAACCGAGACGATAATCCAGGAAGCCCTGAGGACATGGATGCAGGGCCGGACCTCGTTCATGGTGGCCCAGCGCATAAGCACCGTGTTGAGAGCGGACAAGATCGTCGTGATCGACAAGGGGCGCATCGCCGCCGAAGGCACGCACGAGCGATTGATGCAATCCAGCCCGATCTATCGGGAAATCTATGATTCACAGCTGGGGGCCGGGCCTCTGCTCGGCATGGCGGAATGAGCATGGCCGGTCCACGAGAAGACTCGCCACAAGACCGCCTGGGGCGGATCCGCTTGGCCATGGGTCGTGGCCCGATGCGTCCGGCTCGGATCGAAACAGCGCGCGCTCCACGTCAGGCACTGCTGCGCCTAGCCTACTACCTGCGTCCGTACTCCGTGACCCTGAGCTTCGTCTTCGTTTTAGTGCTGGCCTACATCCTGCTGGGACTGCTGGAACCCTATCTGATCGGCTCGGCCATCGACAAGTACATCAGCACCAAGCGGGTCGCCGGCCTGGCCCGCATAGCCGTCCTCCTGCTGGTGGTGTACCTGCTGGACAACGGCTTTCAGGCTATCTCCGGCTGGATGATGGCCCGCGTGTCACAGGACGCGCTCCGACATGTTCGTCATGACCTGTTCAGCCACTTACAAACGCTCTCCGTGCAGTTCTTCGACCGCCACACGGCCGGGGAGCTGATGAGCCGTATGACCAACGACATCGAGGCCATCAATCAGGCCGTCTCGCAAAACGTGGTCTCGCTGGTCGCCAGCACTCTTTCAATGATCGGTATCCTGATCGCGATGTTCGTGCTCAATGCCTGGCTGGCGCTGGCGTCCGTGATCGTGCTGCCGATCATGTTCTGGTTCACCGACTTCGTCGCTCGCTACACCCGCAAAGGTTTCCGCAAGCTGCAGCAGCAGCTCGGGGAACTCACGGGCGTGGTGGAAGAAACAATCAGCGGCCAGCGTGTCGTCAAGGCCTTCGGGCGCAACGAGAGCGCCATCGCGAGCTTCCGCCGCAGCAATGAACGAGTCTACGAGGCCGGGGTGTACGCCAACAGCTACGCTCTGTCGCTCATGCCGCTGACCAACGTACTGGGCAATTTCTTCGTCATCGTGCTGGTCGGCCTCGGCGGCTGGCTGACCCTGCGCGAGCTGGCCACGATCGGCATGATTGCCACCTTCATCACGTACGCGCGTAACTTCATCAATCCTTTGCGCCAGCTTGCCAACATCTACAACTCCATCCAGGCGGCGCTGGCGGGAGCGGAGCGCGTCTTCGAGATCCTGGATACCGCACCCGAGGTCGACGCGACGGGTCGGTCGGCACTGATTCACGTGCAGGGCAAGGTCGGGTTCGAGAACGTGGATTTCGGTTACCTTCCCGGGACTCCGGTCATCAGGCACATGTCCCTGGCGGCCAGGAGCGGCCAGGTCGTGGCACTGGTCGGACCCACCGGAGCAGGGAAGACAACGCTGATCAACCTGTTGATGCGCTTCTACGAAGTGGACAAGGGGCGTATCACCATCGACGGGTGCGATCTGCGCGACATCGCCAAGGCGGATTTACGCCGCAGGCTGGGCTTGGTGCTGCAGGACACCTTCCTGTTCTCCGATACCGTCATGGAGAATATCCGATACGGGAGGCTGGATGCCAGCGACGCCGAGGTCGTCCAGGCCGCACAACTCGCCGATGCCGACCATTTCATCCGCTTGCTGCCGCAGGGTTACCAGACCAGGCTTTCCGAGCGCGCCAGCAACCTGAGCCAGGGACAGAGACAGATGCTGTCGATCGCCCGCGCCATCCTGGCCGAACCGGCGATCTTGATCCTGGACGAGGCGACCAGCAGCGTGGACACGCGCACCGAGATCCGGATCCAGAAGGCCCTGCTGCGCTTGATGGAGGGCCGCACGAGCTTCGTCATCGCCCACCGGTTGAGCACCATCCGTGATGCAGACCGGGTGATCGTCATCAATAACGGGGAGATCGTCGAAGAGGGCAATCACCAGCAGCTGATCGAAAGTAAGGGCTTCTACTACAACCTGTATCTCAGCCAGTTCAAGGGGCTTGCCATCTGAGGCCTGCCGGCTGCGCCGGAACAGACGCGGACACCGCGGACATCCGCCGGCAGCGCCCGAACCGCGCGCTGCAGAGTGGAGGGACGGCAGAAGGCATCTGGCAGCAAGTCCTGTCCGGCGGTTTGCAACTGGTCGAGAACGCAGCTACATTGGCCTTCATGCATTTCACCCCCGGGTCCTGTCGTTCCGTAGCCCTGGCGCTGGCACCGTGGCTTGCGTGGTGCGTGGCAATCCGCTCGTCCGCAGCCGCTCCGTCCTCTCGAGCCGAGACCATTGCGGAACAGCAGGAGTGGAAGGCCGAGCATCTCGGTATCGAGGGCCCCTCGAAGCTGGAGAACACGGTCGTGTGGGTGCAGAGCTCGCCGCTATTTCCACCCGCGAGCGGCGTCTACCCATGGGCGGGAAGCGTCTATCCCGGAACCGGGCTGAGCCTCGGAGTCGGCTACGTCAGACGGTGGCCGCCGAAGACGCACCTGAATCTGGTGGCCAGTGCAGCCGTCAAGGGCTCGTGGCTCTTCAAGGCCGACGCCAGACTCCCCGAGATCGCCAGTGGACTGCTCACCGTGACGCTGGATGCGCGGCACATGTTCGCGAAGGATCTCTCCTTCTTTGGACTCGGCCTGGACTCGCCGCACAGCAACCCCTTGCGCTACGATTATCGCACCACGACGCTGGGCCTGACTGCGGCGCTCCACCCTGTGCCCTGGCTCGCGCTGATCGGGGGCTACGCGCGCCTGAATTTGCAGACCAAGAGCCCATCGCCGGTGCCTCCCGCGGGGAACCCCGCGCTCGGTGACAAGCTTGCCTACAATGTGGTGCAGGCAGGCATGGCCCTTGACTGGCGAGCCTCACCCGGCTATAGCACTCTCGGCGGATTACAGCGGCTGACCTGGTCACTGTATCTCGAAACGCGGGATCTTCCGTTCGCCTGCCACCAGTTGGAGTATGAAGGGATTCAGCTCGTACCGATCTTGCGCGCACAGTACGTGCTGGCGTTTCACGTGCTGACGACTCTCACGACGACTCAGGCCGGCGACGAGGTGCCGGTGGTTCTCTCTCCCACACTCGGAGACGCTGAGACGTTGCGTGGCTTCGATGAGAGACGCTTCACCGATCGCAATCGTCTGTTGCTCACGGCTGAGTACCGCTGGCGCCCTTCACGATATCTCGACATGGCGATCTTCTACGATGCGGGGAAGGTGGGACCGCGACGCGAGGATCTCGGGCTCTCGAACCTCGAGACGGACTGGGGGATCGGCGCGCGCATCCACAGCCCGAAATCCGTCCTCATCCGCGTGGAGGTCGCGAAGAGCCGCGAGGGCTGGCAGACCATTTTTGCCGGAGGCAAGGCGTTTTGAGCGCCTCGCGAGAAACCCTAGTCGTTCCATTCCTGGCGTTCGCCATTGCCGGCCTCGCCAGTCCGTCCGCAGGTACGGAGCCGAAGTTCTATGACGATGATCCGCTCTGGACTGAACCGGTGACGCAGAACGTGAAGAGCGCCACCGATTACGAGCCGGACATCGCGTACACGTATATGGTCAACTTCTTCGGACACCCCGGGGAACCGCTGCTGGGGCAGCCCGCGAAGAACGTGAACACCGTGGACGAAGTTCCGGATGGTCCCTTCTTCGTGAACCGAGCCGGCCGCATTCCCCTGACACCCGAACTGGTGGCGCGAGCAGCCAATACCGACGACGGTCCAGCGGCGGGGCCCTGGGCCATCGTCTCGGGGAAGAGCAGCGGTGTGACTCCGGGTTTCTCGATCCGCGACGCGCGAGGAGTCAAGTGGTACCTGAAATTCGATCCAATCGGCTGGCCCGCCATGGCCACCGGCAGCGAGCTTGTCGCCGCGAAGCTCTTCTGGGCGCTCGGCTACCACACCGCGGAGTACCACATCATCCGGTTCCTGCCCGCCGACCTCGTGATCTCCGACCAGAGCAGGATCAGGCCTCCGGGTGAAGCGGAGCGTCCCATGCGGCACGAGGATCTGGAGCAGATCCTCGCGCGAACCAATCGTTATCCGGATGGATCCTACCGGGCGATCGCCAGCAAGGCCCTTCCGGGCACCTACGTCGGCAGAATTCGCTACGCCGGCACACGCGCGGACGATCCGAACGACATCGTTCCTCATGAGCAGCACCGTGAGCTGCGGGGCTATTTCGTCTTCTGCGCCTGGTTGGATCGTGTCGACGCCAAGAGAGAACAGTCGCTCGTCACGCTCGTGACGGAAGGGGGACGCAAGTTCCTCCGCCGCTACCTGATCGACTGGAGTTCAACTCTGGGAAGCGCCGGGATCGGGCCCCGTGCCTACTGGCAAGGATACCAGCAGTTCGTCGAGCCACCCGGGGTCATCGCCAGCCGGATCTTGACTTTCGGTGCCGCCATCCCCGCGTGGCGCCTGATGGACTTCTACGAGTCCCCAGCGGTCGGCAGGCTTCCCCGGGATGAGAGTTCATGGGATCCCGACGGCTGGGAACCCCTCGTTTCCAATGCTGCATTCCGCCACGCCCTGGCAGACGACAAGTTCTGGGCTGCGTACAAGATGGCGTTCATCACCGAGGACATGGTTCGCGCGGTGGTTGCCGAGGCGCAGTTCGACGATCCGGCCGCAGAAGAGCACCTCGTGAGGGACATCATGGCACGGCGCTCGAGGATTCTTGCCGCGTATCTTCCGGCCATTGACCCGATCGTCGATCCTGTACTCGGGAAAGACGGTATTCTCAGATTTCGGAACGCGGCGGTCACCTGCGCGGCGGCGTTGCCGCCCCAAGGCTATCGCGCGGCATGGTCCACCTTCGACAACGCGACCGGTGTGACCGCATCCATCGGCGTCACGGAGGCGAGCGATACCGCAGTGCCCGCGCCAGCGCTTCCGGCCGGTTCGTTTGTCAAGGTCGAGCTGAGCTGCGTCGGGGCGTCGATCACCAGCTGGGAAATCCCGGTCACGCTCTATTTCCGCAGGCGCGCTGGAACCTGGCAGCTCGTGGGTCTGGACCGGAGGTAGCATCTTGTCGCCTGGAGGGTGGGGCGAGTAGATGGGCCGATCAGTGTGCTCGTGGTCCTCCTGATTTGAACCGAATCCTCGGGCCGGACGGGAGCCATGGGCGAACGACGGGGAGGCGCAGATGCTCAAGCGACTTTCAAGTCTGCACATCAGTGATGGCAAACACAAACGCAGGCTCTCGTTGGTGCGCACGCTGGTGTCCGGGGCGGTCTTGTCGACCGCTCTGCTCGGCCTGCCCTGTCGGATCCAGGCGCAGGGCGATGCGCCGGCTCCGCCGGTCCGCCCCGAGTTCCGGTGGATCGTCGAGGCGCCGCTCCTGGCAACCAGCGCGACGCTCTATGCTATCAGCAGCCAGCTGCATGTCACCCGCAAGCTCGTGCCAACCCAGGGCCTCGATCCCGGCGACGTCCACTGGTCCTTCGACCGGAACATCATAGGGGAGCACAACGTGCGCGCGGACAGTGACAGCGACTACTTCCGCGACGCCATCGTGGCCTATCCCATGGTGCTCGCGTACTTTTGCCAGCCGTCCGGGGAGCGCCTGAAAGGAACCGTCCAACGTTCGTTCGTCTATGCCGAGGCCATCCTGATCGCCGAGGGTCTGTCCTCGGTCATCAAGAGAACGGCCGATCGCCCGCGACCCTACACCTATCTTCCGGCCGACGAACGCCCGCATGAGTCTGCCTACGATGTCAACAGCGAGGTGGCCTTCCGGTCGATGCCCTCCGGCCACGCGACCATCGCCTTCTGCGCCTCCGGCTTCGCGATGACCGACCACCTCCTCTCGCGGCCGGACGCGAGCTGGCAGCAGCGCGCCGGATTCTCCTTCATCGGTGGCTTCCTGGCGGGCATGACGTCCGGCCTGCGCGTCGAGGGAGGACAGCACTTCCCCTCGGACGCGATCGTCGGCGGGCTGATCGGCACCGCGAGCGGCGTGGCGGTACCCCTCCTGCATCATTACATCGGTGGCCAGGCCCGGCGGGCCGCTATGCCCTCGGCCGGGGCCTGGTGGCAGGCGATTGGCGGCCAGGTCGCGGGGATCGGCGCTGGCCTCCTGGCTGCGAGCTTCTACTGAGCGCATGCAAGTTCCCGGTACTCGAGCATGCATGAGCCGCTGTCTCTTGTCATCGCGGCAGAAGCCGCCCCTGTCGGCACGTGCTCCTGAATCCCCCGCAGGGAGGTCGAGCTGCTAGAAATACCTGTCCATTCTCCTGTAGAAGAGCAGCTTCGCGAATTCTGCCGACATGAAGTACAGCATCACGATTCCCAGCATCGCGAGCAGGCTGAACAGCGGCAGCGGAGTGAAACCCAGAACCTCCGCCAGGGGCGAGTACGGCAACGCGAGCGTGATCGCCCCGACCAGCAATGTCATGCCCAGCATGGCCCGGCTGGGTTTGCTGCGTAGAAATGGTAAGCGTGTGCGCACCGCGAAAACGACGATGCCCGCCGACAGTACCGATTCGATGAACCAGCCGGTGTGAAATGAATTCTCGCCGGCTTTCAGGAACCACAACAGTAAGGCGAACGTGGCAAAATCGAACAGTGAGCTGAGCGGTCCGAAGACCATCATGAAGCTGCGGATGAAGCGGATATTCCAGCGATGCGGGCGCTCCACGAGAACATCGTCCACGTTGTCACCGGCGATGGTCATTTCCGGTAGATCGGTCAGGAAATTGATCAGCATTATCTGCATGGGCAACATGGGCAGGTAGGGCAAGAACAGGGAGGCCCCGGCCACGCTGAACATGTTGCCGAAGTTGGCGCTGGTCGCCATGAATATGTACTTGAGCGTGTTGGCAAATGTTCTACGGCCCTGCATGACTCCTTCGCGCAGCACATTCAGGTCCTGCTTGAGAAGCACAAGATCGGCGGCCTCTTTCGCCACGTCCACGGCATTGTCCACCGAGATGCCCACGTCCGCGCCGCGCAGCGAAGGAGCATCATTGATGCCGTCTCCCAGGTAGCCCACCACGTGTCCGCGCTTCTTGAGCGCCAGGATGATGCGTTCCTTCTGGTTCGGATCGACCTCCGCGAAGATCACCGCCTCCTCCACCGCGTGCCAGAGCGCCTCGTCGCCCAAGTCGTCCAGCTCGGGTCCACCCAGCACCTCGAAGTCTCCCAGTCCGACCGCCTGCCCGATATGCCGCGCCACCAGCCGGTTGTCGCCCGTGATGATCTTCAGCGTCACGCCCAGCTTCTGCAGCGACGCAATGGTCGCCAGCACGCCCTCTTTGGGCGGATCGAAGAACCGCAGGAACCCAGCGAAGGCCAGGCCGGTCTCGTCATTTGCCGAATAAGGATGCTCCTGCATCCGGACGGTTTTCACCGCCACTCCCAGAACCCGGAAGCCCTGCGCGCTCCACTTCTCGTACCTCTCGCGGATCTCGATCCGCCGGCCCTCGTCCAGAACGATGTCTCCTTCCGGGGCCTCGATTCGGGAACAGATCGCCAGTACGCTCTCCAGCGCACCCTTGGTGATCATGAAGGGCGCGTTGCCGGCGCGACGCGCCACAACCGTGAGCCGCTTGCGTACGAAATCGTAGGGGATTTCATCCACCTTCTCGAATGATCCTGTAGCCGCCGCTTCCGTCCGCAAGATCGCCTCGTCAAGCGGGTTTGCGAGCCCGGTCTGCATGTGCGCATTCAGGTAAGCGTACTGCTGCACCTGCGCCGAAGGCGTACCGTCCGCCCCCAGGGCACTGTCCAGCTCGACGGCGCCCCGGGTCAGGGTCCCGGTCTTGTCCGTGCAAAGCACATCCATGCTGCCGAAATTCTCGATGGATTCCAGCCGGCGCACGATCACGCCTCGCCTGGCCATCGCCTGCGACCCTTTCGAAAGGTTGATGCTTATGATGGCGGGCAGCAGCTGGGGCGTCAGTCCCACGGCCAGCGCAATCGAGAATAGAAGTGAATCGAGGATGGGCTTGTGGAACATGACATTGAAGGAGAAGATGATCAGAACAAGAATGAACATGACCTCGGTGATCAAGTAGCCGAACCTGCGAATCCCGCGCTGGAACTCGTTCTCCGGAGGACGCAGCGTCAACCGGTCGGCGATCTGGCCGAAGGCGGTCTTTGGCCCGGTCCGCACGATGAGCACCAGGGCGCTTCCGCTGCGCACGTTCGTCCCCATGAACACCACATTCGTGCGTGCGGTCAGGCCCGTCTTCTCTCCCACCACGCCCGGCATCTTCTCCACGGGAAATGTCTCGCCCGTCAGGACCGCCTGATTGACGAAGAAATCCCTGGCTTCGAGCACCAGACCGTCCGCGGGAACCAGGCTTCCGGCGGACAGCAACACCACGTCCCCGGGAACGATCTCGGCGGTCGGAATGGTAACGGAGCGCCCGTCCCGCAAGACCGCTGTCCTGAGCGAGACCTTCGCCCGCAGCGCTTCGGCAGCGCTATCGGCATGGAACTCCTGGAAGACACTGAGCACGGCACTGCCCAGAACGATAGACAGGATGATCGCCGCATCCACCCAGTCTCTGAGAAAAGCCGAGACGACGGTTGCGAAGATCAGGATGAGCACGATGGGGCTCTTGAACTGGCTCAGAAGCAATCTCAGGGGCGTCACCCGCTTCCTGGGGTGAATCCGGTTAGGGCCGACCCGCGCAAGAATCTCCTGAGCGCTTTCTTGACTCAGGCCGTTGATCGACGAGCCCACGGCCCGAAGGACTGCATCAGCGGCCATGGACCAGAAGGGGAAAGCGGCCAAGATGGACCCCCGGGTCATGCATGAACCAGCTTGTCGAACGGGCAGGCGGACGACCAGGCGTCCCTCGTCCGGCGAAGGGATCGGGGTCGTGGAATAGCCGACCGCCCGCGGAGGTCACGGACACATCTGCACCCATTTTACCAACATTGCCCTGGATCGGCAGGAGCTGAACCTCCGTTATGCACCGAGATCCGGTGGGTGACGTGCCTCCATCCTGGACGGCCCGGGTCCAGGGCGGTGCGGCCGGCTGGCAGGAAGACCATGACATGATCGCCTCCGCCCGCTATGCTACGGGCAGCGCGGTCGCGCCGCGTCGGCGCTCGACTCCAGCCAGCTCGCCGCGCTGCAGGGAGGCAGCATGCTCAACCGGATCTGGGCCGGCTTCTTCTTCGTTGCCCTGGTGTCCGCCGCCGCGCAGTCCCTGTTCATGGGGCATCCGGGCGTCTGGCAGGAGATGGTCGGTGCGACCTTCGACCTGGCCAAGTCCGCCTTCGAGATCGCGCTGGGGCTGACCGGTGTCCTGTGCCTCTGGCTGGGCATCATGCGGCTAGGCGAGCGGGGCGGCGCGGTGGAATTCCTGGCCCGTCTGTTCGGCCCGCTGCTGCGGCGGCTCTTCCCCGGCATCCCCGCCGGACATCCCGCCACTGGCTCGATTGTCATGAACATGGCCGCCAACATGCTGGGCCTGGACAACGCGGCCACCCCCCTGGGCCTGAAGGCCATGCGCGAGTTGCAGGAACTGAACCCGGATCCGGAGCAGGCCAGCAATGATCAGATCCTGTTCCTGGTGATCAACACCTCGGCCGTGACCCTCATACCGGTGACGATCTTCACCTACCGGGCCCAGCTGGGCGCCGTCGATCCGACCGACGTCTTCATTCCCATCCTGATCGCCACCTACTGCAGCACGCTGACGGGTTTGCTGGTGACGGCGGCGGTGCAGCGGCTGCGCCTGTGGGACCCCGTGATCCTGGCCTACCTGGGGGCGATGACGGCGGCCGTGGCCGGGTTGGTCGTCTGGTTCGCGAGCATGGAGCGCGAGGACGTCGCCGCCCGCTCGGCAGTGCTGGCCAACGTCGTGATCTTCGGCGTGATCGTGGTCTTCCTGCTGGCCGCGGCCCGGCGGCGCGTTCCGCTCTACGAGGCCTTCGTCGAGGGGGCCAAGGACGGCTTCCAGGTCGCCGTGGGCATCATCCCCTACCTGGTGGCCATGCTGGCGGCCATCGGCGTCTTCCGGGCCAGCGGCGCCCTCGATCTGATCCTGGACGGGGTGCGCGACGCCGTCAGGGCCGTGGGCCTGGACTCCCGCTGGGTGGACGGCCTGCCGACGGCCCTCATGAAACCGCTCAGCGGCAGCGGCGCCCGCGGGATGATGATCGAGACCATGCAGAACTTCGGCGCCGACTCCTTCCCCGGCCGCCTCTCCAGCGTCATCCAGGGCAGCACCGAGACCACCTTCTATGTGCTGGCCGTCTACTTCGGTGCCGTGGGCATCCGCCGCACGCGCCACGCCGTCACCTGCGGCCTGGCCGCCGACGCCGCCGGTGTGATCGCGGCCATCCTGGTCAGCTACCTGTTCTTCGGATAAAAGACGGACTGTATCTGTAATCCACACTAGAACTTACGGTTAACAGGGGGCTGGCTGGGGGGTTTGTTCACTAATCTCCCCCCCCCTGGGTAGGGGGACTCAAACCTGCCGGGAGAGCAGACCTGCGACCAGGACGCCTGGGAATGAACTCATCGGACACCATCGAGAGAGGGAATCCCCGGCGTGGCTGATACCGCAGGAGACGGACCGGACTGTTCGCTCGGGGCACGAAACCTCGCTCAGCGGCCGAAGTTCGCGCCTCTCGCCGCCGTCCGCACCCGAATCACCGCTTTCCCGCTCTTGAAAACTGATGACCGACGCTGGTAAGATAGGGCCTGGTCATCGGCCCCCGAGGCGGAACTATGCTGTTGACATTCCTATCCGCGGCTTGCCCCGTGTTCCTGGGCCTCGGCAACGTCTTGCACAAGATCTACTACGACGACTACTTCGTCTTCGTGATCGCGTATTTCGTGATCGTGACGGCACTCGCCGCGTCAGTCGCTGTGATCTTCCGGCGACGCTGGGTTCGACCCGGTCGCACACGCACGCTGGCGATCCGGCTCTCACTGTCCCTGTTCTCGATGCTGTACCTGCTCGTCGCGCTCGAGGGTGTCTTTGCCTACGCGTTCGTCGAATCGGACGGGTTCGCGTTCACGCTCGCCTCGCGGCGGTGGTTCCACAAGTACTGGCATCCGATCAACTCGCACGGCTTCCGCGCCCAGGAACCGGTCTGGAAGGATCACATCGTGGAGGTGACCGGCGATTCCTTCGTCGCCGGGCATGGCATCGAGCGGATCGAGGATCGCTTCCCGGAGGTCCTCGGACGCAAGCTCGGCAACGGCTGGACAGTCGTGAATATCGGCGGCGATGGTTGGGGCCCGCCGGATTACCTGCGTGCGCTCGACAGCTACGATCACCGGCCCGACGTGGTGGTGGTGTCGTACTTCATCAACGACATCGAGCCCGCGGCCAAGGCGATGGGCTTCTCGCACCCGCAGCTGCGGATCGCGCCTCCGCGCTGGCTGGCTCCGATCATCTGTCGCTCGTCCCTGCTGGACTGGGTCTACTGGCGCGTCTACCGGCGGGCGAACATCGGCGAGACCTCATACAATGACTACCTCAAGGAGGCGTTCTCGCGCGAGGACATCTGGACTCGCCACCTTGCCGAGCTGGATGCCATCGTCGCTCGGGGCAAGCGCGACGGCGCGCTGGTGGTCTTCGTCATCTGGCCGGACCTGACGAACGTGCGCGGGGCGGCACCGTACACTGCACGCGTCGCCAAGCACCTGCGCGCGGAGGGCGTCACGGTGCTCGATCTCGCCGACCCCTTCGCGGATCGTGATCCGCGGCGCATGATCGTCAACCAGATGGACGCCCATCCCAACGAAGCCGTCCACGCCGAGGTCGCACAGATGCTCTACGAGATCATCAACGCGGCGCTCGCCACCAGGTACACGGCGACTGGATCATGAGAATTGCCCCGGGCTTGCGCCCGGGGCCGTGCGCGAATCCGGCTTCAGCAGGATCATGGTCCGCGTTTCCACGTTCTGGCTCCAAAGTCGAGTGTCGGTTCGGCGAACGCAACGTTAAGCTGCGGACTGGTCTGGCACGGCGCGGGCGTCAGCCGGCGCCGTGACATCTGTCAAGCGACATCTGCCTTCCCGCACTAAGACGACACCTACTTTGCCGCACCTGTCCACCAGTTGACTGATGGATTGACAGGGTATTGCTTCCGGCCTTTCTTCGTTGGGCGACAGCCAGTGTTCCGACCCGGGTCACGCGGCCGTTGTTGGCGCCCGGGTGGTCAGCGTGCTCGTGCGTGTTGATCAGTAGCGCGAAATCGTCGCGGTCCAGTTGGCGGGTGATGACGCTCCATAGCTCGCCGTCAACCGCGGAGGGCGCGTGAGCGGCCGCGAGGGGCAAGGGTGTCAGGTCGAGAAGCCCGGCGGCTGGTCCATTCTGAGCCGCCGGGCCTCGGCGTCGTAGCTCTCGAGCGTTTCCCGGAGCTGATCCCTCGCTTCCGGCGGAAGCTCCCCTTCCACCCCCTCCAGCACCCAGCGGGCCGCCGCCACGAGCGCGGCGAGCTCGTAGGCGCCGATGGTGACCTGGAAGACCGCCGCTTCGGATCTCCCGATGCGCATGGCGTCACTTACCAATCTTTCCCATGAGGACCTCGCGCATCTGGCGGACCTCCCGGGTGAACTGGTCGTAGTCCACCTGCAGGCCGTCGAGATAGGTGCTCCAGCCAACGATCATCTTGGCGTAGAGGACCGCCTCCTGGATCTCCTCGTCGGTGGCGCCGAACAGCTTGGCGGCCTCCGTGTGGAAGTACGAGCAGTACTTGCACTTGGTCGCCGAGTGGATCGCGACCGCCATCAGCTCCTTGTACTTGTTCGGGATCAGGGTCTTGCCCAGCTCGAGCCGCTGGAAGAGGTACCACTCGGCATCGAGGCACTCTTCCGGACTGCGCTTGAAGAAGCTCGGGACGATCCCGAGCATGTCCTTGATCTCCTTCTCGACTTCCGCCCTCTTGGGTGGGGTAAAAATGACATACCTCCTTGCCATCGCCTTCAATGACTATGAGGCGCTGCAGGGAATCCCCGCAGCGCCGGCCGGTTCATAACTCATCTGCCTCCAAAGTACCCCAGGAATACCGCGGTCGACACCAGGGGGAGGGGCTTCTGGACGCTCGACGGCAACGCCATGTGTTCCAGGCGGTTGCCCCGGGCAGGACCCGATCGGGGGCCATGATCACCGCGAGGATGCCAGGCTTGCCGCTGGTGCTCGGCGGCAGGGCGTCATGGTGAGGCGCGGCCCGTCTCCCGCCGGGGCCGGCATCCCGTCCAGGAGCCGCGTCCCACGTCTAAGATCCCGAATACAGGCGGTTCCGGCAACTCTTCTGTTAATTGGGGCGCAAGGTCCGGCGAGGAGAAACCCCGGTGCTACGCTGCGAGCGGCGCCCGCAGGCGGCACCAGCAATCGCCGCAGTCAAGGAGCTGAGATGACCGATCATGGCGATGTCAGCGAGGATGTATCCCGCCAGGCATCCTCCAGGCGGTGGGAGCAGATCTTCGAGGTGGCCGTCTTCATCTTCCTGATCGCCCCCTCGATGGCCTTCTCCTTCTTCGTCGTCAATCAGGGATCCGTCAACTTCAGCATCGTGTCGATCGCCACGATCCTCCGGGATCTGGCGCTGGTGGCGCTGATCCTGTTCTTCCTCTGGCGCAACGGGGAACCGGTCCAGAGAATTGGCTGGACCGCCAGGAAGGCGCCCCTGGAGGTCATGTGGGGGATCATCCTGTACATTCCTCTGTTCTTCGCGGCTGACTACCTGGAGCAGTTCCTGGTCTCGGTCGGCTTCACCACCCCGGCCGTGCCCTTGCCCTCGGTGGAGGCCACCGGCGGGATCAACGAGACCATCCTCGGCGTCTTCCTGGTGCTCATC
>Ga0315542_1000498_pt1 | contig 24640 bp, 27 predicted proteins | sample SalMarSW160120MG_FD_202541 | JGI IMG/M metagenome (GOLD analysis project Ga0315542, IMG submission 202541) | Salt marsh sediment microbial communities from the Plum Island Ecosystem LTER, Massachusetts, United States - Salt Marsh Sediment SW1601-20 ... | reverse complement strand
TCTGCTCCAACTTTCTGTGATATAAACTCCACTTGCTTAGTTGTTCTTCTATCTTGCCATACTAATGCATTGTGCAAAGGATTACCCTCTTCATCAACGGGAACTATTGTTTCTCTCTGATTTGTAACAGATAGAGAGACGATTTCTGATTGGTCTATACCACTCTTTTTAATGGCACTTTCAATCGTTTTTTTGATCGATTCCCACCATAAATTTGCATCTTGTTCTACATAGGAGGGAGAGGGGTAAAGACTTTCCCATTCTTGATAGTCGCTTGCTAAAATACTACCGGAAATATCAAAAATAAACGTACGACAGCCTGTAGTTCCTAAATCGAGTGCTGCTATATATACCATTATCTTACTACTCTAAAACTATTAGTCTCTATAATAAATTATATATTCAATTATTTAATAAAATCCTTTTTGTTTCTATTATATTCTTTCTTTCTACTTTTTTCTCTCATAACCACAATGAGGACAAACCAACTTTTTATATCCTTTTACATAATCCATACTCTCTATTAATAAACCTTTACAAATTGGACACATCGGATTATTTGAAAAAAACCATTGGCCTTGGATGTTTGGAATTGTTTTTAAAGAATTAACAAATTCAATTTTATCGATATCGTTTTTATTCAACTTAACAAGTTGTTGTTCTTCAACCAATGATTTTCCTTTGGGTCGTAATATAAGTAGAAATTTTACTTGGTTTGGTGAATTCAATAAAGATAAAATTCTGAGCATAGAATCCCCTTTGTAGTTCGAAAATAACTTACCTAATTCAGGAGGTGCTAAACCCGCTAAAATTGCTCGAGAATCTTTAGATTCTTCTAATTTTTGGAATAACAATTGATACATTCTATTATTTACGTCCATTGCCCAAATAAAAATCCAATCATTAATCTCATAATCTTCTTTATTTGGACCAATTATTCTCTTAATGCTTTCGAACAAAGAATAATGAGGATTATTACTAATATTATGTGAAAGATCATCAAAAAATCCTGGCTCAATAATGGGATATTTATCGAATATACTTTTGAGTGATAATAGTTTTATCTCTGTTAATTTTTCTGCGTTAACTTTATCCCATGGTGTATAAGTAAAAACTGAAAAGAGTTTCTTCATACTGAGAAAGAGATAGAAATCATATTTATACTATACGATAAATAATTTCTATGTATTATAGAAAAAAGATTTAAGTTTGAGATTTTCATTTAACTTTTATAAATACGTTTTGAGATTTTCGAATGAATGGATTTTGGGATATTAAAGCTGATGCGGTTGAGAAAGGTGATAACCTAAGAGATGTATCACCGCTAGTTGAAAAAACTTGGAAAGATGAGGAGGGTTTTACTCACTATATTTTTAATTCAGCAACTTTTCATAATCCTTGGTATTCAATTTCCGATGATGATTATCAATTATTTCAAGATTACATACGAGGAGGATCGAGACCTTATCCATCTGATGGGAATATCCCCTGTGATATTGTCGCGGGAGAAGCTAGAAACGTTTTAAAAAAAATAGAAACTTGCGCTACCAATCCAGATCATTATTATTGTGAAGAAGCGAAGAGTGCATTAAAATCTGGTAAACTTAATTTAGTAAGAGGAACTTTAAAACTCTATTTGGGGAAATATACTAGTAGAGATTGGAGAAGAAAAAGATTTACCGACGATATCGATTTTTGGACGTTCCAAACTGCTTTGTTAGACTCAACTTTAAAGGAATGCGGTTTTAACAAAAATAAGAAATCTGGTGAATGGGAAAAGATAGTCAATTGGAAAAAATCACTAAATGAAGAAGCTAGAAAAGGACACCTTTATGCTGCCAATAATTTAAATCAAATTTTAGATTTTGGAGCAGGCGCGTATCTATCAGGTGCTAGCCTAAAAGATATTTTTGATAAGAAAATAAAAAGAGGTCATGATGTTGATTTAAGTGATATCATTAATGTTGCCATGATTAATGATGGTAAAGAAGGTAAACATAAAGTAGAATGGAATGACGCTTGGAAATCATTTGAAGAAGCTACAAATACAAGAAATTCTAGGATCACATCTAACTTGATAAGCCTATGTCGATACTCCTTATCTATTGCGGATTATTTTGATAATCTTAAACGCGCTCTTCAAAAGTATAATGATGATATTCTAAATAAATCTAAATTTTCAGATGAGGAGATTTATGATTTAACGAACATCTCTATCCATTGGAGAAATTTTTGTGATAATAATGGAATAGAAGAAACTAGAAAAATGATACATGAATTTTATCATCAGCAATTAAAGGATTTTCCAATATATGCAAAAAATTTAAGACATTTTTCTGAGAAGATTCTCAAATTACTAAATTCGAAATATGAATATCTCAAAATAATTTTTGAAATAGAAAGATAATTTTGAAATTATAAAATAAACATTTAATTATCTTATTTTAAATTCTTCTCATATGACAACATTTAAAATTGTAATAAAAAAAGATTGCTACTTCTGTGAAAAACTCCTAGAATGGTTAAAAGATAAAAATGTAGATTATAAAGTATTAGATTACCAAAATCCTGATGATTTCGATGACCCTTTAATGGTAAATCCAACTTTTAATAGTTTATACTGTGATATGAGTGCTTGTGTTGAAAGCATTCCATTAATCGTTAAAAACGACAAGGATTTTTATTATTCTGAAATTTGGGACCTAGTTAATAACACAATATTAGATGAGAAAGCAAGGAAAATATTTGAAATCTTGTGAGTACTTCATAAAACTCATCTCAAAAACTTTTTAATTAAATAAGATTAAATTTTATTAAAACATAGTATTTGGGAAAATCTATATTGGGAAGACTAAGTTTCATCTGTCCTGTCTGCGGATGCATTTTTAGTAAAGAATTCTATCAAAAAGATGAGTTTTATGTTGAATGTCCCAATTGTGGAATCAAAGAAAAAACTGAGAAGTTCAAGGAAATTGATTATGAGACCAATCCAATTAAAATGATTGGGGGTTTTAAGAGTGTACTCCAAGATTGGGAACGAAATCAACTAATACAATATTTTAAAGAAGTCGTAAAAATTTATACCGTTCATTTTCACAATGATAATTTTTTTTTCACAAATAGTGAAGGGAAACAAGTCTCAATCAATGAAGTCCATAATTATATTAAAACTGATGAAAGATTATGGGAAAAACTTTACAATATTTATATGACATTATATCGATAATTCTTTTTATCTGATTTATGAATTAAAATCACAATGTTAGGCTAAAAATCCTTTACAACTCATCGAAAGTATTTGAAAATGAGTACGTAACAAATTCTTACGGAATAGTTATTATGAATTTTACAATTGAAAGAGAATTATTTTATGGTGATAACCTATTCATTCTCGAAACTGAATCTGAACTTTATAACAATACAATACTAACATATAATTATCTTATTTCTAAAGATCCTCCATTAAATCTTCCTTCTTCTCCTTCTGATATATCTGCAATACTTATTACAAGTATAGTCGTAGGATGCATTGGAGTTATAATAACGCTAACAATCTTCAAAAGTGTTAAAAAAAGAAGAACCTCTCCTCTCTAACTATTACAATTGATTAGATTGCAAAACCTGGAAAGATCTACTCATAAGTTAGATCACTTAATTCTTCAGAAATTTCAGTTTGATGAATCTGAATTATATTTTGTTCCATTTCTCTCGCTAAACGATCTTTAGCAGCACTACGGAGAAACCAAAATCCAATCATAGAAATAAGAGACAGAATTCCTGCAAAATACCACACCCAGAATGCACCTAAAGAATCCCAAACCAAACCTGCCAGTAACACTCCAAAAATATTAGGAATTGCCCAATGGAAACCATACATTGCCATATATCGCCCTCGCTTATCCTCAGGAGCAAAAATTGAAGCAATGGTTGTCCCAATAGGAGTGACAATCATTTCTCCTATAGTTATAAAAATCATGGCAATAAAGAAGAGATATATTTCAGCAACAAACCCATACATACTAAAACCAACCAAATAGAAAAAAGTACCCAAGACCATCATTTTCATTGGATTTCGTTTAGATATCCTCCTAGTTATCCAAAATTGAAAAAGTACGACCATTAATGCATTCATGCTCAATAATAATCCAAAGCCACTTGCTGGAAATCCGTGGACATCTCTCAAAAAAACTGATAAAGTGCTATTCATTTGTATATATACAATAACCATTATTGCCGACACTGAAAGAAAACTTATATATAACCAATCTTTTAATACATCTTTATAACCTATAACCGTTTTAATTATTGTTTCTTCAGACTTATCTTCTTTTTTTTCAGGCTTTGTTTCAGGTATGACAAGAAATACGATTACAGCAGTTATAAGACTACTCACTGCATCAGCTATAAATATTAACATGTAGGAATGAGTTGCTAAAAAACCTCCAAGTATCGGTCCTATTGTAGCTGAGAGATTAAATGAAATTCTAAGGATCCCGAAACCTTCTGCTTGTTTTGTTTTTGGTAGTAAATCTGATACCATTGCTTGACGTGCTGGTCCTCCAAAACTTCCTATTAGACCTAAAAATGCAGCTAAAAGATAAAATAGCATGAGATTATTAACTAATCCCATAAGAATGTTTCCTACACCACTAACAATCAACCCAAATAAGATTAGTGAACGCCGCCCATATTTGTCTGCTAAAGCCCCTCCAATTAAACCTCCTATAATATTGCCTCCTGAATTTATTGAAATAAGGAGCCCTACTTCTATTATCCCTACATGAAATCGCTCTGTGATATATAAGGCAAAAAAAGGCATTAATAAGAAACCACCTAGCATATCAATAAAAGTGGCTAATGTTAATACCTTGAAAGCGCTAGGATATTCTCTATATATTCCTTTAAATTTTCTAAACATGGCTTGATCACTAATTCTCTAGAAAAAAATCCCATTTGAATTTATAATTAAAAATATTGTAGTTTAAAATAGATTCTTGAATTGAAGTTCGAAGTAATCAATGAATTTTTTATGAAGTAAGATCTATTTTTAAACCTTGTTCCGCATCTTCTTTAATTTTAACAAAACGCTTTTTAGTCACATTATTTAGGAACCAAAAACCTACAGCAGCTATAAGTGATAGAATACCTGCAAAATACCACACCCAATTTGGTCCAACAGTAGCTATAACAATTCCTGCTAGAAGAATTCCAAATAAATTTGGAATTGCCCAATGAAATCCAAAAACTGCCATGTAGCGTCCCCTCTTATCTTCAGGTGCAAAATGTGCAGCTACAGCTTGCCCTATGGGCATTTCTATCATTTCACCTATTGTAAGAATGATCATGGCAATAAAAAATAAAAATTCTGAAGAGACAAAACCATACATTCCAAAACCAACCATGTATAATAAGGTCCCCACTGCCATAACCTTCATAGGTGCATATTTAGAAACCTTTCTGGTGATCCAAAATTGCATAACCACGACCATAATTGCGTTCGTAGCCAGGAGGAAGCCAAATTTCCATGGAGCAAACCCATAAACATCTCTTAAAAAGACTGAAAGTGTACTATTCAGTTGCATGTAGACTAATACTGTTATTGCTGATACAGATAAAAATGCAACATATTGTAAATCCTTTAGAACATCTTTATATCCTATTAAAGTCTTTATAACGCTAACTTCGGGAGAATCATCCTTCTTTTCGGGTTTTGTCTCTGGGATCACTTTAAAAACAATGATCGCAGTTATAATGCTACTCACCGCATCTGCTATAAACAAGAAAAGATATGATTGAGCAGCAATTATTCCACCTAAAATTGGTCCAATTACAGCAGAAAGATTCACAGCAACTCTAAGGATTCCAAATCCTTCTGCTTGCTTATCTTTACCGAGTAAATCAACTACCATTGCTTGGCGTGCAGGTCCACCGAAATCTCCTAAGACTCCTAATATTGCAGCAAGTATGTAAAAAGCATATAATTCATTTATTATGCCCATAAAGATGCTTCCTATTCCACTAACAACTAACCCAAATAATATAAGTAATCGTCTACCAAATCTATCTGCTAAAGCGCCTCCCATTGCGCTTCCAAATATGCTCCCTAACGATAAAATGGTAAATAAAAATCCTACTTGAATCATTCCGACATTAAAGCGTGCAGTAATGTAGAGTGCAAAAAATGGATAAAGTAAGAAACTTCCCAACCTATCAATAAAAGTTGCAAGGACAAGAATTCTAAAAGAACCTGGGTATTCCTTGTATATCCCCTTAAATTTTGAGAACATGAGTATTGATTTAAATCGAATATTTCAATGAAATTTTAGTATTTGTAGAAGTGAATCTAAACTAATAACTCTTTAGTTATTTTATAAATCTATTTTTAGTTCCCTACTTTATTATACATAATGTGAACAACATGGTGAACGTTAAATATGTATGACTATTTATTAAGCGATGAAAATAAAAAATTTAAAGAAGAAGTTCGAGAGTTTGTTAAAGATGCGGTCCCTCCTTCATTACTAAAAAAAATGGACAAGGATGAGATTCAATATCCTAGTGAATGGTTAAATGCTTTAGCAGATAAAAATCTTATAGGAATTCGATTTCCTAAAAAATACGGTGGTAGAGGACTGAATTGGGAAAGTGAAGTAATTGCTCAAGAAGAAGTTGGCGTGTTGGGAAGTTCTTTAGCTTGCTTGTTTTCGCTTCCGAGTATTTGCGGAGAAGCCTTGAATCTATTTGGAACCGAAGAACAAAAGCAAAATTATTTAAAACCTATGTGTGAAGGAAAGAAATTCACCGCTGAGGCTTTAACCGAACCTAGAGGAGGATCTGATTTCTTTGGAGCCACTTGTACAGCAGTTAAAGAGGGTGATCATTATGTTCTTAATGGGGAAAAACGATTTGTCGTAGGAGCAGAAGGTGCCGACTTCTTTTTAGTTTATGCGAGGACAAATCTTAATGAAAAAGCTGATCCACACACTGCTTTAAGTCTATTTATTGTTGATAGAAGTGAAGGTGTGAGTACAGAATATCTATATGGATTGATGGGGACCCGAGGAGGAGGTGCTGGACGTATTAAATTTGAGAACGTTATAGTCCCTAAGGAAAATATTTTACTCGGAGAAGGTATGGGAGGTAAAATCTTTTATCAAATGATGGTTCCTGAGCGTTTAACAACTGCTTCTGGGTTATTAGGATTGGCAAGAGCATCTCATCACATTGCTACGAAGTATAGTTCTAGAAGAAAAGCTTTTGGGCAAACAATCAATAAATTTCAAGCGGTAAGTTTTCTCATAGCTGAAAATTGTACTTTATTGGATGCAATTCGAGGGATTGTCTATAACACCGCAAAAAGTATTGATGCGGGAGCACCACCAGCACTACAGCGAAGACTTGTTTCTGAGGCAAAAAAATTTTCCACTGAAAATTCTTGGAAAGTAATTAATAACTCGATGCAGATTATGGCAGGAATTGGATATACAACAGTTTATCCCATTGAACGATTGCTTCGAGACTCTAGGATCGGGCAAATATGGACAGGAACCAATGAAATAATGTCCCTAATCATCCAACATGAATGGTACAAGGAATCATTAAGCGAAAAATGGTTAGGTAGAGACGTAGAACAAGATGCTATAGATTCTGAGCATGCTGAAGAAAAACATTTTGGTTAATTTTTCTAATAAGTATTGATTAGCCTTTTTTTCAGCAATTCATTTTATAAATCTATACCAAGCATAAAGTGAGAGACTTATAAAGAAAGATGTCATAACCACATTAAATTTATCAGCAGTTACATTTCTAGTATTACTGGGATTGAGTGTAATCGCTCCAATTTTGCCCTATTATGCTGAAACATTTCATGTAAATTATACACTTGTTGGGCTTGTTGTAGCAGCATTCGGAATAGCTCGGATGTTTCTCGATTTACCAGCTGGTTTTTTAGCTCAAAGATTTAATAAAAAAAGCTTAATGATACTGGGATTAATTTTAGTCTCAAGTTCTTCAATTTTGGCTGGATTTGCCCAGAATTATTGGATGTTATTAGCCGCTCGAATTATTGAAGGCTTAGGTTCTGCAATTTATGTTACTACAGCTACTATATTTATTGCATTGGTAACTACTCCTGAAAGGAGAGGTTTTTTAATGAGCATTTATGCCGGATTTTTACTATTAGGGGCAATTTTTGGACCAAGTTTTGGTGGTTTTATTGCAGATACTTATGGTATTAATGCTCCCTTTTTTGCTTATTCCATAATATCGGCTAGTGGAATCATTCCTACTCTCATACTGCCACATGTGAATAATTCGAATAATGAAAAAATTATTAAAATACAAAATCTTTATCGCCAAGCTGGGAATGCTCTAAAAGATCTAAGATTTATACCAGTTCTTCCTGCAATTTTTTCCTTATTCTTTATTCGAACAGGAGTAAGAAGTACTCTTGTACCTCTTTTTTCAGGAAATGATCTTGGGCTAAATGAGTTTGATATCGGTATCCTTTTAACCTTTGCAGGGATTGCAACTGCATCTACAATGGTACCCATTGGTTTCATTTCAGATAAAATAGGGCGACGTACTCCACTATTGCTATCTCTTCTTATATCTGCCCCAGTAACTATATGGATTGCATTTACAACAGATTTTATGCAAATTTCAATAGTCATGTTTGTTTATGGAGCAATCATAGGTTTATCAGGACCAATTGCCGCATATGTTACAGATATTGCTCCAAAAGAAAAACTTGAGATTTATATGGGTGTATATAGGACGATTGGAGATATAGGATTTGTTCTTGGCCCTCTACTAATGGGATTTATTGTTGATCTTACTAATATCCCTGTAATGAGAGGAGGAACTTTAATTGAATTAGTAGAATGGCCACCTTTTGTTATAGCTGCTTTAATCATGCTTATAAGTGGACTAATTCTCTTTAAAGCACCCAATTTAAAGCAAAGTGATTTAAAAGATTAACGTGGTTAATTTATTAATTAAAACTGTAAAAGTTTATTTTTGCTTAGATAAATATCGAACTTTAACTAATAAGTCTCTGAGTTCCATCTTATCATTTTCCGCAGTAATATATTTTTTCTTAACTCCTTCTGAAAGTGGATATTTCACTATTTTATTCCCTTGAAGGGAGACCATGTATCCAAATTCATTTTTTAATACTAATTTCATCGCAGCTAACCCAAATCGCAAACCTAGTATCCGATCAAAGCAATTTGGAGTTCCCGCCCGCATGGTATGGCCCAGGACAACACTTCTACATTCAAAATCGATATCATATTGATTAAATATTTCTTTTAGATCTTCTCTTAGATTTAACTCATCGACAATAATTTGTGAAATGTTGAGTTTAGCTAATAATGGGTTCCCAAATGTATCTTTTGGCAATTTCTCAATGGTTTCTTTTCTAATTGTTTTAAAATCTCTGATTAACGAATCTTTTTTGGGATGAGCACCTTCAGAAGTCGCAATTATATGATATTTATAGCCAGACTTCACTCTCTCCTTTAAAACATTTATCACATCTTTCTCTAAATCAAAAGGAGTTTCTGGAATTAATATAATATCTGCTCCTGCTGAAATTCCGCTATACATTGTAAGAAATCCTGCGTCTCTTCCCATAATCTCTACAACAAAAACACGCTGGTGAGAACGGGCAGTCGTCGTGAGATTATCCATTGCATTAGAAGCTAATTGTGTGGCACTCCAAAACCCAAAAGTATAATGAGTTCCTGCTAAATCATTATCAATTGTTTTAGGACAGCCTACGATTTTAGCTCCTCCAAATTTATGCATCATATCCGCGACTCCAAGAGTATCATCACCACCAATCGCGATTAACGCATCAATCCCGAGATCTTTAAATTTGTTTGTAAGCTCCTTTGCTTTTTCTTCCTTTGATATGCTTCCCTTAAACGGATTAGTTCGACTCGTGTATAATAAAGTGCCTCCTTCCGTATGTAGATCATCATGATCTGCAATTCTTAGGGGGATCGTTTTGTTTTCAATGAAACCCTTCCAACCTTTTAAAATTCCTATACATTCTACCTCAGCATCGAAAGCTTTTAACATTATTCCATAAATAACTGAATTTAGACCGGGACAATCTCCCCCCCCAGTCAAAATTCCAATTCTTTTTATCGTCATTATTTTTAATCCCTTGAATTTGCTTACTTATATATAAAATAGATATTATTAAAAAATTATGTTAACTAAATTCTCACTCATTCACGCCATTTGATTGATTTACCTTCTGAAAAGTATATTTTGACTCATCTTGAGGTATTATATAACTCCCTCCTCCTGTATCTGTTATTTTAAGTGTAAAATTAAGTTTACCAACTCTCGCTTTTTCAATGTCATTTAAAATATCCTCTGCTTCTTTCTTTTGAATTCCATTGTCATCTATATTCTTATAATATATTCTTACTGCTTGCTCAAATCTGTCTAAAATACCCTCTACATTAGTATAAAAAAAATCTGCGTTTGGACCGGGCTCAACAACTATTTCTAGTTCTGGAATCTCTAACTTTCCCACTGGAGAACGATAAATTTTCGATTTTAGATCTTCTTCATTTGTTACCCTAAGAATTAAGATTCCTGGCTCAATCTTACTTGTAAGAGGTATCACGTCATTTTTTGAAAAATTGCATACATTACATTCGAATTTAATGATAAGCATTTTATCTTTATCGGGCAAATCATAGGTTGTTTTAGAAATTTTAATCACTCCCTTTTTACAAGCTGGGCATTTAAATGAAAAATCTTCTTGCGACTTTTTTGCTTCTTCAGACATGTATTATCATTTAAAATTGATCTTTTCAAGGTTTCCTTGCTTTATATTCAATTAAGCTGAAAAAAATGAGGAGATACACTTAATCATCTTAACTCAGTTATTTCAAATGATTTATTCTTATTAAACAGTGAACTTATATATCTTTTCAAGAAATTTTTAATTGATTGTCCATTATTTTCTATTAACGAGAGAATTTACATTAATTTTAAAAGTAATCACCAAATATATCTTCATTATTTGTTAATATTGATTACGGTTCAGAGAAGATTATTAGTGAAAAATTTGATGAGTGAAAATAATAAAATCGTTGAAATTACCTTTCATGGTCGAGGTGGACAAACAGCAATTACGGCTAGCCAATTATTAGCCCAACTCGCATTCGAAAAAGGATTTAAGGACACTATTGCAATTCCAATTATTGGTGCTGAAAGAAGGGGGGCCCCAATTCAAGCATTTACGAAACTATCTCGTAGTAAAAAAATTAAGACTTATGATAGCGTTAAGAATCCTGATTATATGCTTATTTTTGATGTAACTTTGTTAAATATCCCCTCAATTATGGCAACTATTAAAAGCGGAGTAAAGATAGTAATTAATAGTAAAAATCCTATAGATACCTGCGAATTTCCCGAAGATGTTAAATATTATATTGTTGATGCTACGGGAATATGCATCAATCAAGAGTTTATGCATTCTAGCGGACCAATATTAAATATCCCAATGTTAGGAGCATTTGGGAAAGTAACTGGCTTCTATGATCTCGATACAATGAAAAAAGTTATTTATAAAGAATTTGGCGAATCTCGAGGGAAAAAGAATTTTGAAGTTGCTACGGAAGCTTATAATAGTGTTAAGGAGGTTGAATATGAATGGATAAAGTGAAATGGAAAAATATATGTGAGGATAAAGATAAAAGACCAATAGTGCAAGAGTATCATAATTGGGAAGAATTACCTCCAATTCCAATCTCGCTTCCAATTAAAGGAGCAATAGGTACTACGGGGGACTGGAGAACATTTAAGCCCATTATAGACAAGGAAAAATGTACTAAATGTGGGATATGTTGGATGTATTGTCCAGAAGGTACTATTATTAAAAATGAAAAAGGAGAATTTGAAGTAGATTACGTTTATTGTAAAGGTTGTGGTATTTGTGCGAAAGAATGTCCAACAAAATGCATAGAAATGGTAAGAGAGAGTGAAGAATGAAATGATTGAGGCAAAACAAGATTTTAAACAAGAAAAAGAAACTTTAATTATTAAGGGGAATGTAGCAGCATCATATGCGGCAAAATCTGCACGAGTTCAAGTCATAAGTGCTTATCCTATTACACCACAAACAACAGTTGTGGAAAAACTTTCAGAATTTGTTGATAAAGGGGAAATGCCCGGGACTCAATATATTAAGGTCGAGTCGGAACATTCTGTAATGGCATCAATCATTGGAGCAAGCACAGCTGGTACCAGGACTTTTACAGCAACTTCAGGACAAGGCCTTTTCTACATGTATGAGATGGTCCATTGGGCAGCAGGGACGAGATTACCAATTGTAACAACCATAGCATCACGCGGTCCGGCTCCACCTTGGAACATTTGGGCAGATTTTACCGATGTTATAAGTTGTAGGGACACCGGCTGGATGATCTCATTTGCTTCAAGTCATCAAGAGATATATGATGATATTCTAATGTCCTACAAGATATGCGAAGATTATGATATTTTATTACCCAAATTCGTAGCTTACGGCGGATTTATACTTTCTCATACTTCCAAACCAGTAATAATTGAAGATCAAGCTAAGGTTGATGATTTTCTTCCACCATTGCCAGATGAGAAAGGATGGCCTCATATTTTTCTCGATCCTGAAAGACCAATGATGCATGGTAATCTCATTATGCCTGCTGGCTTCTATAACGAGTTCAGGTTAAAAATTCATTATACTCATGCTTTAGCAAAAGAAAAAATAAAAGAAGTTACATCAGATTTTGAGAAATTTTTTGGTAGATCTTATGGAAATGGCTTGATCGAAGAGTATAGAATGAATGATGCGGAAGTAGCAATAATTAACTATGGGGAACTTGCTATGCAGATGGAAGAAGCTGTTGATCAATTGAGAAATGAAGGTTATAAGGTAGGATGTGTAAAATTAAGATATTTTAGGCCATTCCCAGTTGAAGATATTATCAACGTTGCAAAAAAGGTAAAAGTTCTTGGTGTAGCTGATAGAGCAACAGCATTTGGATCTCCTACTGGTGGACCAGTTAGTAGCGAAGTAAAATCTGCGTTATATGGTTCTGGAGTATCCACAAAGGTTTTACCTATTATTATGGGATTAGGTGGTAGAGAAGTTAGTTTAGAACAACAAATAAATCAATTAAAAACTTTAATAAAATTAAATGAAACTGGGGAGCTTCCAAAAGATATGATTGAAGGAACTTTCTGGGACGGATTGTTGGAGGTAGAGTGAAGATGGTATCGATTAAAGAAGCGTTAGATGTTGCTCAAGAAGAGTATTTCTTAGCAGGCAATTCCACGTGTGCAGGATGTGGACTTGAGATCGCTTTAAGATGGGCAATGAAAGCTTTAGGGGCAAATACTTCATTAGTTACTCCTGCTAGTTGTTTGAATGTAGTTATTGGACTCTGGCCAAAAACTGCTCCCACTTTCCCTTTTATGAATATGGCTTTTGCTGCAGGAGCAGCTGCAGCTACGGGGGTTTCGGCAGCATTCAAAGCAAAAGCATATAAATTTCCAGGGAAAGTCTGGGAAAAAATGACTACATTAGTATTCGCTGGAGATGGAGGGACTACAGATATAGGGATTCAAGGATTAAGTGGAGCTGCAGAACGAAACTCAAACATCATTTATTGTTGTTATGATAATGAAGCTTACATGAATACTGGAATTCAGCGATCTTCTAGTACACCACATGGAGCAGTAACAACAACAACTCCATTAGGAAAAGAAAGGTACAAAAAAGATTTACCAAGAATTATGGCCGCACACGACATTCCTTATGTTGCGACTTGTTCTGTAAGTGAACCTTTAGATATTTATGAAAAATTTAAAAAAGCCAAATCTATTGAAGGTTGTAAATATATTCAAATATTAGCTTCTTGTCCTCCAGGATGGGGAATCTCCTCAGAGGATTCAGTCGAAATCCCTCGTTTAGCAGTTAAAACAGGTTCGTGGATCTTGTATGAAATAGAAGATGGTGTTTTAAAGTTATCCAAAAAGAGTAAACCATTATTAGATCCATCAAAACGCGTACCATTAATAGAATATCTTTCGAGACAGAAAAGATTTGCAAAATTGACTGAAAAGCAATTAGTTGAACTTCAACGAGCCCTTGATCACCAATGGGAAATGATTAGTTCTGAATTAAATTGTCAGGAAGATCGGATAAGATAAATTTTTTTATATTAATCTCCTTTTTATCATTGAATTCAGATGGGACTTTTACTTAAACTTAGTGGAAAGAATATTAAAGAATTGGATCTTTATCTTGAAATTGCAGTAGATACAATCATCGAAGGAAAAACAGTTGCATTTCCAACAGATTCAGTATATGGTATAGGGGGTGATCCCCTGAATTATGAACTCATCGAAAAAGTATATCAGATAAAGTTTAGAGATCGAACTAAGGGATTATTGATACTAGTAGCAGATATGGAAGAAGCAGCAAAACTCGCTGAATTTAATAAGGAATCAAAAATATTAGCCGATAAATATTGGCCTGGTCAGTTAACATTAATTCTAAAAAGAAAAACATCCTGTATTGTTCCTGAAGAAGTATCTGCTTCGAAGGAGACTATTGGTATAAGAATTCCTGATAATGAAATTGTATTAACGATTTTAAAAAAGTTAAAAGAAAGAGGACATTTTGGTGGTATAATTGGTACTTCTGCAAATTATTCTGGAGAAAAACCTTCGGTGAGTGGTGATGAGGTTGCTAAAAAATTCCTAAATCCAATAGATTTAATAATCGATAACGGAAAATCAAAATCTAAAATACCAACGACAATCGTTGATTGTACAAGCAAAAGACCTAATATTATTAGATTAGGAGTGATTTCGGAAGAAGATATTATGAATGTTTTATCCAAAATTAAATAATGAGGGATTTTTATTAAAAATTTCAATTTACTCATATCTACTTCAAGATTTAACGAGAAAAACGCAAAAGCAGAACTATGGTTCACCTTACTTATGTGCGGAGACGAATATCCAATCATATCTAGATTGGATTTTCAAGGGCTTCTTATAGCATTAACAAAAATTGATAATAAAACTGTAATTCAAAAAATTAAAAGAATCTCTAAAGAAAATCCCGACTTTTTTCAATTTATTCTTAAAATTATACCAATTGATTACGTTTGTGAAACTCAGGTTCAAACGATATCAGAAATCATTCAATCAAATTATTACAAGTACATTCATTCTGAAGACAGTTTTAAAATTGTACTGAATCGTAGAAAAAGCCCTTACATAAATAGACAATCATTTATTAAAAAAATCGCCTCAATTTTAAATAATAAAGTTGATCTGGAACACCCTGATAAGATCATCCATATTGAAATTTTGGGAAATATATCTGGAATTTCCTATTTAAGTCCAAATGCAATCATTAAAACTAAGGATTTATAACTTAAAGGAGTCTATTAAGTTTATTCTAAGCTGAGTAATGCCATTTTCTCAGAAATTAAATCATTTAAACTCACGTAAAATAAGTCTAAATTTTCAAGATTTAAGACTGTATCTTCTGGTTTAATATTGTAAGATCTAAGTATCACATCTATTTGCTTCTCCTTAATATTGAAGAATTTTTTTATCTTGTTGAATTTTTCTAAGGATTTATCTAAAATTTTTGGCTTTTGCGGAATAGAATCCAGTTCTGCTATTAACTTTTTATCTATTTCGGAGATTTTATCAATTTTATGTATTACACAGTAGTGTAATACCCCTTTGTCAAGGATTTCTTCATTAATACCAAAATTTTTTAAACTAAATTTAATTTGCCGGTTACAGGCTAAGTACAATAATAATTCGATGTTTTTACTTGAAGCTATGTTCCGATTTGAACCGAATGATTTTATGAAATGATAACAAGCATCAACGATATGTTTTTGATTTAGTATAAACTCATCATTGAAAAATTGTATAACAGAGCCCGAAAAACTCAATTGAATTTTATGTATTAGCGCTAAAGTATCTTCTAAAGATATAGTATTTAACTTCAATTTGATAGCATTTATTCCAATGTAATATTCAATTCCTTTTAATTTAATAATCATCATAAAGGGAAACTCCATAATAACCAAGATGGTAAAAAATTGAGATTTAACCTTATAATTATAAAAATCACTAAAAATATTACTAAAATTGAAGTGAAAATCCAATCTCTTGATCTAAATTTAATTGAGTAATAATAAGTCCTTTCATTATTGCTTCCAAAAGCTCTTGATTCTAATGCTTCTGCCACATTAAAAGCCCTTTTAATTGAACTAATTATCAAAGGTACTAGTAAAGGAAATAAGTTTTTTATCTGATTAATAATTCCTTTTTGCTGTAACTCATATCCTCTGCTTTGTTGAGCATCAATGATATTCTGAGCTTCTCTTGAGATAGTTGGAACGAATCTAAATGCTAATGAAAACGAAAAAGCAAATTCATAGGGGACTTTCATTGAAATAAGTGATAAAGCTAAGTCGTTTGGATCAACAGTTAAAAAAAATATAGAAAACGCTGAAATCATAATTAAAATCCTAAGGACCATTGCTATTCCGAAATTAAAAGAAATAAACAATGTGTTCAATATTATAATTAAAAGAAATAAAAATGACATTCCAGTTATACTTCTAAACCACATGCGAAACATTCTTCCAATTATTATAATTGGAATTAAAGTGAATAATATGATTAGTAGGGGAATTACTTCAACAAATAATAAAGCACTAATAGTATAGATTATTGCGAATATTAATTTAGAACGGGGGTCTAGATTATGCACAATTGTGTCCTTTTTAAGGAACTTAAATGCATTTAAAAATTGAAGCGACATATTAAAACCTCTAAGACTCAATTTGATTTTTAATATATGACGATAAAAATTCAATTAATTCAAAATCTTTGACAATCTCATCTGGTACATTTATTCCAATTTTTTTTAATCCTAATTTGAAACTATAAATTTGAGGATAAATTAAAGATGCATTTTTTACGAGAAATTCGTTTGTTAATAATTTGGAACTAGGACCATCAGCTAAAATTCTTCCCTGTTTCATCAGAATAATTCGAGGGATGTATTGAAATGCAAATTCTATATTGTGAGTAACTACTATAATAGTTTTTTTTTTCCTTTTTTCACTTTTGAGCATCTCAATAAATAAATTTATTTCCTTGGCATCCTGTCCAAGGGTAGGTTCATCAAATACTAGCACTTCTGGATCCCTACACATTATTGAAGCAATTGCTAACTTCTTGGCTTCTCCTCCAGATAAGTTGATTGGGGAGCGATTCTTATATCTCTCAAAATCATATTTTACCAGGGTATTCAGGACATTTTCTTCAATTTCACTTTTAGTGAGATTCATACTCTTCAATGAAAATCTAATTTCATCTTCTACTGTGTTAGAAAAAAGTTGATGCATAGGATTTTGAAATATAATACCAACCCTTGTTGACATGGATGCGATGGTTTGATTGCTTATGTCTTGTTGATCAAAATAGACAACTCCAGAAGAGGGCCGTAATAATCCATTTAACAATCTAATTAATGTGGTTTTTCCTGCACCATTTTGCCCCATAATAGCTAAACATTCCCCCTTTCTAATTCGCAAATTAATATTTCTTAATGCTATGGTCCCATCTGGATATCGATAGTTTATATCTTTTAAACGAATCATTTATCGTCACTCCTTAGATGTTGAAATATCATTAATGCTTGGTCGATGGTAACAGGTGTGTTAATATTGTTTAAGTTCAATTTATTGAAAAATGAATAAATAAAAGGTTTATTAACATTCAAATTCTTGAATGTTTTACTATGTATTACTTCGTCTCTATAACCTTGAGAACCAATTGTTCCATCTTTAATAAGGATAATCTGATCTACAAAGGGAAGAACTAAATCTAATCTATGTTCACTTATAATTATTGAAATTTTTCTTTCTTTCTGAATTTTTTTAAGTAAAGTCAAAATTTTGCAAGCATATAATGGATCTAAACTGGCGGTAGGTTCATCCAAGATGATAATTCTTGGCTCTAATACTAAAATTGATGCAATTGCTACCCTTTGTTGTTCTCCGCCACTTAATTCATAGGGCGCCTTATCCAATAAATCTTCAATTTCTGTTAATCTCACAACTTGATCTATTCTACTTTTAATGATATCGGGATGAACACCCAGATTTTCTAGCCCAAAGGCAATTTCATGTTCAACATTCATCGCAATTAATTGATTTTCTGGATTTTGAAATACAATTCCAACCTCTGTCGAAAGATTAGAAATTTGCGTTGATTCAGTATTTTTTTTTCCTACTTCTACATATCCTTTGTAAAAACCGGGATAAAATTGAGGAATTAGTCCATTTAAGCACCTGATGAAAGTAGTTTTCCCAGATCCGGTTTCTCCAGCCAATAAGATGAATTTATTTGATTCAATTTTTAAATTAATATCCTTTAAAGCATAATCTTCATTTCCTTTGTATCTAAAAGAAAAGTTATGAAATTTAATTAGGCACATACTAATTACTTGTTTAATTATTGAATTCATCTAATTAAAATTTCTTGGATCAATTTTAGTAAATCTTCAAGTTTCTCATCTATACCTTCATCAAAGAACACACTAGCGGCTCCATCATGACCTCCACCTCTTCCATCACTAATGATTTCCAATAATTTTCCTAGATGTAGCCCAGTCTCTAAACAAATATGTTTTTTCGCTCTTGCAGTTATAAAATTGCCTTTTTTTAATTTAGAATAGACAATGCTTATATCAAGACCCAATTTTAATAAATTTGTGGCGACTTTAGCCCTAAAGTTACTCACATGACTAACGCCAACTAAAATGTCTCGCATTCGGTATAGCTTTATCCTTTGAGCTCCCTTTATTTGCGCAATTTTTTCTGATAAGTCTTTCTTATGATCTAACAAGCCTACAATCTCTTGATAATTTACCTTATTCTCGAGAAGGCTTGCTAATCCTCGAAAAACTCGCGTATTGGCGTGTTTGAAAAAACCGGTATCACTAATTATTCCTGCAGCTATAAGATAAATGTAAGGTATTGGAATTTTAAAGTTATAGTGTTTAAATAATTCAAATATTATTTCTGAAGTAGAGTTATATTTATCCTCAATAATGTTTAATTTATTCTGACTTTCATTTTTCAAAATAGGAAAAGAATGATGATCAATAAAAATAATGGACTTATTAATAAGACTTTTATTTTCGATGCTAGGCACTTCGACTTGGTCTAAATTATTTGTATCCAAGATAATAAATACTTCAATTTCTTTCAAGTCAATAATCCTATCTTGAACATTAAAATCACCGAACTTATCAGTAAAGAGGGAAAAAAAGTCTTTTGTTGATTTGGTTAAAGAAGATAAATGAAAATAAAATCCATTAAGCTCTAACTTTGTTATCAAGTACTTAAAACTGATAATAGAAGCTAACGCATCAATATCTAATAAATTATGGGTTAAAACTAGAGTTTTTTTATTATTTATAAAGTCTAGAATCTTTTCAAATTTAGAGCTAAGCATGAATTAATTCGAATTTTATTAGGTTATGTAAGTTGGAGATCATTTTGAAGTGATTTTTGCATCGTTTCAATGCTGGTTTTGGTACGTTCGATCTTTTGAATAATGGTTTTAGATCTCATCTCTAATGTTTTCTTTAGAGATTTTTTTTCATCAAGAAGGCGATTTCTTTCACTTTTCACCATAATTCCTCCTATACTTTTATAAACTAGAGTATCTTCGGTTGTTTTTTCAAGTTCTTCAATTGCTAAATCCGCTTCTCTCATTGAGTTATCGATTTGGATACGCTGTTGTGTTAAAAACTCAAGATTTTGACTTAGTGTATTGAGATCTTGGATCTTTTTCTTGGTAGCATCATCTAATTGATCAAAATTTATTGTCATGTTATTTTGCACTCAATTATTTTTTTAAAGAATAGAATGAATTTTAAAATAAGAAATTTTCTAATTTAAATTGAGTCATATATTTCTATAGTATCCTCAATAATCTTCCCCAAATTAATAATCTCATTCATAGATGCCCTATATGCCGTGATGTCACGACTCTTGACATAAAATAATAATGATTTATTACTCAATTTGACATTAATAACGGATCGATTACTCCTTTTAGAGTTTAATTCTGGTAAAAATGAATTATAAGCAAATTTTGACAATTCAGGTTTAGAAAATGCTAATTCTATTTTTGATTTAATAAAAAAAGAGGCTGTTTGATTCATTTTTCTTCCAGTACTTCTAATTCTCGCTGTTTCTGTTTTGTTATTCTGAAAGATTCCGCTCCACGAGGAGTTTGGATAAAGTAAGCACCACCAGTAAACTTAGCTTCACATTTTCGGCAATACCAAACACCACTTGAAATTCTCTTGATAGAACCTTTAGTTTGGCATTTTGGGCATTTAATGTTACCACTTTTTTGTTGTTGCATCACTAAACGCCATTTTTTTCTCACGTTAGCTCCATATCTTGGTCCAAAACGTGCACTTATTCCACTCTTTTTCATACGAGCCATATGTTTTATCCACTTGATTAGCTATTTTTTTCTTAATCAAATTCAATAATAATTACTTACAAATTAATTTTTCGATTGTGGTTAAATTATTTAAATCTCAATTACAAGGTATATCTAATAACTTAAATTAAGAATAGATTTAAACAAATGAACACCTTTATTTTAGATTTAACTGACTTAAATAATATAAAAGCAAATGAAGTAGGTAATAAAGCTGCAAATTTGAATATACTAATTCAAAATGACGTAAACGTCCCTGCTGGTATCGTTTTGAAATCTAATGCATATAAACTGTTTATGGAAAGAAATGAAATTCCTAAAATTATCTCCAATATCGAATTGAATTACGAGGATGAGAGCTTGCTCGAAGAATCTTCAAAAAAAATTAGAGATAAGGTTGAAAAAAGTAGTATACCAGAAGAGATAATAGATCAATTACGCTCCTATTCACATTTATTTGAATCGAATCCTGTAGCAATTAGATCTTCTGGATTTTTAGAAGATCTCACTAAGGCCTCATTTGCAGGACAATATGACACATTTTTGAATGTATATGGATTAGAAGAAGTTCTTAATCATATAAAGAAATGTTATGCATCAGTTTGGAACAGTCGTGCCTTAATATATAGAAGGAACAACAAATTAAGCGATCAAGATGTCGAGCTAGCTGTTATAATCCAGAAAATGATTAATGCTAAGGTTTCAGGAGTATTATTTACTTGCAATCCACTAGACATAAATAAAAATGAATTTATAATTGAATCCAATTTTGGTTTGGGAGAATCAACCGTTTCTGGTATCTCTACTCCAGATGAATATGTTCTTCAAAGAGAGAAAGAGAATAAATTTAAGATTAATACTAAAAGAATAGGGAATAAGTTACTCTTAACTCAACCCAAAAAAGATTTGGGAATTGAGCATATAATTTTAACAGGAAATCAAAATAGGAAAAGCTCTTTATCAGAAAAACAACTTTATCAATTAGCTTATCAAGGATTTAAAATAGAAAAGATTTTTCAAAACTTACCGCAAGATATAGAATGGAGTATTGATGACGAAAATATAATTCATATTCTTCAAAGTCGTCCTATTACCACAGTTGATAAAATATCAGAGAATAATCAAATTCTGTGGAGTCGAGGTTATTCTGATGATTACTGGAATGATAATACCACACCTCTTTTTTTTGAATTGCTAGGAACACATCTAACTAAAGTTGTAAATATGGAATTAAATAGTATTATGGGATATAAAGAAATAGACAATCAACTTTTAAAACTATTCAAAGGACATGTCTACTTTAACTTAAATGTATTGAAGAAAAAGGTTGAATACGAAATTCCGCCTTTTATGCGAAATAGAGATGTGTTGAATTATTTTCCTAATGGGTTTGGGTCATATGGAAAGAATACAATAAAGGACCTCACTTTCCATCTAAAAAGTTATTTATTTGCTCAGATCCGGATAAAATTCAATGATCCGGATGGTGCAATGTCAAGAACAGCAGATACCTACGAAAAATGGACCGAGAAGGAATTTAAACCTTTTTGTAAGGAATTTGATGAGAAATTAGGGAATTTAAAAGAAAATTATGATAAAAGATCCTTAATTAAATTATCTGAAGAATTGGATGAAATAATGATACCACATTTTCGTTTAGTGAGATATGGGATTCCAATTCACAATATTGGAATGAATTTGTTAACACAATATCTTTTAAATCGTTTCTTAGGACAGAAGCTTGCATTAGAATATTATCCATTTCTGATTTCGGGATTAAAACATAAATTAACAGAAACAAATAATCAAATCCATCAATTGGCATTTCTAATTAACCAATCAAAAAGTTTGAGAGATATTGTTATCAAGGAAGACTCAAAATTGCTATATAGTAAAATCAGCCAAGACCATAATCAAGGTACAAAAATATTTCTATATGAATTTAATAAATTTCTAAATAATTATGGTGATAGAGGTTTTACACGTGAACCTTATTATCCTAGATGGTGCGAAGATCCAAGCTTAGTTTTTGATGTTATTAAATCTTTAATTTTTGAAAATAATATTGGTCAAAGTGGGAACTTCAAAGAAAAGCAAAATAAAAAGAGGGAACAAATCGAAAAACTTGTGGAATCAAAAATCAAAAGTGAACATTTGGGATTTTTAAAATGGATACTTTTTTCACGAATTTTAAAGAATAGTCGGAAATACATCGTTTTCAGAGAAAATCAGAGATTTAACCTCGATTCTTGGATATCTCGCATAAGGATGTTATATCTTAAAATTGGTCAATTGCTAGTGGATGCTAATATTTTAACAGATAAACTAAATATTTTTTTCCTATTTAAAAATGAAATTAACTCCTTTTTAGAAAATAACTTTAAGTCTATTGAATTAAAAAAGAAAGTTAAGAAAAGACTTGAGATTTTTAAGAAATATGAAAATGTCCTCCCTCCAAAATTTCTTCTTGGTTCTAAGGAATTTGATGATATTGAATTATATGATGAGGATTGTAATATTTATGAGGGGATTCCCGCTAGTTATGGTATGATAACAGGACCGATTCACATTATTAATAATATCTCCCAAATTTCAACGGTTCAATCAGGAGAGATTCTCATCGTTCCTCGAACTGATCCTGGTTGGACTCCTATTTTTTCCAAAATTGGAGGTCTAATAACAGAAACAGGAGGTATATTGTCTCATGGTGCGGTTATTTCTCGAGAGTATGGTATCCCAGCAGTTACTAATATACAAAATGCTACCAAGATATTTCGTAACAATCAAATTGTAACATTAAATGGTTATAATGGTATTATCAAAATAAAAAAGGAATGATTATGGAAAAAATAATACATACAGAAAAAATTACTAATCACCCAGATTGGAATGAGAGTTATTACTTTGTTTTTTATGACAAGATTCAACAAATCGGAGGAATGTCTCGAATAGGATTTAAACCAAATAAAAAAGAAGGGATGACTTTTTTCTTTTTATACTTCCCCGATAAATCCGTAGCAGGCTTTTATCGTACAATTAAAATAAATGAATTTAATGATCATATTGAAGTAAAAAAAATGAAACATCTATGGAAAGAAAATGGAACCTGGGATTATAACTTCAATGGGAAGATGATATTCGTTAAAAATTCAAGAGATTTACCGCAAGTGAATGAGAATCCTAAATTAATTACTAAACTTGAAAAAGTAGATTTAAATCTTTCCTATAAACCGATTAATAAAGTTTATGAATACAGTAAATTTATGACCCCAGAATCTTTAGAAATAGGAAAAAAATCGGGAGATAAACACTGGGAGCAAATTGGGCTGGTTGAGGGATGTATCAAAATCGGAGAAGATATAATTTCCATCAATAATGTGATGAGTCAGCGTGATCATACATATGGAGTTAGAGACTGGACAGGTGTCGGTAATTGGATATACTGTGTCATTTGGTTTAATAAAAACCTCGCTTTAAACCCAGCAGCAATAATAACTAAAAATGGGAAGATATCTAGTGGAGGCTTTATTTACAAAAATGGATCAAACATTCCAGTTCGTCAAATAAAACTATTAGAGGAAAAAAATGAATCTGATGGAATTTTCCCTATTAGTTCAGAAATAGAAATTTTAGATTATTATGGTGAAACTCATTTTTTAAAGGGAAAAGTTGGTCCAATCATTCCCCTTCCCTTTAAAGATGAATTGGGTAATCGTTCAATCTTAGTGCAATCCTTTGGAAGTTTTGAGTTTGATGGGATTAAAGATGGTTATGGAACTTTTGAAACTTTAAGGAAATCAAAATAAAAAATAAAAAGTCAAATAAAAAAATGGTTAATAATTTACTTTATATTGCCAAAGATCGAATTTCTTTCGCAATTCTTTTCCAATATCCATTGCTTTCTGGCATAACATTTCTATTTCATCAATAGAAAAAGTTGCTATTCCACTTTTCTGGATAGAGGTAATACTATCTTCAGTAACGGATATTGAAATTTTACCATCAGAAATTAATTCTTCAGCTAAATTCGGATCTAAAAAAATAATATCATCTATTTTTC
>Ga0315542_1000497_pt1 | contig 24655 bp, 21 predicted proteins | sample SalMarSW160120MG_FD_202541 | JGI IMG/M metagenome (GOLD analysis project Ga0315542, IMG submission 202541) | Salt marsh sediment microbial communities from the Plum Island Ecosystem LTER, Massachusetts, United States - Salt Marsh Sediment SW1601-20 ... | reverse complement strand
AAGATGCTACAAAAGCCAGGATACTTTCAACCATAGATGAGATCACCAGGATTATAAAAAAAGAGGATGTTTTTATCTTCTTTTACGCCGGGCATGGAAGTTCTGAGGATAATGTTTTTTATTTCATAACCTCAGAGGTCACAGGATTATATCAGCAGGATAAATTGAAAAGCGCCCTCAGGGTAAATGAACTCCAGGAAAAGTTTAAGTTATTGCCTTCCCTTAAGCAGGTTATTTTTATTGATGCCTGTCATTCGGGAGGTTCTGTTGAGGCCCTGGCTATGCGGGGGGCGACAGAAGAAAAAGCGCTTGCTCAACTGTCCCGCAGCTCAGGAGTGCACGTAATGGCTTCTTCTGAGAGCGATCAGCAGTCGGCAGAAATAAAAAGCCTTGGTCATGGTGTGTTTACCTATGTACTTCTCGAAGCACTTAATGGCAAAGCTGATGGCGCCCCGGCTGATTCAAAGATCACCGTTTATGAGATTAAGTCATATATCGACGATCAGGTACCTGAAGTATCATATAATCTCATTCGACATAAACAATTTCCCAGCACTTTTTCAATAGGGCACGATTTTCCGATAGTAATGGAATAAATTCCGACTATTATAATTCCTTACTTTTTTCAAATCTCAAAATGAATACAGCTTTTGTGGAATAATCCGGAAGAGCAAGATATTCAGGAAGTTAATTATTGCTGAGCTACAATTGTTATTAAAAAACTCATAACTTCCTGTATGGCTATTGTATCTCCCTTGTAATCGATTACTTATATTTGCGCCTGTAAACTGTTAAACAAAAACTTGTCAAGGTTGTTACCATAACAATGAAAACATTTAAAAAGATAATTTTTGTTGCAGTTTTATTGTCATTTACGTTTCGTGTGTTTGCACCAAGCAGGGAAATGTTGACAATTATTGTTCCAAGACCTGTAGAACCCTACAGGAAGCTGATTAATGCCATAGGTAAAGTTGAAACTAATTACGATACACTGGCTTATAATCCGGTTGAAAAGGCTGTTGGATTTTTTCAGATACGACCTATCCGATTAAAAGACTATAACAGGAGGACAGGTAATCATTATAAAATGAAAGATCTTTATAATTATAAGGTTTCTGAAAAAATATTTCTATTTTATGCAAGTGAAATAGGGCCTTATAATTTCGAAAAGATTGCAAAACGCTGGAATGGGTCAGGTCCCAAAACCTACTATTACTGGAAGAGGGTTAAAAAATCTATTTAGCGAACCTTCTTATAATAACTTCTGCAGGAAGTGGGTATTAACTACTTCTCCTGTTTTTCTTTATTTTTTTGGGTGTCAAAATATTTATATTTCGTAATAATTATTAAACAATAATTAATTATGGGAGAAGTAGTCGTTCGTGAGGTGGCAACAAGGAAAGATAAAAGAGAATTTATTTATCTGCCTTCAAAAGTCCATAAAAGTGATCCGAACTGGCTTCCCCCGATATATCTTGATGAATGGGAGCTATTTAACGAGAAAAAGAATAAATCTTATAAGTATGCCCATACTGTACTTTATCTTGCATATCGTGGGAAAAGGGTAGTAGGTCGGATCATGGGAATAATAAGCTGGAGATATAATGAAATTCACAATGAAAATCATGGTCGTTTTTGCTTCCTTGAATGCTATGAAGACCAGCAAGTTGTCCATGCTCTGATCATCCAGGTTGAAAGCTGGGCAAAGCAGAAAGGCATGGAAAAACTGGTAGGTCCCCTTGGCTTTTCAGATAAAGACCCACAGGGTTTCCAGATTGAAGGATTCGAATACCCTAAATTCATTGTCTGTCCCACAAATGACAGGTATTTACCTGAAATGATAGTTAAAGAGGGCTATGAGAAACACAAGGACCTTATAAACTATGTAGCTGAAACGCCTGCGGAACTGCCTGAAATTTATAAAAAAATCCTTTCCAGGGTTTCCACGAATAGTGAATACAAAGTTGTTGAATTCAAATCCAAAAAGGAATTAAAACCCTACATAATACCTGCTCTGGAATTGATGAATCAGACCTTTCTGGAAATCTATGGATTTGTGCCGTTGACCGATCCGGAAAAGAAAGAGTTTGCTGCACGGTATATGATGATTCTCGATCCCAGGTTTATAAAAGTTGTGGAGTCGAAAGATGATCTCATTGGCTTTGCAATAGGTATCCCGGACATAAGTGAAGGTATCCGGCGGGCTGGCGGCAAATTATTTCCTTTTGGTATTTTTAAGATTCTGAGGGAATCCAGGAATTCTAAGAAGCTTCTCATGTTACTGGGTGGAGTAAGAAAAGATTACCGGGGAAAAGGAATAGACGTTTTAATGGCAGTTAAATTATTGCAAGCCTGCATTGAACATAAGATGGATAAGATAGATGTTCATCTCGTACTTGAAGTCAACACGCCCATGAGAGCAGAGTGTGAAAGGATTGGCGGAAAGATTCTTAAAAGGTTCAGAATTTACCAGAAAGATCTGTAAGATTTTAATGCAGGTTATTCTGCATTTAACACTTTTTGTCAGCTTTATTTTGTAGTCCCACCAGGAATCGAACCTGAATCTACGGTTTAGGAAACCGCTATTCTATCCATTGAACTATGGGACCATTGTTTCAGGAGGGCAAAAGTATAGCTTTTTTTTTTCATTACAAACCCCGGGCGCGGTTGAAGAAGAAGGAAGGGGAGTTGGGGAGATAAAAGAAGAGATGTATTATAGACGATAGACGATGCGGTTATTTTATACACTATAAATCATATATAATACATCGCATATAATTCATATCCTCGCCACTGCACAGTTGCGTCCTTGGGGCATTGCGCCTTTTCTTATTTTGATAAATGCCATAACTTTCATACTTTCACCCTTTCAAAACATCTTAATATGAACTGGATAGATCTGATAATAGTTGTTATTCTCATAATATCGCTGGTAACAGGATTCATTAACGGTTTTGTAAAGGAAGTGGCCTCACTGGCAGCCCTGATTCTCGGAATATGGGGCGCAATAAAATTCTCCTCCTTCACTGCTGCAAAACTGTATGACTGGTTTGATATGTCAGGTCAGTATGTCGGGATAATTTCTTTCCTGATCACATTTGGGATCATTGTAGTAATCATACATTTTGTAGGAATACTGGCAGATAAAATTGTAAGCGCTGTGGCACTTGGCTTCCTGAACCGCATCCTGGGCATTGTATTCGGCCTCTTTAAGACGGTAATGATTATGAGTGTTTTCTTTGTGATCCTGAATGCAATAGATGCACGCAGGCCTTTCCTGCCAAAAGAAAGAATAGAGGAATCGATGTTCTATAATCCGATTTCGGATATTGCTCCTGCAATATTCCCGGTTATCGGAGAAGGCGGGTTCAACCGGAGCTTCGACAGGTTCAAAAAAGAACCCGATGATATGTTAATTTAAGTCGCTTTGTTATATTTGCAATTCTTAAAAATGTGGATATGAATTTTGTTGAAGAACTGAAATGGAGAGGAATGATACACGACATCATGCCCGGAACAGAAGAATTGCTTAACAGGGAAGTTACAACAGGATATATAGGTTTTGATCCCACAGCTGATTCTCTGCATATAGGCCACATGGTGCAGGTTATGCTGCTTGTGCATTTTCAGCGCGCCGGACATGTTCCTATAGCTCTTGTAGGCGGAGCTACTGGAATGATTGGTGATCCTTCGGGGAGATCAGAAGAGAGAAATCTGCTTGATGAAAAGACTCTTCGCAGTAATCAGGAGAGCATTAAGAAACAACTTTCAAAATTTCTTGATTTTCATTCTGACGTAAAAAACCGGGCTATCATGGTTAACAATTACGATTGGATGAAAGAGTACTCTTTTCTGGGTTTTATCAGGGATATTGGCAAGCACATCACAGTAAATTATATGATGGCTAAAGACTCGGTGAAAAAGAGGCTGGGTTCTGAAGCCAAAGAGGGAATGTCATTTACAGAATTCTCGTATCAGCTGGTACAGGGTACAGATTTTCTTCATCTATTTAATAAATATGGATGCAAACTTCAAATGGGAGGATCAGACCAGTGGGGAAATATTGTTACCGGGACTGAACTCATCAGGCGAAAGACAGAAGGTGAAGCATTTGCACTTACATGTCCGCTGATTACCAAATCGGACGGGTCAAAATTCGGAAAGACCGAATCGGGAAATGTATGGCTCGACCCTGAAAAAACTTCCCCCTATCATTTTTACCAGTTCTGGCTGAATGTCTCGGATGAAGATGCAGCAAAATATATTAAGATTTTTACTCTCATCGGGCATGAAGAGATTGAATCGCTGATCTCTGAGCAAAATAAATCGCCCCATGAGAGAGTTCTTCAGAAACGTCTTGCAGAAGAAGTTATGATTATGGTTCATTCGCGCGAAGAATATGAATCGGCCGTTGAGGCTTCCCTTATCCTCTTCGGAAAAGGCACCACAGAATCGCTCAGGAAAATGAGCGAAAACACTTTCCTCTCTGTATTTGAAGGTGTTCCGTCATTTGATGTCAGGAAGGAAACATTATCAGGGGGAGTATCATTCACCTCTCTCTGCACAGATCATTCACAAGTTTTTCCATCAAAGGGAGACCTTAGAAGATTAGTTCAGAGTGGCGGTGTAAGCCTGAACAAAAATAAAGTTGATAACCCTGAAATGGCTATTAAAGCTGAACTGCTTTTAAACGGGAAATATCTTCTTGTTCAGAAGGGGAAAAAGAATTATTACCTGATAAGATTTATTTGATCATTACCTGAGATCGGCCGAAATAATTGACACATCATCAAAAAGGTATGGGTTGGTATCCGGGATTCCGAGATGCTTTATCAAAGACTGAATATTTTGTTCCACAGGCTCTTTATTTGAGATATGCCTGATTATCTCCTTTGTCCCGATATCTTTCCCGTCTTTTCCCTTTAATTCTGAAAGACCGTCGGTATAGCAGACTATTTTATTGTAACCTTTTATTTTTATTGTCGTTTTTTTAACCTGAGGTATCTCGTCAAGCATGCCTATACCTATGCATGAGGGATTTAAATGAACTACATCGCCGGTTTCTGTTTTGTAAAGAACCGGAGGATTATGAGCTGCATTAATAAATTCAAGAATTTTTCTTTTGTGATCGTATCGTGCAACAAAGAAGGTAATAAATTTCTCTCCGGCAGCGTTTGAAACCACTATACTATTTAATTTGTGGATAAGAGTCTCAAGATCAGTTTTGGCAGTAAGAAGTGCTCTTAAACTGGCCTGGAAATTCGACATAAGGATAGCAGCAGAGATCCCTTTCCCTGAAACATCAGCAATGCAAAAACCGGTTATTGTCTCAGACAATTTCAAGCAGTCGTAGTAATCGCCTCCCACTTCATAATGAGGGTAATAAAATCCATTTACTATCATAAAGGGATTCTGAGGCATATGACGTGTATCCGGGATAAGCATCTTTTGCATCCTTGCAGCCAGCTCGAGTTCCTTTTTAAGGGCTTCCTGCCTGAGGCTTTCCTTGTGAAGCCTTATGTTTTCTATTGCAACAATTATTATGCTGGAGATGGTCTGGATAAAATTAAGATGCTTGATGACAGGACTCATTCCTTCTCCTTCTTCTTCGATATCACCAATGAAAAGGAAAGCCAGATGTTCATTATTATTGAAAACCGGAACAATAATATCGACGCCCTCGAAACCCATGTCAGGTGACACATAGGTAATATCCTCAAAATCAAGCAGACGCGATTCAACATCTATTGATTCAAAATATGCCGGAAACCCTGCATTAACCAGGCACTCCCATGTTACCGAATGTTTGAAAATAAGGATCTTTCCAATACCCAGATTGTTCCTGAGGATTGATTCATATTTTGAAAGGAGGACCTCAGTTGGCAGATTTGCATTTATAGATAAAGTAATATCAAGCAGAGAATCAAGCTTGAACTTTGACATTTTTAATCTGTTGCTGCCGGCCTTTTTTTCTTCCATTGTTTAATTAACTTTTTACCCGTTCCACATATGACCTGTCGCGGGTATCTATTTTAATTTTATCGCCGGTATTAACAAATAGCGGAACCATAACTGTACTGCCGGTTTGAATTTTTGCCTGTTTCAGAGTATTTGTTGCAGTGTCGCCTCTTAGTCCGGGTTCTGAATATACGACTTCCATTACAACGAACTGAGGCAATTCCACTGACAGGATGTTCTCTGTATCGGCATGTACCACAACCTCAACGTTTTGTCCATCCAGTAAAAATTCCGGATAATCGATCACATGCCCTTCAACATGTATTTGTTCGAAAGTCTCGAGATGCATAAAGTAATATCCGACATCGTCTTTGTAAAGATACTGATAGGGACGTCTTTCCACTCTGGCGATGTTGACTTTTGTGCCTGATGAGAAAGTATTGTCGATAACCCTGCCCGATGTGATGTTTTTAAGTTTGGTTCTCACAAATGCCGGTCCTTTCCCCGGCTTGACATGTTGAAACTGAACGATTGTATAAAGGTCATTATTGAACTCGATGACCAGTCCATTCCTGAAATCTGCAGTACTTGCCATAAATGTTATAGTTATTCTTTTCGAAATTAGTTATTTAACCTTTATGTCGAGAGGATAAGCCAGTCCTTCATAGCTTACCATATCTACCATAAATGCACCTACAAAGATATCAAATCGTATTTTAACTGGTAAAAAATTTTTATCGGCCGAAAACCAGAAAGATACATCCTCCTCAGTTTTAAAAAGCCGCCCAGTTTCGGTAACCGGATTGAATTTATAGCATTTGATCTTTCCTGCTCTTGTCCTGATCTCTTCCAGCCCTATATACTTCATTCTTATCGGATACAATTCATCAGTAAACCATGTAGTTATGGTAATCATATCACCCTTTTTCATAGTGTCAATATTGGGCATAACATGATTACGGAACCAGTAGAAGCAGGAGAGGATATCATGTATCCTGCTTGGTGTTATGTGTACTCCGGTGAGGTCGCTTGTTAATATCGCAGAATCCTGTCGTGTACTATGATCGAAGAGAACTACATTATACCTGCGGTACCTGCCTTCGCTGATATTTCTTATCGATTTTACGGGAAGTTCAGTTTTTGGGTTAATGAAGCTTTCATAGATATCTTTTACCTTAAAAATGGCATCTGCAAGCCCCGTTGTCCTCGCAGTAATCGCAGAATGCCAGACTTCCTGTCCGGCGAATGTATCTGTTTTTAGTTCAAGCGATGCGATTCCCCCGGTTATCAAACCATAATGAATTATATAATTAACTTTTTCACCTGGCTGGTATGAGGCAACCTGACCTGATGAATTAAGAACAACCAGATAAAGAAAAACAGATATAAGCAAGAGTCTTCTCATAACATTCCTGAAATAACAGGCAATTTACATGCCGGTTATTTTCCTAAAACATTTTTAACCGGTTTTGAAGTTAAAAAATCTTTTAGATAAAATGGTTCAAAGTAAGCGACATCTTCAAAATTATGTTCATTAAGTGCTTTATATGCAGGTTTGTGCATAAATGAAGCAGAGATCCTGAAGTCATCATCAAAAACAATATTTTCACGCCTGATCACCTCTTTGAATTTTAACGCACCATCGCCAAAAAAATAGACCCTGGAAGATGCCGACAGGTCTGAAAACGAATCCTTATCGATTATTTCCGCTCTGATATTTTTCAAGGGTTTTCCGTTAACATCAAAAACAGAATAATAGACTTCCATCCTGTGTGCATCAAGTGCCGGGCAAAAGAGGTCAGTCGCCATTATCTCATATTTTTCCGCAGCAATATCTGAAAAACCCGTGAACATGGAAAACGTTGTGTCAATTCCTATCAGGGGCAATGAGGCAGCATATGCTATTCCTTTGGCTACGGAGACTCCTATCCTTAATCCCGTGTATGATCCGGGGCCTTTGCTTACAGCTACGGCTTCAAGATCACCGGCTTTTAAACCGGCTTCTTTAAGCAGATCAACAATAAAGAGAGTGAGTAATGAGGCGTGTGATTTGCCTTTATTGTTTTCTCTCACGGACACTAATCCGTTGTTATTGCAAAGTGCAACAGAACAGAGAGTGGTAGCTGTTTCAAGGCATAATATCATTTTGGTTCAGGAAATCGCAGCAACCTATTTTACTTTAAAAAGATCTTCTTTCTTAACAATTTCGATCAGGGTACTGTCGGATAATTTCTTACTTATTGCACTGAACGGGAAAGAGATAACCTTTACACTATCTTTAATACCGGATACGATCTCTATATAATTATTATCCTGGATCCCGGTCTTTACATCCTTTGCGAGTGCATATTTCCCGTCTGTTACAAAGACAAGCGTTCTTATATCCTCATCAGAAACGGAGGAAGCGCTTTTTGTTGTATCGGTACGGGTAGTAACTGCCTGGATAGGAACAGCGATGATTCCTTGCTTTGAAACAGTTTGAATATCAACAGTGGTTGACATGCCAGGTCTGAATGGACTCTCTCCGTTAGTAGTCAGATTTTTATATGACTCAGGCAGGATGAATATCTTAACATCAAAATTTGTAATTTGATCTGCTGAAACGCCGGTTGTTTTTGCAGAATTGGCTATTTCTGTCACCACGCCTTTGAATTTCTGATCGAGATATGCATCGACTTCTATAATTGCAGTATCGCCAAGTTTTGCTCTTACAATGTCGTTTTCATTGACTTCCACCTGCGCTTCCATTCTCGAAAGATCAGCAATTCGCATTATATCGGTACCAGCCATCATGTTGGTTCCTGCAACTCTTTCTCCGAGTTCGACAAGAAGCATTGATACTGTTCCCGTCATGGGAGCATAAATAGAAGTTTTAACAAGATTTTCACTGGCCTCTTTTACTGAAGCCTCTGCACTTACAACTGAAAATTTTGCAGCATCAACCTCAGATTTTGCAACATTGTAAGAAGCTTCGGCCTGTTCGAAATCTGATTTGGATATCGTCTGTTCCTGGTAAAGCTGCTTTGTTCTTGTATAGGATAATCCGGCCTGCGTAAACTGAGCCTGGGCTTGCGCCAGACGTGCATTTGCAGAACTTAAAGCAGCAAGCGTCCTGTCTCTTTGTGAAATATAGATATCAGGCTTGATTCTGAGAAGGAGCTCTCCTTTTACAACAGGATCGCCCTCCTTTACGGTAAGTTCAATTATCTCTCCTGAAACGTCAGGAGTTATTTTTACCTCTTTTTCAGGCTGTATTTTTCCATTGGCAGTAATTACTTCGGTAATGTTTCGTTTCTGGGAATATTCAATGGCTACCTTTACTGTAACAGCTTTACCGAACCAGCCGGCTTTCTTTCCGATAACTGCGAAGATCAGGAGTACAACGACTACTATAATCAGGATTTTTAATATCTTATTGCTTTTCATAGGTCTATGCTTAAGGTGTTAATTTACTGGTTTAAAGTTAGTTGTAATCCTTTGTAGAAATCAAGGACTTTTGTTTTGAAAATATATTCATATTTAGCCTGCGACATATCAGACTGAGCGTTAAGCAGCTGAGTTTTCGCAGCGTTATAATCGACAGGAGTGACCATTCCTACATTGAATTTCTGCTCAGTATAACGGAATGATTCTTCCATAGAAACAACTGCTTTTTTACTTGCAGTGAATTTTTTAAGAGATGCAACAGCATCGGCATAAGCTTGTTGGATATTTTTATAAAGTTGTTTTTTTGTGGCATCAAGAGTGTACTCTGAATTTTCTATGCTTATACGTGAATTGCTGATATTCTTATTTACCTGCCAGCCATTAAGGATCGGAATATTCATAGAAACACCTAATCCATAGTTTATATTGTCACTGAACTGATCAACAAAATTGTATTTTCCGTAAATTGGTCCGGTAACAGGGTCTATACCAACCACTTGTTTTCTGATGTTTGAATATTGAGTACTCCATGAATGGTTCATAGTCAGCCGAGGACTTCTGCCGCCAATTGCGACTTTAAGATCATACTGGCTTGCCTTAAGCTTAAATTCTGCACTTTTTATTTCAGGTCTGACCTGTTCTGAAATATTATATATATCATCCACATTTCCAGAAATAAACGAGTTTGTATCAACGCTTATAGAAGGAACAATAATCTCAAATCCTTCCGGTGTTTTTAATTCCAGGATCTGTGTGAGGTTAAGGACAGAAATATCAAGCTGATTTTTCATATTTATCAGCTGAAGTTCTTCCTGTGCTGCCTGTGATTCAATTTGAAGCAGGTTCCCCCGTGCAACACTTCCTGCATCAACCATCTTTTTTGTTTTATCTATCTGCTGCAATGTAATTGATAGTTGATTTTCAGTAGCCGATACCAGTTCTTTGTTAAGAAGAATCTGCAGATAGTATAATGCAACATTCAGAGAAACATTATCAATAGTGTTTTTGAGATCTTCATCATTAGACAGCAGAGTATATTGATTCATTTTTATCGTATTTAAATTCTGCAGTCCGCTGAAGAGGTTCATGCTCCCTCCTAAATAAAAATAATTTGACTGCACTGTCTGGTGGTCAGTGTACTGATAAGTACTCTGGTCAAGAGCCCGCCCAAATGAATAATTGTGAGTAGCCTGTCCGTTAAGCGATGGCAGCAATTTTAATTTGGATAACTCAAGAGCATTTTTCTGATATTTTGTCTGGAGCTCCTGCTGTTTAATCTGAATATTATTATCGATAGCATATTTAATGCACTCCTCAAGCGACCATTCTTTCTGCTGGGAAAAAACATTTCCGGCAGATAGCACCAGGAAGGCCGTTAAGAATAAGAAATTGTTTTTCATTGGCATATATTTGATTTTACACGATCATGCATTTACAAATACGATAAATAGTTTCTAATGTTGCATTTGTTCTACGGCTAATTCAGCAATATTTCTAATGAGCCACGAAGATAAATAATATCTTTCTCAGAATAGATATTTTTTTTAAAAGAGTTAATTTGAGATCAGTTAAAGATATTTTAACGGAGGTTCTAAATTTGATTATCTTTGTCCGGTAAAAACGCGGATTTTATTATTAATATTTAATTATATGGCTAACAAGGGATTAAAACTCGAACCGGGTGTTATTTCCGGTAATGATTTAAAGGCATTATTTGATTATGCAAATAAAAATGATTTTGCTATTCCGGCAGTAAATGTCGTTGGAACCAATACTGTTAATGCTGTTTTGGAAACGGCAAAAGCAGTTAATTCACCAGTAATAGTACAGTTTTCAAATGGCGGGGCTCATTTTTTCGGTGGTCAGGGATTGCCAAAGGAAAATCAGCTGGGCGCGATAGCCGGAGGCATATCCGGGGCTATGCACGTTCACAATGTAGCTGAATATTATGGGATACCAGTAATTTTACATACTGATCATGCTGCACGCAAGCTTTTACCCTGGATTGACGCTTTGCTTGACGCAGGTGAAGATTTTTATGAAGCTAACGGAAAACCGCTTTTCAGTTCTCATATGATTGATCTGTCTGTAGAGTCGATCAAAGATAATATTGATACCTGTAAGAAATACCTTGAGCGCATGAGCAAGATTGGAATGACTCTTGAGATAGAGCTTGGAGTAACCGGCGGAGAAGAAGACGGGATTGACCATTCAGGGATACACAGCTCAAAACTTTACACCCAGCCTGAAGATGTTGCTTATGCATATGAAGAACTTTCAAAGATCAGCAATATGTTCACCATTGCCGCCTCTTTTGGCAATGTTCATGGTGTTTATAAACCTGGTAATGTTGAGCTTAAACCGATAATTTTAAAAAATTCTCAGGATTATATCATGAAAAAATTCGGTACGGGTCCTCATCCTGTCAATTTTGTATTTCATGGCGGCTCAGGTTCAGAAAAGCATCTCATTACTGAAGCCATTCAGTACGGAGCCATAAAAATGAACCTTGATACAGATATGCAGTGGGCATTCTGGGATGGAGTAAACAGATACCAGAAGGAAAAACAGGGTTATCTGCAGGGGCAGATTGGCAATCCGGAGGGAGAAGATGTGCCAAATAAAAAATATTACGATCCAAGGGTATGGCTCAGAAAAGGCGAAGAATCATTTATTGCAAGACTGAAAGAGGCTTTCGAGGATCTGAATGCTGTAAATCGTTGTTAGGGTACTAAAAGAAAGTTGTTAATATCATAATATTCTGTAGATCAGCCTATTAAAGGCTGTTCAGCTAATTTTGTTAAAAAACTGTTCTTTTTAAAGTTCTCAGATATAACGGGTTTTTATATTTTAGCCTGTATATCAGAAAGCCACTATTTGTGAGACATTCAGCATATAAGGAAGGAAGGTTAAAACGGACAAACAGGTTTTCTGTGATGCTGAACAACAAGGAAATGAGAGCCCTGGGAATCTACTGCAGTCGTTACCGGGTCAGAAATAAATCTGAATTCTTCAGAGAGACAATAATGAGAGCTATTCTGAAAAGATTTGAGGATGAGCATCCTACATTGTGGGAAGAACCGGAACCTACTCTTTTTAATCAGAATGTCACCAAATAATATTTGGATAATAACCCGCTTTATTTAATTTTACGTATTGCTGGCAAAATCGTCAGTCAGGATTAGTATTTATTAAATATTTTTTAACTCGTTGTTCAGTCGGGAGGGGACACAAAAGCGCAAAGGCACACTAAATCAATAAGGTATAATTTTAATAGGACACGTTAATTTTTGAAATGTTTTAGTATTAGAGGGATTGTATAATGTATCCTGAAAAGTTAAATATTGAACCGACCAAGCGTTCTCCATGGATTGTATTTGAACCGGGCAGAATTTTTGTTATGGGCAGAGCTATCATTGATAATCCTTCTATTTTTTTTGAAACTCCTATTAAGTGGGTATCTGCCTTTTCTAAGGAATGGACCGGAAAGACAAAAATAGACCTGGGTTTCGAATATATTAATACAGGATCAACAAAATGGCTGTATCTGCTTTTAAAAGAAATGGCTGAAATGAATAATATGCCGGTCAATGCAGAGGTTAAATGGTATTATGAGAATGGTGATGATGATATGTGTGAGCTGGGATATATTCTCCGCTCGCTTGTCGATTGTAAATTTACAATTGTGGAAGTGGAAGAGATGAATGACAATGTTTATCAGGATTTTCTTAACAATAAGTGAATGAAATAGCAATTCTCCACAGCTGCTTATACTTCTATATTATTCTTAATCAATTTTTTTTTAGTTTTGCAGTGTCATTTAATATCTAACTGACCCATGGTGTAATTGGCAACACATCGGATTTTGGTTCCGCAGAGTCCAGGTTCGAACCCTGGTGGGTCAACAACAATTAGAGACGCTCAATTTGAGGGTCTCTAATTGTTCTATATTGAGCGTCTCGTATTACAAATTTCTATCTGCTATGTTTTATGGAAGGAATAAGGTTTTGTCCGACAAGCTTAAATGACCCTGGTTCTTCCGGCGTAATTAGATAAACAGAAGTACCAGGATCAAGACCCTCTTCTACAACTACATTTTTGTCGTTCTGTTCTCCAAGTCTGACAATCTGCCTGGTTTTATTCTTTTTATATACAAACGGGATACTGTCTGCTCCTGCCCGGACGCATTCCAGGGGAATATATAAAGCATTATCAATGGTCTTTAAAACAATCTTATTCCAGGTAGTCATTGCAGGTCTGAGTTCCGGATCCAAATTGTCGATTTTTATCAGAACTTCAAACATCTTTGCATCTGAATTTGGCAACTGTTCGCCTATATTGGCGACCGACGTGACGCTTCCGGTATACGCCTTCTGAGGGAAGGCATCAACTGTTATATTAACATGTTGTCCTGGTTTAATTTTGCTTACATCGATTTCATTAACATACATTTTGGATATCAATGTAGAAAGATCGGGAAGTGTTGCCACTGTACGGTCAAAAGCATTAATAGAAGAACCAGCTTTTCTTTTAGTTCCGTTCCTGTCCTTTTTATAAATAACCATTCCGTCAGATGGGGCCTTTATAGTAAATCCTGACAGAAATTCCTGCAGATCTTTTACAAGTTTTTCCTCTCTCTCCAGTTGTTGTTTTTGATTATTTATTTCCATAATAGTTTGTTTTCTTCTAAGAGTATAACTTTTTTGTAATTGTTCCAGAGCCCTTTTTTCCTTATTTAAGTTTAATTCAGCCTGGCGTATTGTTGCAGGAGGCTCAAATTTTGCCTGATCAAGGGTGATTCCGGCTTCTTCTACCTGATATCTCTGGTTCTTGATACCATCTCTCAGGCTTGTAAGTGTCATTGCAGTATCAAGTATTTTCATTTTTGCATCGTTCTGAGCGGTAGTAAGGTTTTCAAGTTCATCCTTAAGAGTGTTTGCGTAATTTGTCCGGTCAAGCTGGGCAATATAATCACCCTTTTTAACTATTGTGCCCTCTGGTACAATATCCTGGATCTTAAAATCCATTGCACGCATATCGCTGCCGCCCATCCTGCCCCCGCCCTGCATACCTCCGCCTCTGCCGCCACGACCCTGGTTTCTTCCGTGGTTATTATTCTCATCGGAGCTTCGCCCAAGTTCCGGACCCATTATATCCAAAGACTGTTCAGCCATGAGCTCACCTGCGTTTGTTACTGTTATTTCGAAAGTCCCTTTCTTTACTTCTGCATAAATATTAGTTACTTCTTTCTTGGAGATCATTTTGTTGAAGACAATCAATGCAATAATTGCAACAACAATACCGGAAATAATAAGTATTTTTTTCATTTGGTATCCTCAGAATTTAATAAACCTTTACTTTCACTTCAAAAAAAATCAACCGGCAAAATTACTAAGAAAATATATATGGTTATATGTTTATCCTTTAATTAGAAAAGCAGGAAGTTGTTTTAACATTTTTTATAAAATATTTAGTTAAGGAGGGATATTTAAGCTCTGTAAACAAATAAAAAAAAGCTAAAAACCTCGTAGCTTCATCCACCTAAGGCATAAATCAGGCCATGCAGATTGTGTTCCCATGTTTTCGGCCATGCCGTAACCATGTCCTCCTTTTTCAAAGATATGTAGTTCTGACGGTATATTATTTTTTACCAGTGCTTCATAATAAACCAGGCTGTTTTTAACGGGAACTGCTTTATCATCTTCAGAATGAACCATGAATGTGGGGGGAGTCTTTTTTGTTATCTGCAATTCGTTTGAAAAGTGTTTTACTGCATCAGCAGTCGGATTATCGCCTAAAAGATTGTTCCTCGATCCTGCGTGAGTAAAAGAAGCATCCATGGTGATTACGGGATAAACAAGTATTGAAAAATCGGGTCGGGCGCTTGTTGTATCTTTTACATCATATACTTTCTCAGCAAAGTGTGTTGAAAGAGTAGAAGCCAGATGGCCCCCTGCAGAGAATCCTATTACCCCGATTTTTCGAGGGTCAATGTTCCACGACGATGCATTACGGCGTATGACCCTGAGCGCTTCCTGTGCATCCTGCAACGGCCCGACTGATTTATCCTGCATTATCATGTCGGAAGGGAGACGGTATTTTAAAACTACCCCTGCAATACCATGTTCGTTCAGCCACTTTGCAATTGCAAATCCCTCATGGCTGAACGCAAGAGCCGTATATCCGCCTCCGGGACAGATAAGAACTGCTGTTCCTGTAGCAGTCTCTTTTGGCGGCAGAAAGATATAAAGAGAAGGATCGGTAACTTTTTCAAAACGTGTGGGCTTACCCTCATTTATTGTAGCTTTTTCAACATAGCTGTCATTGAGTTTTAATCCGGGAATACCATCAGGCCAAAGATTTAAAGTGGTTATCTGTGCATTGGCATTCAGTAATAATAAAGAGGCCAGCAGTAAAGTAATAATTGGAACTCGTGTTTTCATATCATTATTTTTTAAGTCTTAAATTTACTATTAAGTTTTAAATATATATTTTATTCTTTCCTGTGTTTAATTTAATTGCATTATTCTCAGGTAAAATGTTCTTGCCATTAAAAAATATTTTCCCGGATGCCGACTCTGGTATTATGAAATCACACTCCATTCCCTGTTACCATTAATATGTTTCCCCGTAAACGATGTTGCCTTCATGCTGTATTTACGGATATCCTATATCCTGACTTTCCAGTAATAAGTAGTATTTGGTGATAAGCTTTTTCCGGGGTATTCCACTTCGGAATCTCCTGATCATTTTACTACATAACTAATCCATTGTTCATTATTCATTTAAAGACATCTATTCAGAATAAAAATAGAATAATTTAACGCAATTCAACAAGCAGTAAAAGCTAATATAAGTTAAAAGGGGATGCATTGCTGTATATTAATCAGAAAGTGTTTAAATTGAATCGTATTTTTTACCTGTGAATTATGATGAGGCGCTTGTTGGTATTTATACTTTATCTGACGCCCTGGCACTTTTAAATAGCCAGACAGTTAAGGATGCAAAAACATAGACAAATAAAAGAAGGCCTGAAATAGTTAAATTGTTTGAAGATTACCACAGTTCGGGCGCATGCCTGGCAAACCTCCTTGTAGCCCTTATGGCATTGAGGCCACTCCTGCTGCAAACAGGCGATACTGATTACTGGTCAGACCCTAAAGGAGAATTCCTTGCAGCTGTGGCAGCTGAACCGGTTTATATTTCTTAAGTTTCTTAAGATGCACTTTATGGCTGGGAAATAATTGATCTAATTTTTTCTTTCCTGCATTTAGCGTTGATATGTCACAATGAATTATTCTTCTATTTCAGTTTAATAAATTTTGATTTATAGTTGAAATTGTTTACGGATAACGTAATCAGGTATGTACCCCCCGGTAAATAATCAACCGGGATAACAAGTTCCTGATTTGGATCTTTTACATCAATTGATTTTTCCAAAATGATTTTCCCGGCAATCGAATTTATCCTGAGAATGTAATTATTTGATGGTACTATATTGTTTAATTGCATTTTGATATAATCAGTTGCCGGATTAGGATAGACTATTATTCCGCTTCGCGTTTCATTTAATGACGGGAACCCGGTAGTCCCCGATATCACAGGACCCCCCGGCTCTTTAATTGAACCATTTACTGTTATGTCTTCATCTCCGCGAAGTCCGTCTACGAAATGTAAAGTGATTACATTCCCGTTAATTTCTGCACCGGTCTGACCATCATACGTAAATTCATACCAGTGCGGAGTAAGTATATCAGGTGTCAGTCCGTATTTGTAATATTTGCTTATGGTGGATGCATCGTGCAAAATGAGAGTAACACTTACTGCTTCTCCCGGAGTGAAACCATCAATTGAAAAATCGAAAAACCCAAATGGAAATTCAGCGTCCTCCGGTGTATCAGAAGGAGAAGGATTATCTGTTACGATAAGTTGTGATAATACTTTTCCTGATGGGACTACGAGTGTAACATAATTCTGCCAGTCATAAGTAAGAAAAGAAGCAACATTGGATTGTTCCCAGTCCGGTATTGCATCGCCGTTGCCGTCAAAGATGCTGTTATTTCCATCCGCTCCTTTTTCCCTGGCATCGCTTATCCCGTCCTTATCTTCGTCAGCATTTGGACCGGCTGAAGTTAAAGATTCAAGTATTGCACCAGGTGTCAGGCTGATTAAATCGTATGTAAGGCTGTTTCCATTTTTCTTAATAATATTTCTGATGGAATCAGTTCTTGCGTAATTAATGTTACCAAATATAACAGATGGACTTTGTCCGGACCATCCCTCTGCTTCTGAGCCCTGGGAGTTGTCTTGCTGGACTGAATTATTAAACACCACTTCCACATTAAGGATATCACCGACAGCAACAGTTAATGTTGTCTCTTGTGTATTATTTAAATCAACAATTAGTGTTGCCAGCATATTGTCTAAAATTGCCGGGGTTCCTAACATATCCTGTACATCCCCCCAGCGCAGATATTCTCTGTTCAGCCCAAGCTGGAACCATGGGGTTTCTGATAAGTGATTCAAAAAAAGAACACCCATGTCTGAAATTGTCCCATCTCCATCGTATGTTCCCTGGGAAGTAAGGCTTGCCTTAATCTCCACAGGATCACCTGTTTGCAGTGACCCCGTTGACTGGACAACCACTACTTTACGCAAATAACCATATGATGAGCCATATCCCCATGTTGAAGGAGCAGGGTAGCATATTTGACCTGAACCAAAAGGATTGGGGATACAATAAGGAGCAGTAGGACCATTCTGGTTAACAGCCCCCGAAAGACACCATATTGTCTTGCTGGAAGGATCTGATATTACTCCACCCCATGAGGCTTTGAAACCAATTGGAGGATTCCCGCATCCTAATGCTGACATATCCCAAACACCATGAAATCCTGGGAAATTAAATGCAGGAAAATCACCACACATTAACAGGATATACGAAGGATAGCCCCACCATCTGTACCCATGGGCTAAAAAAATACCTGACGGTCTTTCATCCTCTCCGGTTGAATAACCACCGTAAGGCCCGGGATCAACAACTCCTGATTGAGTAACTGATCCATATTCAGAATAAACCGTCCCATATGAATAATCAGGGACAGTCACTTCCTGGGCAAGAAGATAGTCTGTTTTAAAAACAAGGAATAATAAAGCACTGAAAAAAATTGAGATCAATAAAGGCTTTTTCATGATTTTCGATTTAAATAGTTTTAAAAATTAAAATCCAGGCATCTCTGAGAACTTTATATTCTTAGGTATGATAAAATATTTTGTCTCAACCGGAATATTCGTTTTTATTGAAGTGGCCTCTTGATGGGAGACATAGGGCCCCATTTTAATATCAAGCAGCATGAGCAGACCGTCCCATATAAGGACCTTCCCCATTTTGCCCTGAAACATTTTACACTCTTTCCCTTCCAAAGTCTCGGTTCCGTTTTTAGTCATACCCATTTTTTCGTATATGGATTCGGTGAAAGACTCGATATCTCCTTGTGAGGCAGATGCAATCCAATCAATGATCGGATTTTTAAGTTTCATTCCTTCGGTGCTTCTTTCAGGATCCCACATATACTGGTAATCACCGGATGTAACCACCCATCCTTTTGTTTTTTCACCATGTTCGACAGCATCGGTATACATGGCACTCTTAAGGCCATAATCGTCAAAATAGAGTGTCCCTTTTCCAACTTTATCACCGGAATATGAGTATTCAATGATCCCTGATTTGATTCCGTAGGGTTTAAGGGTTACTTCTTGGCTTTTTACTGGAGTATTATCCAGAAGCAGAAGTGCTGCCAGGATTAATAGAATATTCTTCATAGGTTATAAAATTTTGGTTGCTAATGATTCTTAAGTACAGGCACCTTTGAATATGCCTTTCATCTTTCTTTCTTAATAATTTCTAAGGGTTAAGCATCTTCAACTTAACTTTTATATCTGAGCTGCTCTCTCAGCAGCATGTCTCTTACCCTTCACACCCTGGTATATTGCCAGTAGTCCAGCGAAAAAAAAGATCCCGGCAATTCCTGCCAATAAATAGTCTCCGGTTTTAGTGCCAGGCTTCAGGGCTGCCGATCCAGGTAATTCGGGATCATAATAAACAACGACCTCTTTCCCGACAGGATATTCTGCCTGGAGACGTTTGGCCGGAGTGACATTGTTGTCAAGGGGAGGGTCGCCCACAGTTATCTTTGACGAGGTGTACTTTTTGCCATCAACACTGTAAGCATATACTATATCAGGCTGATAATGGGTTTTACTGTCACTTCTCCAAGTATCGATCTCAGATTTAGTAATAGTCCCCGGCACTGTAGGCCAGCTCTTAGATGTATTTGAATATTGCAGTGGAGGCAGAGCAAAAAGGAAAAAGACTGCTCCGCCGGCAAGAGCGAATATTATCCCCAGGGTAATTGGATTGGCATTACCGGGTTTTTTGTTTCGGGTATGACCGATTCTCATGGTATATTTTTTAGTTATTTTTATTGTTTATGTTTAAAATCTACAAGTCTTTTATGCAACGCACAGAAAGCCCAAAATTCTTATTGTTATCATATCTGCTTATATTGCCTGAATTTAATTGCAAAGTACGTCTCCAGACGTACACATTGTCTTTCATGGTTGAAGTCCACCAGTCGCCTCTAAAACCAATACTATAGAAATTTCCACCATTATTTAGGTAACCGCCAGGCAATGCTGTAAAACCAGATTCATTTGTGGCCTCAGTGTTGGGACTACCCCAGTGTTCGGTGCCTGCTTCCTTAAGCTTGCCACCGGCTATCTCTTCACCTCCCAGGAAATCAGTCAGGATTGTCCATTCCGCATCGGTTGGTACATGCCAGCCACCGGGACAAAGTTTCCCGGTGTTAACTGTATACCAGTTGTACATAGCCCCATATATTCCTCCATAGGTGGCTTCATCGTTATTATACCATGTGTATCCGGGATCGTTGGTTTGGAACCAGGTATTATTGTCTGTCACATATGGTATATCAGCTCCATCATTATATTTAGTGGCTTTCAGGTTCTCTTTCATCCATACCTGGGTGCCTATAGTAACAGTATTGTAAACATTTCCGTTAATATCTGTAAGTTGCCCTGTAGTGAATGAGACCTCATCTCCATAATTTGTTCCTTCACTATTGGTTGCATAGGCACGTACATAATAGGAAGTTTCAGGAGTCAAATCCGTCAGGGTACTTGAGAAGGTTCCGGTGCCTGATCCGTCTTCTGTTTTACTGTCAGAAGTTGTAGGGCCCTGGGATATGCTCCAGCAGACCCCCCTTGAAGTTATCGCCGACCCTCCGTCACTTGTAATATTCCCACCCGAAATCGCTGTTGAATAGGTGATTGCAGATGCACTGACTGTAGTCAATGCGAGAGGATCTGGTTCCTTTTTACAACTATAGAAATTAAATGATACGATTATGGCAAAAAGGAAAAATATCTTTACTATTTGTTTGTTTATCATGGATTAAAGGTTTTATTTGATTATTTAATATCGTGTTAGTTCACTTTTGTATAGGTCCATGGAACTCTCCAGTTCAATGATAAAGTCAGAGAGATTCCATTAATATAGTAATCAGTTATATAATCCGCTTCACCTGTTTTTTTTAATGTAAGTGTTGTAGCTGTATAGCTATATGTGTAATTATTTGTATCGGTGATTTCTGTATGTCCATCATCAGTTACAACAGTGGTAATGGCTTTCATGTCTTTGCTGAAAACCAGTGTTGAAGTAATTTGATTGTCATTGTATTCCCAGGTTCCTACGAACGGGTTATCTGCCATCCATTCGCAGACTGTTGTTGAAGGGATTAATCTCAGAGTCCAGATTATAGAACCTCCAGCATCGCTTACTCCTTCTATTGATCCTCCGGAGTTAGTTGTTGCTTCATTGTAGCTGAAGGTCACAGGTGAATCATCTATTGCTCCCGAGAAGGGTGCTTCCAAAAATAGTGCTCCATTAATATATAGCCGTGTTATATCATAATCTACTGAAATTTCAGGATTAATAACAACATAAGTCTCATTCACGTCATTTTCTACAACTCCCACTGGAAAGAGTTGCCACATTCCACTTCGGGTATATTTGCTTTCATCTGTTTCTACTTCCCCGGAGTATTGGAGGGTTCCGGTACCTATTTGGATGTTTCCATCCGGATTAACATCAACATTCATTACGCTTTGTACAGACCATACCGGATATGTGCATGAAAATTCAACTTTAAGATACCCGGAAGATGCTTCAACTGTTTTCGCTGTCTCTTTTGTACAAGCTGTTTCTATTATACAGCATAGAAGCAGAATTATTTTAATAAGAGGTTTGTAGTTCAAATCCATAGATTTAATTAGTCAAAATGTTCACAAGATTATTTAGCACCGGCGGCTTTCAGTATTTCGATGATTTCCGGATGCTTTGACCCGACAAGTGAAAGGGGCGTCTTACCGTCAGCTGTTTTTGCTTTTAGGTCTGCACCGTTTTTTATAAGAAACTTGATCAGTTTCTCATTACCGTTACTGGCGGCATAATGAATTGCTGTCCAGCCCTCTACATCTCCGGAGGTGGCTGCTTCATTAACATCCGCACCCTTTGAGAGCATGAATTCTGCCAGTTCAATGTCAGTAACTCCCATAAGGATGCCAAAAATGCAGCTTGTGAATATCCCTCTGCCATCATCTCTACGGGTAGTGATATCCGCACCCTTCTTCACGAGCATAAGGGTTATTTCTTTAGAATTTTCAGCTGCATCAAGAATTGCTGTAGTGCCATCATTGGCACGGATGTTCACATCGGCACCTGCATTGATCAGGAATTTTGCCACTTCAGCATAGGGAGCCCTGTTACTGTATGTAGACGCCCACATCAGCGCCGTATATCCGTTATCGCTCTGCCTGTTGATATCGGCGCCTTCAGCCAGGGCCTTTTTCGCGGCTTCGATGTCTGCACGTATGGTTGCATTGTAGAGAGGATCACTCTCCGGGGCTACCTGTGCATGAAGATTTGCTGTCAGTAACAGTCCGGTCAGTATAGCTACGACTTTCACGAGTCTTCTGGTGCTTCCTTGATTTGTCATTGGATTAAGTTTTATTGTTTACTTATTTTGATCATATCGATGCGTTTTTTGCCTCAGCGGCATGTCTCTTGGCCTTCAGACCCTGGTAGAGGGAAATGAGTCCTGCTAAAAAAAAGATACCTCCCCTGACAACTGCGAATATGATCCCCAGAGTTATCGGATTGGCGTTGCCGGTTGTTCATGTGCTCATTCTTATTTCAGTTTATTTTGTAAGTATCACTATCCCGGTCATCGTTGTCCCATCGTCCCATTTATTCGTTGAGGTTCCTTCGCTAACGATTTTACTTTGGATTTGCAAAATGTCTTCAATTTTTAGCGATCCTTTTACAACGGTAAAATCTTTTACTTCGCCATCTTCACAATGTATATAAAAAGCATCTGCATCGTTTGGGATGGTGCTGTAATCGGGTATCAATTCTTCTTTCTCAGGGTCGGAAGGTGGGGGAATACTATAAAACATTTTTGGATCAATGGAGGCATAATAAACTGTCGGGGCTTTTACTTTCCACCCTCTTACGCCTGCACCGCCATATCGGAAATAACAAACGTTTTCACTTTGAAAACGTTGCCATTCTGCATCACTATCGAAATCTTTTCGGCTATAAGAGCCAGGATTACGTCGCGCAAAAAATTTCCCCTTCAACAGGTTTAATACTGCCTGTCCTTTCCCAGAGGGATTAATGGTGATTGGCGTGCAAGGATTGGAAAGCTGAAGTTTCGATTTAGAACCTAACCGGTATTCTTCGGTGCCATTATGCAAGCTAATTGCAATCCTTGATTTTTCTCCTGTTACAATTACATCACCGGCACCGATTTTTACAACTCCTTCTTTTGCAGAAACACCGTTAATTTTTACATCGCCTTTCAGATAAGTAATACTCGCGTCGCATTCTTTATTTCGTTTCACTAAAGTCCACGATGTTGTAATTTTTGAAATGTAGGAACAATCTACATCTCCGTGTACCATTCGTCCCAATACTCCCAAACATTTATTGCAGTCGCTGCTGGTTTCATTTTCCTTCACATAAACACCTTCCAGAACATTCTGTGTTTCCATCGTTTTTTCCCCGGAAATTACAATGGGAAAATCAAGTGTTGTTGAATTTGAAATCGTTTTTGGCGGAATAACTGTATCCAAACACGCAAATGTTTCTTCATTGTAAGTTTCCATGTTTGTAGTTACTTTCATTTTCCCCATTAACATAAAGGTGTATTTGTCTCCCCTAAACATCATTTGCCCACCTTCAATTACAGGTTTTTCAGGATTTACATGGGTAGTATTTACGCCGGTTCGTTGCGTACGTGAATCGCCCGGAGTTGCGTTCTTTATAAAAACCAGCCGGTCGTCGTAGCACGCTTGCGAAGTTTTTTGTTCGTTGCCTTCATTATTAACTGTATTAATATAGTTGAAGTTTTCTTCAATGCTCGTTAATTTAAATACCGAAAAACCGGGTGTTGCACCTCCTGTAAAAGTGACGAAAAATGAACCATCGATAATTCGTTTTTCATCTACACTTACATTCCAGTCGTACCCGCCATCGGTTCCGCCGCCACCGGCTGTTTTTATCACTTCAAGATGATATTCAATGGGGCCGCTGAAAGTGACCATCTGGCCTTTTAACCCGGCAAGTGGAATTAAGCTGATTATAACATTCCAAAGAAATATTTTCAAATAGGATCTGATTCCTTGTGGTTTTAAGTTCATTCTGGTGGGTTTTTAGACGATTATTTACCAGCCCCGGTTCCGGGTATTCCCATTACCTGATATCCTGAAGGTATCTCAAAGCTTGTTGCATCGGGTGTCCATGGTTCAATATCTTTCAGCAGCATAACCGAATTGGCCGATCCATCAATATGGTTGATCATCTTTATAGGGAAATTGTATTTTGATGACAGCCAGACTGTAAACATTTTCTGAGTAGGATTATCACGGTTCCAGAGAGTTGATCGTGTGCACATGATTCCGTTGACCATCTCCCCGCCTTCATCTTTCAGCAGACCCTCTTTACGGTAATGATCATATGCACCAAGTGGATCATTGGCCATACTCATAGGGCTATCAGCAGAACCTTTCATTGCCATCTTCTGCTGGGGCATAAGGATGACAATATCAGGCGAGCCCTTTTTAACAATAATAATGCCTTCCTGGCCATTTTCATTAAATTCGTATCGGTAACCATTGTCAGAAGAATAGA
>Ga0315542_1000496_pt1 | contig 24655 bp, 12 predicted proteins | sample SalMarSW160120MG_FD_202541 | JGI IMG/M metagenome (GOLD analysis project Ga0315542, IMG submission 202541) | Salt marsh sediment microbial communities from the Plum Island Ecosystem LTER, Massachusetts, United States - Salt Marsh Sediment SW1601-20 ... | reverse complement strand
GCTATGGACCAGAAATCAAAGGCTAAGTCCTTTTTTGAGAAATCTGCTAAACAGGAAAACAGATTTACCAGTTTCATTAAGTATTACCAGGGTTTAAGCAATCTTAAAATGGGCCGAAAAGAGACTGCTGAAGATCTTTTTAATTCCCTTGTCGCAGCAGGCGACAGGATTATAAACCAGGGATCCGATATAGATTTTTTTGCCAAATTCGGAGAAAGAGAAGCTGAAAATGCAAGACTGTCTAATGCCTATCTGCTGAAAGGGCTTGGTTACAAGGGACTTGGAGATACTAAAGCAGCTATTGATAACCTCAAAAAATCAGTTGATCTGTCAGCCAGTAATTTATGGGCTAATGTAGAACTGGAATGAGTCACTGGTAGATAACAGAACTTAAAAAATGAGCCAGCATGACCAGGTCGGAATTATTTTTAAAGCGACTATTTCCTTTCTCTGCAAAGAATTTCCTGATCTGATCTTTTTTATCAGGTGCCAGGGAATAAATGCTTTTAGGGTTCAGCTTTTTCAACCCGACAGTTTTTTTATTCAAAAATCTGAAATAATAAACAGGCACTTCAGAATAAATAGTCTTCTGGTAATAAGCGCCATTTCTCGCCGACACTTCATGCCCTTCCATCACAAAAGAGTGCAGGACAAAAAGTGATAGTTTTCCTGAATATATTTCCTGTGCAAATACTTTTACAGTATCAGAATAAGCACTCTTTCTCACCCTTATTGTTTTGAACCAGACTGCAGTATCAGATTTAAATGTAACGTAATGAAATCTGCTGATCTCTTCTTTATCAAGCTTAATGACTTTTTTCGTCAAGGGCTCCAGCCAGTAAAGCTCATCAAGCAATCCGTTATATTTAATATAGATTTTTCTGATAATTTCACCATTCGTGAGGTAAATGTTTGCCGGGAGCCATTCTGTATTTAAATAGGTTACGGAATCAGCCTGCAAAGCTGATGTAACTATTTCACCTGCAAGAGAGAGCCCTGAACGAAGATCCTCTGCTACTTTACAATTACAACTCTCCTGCCCCCGAAGCGACTGGAAAGTGATCAAAATAAAAGCTGCACTTATATACAATAACCTTTTTATCATAAACTCCTCGCTATTTCGATTTAATTGTAATAATTGACGATCCGGTTACATCGCGACCATCAACTGTAATGCCCTGTACATCAATCCTATACTGGCCCTGAAGGTCCGACGCGTAAAAATCCACTTCCTTCATGTCCTCAATTTTCATAGTAATATCCGGTTCCCATAATAATAGTTGCCTCAGGTCCGGGATTCTTTTATTCTCACCCGGACTGAAAGGTTCAGGCCTGGTAACAGGCTGACTTGATATTGACCGGTACTTTACAGTTGGGGTCTTAAATTTAATTTTACTTATTTCGTTATCCTTACTGGATACAGCCAGTATCCCTGCGAAAGATAAGTTTCCGTAAAACCTGTTGACCGGTATTGATTCCATACTAATAATTTGATTGCTTCCCAGGTTAATAATCTGATTTACATCATCAATCTGAACTCCATCGAGGAAAATGGCTGGTTCTTTATCTTTCTGAGACTGATCCTGGATACCGAGATAAGATGAAACGTATTTGTCCCTGTTTTTCCTGATCTTAAATGCAGGTATGATCTCTCTTGAAATGTCCACAAAATCATTAAACTCAAGATAATCTGACGGATAGATTGTAGTGTAATGATCATAAAAAACCCTTGGTATTATTTCAGAAGGCAGGAATCTTTTTAAAGTATCTATAACCAGTTTTTCTTTGTAAATCTTACGTATCCTGAAGATATTACTGCTTCTGAGAATATAGTCCTTCATTCCGGGTACATTGAAAGCCGATGAATGACTGAAATGGTTATTTATACTGAATTTATCATCCAGAATAACAGATGCTTTTATATTTTCTTTAAGCCTGATAATTAAATCCCTGCCATCATAATATCGATTTAGAAGAAACCTGAAATTACCAGAAGAATCTGTTTTTACTACCTGCATGTTTGCCACACTGTCTGGCGTGGAAACAAGAAGAGTATAAATTCCTTTGATATTTTCACCAGCATTAACCGCTATAGGATCTGTTTCCGGAACTGTTTCCGGCAATTTAATTATACTCCCCTGAATAACAGGTCCGTTAATTTCGGGATAATATTTGCATTGATTCAGTTCAGATCCATTTTTGCCTGCTATATTGCTGCTGTGAATGAAATACCCGGAAATATCAGGTCCGGGAGGAATGCCCGGAATAATCTCACTTACTGAAACAGAAAGATGCATAATGGCATTTCCCGGGATAGAGTTGCTCAGTATTGAAAATGATATTTTTTCCCTTGGGTTAAAGATTTTTTTATCCGGCTGAATAATAAGATTTTCATTACCTGATCTGTTAACTGTATCATTTACTGAAGCATTAATGGGTAATGCAGAATTACTTAATTTTGTAAACAATTCAAGTTCCTCATCAAACCGGTTAGCTATCAATATCTCTTTCCTGAAATACGATACCTCGTCACCATTTCGCATGCAGTTGGTATAACAGAGCAATTGATAGATCCCTGTGCTTAGTGTGTCGGAGAGATAAGTGTTCCCGTAGGCAATTCTATTATTTATTTCCAGCCGTGCCTGAATAATATCTGTATTATTATGATTGCGAATAACCAAATAAGCATATTTGCTCATTTGCGCTGAATTAGTCTTCAGATATAAAGTATAGAACAAATTCTCCCCTGCCATATATACACTTCTGTCAGTATGAAGATAAATCCTGTCGGGTGCCGGTGATTCATTATTACTCTGTGCAGAAACTGTACAAAAGCCGGCGAATAATATCAGAATGGTATATGCTGCGTTTTTCATGGAATTTTCATTAATAGACCCAAAACGGAGGAACTTTATTTATCCAGACACCTTTGGGTTCGGGAGGAAGAATATATGGAACCATTGTCAGAGAAGGCTGACCATCAACCAGGTCCCTGAAATCTACTTTATAAGAAGTATTACTAACGGATGATACTTCGAAAAATCCAAAGACTTTATTCTCAGGATGGGTTGAACATTTAATATTTCCATTGATCTGGGTTGCTATCGGATCGAACAGTTTTCCATCTGATCTTAATAGTTCATCGATATTCTTATAATATAGATAGGCTTCATTACTTAGCGTGTACTGATTTAAATAAATAATGCGGGCACTAATCATGAAAGGTTTAAAATTAATCAGCGAATAACGATATAAATCATCATCAATAAAACCAACAGCATGTTTATATACCGATGTAGAATTTATATAATAATCTCCTTCTGTAAGGTTAACATATTGATTGGGGTTTTCCGTCTGCCAGTAATAATAAAAATCGCAGCTACTATATGGCCGACATACAACAGAAATAGACTCAATAACCAGATTTGTCGTAAACCGGTACCGTGGCATCGTATCTGACTCGTTTCGTATATCTGTAAGTATATTTGCTCCATGAGTTAAAACTTTCAATCCGCTGATTTTACTCAGAGTCTCCTGATAATCAAACTCAGCATAAACTCTGTCGGGGTATTTAACAGGAAATAATCTTTGCGGATCAGATTGATAGATTTCTCCGTCAACAGTATTTATATGAAGTGTATAAGTGCTACCCGGCTTACCGGTAAATTGCAACGAGTCTGAAGCGTAATACCCGTTCCCAAGTTCATGAAAAGCATAATAATTACCTGATTCGTCAGTAACATGCACATTAGTAGCATATGCCGGCTGGCTGGCGCCACTTGAATCAAATGGCAGAGCATAGCTCAGATGTACACGGTATGAAGCATTTTCATTTGTTATCAGACCATTTACCACAAGGATTTTCTTATCTGAATCAATATGGGCATCATAGGGTTTGTAGCATGAAACCAGCATGCTAAAAGATATTATAATTATAAGGAGGACCGGGTTCATGTTAAAATGTAAAATTGTAAGTCAATGTAGGAAACGGTATTCCGATGATATATAACATATAGGTATCATATTGCTTAAGCTCGTACCCCACCATATGTTCTTCCTTTTTGTAGAAAACTGAATATGCATTTTTTCTACCGTACAGGTTTATAATGGAAAGTGTCCAGCTTCCTTTCCATTTTTTTCTGATCTTCAGCGATTCATCAAGTGTAATTGATACATCGAGCCTGTTATAAACAGGTAATCTGTATTTATTACGGTCAGAATAATAAAGAAGCTGGTAATTCTGGTAATCAAATTTATATTCTGGTAAAGTAACAGGGCGTCCTGTGCTGTAGGTGAATGTACTCCCGAAGCGCCATCGTCTGGAAATATGATAATTTAAATTAATTATCAGATTGTTTGGCCGGTCAAAGTTTGAAGGGAATAACTGATTATTATTTATTTTTTCCACTTCAAAAATTCCGGTAGTTCTCTCCAATGAACGCGAAAGAGTATAACTGGCCCAACCTGTGAGCCTTCCTGAATTTTTCTTTATAGATAATTCTATGCCATAGTTTTTCCCCTTTACATTTAACAGGTCTGTTTCAAGATATGGATTGAGCAGAATTTGTGCTCCATTTTTATAATCTATCGCATTGTTTAAGATTTTATAATACAACTCTATCGAAGTTTCGATCGAGTTGTTTTTAAAATTACGAAAGTACCCGACTGCCAGATGATCGCATATGAGGGGTTTTAGATTCGGAGAACTTAGTTTCCATACATCCGAAGGCGTCATCACTGCTGTGTTGGAAACCAGGTTTATATACTGGTGAATCCTGTTATAGCTTAGCTTCACTGAGCTATTATCAGAAATACTGAAACGCAAAGAAAACCGGGGCTCCAGTCCTGAATAATTACAGATAGGTTTGAAATTCCCATACATCGTTGAATCGATTATCGGTTCCGGCGTTTTCGGTGAATTGGGCTGGTAAACATATACTTTATTCGGACCCAGATAAGTATATAATGAATAACGTACACCTAAATCAAGTGTAAGTTTTGGAGATAATGCGAAGTTATCGGTCAGATAGACCGCATACTCAATGGCTTGTTCCTGTTGTATAACTATCCGGTTAATTGTAGTCACACTGCTTAACGGGTCTAATTCGCCCGGTTTGATAGTGTATAAAGCTGCATTTATACCAAAATCAATTGAATGTTTGTCTTTTGGGAACCATGAGAAGTTCCACTTTAGATTTTTGTATTGCAATGAGGAATAAATCTTATAAGCTTCCCATGGTCTTGATGTATCAGACTCGGATACGTTGTAATGATAATCACTTAATCCGGCAACCAGATTGAAATAAAGTTTATTGTTGAAGGTGTGTTTCCACTTTAACGAAGCAAGCAGATTGCTATACTGATAGTTGGTTGTTTTACTGAACCCAAACCGGTCATTGCTCAGGTAAGTGAAAATATTAATTTTATTGTTAGTATTTATATTATAGGTGAGAAAAGCATTTGCATCATAAAAATAAGCTGAACTGTTCATCAAATCAACATCGGGTATACTATGAAGAAGCCAGTTTGAATAAGAGCTTCTGGCACTTACCAAAAGTGAGATTTTTTTATTCAGCAATGGTGTCTCTATATATAACCCGCTTTCAATTAAACCAATCCCCCCCTTCACAGTAGTTTTATCAGGATCATTTGCACCAAACCGTATGTCCATAACCGATGATGCACGTTCCCCGTACTTTGCTGAAATACCTGCCTTTAACAAAGTGACACTTGAAATACCATCTGAATTAACTACAGAGGTAAGACCAAACAGGTGCGATGAATTAAACAATGGGACATCTTCAAGAAGGATCAGATTCTGATCTGCACTTCCTCCGCGTACATTGAAACCAGTTCCAAACTCTCCAATGGTTTGAACGCCCGGCATCAGCGTAATACTTTTAATGATATCAGTCACTCCCATCGTAACAGGAAGTTCCTTGATTGACCGGGCATCGAATCGCACATAGCTCATTTGAGTTCCGGAAATATTTGACTCGGGACGTTCAGAAGTAACTATTACCTCACCAAGATGTATTGATTTTTCATACAATTTCAAATCAAGATATCCATTGCTTACCAGGTTAATTTTTTGTGTATTTTCATCATAACCCATAAAAGTCAGCCTGATAGTGTATTCACCAACTGGTACCTTGAAATGGTAATTTCCGTTTTTATCGGCTGTTACTCCAAGCTTTAATTTGTCAATAAATACTGATGCTCCCGGTAAGGGATTCCCATTCTGACCGTCCAGAATTTTACCCTGAACTGTTGCTTTTGAATATTTTCCATAGTCATCCGGATTGCCGACCATCAATTCATCTGTTCGTTTGAGTTCCGTTGCAGGTTTGGGTGTTGATTTCAGCGGTACAAATATATAAAGCACAGAATCAACGGTAACAATTGATAGATCAGTTTCATTTTCTATTTTTTCAAGGACTTCCTCAAATGGTAAGTTGAGAATGGTAGAAAGAAAGCTTTTCATTTCAAACCATACGGGTTTATAAAAGAATTCAACTGAATATTTTTGTTGTAGCTGATCTGTTAACTGGTCAATTGAAAGATAGGTACCCTGTCTGTTAGTTTGAGAATTGACTGCCTGATTAAATAGAATGATAATCAAACCTCCCAGAAGTACTTTATTTCCCAATTTTTTAATCATGTTCACCAGAAATTACAGGTTTGATTGTCATAGTAAAATCATATCTATTAGGCATGACCTGATACGCAGGGAATACAGAAAGTGCAGTACAACCTACACCGCTTGTGGCATAATCAAAATTAAAGGTAATGCCGTCAAACGAGTGAAGCTGGTAAGTATATAGCGCCCTGGTAAGGTTTTCTGTTGAATATGGCTGTGCACTGAAATTGAATAATTTATTTCCGCTGAATTCAAGGCCCGTCCCGCTGTCATCCGTCATCCTGACCCATCTGTTATCGCACCTTAGTCCATAATCCTGTGGGATCAGATATGGCTCGTACATACCGGCAACTGTCGATTTGTATATTCCTGTTTTGTAACCTGATTTACGATCGGGATAGTTCTCCTGCGGTCCCCGTCCGTACCATTGCACATTATCAAGACTCTTATCGAGTATCCAGTCCACTCCTATCCTTGGCAGCCACGATGGCATGTCACCGTCAGGAAGAATGGAATGATCTATCGACATCTCACCGCTGCCATTAATATGATATATATAATGATTTATAAATGCTCCTCGGTGTGTTGCCAGCAGTTCCACATTCTTAATTTCAATAATAACATTCTCATTATCTACTATCTTCACATTAAATAAATCTTTAATTACATGCAAGCTATCCAGTCCTGCCGAGTACCACTCTGTTGCTGCCATGCGTCCATAACCATCAGTTCTGTGCTTGTTATTCGATTGCCAGAATCCCCATTCATCAGTCTCATTCGCCAGGGGAGCTCTCCAGACATTCAATTCAGCTCCTTTTTTTATCATCTCTTTGTCGTTAACCATTATCGAAACCAGGCTATTTGTTGATTTGTCAAATGCATAGGAAAAGTCTTTTCCGGAAACAATCACTTTGCTGCTGTCCTCTTTCACAATAAGAACAGCTGTATTAAAATTGTACAACTTCTTTGCTGGTCTGAACCATGGCAGTTCAAACTGATCCCAGGCAATCTCATATCCAGGATCGGCCCACAGGGTCTTTTCCTTTTGCCGGAAACTTATCAGTAAACGATATTCAACACCATCTTTGATCTCCGGCATTTTAAAAGGAACTTTTACGACAACCTTCTGTTGAGGTGGAAGGTCAACAGCAAGGGTGCCAGCTTCAAGTATTGTACTGTCGCCCAGTAATGTCCAGATGGTTTCCAGGTTATTAAGATTTGTAAAAAGATACCTGTTGTTTATTTCGATCTCGCCCTTGTCAGCTGAAATCAGTTTTGCCGTGACCGGCTGAGCAGATTTTTTCATTTGCCACATTTCGGGCTGCGGACGACGATCGGGCCAGATAGCACCATATGTCCTGGCCCCGATACCATAACTGAAGAAATTGCCACCTTCAGTTATCTCTTCAAAGTCGAGCCACAAAGCAGACTGCTTTTTCAGTTCTTCAGAGGGGCTCTTAAGTGCTTCTGCGGTAACAACTTTCTTAAAGATCCCGACCTCGTCGATAATAGCATCACAGATATACACTGAAGTTTCCTGTCCGTGAATTTCGGCATTACGTCCAATATTAACAGGAAAAGGAGTGTTAAGGATATTTCCGCTAACTGGTACGGAATTACTCTTCTTATCGTCAATTGCAACAGTTATTGCCTTACCATCATAAGTTGCTGTTACGTGATGCCAGTTGTATTCCCAGTCCGCTGGCAAAGCTATCTGTACCTTATTTTTCTGTTTAGTTGTAACATAGAATTCAAGGAAATCCTTCCCGATCTGATGCAATCCGAACTGCCAGTTTCCTTTTGTTATAAGGGTACCCGCCGAACTACTGAGAGATCGTGGATATACCATCAGGGATAATGTCAGCTGATTTCCGTTTATCTCCAGGGCATCATCCCTGTAGACCTCCACCCACTGATCGTGACCGTTAAGGTCTATTCCTTTTCCTGTAACACCAGGAACAAGCGTTGCACGTCCCATTACGTTTACCTGGATGTCATTGCCTGATCCGTCTTTCAGCGACTTGATCTTTTCCATTAATCCTGTGCTTACAAAGTCCCATATTGCACCTCCCATGCTACGGGGATGGCTGTAAAATATATCCCAGTAATCGTCGAGCGCTCCTCCTCCGTTCCCTGTAACAGCAAGGTATTCATCAAGGTATGATGGCCGTGGATCAACACTTTCCGGTACAAGCATTACATCTGTTATGAGGTTAAATAACCTGGGGTATCTTGGACCGATTATCTCCTCACATTTTTGCGAGAAAGCATTGCCTCCGTACATCCAGTAGCGGGTATTATCATACTTTTTCCCTTCATCTATAACGGCACAGATATTGTTCCCTTCTCCACTTTCATTTCCTGCGCTCCAGAAAAGAACTGATGGATGATTCCTGTCTCGCAAAACCATCTTTCTGGCTCTTTCGCGGTACATTCCCTCCCACTCCTTCAGATTACTGACAAACTGGGTGGCATGCGATTCATCACCTGTTTCATCAACGATATATATGCCGTATTCATCGGCCAGCTCAATATAACGATTGACAGGAGGATAATGAGAGGTCCTTACACAATTGATATTAAATCTTTTAAGGATGCTGAAATCCTTCCTTATCGTCTCTTCGTTCATGGTATGGCCCATAGTCGGGTGCTGCATATGACTGTTTATGCCATTCAGTTTAACCGGCACCCCATTCAGGTAAAATTCCTGGTGCCTTACTTCGGTCTTCTTAAAACCGATCCTGCCGGAAATAATTTCAGATGTTTTCCCGGATGGATTAATTAGCTCAAAGACAAGGGTATATAGATTAGGATATTCTGCCGACCACTTGTCAGGATTAGTAATGTTATCTGAAAGTTTTACAACCTGTTTATCAACGGCAGGTATTGAAAATTTGTCAGATAACAGCGTTTTTACAACCTTCATGTTTTTATCATACAAAGTTGCCCTGACCATATAATTGGCTTCAGGCGCTGGTCTGTAGTCGCAAACATCAACCGAAAGATCAAGTTTTGCATCAGTGTAGGTCATATCGAGATCAGTCACAGCATGCCAGTCAAACATATGTGTCATTGGCGTTGCATACAGCCATACATCATCAAATATACCTGCCAGCCTCCAGTAATCCTGGTCCTCGAGATAATATCCGTCAGAATATTTATAGACATTTACTGCAATGCTGTTTTTCCCGGGATGCAGGTAGCCTGTGATATCATATTCAGCGGGCTCCTGTGCTCCCTCGTTATAACCAACCTCTTTGCCATTTATCCAGACAAAAGAGGCAGATGCTGTTTTCTCCATGCGAAGGAAGATCTCTTTGCCCTTCCAGGTAGAAGGCACGCTAAAGGTTCTCCGGTACGATCCGGTAGGATTATATTCCCTTGGCACATGTGGAGGATTAGGAGTAAACGGTGTCGATACATTCCTGAACAAAGGATCGCCGAATCCCTGCATTTCCCAGTTGGAAGGCACATGAATGGTATCCCAGTTTTTATCATTATAATTTTCAAGAAAAAAATTCGCAGGGGTGCCTTCCGGGGTATTTGCAAAATGAAATTTCCACCTCCCGTTAAGTGAAAGGACACTGGCTGCCTTGGTACGTTCGTTCTTAAGAGCTTCATCCACTGTGGTATAAGGAACCAGCAGAGTATGCCCGGATACCTGGTTCACTTCAAACACGTTAGTGTTTTCAAGAAAATTATAAATATGTGTAAGAAAAGGTTTTTCCTGGGCCTGCAGCATGAAAGCCGCAGAAAGCAGTACTAAAATAGAGGTTAGTCTTTTCATAGTTGAGGTGATTTATAACTGGAAATATACGTAAAATAATAAAAGCATGTTGAAGAAGTTACAACGATCCGTCGATTACCTACCTGCCCTACCTACTCAGCAGTCAGGCGATAGGATAGAAAAATAATTTATGTCATGACACGCAGAAAAATGGAAGACAGGCACATACGAAGCCTTACAAAAGTATCAGGGGGAACAAGTTATGGAGTAACCATTCCCATGGAGTATATAAGGAAACTGAAATGGAGAGGAAAACAAAAGCTGGAAGTTAAGCTTTACCAGAACAGGATCATTATCCGTGACTGGAACCCTTAATAATAAAGTCTCTTGTTTAATATTTGTTAAAACAGGAATTTGACTGAAGTTAATACTTAACTTATCTGAATCAATATCTATTTATCAAGATATTTAGAGAATTTTTCATCAATATGCTGATTGAACCACTTATCGATGATTGATTTTTTAAACCTCCATTCCTTACCAAGCTTAGCAGCTGGTATCTTCCCATCCTGCGCCCAGGTATAAATTGTCTGGGCCTTTAGTTTTAAATATTTCGCAACTTCTTCAAGAGTCATTATGTCTTCCATACCTATTTATTCAATAGTTTTAAAATGTTAGTGTCTTTTTCTGTACTATTATTGTCCGGATAATGATAAGTTCCTTTATCTTCTTCATTTAGATCAGTTGTTTCTTTTGATGCAAGTTGCTGAATTGAATAAATAATTGCCGTATAAAAATTACCTTCATATTTTCTGAACAATTTAAAATCTTCACTTTTATCACATAAAAACGGCCTTAAATTCCATGATAACTGGATTCCCACAAATGCAAGAATAACGATCCATATTCTGAATACAGTGACCCCTATCTGGGGGTAAGTATTTTTTTTGTCGCAGGCGAATTTCAATGCATCAACCATTAATCTCATGCCAAAGATGCCTGAGAACAGAAAGATTGCAACATGCAGAAGTTGCAGAAAATGATAATTTCCTCCGGTTATCTGGAATAAAATAACAATAGGCGAAAAAGATAAGGCTATTGCCGATGTTAGTACAAATCCGCTTAAAACAATAATTATCATTTGGCTGAGTGTCATTTTTGATCCCAGAACCTGTTGAATGACAAAAAAAGATGGAAAACATATTATTAATGTAGCCAAAAACAGAAATGTAACTTTTAATCCGGCTACAAATGACTGAAGAAAACTATGGTAACTTCCCATCACTATGCCATAGAGAAATGTGAAAGAACAGATAATCAGGATCTGGTAAACAATTAGCTTTTTTGACTCCTCTTTGCTTCTTTCATTGAAATATGATTCCGTGTTCTGGAATATTTTGAATACCTCCTTAACTCCAATTGATTTTTCCATGACAAAAGAATTTTGGTTTACTGGTAAAGATAACAAATTTTTCAAATATAATGCTGTTTACTACTGTTTTTTGTTGTTTATTAATATATACTAAAATATTTTCCTTAACAAATAAAAATCATCCAATACACTTCCCAACTAAATATTTCGTTGTATATTTGATATTGTTCAAGAAAAAGTTGAAATTAAAACACTTAAACAGAAACATAGTGCAACCGGAATATTTGCCGGATAATAAATCTTGTACCCATGTTTAAAAATTATCTTAAATCAGCCCTGCGTTTTCTGAAGGAAAACAAAATTTTTGCAGCGATTAATGCTTTGGGACTTTCAATAGCTTTAGCGGCATCTTTCATAATTCTTCTTTTTGTAATCAATGAGTTAAGCTACAACCATTGCTTCAAAAACAGAGCAAGGGTTTACAGAGTTCTCAACTATTATGTCGATTTTAAGAATACAATGTCAGGGACTCCATATGTTCTTTCATCAGCACTTAAGGAAGAATTTCCGCAGGTGGAAAAATCAACAATGACAAGATACATAAGAGGATTCAGGCTGAAACTTAAAGATGAAACTATAAATGTTCCAGGCACTATTGCAACCGGGTCGGACATTTTTGACATTTTCACTCTTCCCCTGGTATATGGTGCAGACCATCAGAACCTCCTTGAAGATCATAACTCTATAGTTCTTTCCAGGGATCTTTCGGAAAAACTATTTCCCGGACAGGACCCGGTAGGAAAAGAGATAGAGGGGTTTGTTGACAACGAGTATCTTATTTTTGTTGTAAAAGGAGTATTTGAAAATATACCTGAAAACTCCACATTCAGGGCACAATGTTTTGTTAACAGCAGGTTGACTCTTGCTGATATCAGCAAGACTTTCAATACCAGTGCTGAAAATGACTGGACCATGAATTTCTGGATCACCTGGGTTCTGCTTGCGAAAGACTGTGATCCTGCTTCTATTGAAAACCAATTCAGGGCATTTGAAACAAAAAACATCAGCGATAAACCTCTCTTCCAGTATTCTCTTCAGAACCTTTCAGATATTTATTTACATTCAGAGAATATAAACAATTCCGGTATTGGAGGCAACATAAAAAATATTAAGTTATTCTCGCTCATTGCATTTGTCATTGTGCTTGTTGCAGCAATAAATTATATTATTCTCTCCACTGCCGTATCTTCGGCAAGGGCAAAGGAAATAGGGATAAGAAAGACATACGGAGCAGGAAACAGAAGTATCAGAAATCAATTATTCAGCGAATCTGTTTTACTTGCAGTGTTAGTTTTGCCGGTGGCACTGATAATGATGTGGTTTGCTTTGCCGTACGCAGGGAAGCTTTTCCAGACGCAACTTCATATTATAGACTCAAATATACCAATTTATATTCTGGTTTACCTGGCATTGACAATATTCATTGGAATTGTTGCAGGAATCTACACTTCATCCTATTTATCAAGAATTAATATTATCAATGTTCTCAAAAACATAACCAGGGAAGGCAGGAAAAAACCTCTTGTTCGTTCCATCCTGATTGTTATTGAATTAATTATCTTTTGTTCATTTGTTTCAGCTACCCTGATAATAAGGTCACAATATCTGTATGCTCTCAAAAAGGATCCGGGATATTATAACTGCGATATTCTGTTCATAGACCTTGGCCGGGATTTTACAGGATATTCAGAATATATAAACAGTATTAAATCAAATCCGAATATAATTATGGCTGGCGGAGTGATGGTAGAACTTCCCATGCAGGGAATGATGTCTGCAATGTATCCGCATTTTGAAAACAAAGATGTTAAAGTACAGGTGGAAGGCATGGCTGTAGATTATAATTTTCTGAAAACAATGGGTATCTCTTTTATTTCAGGCAGGGATTTTTCAGAGGACTTTGGAAGCGACCTGAACGGATCGGTTATTCTCAACGAAACTGCAGTTAAAAACCTTGGGATAACTGATCCTATTGGAAAAAAGCTGGGAGATAGAACCATAATCGGAATTGTGAGGGACTTTAACCTTCATTCAATACGTTCGGATATTATGCCTCTTAGCATCGATATGACTGACAAGTATATAATGCAGGTGGGTGTTCATTATAAACCCGGAACACTGAAAAGCATACTCCCTATGCTGGAGGCTGAATGGAAAAAGGCCGCGCCTGACAGGCCTTTTATTTATACAACAATAGAAGATATTATTAAAGAGATTTATTCTTCAGAAAAGAACCTGACAACCATAGTCTCTATTTTTGCACTCTTTACAATGATTATTGCTGCGTTTGGATTATTCGGGCTTACTCTGTTCGTGGCAAAAACCAGGACTAAAGAAATTGGAATTAAAAAAGTATTTGGCAGTTCAGAAAGGTCAATAGTATATTCCTTCCTGATTCAAAACTTTATACTGGTATTATCTGCAGCGCTGCTTTCTGTTCCGATAACCTATTATTTTATGACGAAGTGGTTAAAGAATTTTGCATACAGGATAAATATCGGATGGTGGGTGTTCGGGATATCTTTTGTGATCGCTGCTGTCGTGGTACTGTTGACGGTATTGTTCCATTCCTATAAAGCATCACGTGTAAATCCGATAAAAGCGTTAAGGTACGAATGATAATTGTTTTCCCTGCACAGTATTTGTTGATTAGCATGTTACCTGTAACAATATTCCTGACCTGATAATGATACTGTAAAAGCCTTTGCAGTCAAACCAATCCTGATAAACAACAAGGCATTAGGGTACAAGATCACTTATTACCTCGACAAATTTGAATACTGTAAACCAAGTTCCTCTTTCTCTTTTAAAGGGAACATAATCTTCAGCGAAAATATGACTTCCGACGAAACAAAGAAAAAGTATTTCGAAAAAAAAAGGAGGGTCAAAATACCCTGGATATTCATAAAGTAATGGGAAAGGAATAAAAAATTGTTTAGCTTTGATTAATCCATTATATTCCGATTAAAAAAATAATTGATTTGTTTTCTGAAATTTATAAATACCTAACCTTAACCTAAGAAATATGAACAAGATCCGTCCTATTTTAAAAATCTTTGCTGTTCTGTTAATCATAACAGCTATTCACGCATGTAAACAGACCACATCAAATGACAAGCTGGACATCAGCTATGAAAAGTACACACTGCCTAACGGACTGCAGGTAATCTTGCATACAGACCATTCCGATCCAGTAATTTCTTATGATATCATGTACCACGTAGGTTCCAGCAGGGAAATACCTGGAAAGACCGGTTTCGCTCATCTGTTTGAACATCTTTTATTCAGCGGATCAGAGGATGTTCCAACCGGAACATTTGACAAGATTATCGAAGGTGTTGGTGGATCAAATAACGGATTCACCACCAGGGATATAACATCATATTTTGAGGTATTTCCAAAAAATGCTCTTGAAAAAATACTCTGGCTTGAATCTGATCGTATGGGCTTCTTCATTAACTCCGTCACCAGGCGGTCAATGGCTATTCAACAGAATGTTGTTCAAAATGAGAAAAGACAGGGCGAAGACAATTCACCTTACGGTTTCACTGATTATGTGATCAGCAAGAATCTTTATCCCTCCACACACCCTTATAACTGGGAAGTAATTGGTGAGATGGATGATATTAAAAATGCAACCCTCACTGATGTCAAGAATTACTATGATCACTTTTATGGTCCGAATAATGCCACCCTGGTGCTTGCAGGCGACTTCAATCCTGATTCAGCAAAAATGCTCATTAATAAATATTTCGGTGAAATAAAATCTCACGGAGAAGTCTCTTCACGCTCTGCAATGATACCCACCCTTGCAAAAACAGTCAGGCTTTATCACGAGGATAATTTTGCCAACGTGCCCGAGATTACAATGGTATGGCCCGTTCCCCAGGCATATCAGAAAGATGCTTATGCACTCGATTTCCTGGCAAAAATACTGGCCGACGGGAAAAAAGCCCCACTATATAAAGTGCTTGTGAAAGAGAAGAACCTGACGTCAAGAACGACTGCTTATAACAATTCAGGAGAATTAACCGGAGAATTTACAATCTCTATAAGAGCCAACGAAGGGAAAAACCTGAAGGAGATAGAAGATGGAATTAATGAAGCTTTTCAACGTTTTGAAAAAGAAGGGATAACAGAAAAAGACATAGAAAGGGTGAAAGCTGCATCCGAAAAGAATTTCTATGAAGGTTTATCAAGCGTATTTTATAAGTCGCTGCAGCTGGCTTTTTATAACACTTTTCTGAATGATCCCGGGTATATAGAAAAAGATATTGAGAACATAAAGGCTGTTACTCTCGATGATGTTAAAAATGTATACAATAAGTACATTAAAGGGAAACCTCATGTGGTTACAAGTTTTATACCTAAAGGGCATCTTGACATGGTAGCCGACAGTTCGATTCCTGCCAATATCAAAGAGGAGAATATAAAAGAAGCCAGCCAGGTTGAAATAGCACAGGCCGGGGAAGAAAAGATCGAGAAGACTCCCTCTTATATTGACCGGTCAGTAGAGCCAAACCTTGGCAGCGATCCGGAAATTAATGTGCCTCAGATATGGAAAGCGACACTCTCAAACGGAATCCAGGTTTCTGGCATCCAGAATAAAGAATTACCTCTGGTTGAGATGAATATTGTCATTAATGGTGGTGTTTACCAGGATAAAACAGATCTCCCTGGTGTAGCAAATATGGTAGCCAGCGTGCTTCCCCAGGGCACAAAGAACAAGACACCGGAAGAACTCGAGGAGGAGATTGAGCTACTTGGTTCAGATATAAATGTGTATGCAGGGCGTGAAGAAATTGCTTTGAGCGCCAGCTCACTCTCGAGAAATTTTGAAAAGACAGTGGCACTCATGAAAGAGATACTTCTTGAACCACGTTGGGATTCAGCAGAGTTTGCCATGGCCCTGACAAGAACAAAAAATAGTATTATACAGGCAGAAGCTCAGCCAAGAAGTGTTGCTTACCTCCTGTTCTACAAATTATTATATGGGAAAGATAATATTTTGGGATATAATACCAGGGGAACAAAAGAGTCGATTGATAAAATATCAATGGAAGATCTTAAGAACTACTATGATAAAAACTTTTCACCGTCAGTAACTAAAATCCAGGTAGCCGGAAATGTCAGTAAAGAAGAGGTTTTGGCAGCTCTGAAACCTCTCGAGACCTCGTGGAAATCGAAGGAAGTAACTCTGAACAACTATACTATACCTCCTGATCCTGACAAATCTCAGATCTATTTTGTCGACATCCCCGGATCGAGGCAGTCGGTAATTTATATTGGTTACCTGGCATTATCAAGGGATAATCCTGATTATGTCAAGGCAGATTTCATTAATTACAGGCTGGGAGGAGCATTTACAAGCATATTTAACCAGATCCTCCGGGAAGAAAAAGGTTATACATACGGAGCTTCAAGCTATTTCCCGGAAATGAAGGTCAAGGCACCTTTCACGGCCTCTTCACAAGTCAGGTCTGATGCGACGTTCGAATCGGTAAAGATTTTTAAGGATAAGATGGAAAAATTCAGAAATGGACTATCTGACACCGATATGCAGTTTGTCAAAAATTGTATGATAAGATCAAATGCACTTCGTTTCGAAACAAACGGAGCTTTGCTGGGAATGCTGACGACGATGTCAAAATACGGACTTCCCGACGATTATATAAAAGAAGATGAGACTGTTATAAAAGGGATTACGGCAGACGAGGCAAAAGCTGTAATTGATAAATATATTATCCCTGATAAAATGGTCTATGTTGTTGTGGGTGATGCCGCAACTCAGCTTAAACCGCTTGAAAAGATAGGCTTTGGAAAACCGATACTTATTAAACCTTAGAAAAAAAACAATAACCGCAAAGATCGCAAAGCCCCAAAAGCTAAAGAAATAGGCAAAGTTCGCAAAGAGATGATTGAAATGATTTTTACTTTGCGCATTTTGCCTGTTCCTGGTGTTCCCTGCGGTTAAAAATGTTAATGAAATATTAAATTAATTGTAACTCCATTCCAAAATTTTGAAAATTGACTTTAAGGGAATATCTTTAGAGCTTCATGTCACAATGTCTTATACTTTATACATTAATTTATATTTAATCCAATTTCTATGAAAAAGACGGCTATTATTTTCATCGTCAGTTTGTTCTTTGGACAAATCTGCCTTATGGCACAGGATGAAGCACGCTTAATGAGATTTCCGGCTATCTATAATAACCAGATCGTGTTTACTTATGCAGGCGATCTGTATACAGTTCCGGCAGATGGAGGTACTGCACGAAAGCTGACAAATCACGATGGATATGAGATGTTTGCCAGGTTTTCACCTGATGGAAAAACCCTGGCGTTTACAGCACAGTACGATGGAAATACCGAAGTCTATACAATGGATTCACAAGGTGGTGTTCCTAAGAGGATTACTTATACTGCTACCCTGGGAAGAGATGATATAGGAGACAGAATGGGCCCTAACAACATTGTCTTCGGATGGAAACATGATAATAAGAATATCGTCTTCCGGTCAAGAAAGAATTCATTTAACGATTTCAACGGCTCGCTTTTCACTGTAAATATTGACGGGTCATTGCCCGAACAGCTTCCTGTTCCCAGGGGAGGTTTTTGTTCCTTCTCTCCGGATGATCAAAAAATGGCATTTAACCGCGTATTCAGGGAATTCAGAACATGGAAAAGGTACCGTGGCGGTATGGCCGATGATATCTGGATATTTGATTTCAATACCCATCTTACAGAAAATCTGACCAATAACCCGGCACAGGATATTATACCAATGTGGTATGGCAATAAAATCTATTTTCTGTCGGACAGGGATGAAAACAAGAGAATGAACCTGTATGTTATCGACCTGACGACAAAGGAAACCAAAAAGCTAACTGAATTTAAGGATTTTGATATAAAATTCCCTTCATTGGGAGATAAAGCTATCGTGTATGAAAATGGAGGCTATATCTACAAAATGGATCTCGCCACTGAAAAATCAGAGAAAGTTAAGATAGTCATTGCTGAAGATTTTCTTTCAGGCAGGACTGTCCTTGAAGATGTCAGCAAATTCATTACCAACTTCGAGATCTCTCCCGATGGCAAACGTGCCCTCTTTGGGGCCCATGGTGATGTATTCACTGTTCCTGAAAAATATGGTGCAACAAGGAACCTTACAAATTCATCAGGAATTCATGAAAGAAATTCAAAATGGTCACCCGACGGGAAGTGGATATCATATATTTCCGATAAAACGGGGGAGGATGAAATATTTATCCAGGCACAGGACGGTAGCCAGCCTGCTGTAGAAATAACATCAGGAAGCGCCAACTATAAATATCAGCCTGTCTGGTCGCCTGACAGCAAAAAGCTTATGTGGTCAGACAGGAACCAGATGCTTCATTATGTAGATATCGATACTAAGTCTATCACGAATGTCGACATCGATTCCATCTTCGAGATAAGGGAATATGACTGGTCTCCCGACAGCAAATGGATCGTTTATACAAAGAACAGCAACAACCGGTTCCAGCAAATCAATCTCTATTCGCTTGAACAGAAGAAGTCATTTCCTGTAACTGAAAACTGGTATAATGCATACAGCGGGACATTCAGCGAAGACGGCAAATACCTCTTCTTTGTATCATCACGGGACTTCAATCCCGATTTCAGCAATGTCGGTCCCACTATAAGCTATTCTGACATGAGTGGCATCTATTTCGTTACCCTTGCAAAGAAAACTCCCTCACTCTTTAATCTGAAAAGCGATGAGGTATCTGTGAAGGAAGCCGACAGCAAACCTGCGGCAGCTGATAAGAAAAAGGACTCAAAATCAGGTAAGAAAGAAGAAACAAAAACTGAAGCCACCAAGACAGATGTCGTAATTGATATTGACGGTATTGTCGGAAGAATAGGTAAACTGCCGCTGAAACCGTCCAATTACGGAAATCTTGCATCCGCAGGTAACAAATTGTATTATCAGAAGGTGGGGCAATCAGATCGAAAACCGTTACTGGAAATGTACGATTTTGATGCACGCGAGGAAAAGGACCTGGGAGCAGTTAATGGCTACGAGATTTCGAGAGATAAGAAGAAAATGCTTGTTGCACAAAACAAGTCGTATGCAATCATCAGTCTTCCGGTATCAGAGGTAAAGATCACTGATAAACTTGATCTTTCGGGTTTGCAGATGAATCTTGACAAGCATGCCGAATGGGAACAGATCTATAGGGAATCCTGGAGGCAGATGAGAGATTTCTTCTATTCTCCTACCATGAACGGTGTAGACTGGAAAGCACAGGGAGATAAATATGATCAACTCGTTCCATACGTGAACCAGAGAAACGACCTTACCTATATAATCGGTGAGCTGATAGGAGAACTTAATATAGGTCATGCCTATGTGGGAGGTGGTGAAAGACCTGAGCCGACCCGTATTAAAACCGGACTGCTTGGTGCAAAAATATCAAAAGATAACGCAAGCGGTTACTTCAAAATTGATAAAATACTCAAAGGACAAAACTGGACAGGTAATGCAAAATCTCCTCTTACTGAAATAGGAGTAAATGCAAAAGAAGGAGATTATATACTTGCAGTTGATGGCGTTCCAACGAATAAAATGAAAAATATCTATGAAGCTCTTGTAAACAAAGCAGGCAAGCAGGTCAAATTAACTCTTAACTCCAGTCCTGTTGAACAGGGTAAACACGTTGAGACCGTAATGCCTATAGATGATGAGTCACAGCTTTATTATCTTGAATGGGTGAACGGTAATATTGAAAAAGTGAATAAGGCCACTAACGGAAGGGTCGGATATGTTCATATACCCGACATGGGTGTTGAAGGGCTGAACGAATTCGTTAAATATTACTATCCTCAGCTTGAAAAAGAGGCTCTGATTATCGACGTCAGGGGTAATGGCGGAGGCTTTGTTTCCCCGATAATTATTGAAACACTTCGAAGGATAGCTTCACAAATTACCATTGCACGCAATACCAAGCCGGATGTCGATCCTGAAGGAACACTCTACGGTCCTATGGTTTTACTGTGCGACGAATTCTCGGCTTCTGATGGCGATATCGTTACTTACAGGTTTAAGAACTATAACCTAGGTAAGGTTATAGGAAAAAGAACATGGGGTGGTGTTACCGGAATAAGGGGAAGTCTGCCGTTTGTAGACGGAGGATTTATGAACAGACCTGAATTCTCAAGATATAGTCTCGACGGGAAGAAATGGATCATTGAAGGTACGGGTGTGGAACCGGATATCGTTGTTGATAATGATCCCTATCTCGAATACACCGGCACTGACCAACAGCTGAATAAGGCTATTGAGGTTATCCTCGATGAACTGAAAACACAGGGTAAGAAGATTCCACCGCATCCGCCTTATCCGGTGAAATAAGTATTCAGTAATCGGTATTCAGTAATCGGTATTCAGTAATCGGTAATCGGTAATCGGTAATCGGTAATCGGTAATCGGTATTCGGTAAGAGGTGTGAGTAAGTTCGCACCTCTTACTTTTTTTACCTAGCACCTAATATCTAGTGCCTATTTTCCGGTCACATTGAGAGTGGCTACATAATAACCCGGGTCAACTTTTATAGTCACATTATCAGAGTCGAGTTTTATTGTCGTTGGCATTGTTTTGGGAGATATGTCCATCGCATTTCCTGAGACATATATTCTGAGCGGCATATCAAATCCGCGAACACAGTTGTTCCATCTGAACGTTAACTCATTGCCCTTAACATAAAATTCAAATACAGGTATCCTGATATCCCGAAGATACTGATCGAAAAATTTCTGAAGATTGATACCCGTCTTCTCACTCAGGAAGTTCTCAATCTGCGATCCTTTTACCACCTGATGATAAAACTCTTTATTCAGTCCCCTTAATATATCTCTCCATTTTTCATCATCATTAACTATCTGGCGCAGGGTATTAAGCATATTTCCTCCCTTATAATACATGTCACCAGATCCTTCATAATTAACATTATAAATACCAATTATGGGTCTGTCGTTCCTTATATTGCTCCTGGTACCAAGCACATATTCACTCCCTGCTTCTTTACCGTAATAATACTCCACATACAGACTTTCGGCATAGTTGGCAAAACTCTCATGTATCCACATGTCGGCTATATCCTCATAGGTAATACTGTTGGCAAACCATTCATGTGCAGATTCATGTACAATTATGAAATCGAATTTCAATCCCCATCCTGATTTGCTGAGATCGGTTCCGCGATAACCATTCTTAAAACCATTGCCATAAGTAACCGAACTCTGATGCTCCATCCCAAGATAGGGAACTTCAACAAGCTTATATCCATCCTCATAAAAAGGATATGGGCCGAACCAGTGCTCGAAAGCAGCAAGCATCAACGGTACCTGTTTAAACTGAATCTTTGCCTTATCAAGGTCTTCCTTAAGGACATAATAATTGCATTCGAGCGGACCTTTTTCGCCCTTATAAACTTCTGAGAAGTGAGTATAATCACCAACATTTATATTGACTCCGTAGTTATTAATGGGATTGGAAACAAACCAGTTGTATGTTTTTGTATTATTTTTTTGCTTCACCACGCTTCTCAGCCTTCCGTTTGAAACATCCATAAGGTTGCCCGGAACATTAACAGTTATCAGCATGCTGTCAGGTTCATCGTACATATGGTCTTTGCATGGCCACCACAGGCTGGCACCATCACCCTGGCATGCTGATGCCACAAATGGGAATCCTTTGGAATCTTTTTTCCATGTAATTCCACCATCCCACGGAGGTCGTTTCGATATTCTTGGCCTGCCACCATACGATAGTAACACAGAATAAATTTTACCAGGTTCCTGTTTGTCTGCTAGCTCAATCCAGTAAACATTACCCTCTCTCCTGTAACTGAGTGGTTTATCATTTTGCATTGCACCTGTCAGATTCAGAGGCTCCTGCAGGTCTATCTGCATTATTTTAGCTGGATTAATTACCCTGTAAGTGACTGTGTTTGTTCCGTATATGGTGCTATCAGAAGGGTTCACTTTAATATCCAGATGATAATAGGTGAGATCCCACCATGCTCTTTCAGGAGTTATTGATCCACGCAGGGTATCCTGGCGCGTGAATACCTTTTGTGACGGTGCATTGTACTGGGCTTCAAGAGACAGCTCCAACAAAAATGAAGCAGGAACTACAAACAAAAAAACGAATAATCTGTACATTTTATAAGGTTTAAAAAAGATAAAAGACAAAAGCCCGCCTGAACGACGAGTAGTTAAAAGTAAAAACAAATTTAGAAATAAGTTCAGTCGGACGGGTAGAAAGATATATGAATTGTCAATAAAGTTGAAAGTCCATAAAGTCTATAAAGTCTTTGACTTTTCGACTTTCGACTTTCGACTTATTATACTATTTTTACCTTTACGCGAACCTTAAAAATTGATGAAGAAATCTCTTGTTTTCCTGGTATATATGTTAACCGGACTGGTTTTATTTGGCCAGGATCAACTAGTGAATCATTGGGAAACTGACTGGCTATCATTGGCATTTACATCTTCAAATCTCCCAATTGTAATAATAACAACTCCTGCAAACCAGACAATAATGGATGAGCCTAAAATTGAGGCAGACATGAAAATTATTTATCATGAATCATCATCCAGAAATTTGGTTTCTGATTCAGGTAATGTATATACTGGGAAAATAGGAATAGAAATCAGGGGACATTATTCAGCTACTCTCCCGCAAAAATCATATGGTATAGAAACACGCGACAGTGTCGGTAACAACTTTAATGTGTCACTGTTAGGTATGCCGGAAGAAAATGACTGGGTTTTGATCCCGAACTATAACGATAAAGCATTCTTGCGCAATGTTCTTGCATTTGACATTTCCCATAAAATGGGCTATTATGCACCCCGAATGAGATACTGTGAGGTTATGCTGAATAACGAATACCTTGGCATTTATCTGTTTGGAGAGAAGATCAAACGTGATAAAAACCGGGTTAATATTTCGAAAATTACACCTCTTGATAATACAGGTAATGACCTTACGGGAGGCTATATCTTTAAAAATGACTTTTATACTGATGCCGATAGCTGGGTCAGCAACTTTTCACCGATTTTCAAGCCAGGTGCAGAAGTTCGTTTCGAATATGAGGATCCAAAACCTGAAGAACTTACCGTTCAACAGAAAAATTATCTGAAGGACTATGCAAATTCTGTTGAAACAACTATTTACAGCTACCACTTCAGAGATCCGCTAACAGGATATAAAGCCTGGCTCGATGTAAATTCCTTTGTGGATTATTTTATACTTGAGGAGGTTGCCAGGAATGTTGATGCATATAAAAAAAGCAGATTCTATTATAAAAACAAGAACAGCAACGGAGGTCTTTTACATGCAGGTCCGGTGTGGGATTTCGACTGGGCCTTTAAAAACCTTACCGAGAATTGTGTGAATTTTAATCAGACTGATGGTTCAGGTTGGGCGTACCTCATAAATCAGTGTGATGCATGGCCCATACCTCCAACATGGGAAGTGCGTTTACTGCAGGATGATGATTTTGCCGACAGGATCCACGAAAGATATTTCGCATTGCGCAAAACAATTCTAAGCCAGGAGAGTATTGACCATACAATCGATTCCGTTGCAAATCTGCTTGATGAAGCTCAGCAAAGGCACTACCAGAAATGGCAGATACTGGGAATCAATGTCGGAACTCCGGAGCCCGACTCACAACCATTAACATTCAGCGGAGAAATAGACAAATTTAGAGGGTGGATCAGTACGCGTCTTGCCTGGCTTGATAAAAATATGATCGGAGCAGGTACGGCTATCGACGGAAATTATACCAGTGAACCT
>Ga0315542_1000494_pt1 | contig 24672 bp, 21 predicted proteins | sample SalMarSW160120MG_FD_202541 | JGI IMG/M metagenome (GOLD analysis project Ga0315542, IMG submission 202541) | Salt marsh sediment microbial communities from the Plum Island Ecosystem LTER, Massachusetts, United States - Salt Marsh Sediment SW1601-20 ... | reverse complement strand
GACCGTTTCCTGATCTTATTATCGATAAAAATTTCACACCTTCTGACACGTGGAGAGGATGGCATCCGGATAGAACAGAAGATCAAATGTTCTGGATAATAAGAAGTATTACCGCTTCAAAAAAATTTTTTAAATGAATTAGAAAGCTGGAAATCCCAAAATTGTATTAAAAATTCAGTTTTTCTCATACAAAATAATAAAGCTTTATATGTCCTTAGCTCATAAATTATTTTATTTAAAATAATAGAAAAAATACAATATTAGGTATTTCACAATGGAAAATCAAATTGAAGGACCCACGCATTCAAAATTAAGCATGGCCTCCTTTGGAGCAGGAAAATTCATAAATGAGTTTTACGTTATGGCTTTTGGAGCTTTAGTATTTTTCTTTTATGAGCGAGCATTAGGGTTAAATCCAATTCTTACCATGGTAGGTTATATCATTTTTGCATTATGGAACGCTGTAAATGACCCGCTGATAGGCTATCTTACGGATCGTCCATTCAAATTTACCAAAAAATGGGGAAGACGCTTTCCTTGGGTTTATATCGGAGGAGTTCCCTGGATTTTTAGTTATATTTTAATTTTTACTCCACCGACACTATCTGCTTCCGATGTGTCTGCAGAATGGATCTTATTTGCTTGGTTGATCTTTTCTACTTGTTTATATGATACATTTGCTTCAATTTTTAATGTAAGCTTTTATTCTATCTTTCCAGATAAATTTAGAACCGGTAGGGAACGACGTAATGCTTCCACTATTAGTACCCAAATTGCAGCTATTGGAACTGCCTGTGGTGCTATTTTACCACCTATTTTCTATACATTTGAGCTACCACAGACTTATGTTACACAAGCTATTGTAGCTACTGTTGTGTGTATGATTGCCTTAGTGCTTTCAATTCCGGGAACACGAGAAGATCAAGTTCGCATAGATTGTTATTTGGAAAAATGTGAAGAGGGAATGGAACATTCTTCTTTCTTTAAAGAATTCGTGAAAATTTTAAAGCATCGTAATTTTATGGCTTACATTATAACCTTTACGTTTTATCAATCATTGGTCTCACTAATGACAGGTTCAATTCCCTATGTAACCGAGTTTGTACTCTTCAGAACATCCGAATATATCACTTACATAATGGCAGTTTTACTTGTTGGCATGATTGTTTCAATGCCGATTTGGTCATTTGTTGCTCATAGAACAAATGATGATAGGAAAACGATGCTGCTTGCCTCTATTTTTCTATCGGTTGTAACATTCGCCTTATTCTTTGTAAATGATTATTATGTAATGATGGTCGTAATTTTCATTTGGGGCTTCGGGGAGGGTGGGTTCTGGGTTATGATGAGCCCAATCTTTGCGAATGCCATTGATGAGTCTGTCGTTGATACTGGCGAGAGAAGAGAGGGTATATACAATGGTATTCAGACATTTGTGGGACGAGCAGCACTGGTTGTTCAAGCCGTGAGCATTGCTGTGGTTCATGTATTTACGGGTTTCGATCCCAATAACATGACATCTCTTGCTCGATTGGGGATCCAAATACATTTTGCATTAATTCCCGCGATTTTAATGGCAGTAGGCGCGGTTATTTTTGGACTTTACTATAAATTAACCCCAGATAAGGTAGAATTGAATCGAGGAAGACTAATTGAATTAAAAATCTAAGAATTAGTCCATTTTCTATCAAAAAAATTTTTTTATTTTTATTTCGTGTTTGAGTACAATATTTATTCTAAAGAAAAATTTTTTTTTGATAAATAATTTTAAATCATAATTAAACTAAAATAAAAAATTGAGGGATTTGTAAATGACAGAAGAAAAGCAAGAGAATGAAAAATCTAGTACAGAAAATGAACAAGAAGTAAAAAGTGAACCATCCAAAACAGAAGAAGAACCGAAAAAGAAATTTTCATTCAAATGCACACGCGACGATAAATGTTGTTTGGAACGTGGACCAATTCCAATTACTTTTTGGGATTTGGAATTATGGGCTCGTAATGGGGTCATCGCGAACTTTATGCCCTATCTTGATATCTACAACAAACCAGACGGAGGAATTGACCTCATTTTAAAACCATTACCACCACCGCCTAAGGAAGGAGAGGATGAGGAAAAGACGGAAGAAAAAAGAGATCCCTTTGGAAATATTCCAATTGAAAAACTTCTGACTGAGAAATGTCCTCTTTATAACAAGGAAAAAAAAGAGTGCCTGGTCTATGATAATCGTCCTTTATCTTGTCGAGTCTATCCTCTAGAATTTGATGGGAAGAATTTTACCATTGTTGATATTGAATGTCCCGGCCTAGAAGAAGAAGGAATGACTCCAGAAGAACTAAAGGAGATGAGAGATAATGCCAAAACCATGTATTATGAATTAACCAGAATGCGTATTGCGTTGCCTGTTTTAAGCCAAATGATATCGCAGAAAGTCATGATGGATCTTATGCGCCAAAATATGGAAGCCATGAGTAAGATGAGTGATGAGGATCGTGCTAAATTAGATGAAATCTTCCAAAAGAACAAGGAAGACTCAAAGACTCCCTAAAATTTCTATTAATTACCAGATTTTTATTTATTCTTTTTTTGTATTCAGAAGAATAGTTTTTTAATTTAAAAATCACTACTTTTTTTATGGAAAAAATAAAAATAAATAAATCAGCTATAATTCTTACACAGGGAGATATCACTGATATGGGAGTCGATGCGATTGTAAATGCCGCTAATGCTCAGCTTATACTCGGTGGTGGCGTGGCAGGAGCCATACGAAGAAAAGGTGGACCTGCAATACAAAATGCATGCAACAAAATTGGAGGGACTCATGTTGGAGGGGCAGTTATTACTACGGGTGGTAATTTAAAAGCCAAATACGTCATTCATGCCGTTGGACCACGGATGGGTGAAGGTGATGAAGATCTTAAACTCAGAAAAGCTACTTTAAATAGCTTGAAATTAATGGATGAAAATGGATTAAAAACAATCGCTTTTCCCGCGATATCTACCGGAATTTTTGGATACCCAATCGAGAGATGTGCTAAAATTATGATAAATACAGTCAAAGATTACTTAGAAGGAAATACTATAATCGATATCGTTTATTTCGTATTATATACTGCTGGCGATTTTATCATATTCGAAAATAATTTAAATTAAATGAAACCTTCCTACTCTGAGGACTTAGTTAGTAGTTCATGAAATATGTTGTTCAATTATTCTGAAAATATGCTCTATTTTTATTCATTTGATTTGAATAGCCACTTTCCAATTTCTGGACTAATATTTAATGCTTTAATTCTTTTTTCATTTCTTTAATAAAGAATTCAAATTCCCCATCATCATTAATCCTATTGGATTTATTTTTGTAATTAATAGGTTGATCGGGATATGGATCGTCCAAATATCTAGGATAAAGATGAACGTGGAGATGTGGAATAGTATTACCGTGGATTTCATAATTTACCTTTATCGCATTTGTTGCGTTTTTTAGAGCTTTGGCACACTTTTGAATATCCCTCATGAAACCTAAAGCTTCCTCATTATTTAACTCATATAGCTCAATTTTATGATGCTTGAAAGTTAAATGACATGCTCCTTTAATGCATTCCCTTGGCTCTGCGCTTAACCATGAAAAAGGTAATTCTATTATATCGACCATGCCTTCGGGCATTGGAGAGTTGTTGCACACTGGACAATTTTCTTGAGATAATAATTTTTTCCATTTTTCATTGTTAGAATGAAAACTCATTTTAATTAACCCATTTTCTTTTGCTTATTCAAGAAATAGATCTTAATAAATATGATCTAAAATATATAGAAGAAAGCTTTTTGATAATCTTTTCCTTATTTTTCCCTAAAGGATTTTATGTCGTAAAATTATGCTTACATTTTTTTAATGTGCAAAATTTATAAATTAAATAGAGATAAAGACTTGACTATAAATCGTTCTTTTGGTGTGATATATGGGTGAACAAGATTTTCGATATGTAAAATTTTTTGAAGCTATAAGAGTTACAGATGTGCCTACTGTAGGGGGGAAAAACTCTTCTCTTGGGGAACTCTTGAGTTTTGGTATTCCTGTACCATTGGGATTTGCTGTAACCGCGAAAGCTTATGATTATATTTTAGAAACTAACTATTTCCGAATTAAAGATGAAGAAATTACCCTTAAAGATTATATAACTCGTGAGATCAATAAAATTTCCGAGGAATTAAGGAAAGAAGACATAAAGTCAATTCAGGAAGTAGATAAGATATGCGCAGATATTCGCTATAGCATCGAATCTGCTAACATTCCTGACTCGGTTGAGGATGAAATTCTAGATGCTTACCAGCAATTAATTAAAAAAATCGGAGAAGAAACGACTTTCGCTATCAGAAGTTCAGCAACTGCTGAAGATCTTCCCGATGCGAGCTTTGCGGGTCAACAAGACACCCATCTCAACATAACTGGAGAACGACAAATCCTTGAATATATACTTAAGGATATGGCTTCAGTATTTACTACTAGAGCTACCATGTATCGGGAAAGAGCAGGATTCGATCATTTTGCTGTTAAACTGAGTGTTGGCGTACAAGAAATTGCAGGTGGTCTTGGAGGAGTAAAAGCATCTGGAGTGATGTTTACTGAAGATCCAGATTCCGGTAATCCTAATGTAATTGTTATAAGGGGAACTTGGGGCCTTGGTGAGCTCATTGTTCAAGGACAAGAAAAGGGAGATGAATTCATTATATTCAAGCACGCACCTTCTCTCCAAATTATAAGCCGCAGTTTAGTAAAAAAAGAAAACATGATGATTTTTGATCTACAGAAAGGAGGGACTTTAATAAAACCGGTTCCAAAAGATCAACAAAAGCAATTCTGTTTAACTAAAGAACAAGCACTCAAATTAGCGGAATATGCTATTAAAATACGGGATCATTACGGAAAAAGGATGGATATTGAATGGGCTTTTGGTAATAACGGAAAAATATACATTGTCCAAGCCAGACCAGAAACAGTACACTCTCAAAAAGGAGACACTGAAGAAATTTTCTACTTATTAGAAGATCCAAAAAAACTTAAAGAGGATGGGGTTTTAATTGAAAATTCTGGAACTGCCATCGGAAGGAGGATAGGATCTGGTAGAATCAAAATAATTGAATCTATCAATGATGCTCATTTATTAAACGAAGGAGATGTCTTGATCACGGAGGAAACAAATCCAGACTGGACCAGTTATATGCAGAACCTTAATGGAGTAATTACTGAGCGAGGAGGTCCCACCTGTCATGCCGCTATAGTTTCAAGAGAATTAAATATTGCTTCAATCGTAGGAGCAGATAATATCTGCCAAATAATCAAAGAAAAGCAACGTGAAGGTGTATTAGATTATATCACGATCGATTGTACTGAGGGAGAACCAAGAATATGGGCAAAAGAAGTGGAATATGATTATGACACCATTGAATTTGCTCAACTTCCTAAAACAAAAACAAAAGTTTTAGTCAATTTAGGAATTCCTAAAGGTGCCCTTAGTTCGGGAAAATATCCTGATGGTACTGGCTTGGCGAGATTAGAATTCATCATCAATGATGAAATCCAAATCCATCCTAACTGCTTGATTGATTTTGAGGCATTGTTAATGAGATATGATGTCTTATTAGAGCACCGAAAGAGAATTGAGAGTATTAAAAAAAGCGATTTATATCATAAAGATCCATTTAACGTGGAAATCAAAAAATTAAAAGAAACTATTGATAAAATCAATGAACTTACCATAGGTTATGATAACAAGGAAGAGTTTTACATTGAAAAATTAGCGGAAGGAATTGCAACAATAGCAGCAGGCGTTTGGAAGGAATTACCCGATGGAAGTATTGCACCTTGCGTTGTAAGACTCTCCGATTTCAAAACGAATGAATATGAAAATCTAATTGGGGGTTGGATATATGAGAGTGATGAAAATAACCCAATGCTAGGATTTCGTGGGGCTTCACGATACGTCTCAAATGATTTTCAGAACGCCTTCATTTTAGAGTTACGAGCAATAGCAAAAGCCCGGGAATGGGGTTTAACGAATATAATTCCCATGATCCCATTTTGCCGAACCCCCGAGGAAGCAAAAAAGATTGAAGAGATAATGATCAGTGAGAATTTAATTAGAGGAAATCAGGGGCTTAAAATATATTGCATGGCTGAAATTCCTTCAAATATTTTTCTTGCTGACGTATTTAGTGAATACTTCGATGGCTTTAGCATTGGATCAAATGATTTAACTCAATTAATCTATGGAGTAGGGAGGGACAATGAAAAGTTAATTCCGTTATCCAAAAACTATAATTACATTACAAATAGCGAAGCAATTCGACGAGCAATCAGTCATTTAATCACAGTTGCTCATTCTAAGGGAAAGAAGGTTGGGATTTGCGGGCAAGCTCCTTCTGATGACCCTGAATTTCTTCGATTTTTAGTTCGTGAAGGAATAGACTCAATTTCTCTAAACTTTGATACATTTGCCAGTGGGCGAATTAATACGTGGCGAACAGAAATAATAGAAGCAAGCTTGGACGAGGAAGAAAAGACGAAGATGTATGAATTTTTAGATCGATGTGATAATTTAGTTGAAAGAGTATTACGAGTTCCACGTGGAAAACTTCGTAATATGTTAAGGAAACAAGGTAAGCAAGTAGATTTGAGTCTGAGTGAAGTTACGGAAAAATTTAATAACATTTTTGGGCAAGTTAATCACATCTCACATGAATTCATTCTAAATCTAAGCGATAACTCGAAACAATCATTTCCCGATTTATATAAAACTTATAATACAGAAATAACTCAATTCGAAAGCAACGTTCCTTCTTTATTGAAAGAAATCCGGGAATTTGGTATCTTTTAATTTAAAAAAACGCAAAAATTAAATCTTATCAAAAATTCCAAAAATAAAGCTTGTACTTCCCATTTATTTTAAATCACGAAATTAAACTTCTTAAAATTTTGAGGGAACCATCATGTCGAACGAAATACAACAAACTTTTGAAGAAACTAAAATATTGCTAAATGCCATGATAAATGATCGAGCAGTTCCAAGAAATATTAAGCGAATAGCTCAAAGAGGCATTGACGAGATTATTAAAGTTGAGAGTGAAGACGAATCTCCTGCTGTAGTAGCTTCAAATATCATGTACATGGTCGACGATTTAAGCCAAGACCCGAACTGTCCCTTTCATACACGAACTACATTATATAGAATCCTTTCTTTACTTGAAAAAATAAAGGATTAAAATGGGAATTTCCTTAATATTGCCATCTTTTATTGGGAAGGTAGTCTAGATTGGTATGATTCTTGGTTCGGAACCAAGAGGTCGGGGGTTCAAGAAATTATAGGTTTCTTATTATTCGAATAAATCCCCTCCTTCCCACATCAAAGATTCATCATATTTATATCAAATTTTTCTTATTTCATAAGATATATATTTTAGAATTAAGATATTATTAAAAGATATATACCTCAAAATTAGAAATTCTTACGTGAAAATGGAAAATCAAAAGATAATTGAAGCGTTAATTTACTGTGAGCTAAATGACGAGCTTGGCCCAAATCCGGTATCATGGCGACCCATTAACGTGGATGAGGCCTCTCGCATGCACATTAGTATTAAGGCTTTTACACTTTTAACAGGAGAAAGGGGACTTATCCCGAATAAATTAGTGATATTGCCATTTCCATCTTTAAATTTAAAGGGGGTGGTAAAATATATCAAATGGGATGATGAAGATCGCCGTGGAGGTATTGCCCAAGCTGCGATTATCTTACTTTTTAAAGAGATTAACGATGTTATCTTTTATAAGTACTTAGATTATTTTGAACCGCTTTTTGAAGAGAATGCTAAAGATTTTATTGATTTTGAATTGGCAAAGGAAAATCCAGAGAAATATTATGAAAAGTTGAAGAAATTAGAAGCACAAATCGAATATTTAATAGAAGATCTACGAATTAAGGAGTTATCTCAACAACCAAAAGAAGCGTTCCCTCAAAAAGAGTTAAAATCTACAGATGTTGATTATAAATTTAAAATAGTTATTGTTGGAGATCCAGGAGTAGGAAAGACTTCTTTAGTTCTTAGGTTTACTGATAATGCATTTAGAAGAAGTTACATTCCCACGCTTGGAGTTCATGTGTCTGATAAGATTTTTAGAGTTGAAAATGCTACCATACAGCTGGTTCTTTGGGATATTGCAGGACAACAGAAATTCTCCATGATGCGTCAGCAGTTTTATCTTGGTTCAGATGGAATCTTTCTCATTTTTGATTTAACAAATCCAAAATCTTTTGATGATCTCTCAACCTGGCATCAAGACGTGCAGAAACAGTTAAAAGATCGAGCATTAATGGGATATATTATTGGAAATAAAAAGGATTTAGGGGAAAATTTGGTAGTTGATACAAAACAAGCAGTAAGCTTAGCTACTGAACTTGAGCTAGGTTATATCGAAACATCAGCTCGTACGGGTGAGAATGTTGATAATGCATTTTATATCATTGCCAAAATGCTTTATAGCTCTCTCAATGATATTCCTTAATTCACGTTAATTATTCAATATCAAAGAAATTCTTAAATTTTTCAGTTTCATTTCCTTCGTCGACAGCAGAGATCTTATAATCAATATAATATATATTACGAATTTTTGGAGCCTCTTGAGTGGCAATAAATTTCATCCGCACATTAACGCTCATTCCATGCCACAGCCATAATATTTTATCTAAGTGATTGACAATGAGAATTATGAAATCTGAATTGAAAAAATCCTCATACTCTTCATACTCGATCTTCTGAAATTTCTCAGAATCTACATCAAACTTGAAAACAACAATTCTTTTATCTAATTCAGTCATTTTCTTTAAAAATGAATTTGAATTTCAATGGTAAAATAAGTAGATGTCCAATTTAAATCTAATTAAAAAAAGAATTAAAAAAGTGAAACTTTTAAATCTTCCATTTACCTTCTTGATATATCACTTCTCCATCCGCAATTATTTTAGATCCTGGAATTTTCATGTCTTTCAAAATATCCCAGTGAATAGCAGATTCATTCTTGGAGCCCGTTTCTTTAAAACCGAATCCAAGAGCACAATGCATCGTCCCACCCATCTTTTCATCAAAGAGCATATTTTTGGTGAACGTTGTTATTCCATAATTTGTTCCTACTGCGAATTCACCAATAACTCTAGTGCCTTCAATTTTTAAAAGTTCATCTAACAATTTTTGTCCTTTTTCTGCAGTCGCTCTTATGACTTTACCATCTTTAAACTCCAAGTATATATTTTCAATTTCATTACCTAAATATATTCCAGGGAAGGTAAATCTAATATGACCATTTACGGAATCTTCAATGGGAGCTGTATATACCTCTCCATCCGGTAAATTTTTATCCCCACAACAGTTTCTCCAGGGGCGATCTTTAATAGAGAGTGTTAAATCAGTGTCTTCTCCAATTAAGTGAACGTCCCTAAATTTTTCAAGTTTTTGTATGATTTTGGCTTGCTCTTCTTTAACATTTCTCCATTCTTGGATGGGATTTTCTTTATCAAGGTGGAGTGCTTTCTTCACGAATTCTGAATACGTGAAAAGATCCATTTTAGCTTCTTGAGCCATTGCATGACAAGGAAATGGAACTATATTCCACTTAATCTCTCCCCGTGCATCTTTAGCATAAAATTCCTCCATTAATTTTTTACGATCTGGGGTAGTTTGGGTTTGGGTTAAGATAGTTGGGTCTATGGTCGAAAATTTTTGAGTGTTATAATCGGATCTTATGAATGAAAATCGATCGAAGGTTCCAAAGATTAATTTTTCAACATCATCAACGTATCTCAACTGTTCTTCAGTCGCATTCTGAAAAAAGAGTTCATCGACTCCCTCAATTTTGCTATAAACATATGGATGAGCTCCAACTTTTAGGGTTTCAACATAAATCGCTTGAATTAGTTCACGAGCGTGAGAATGCCCTCTAATATAGACTTTATGACCTTCTTTTATTTCTAAAGAATGATGAACGACAACTTTAGCTAACTTTTCATAAAAATTATTAATCATAACCTTTAGCATCATTCGAGAAATAAAACTATTTCTCTTCAATTAATAAAGATTAAATCGTCCAATTTCCATTCTCATATACAACAGTTCCATCAATCTTAATCATTGAACCAGGCGATCGCATATCCTTTAGGATATCCCAATGGATAGCACATTGATTCTTACCCCCTACTTCTTCAAGTCCTAATCCCAAAGCCATGTGCATAGTACCTCCCATTTTCTCATCAAAAAGCATATTCTTTGTAAATTCTGTCACTCCATTATTCGTACCGACTGCAAATTCGCCCACCATATTAGCACCTTCAACTTTTAACAATTCTTTTAATAATTCATAACCCTTAGATGCTGTTGATTTCACTACTTTTCCTTCCTTGAATTCAAGATATATGTTCTCTATTTCTTGTCCTTGATAGATTCCTGGATAAGTAAACCGTATGTTCCCACTAACCGATTCTTCAATAGGAGCAGTCGCAATTTCTCCATCGGGTAAATTATTTTTACCCGAACAGTTCTCCCATATTCGATGCTTAAGTGAGAATTTAAGTTCTGTATCTTCACCATATACCTCAACTTCTCTGTTTTTAAATTCATTTAGCTTGGATACTGTTTTTTCTTGATCTTCATCGATTTTTTGCCATTCCTTTACTGGATCTTCTTTATCTAAATACAAAGTTTTCTTTACAAATTCACTGTAAGAAAAAAGATCCATATTAGCTTCTTGAGCAAACGAATTGCAAGGAAAAGGAATGACAACCCAAGGTAATTCCCCAGAAGCACCCCTCTTCATATATATCGTATTCAATTCCCGATTTTTTGGAGAACCTTCTCTAATGGCTTTAAGTTTAGGATCTACTTTTGTTAACTTTCGTCTATTGTAATCTCCAAAAATGCTAATTAATCCGTTGAATTCTCTGTAAATGGTAAAAAGAATGTCGTCTACATATTCTAATTGATTTTTAGAACCATACTTATACATTAGTTCTTCAGTTCCTTCAATATGCGCAAAATAAAAGGGGTGTCCTCCAGCTTTTACAACTTCTGCATAACAAGCTTGAAACAATTCTTTTGCCATAGCAGGACCAAATATTAATATCCTATCTCCTTTCTTCACTTCAATGGAATAATTAACAGCCAGTTTTGCTAATTTTTCATAAAAATCACTGATCATAATCTAAAGCATGTCCCGAGAAATAAAAATTATTTCTCTTTATATGACTAAATAGATTTTGTACTTATCCATCAAATACCCAATAGTTAAGATGATGATAACATTACTTATCGCGATTGTGAGTGCTATTAACCATTCTAGATTTAAAGGAATCACTTCAAAGATTAAAGATATCAGTAGTAAATGAAAGATATACAATACGAACGCATTCTTACCACTCGCACTTAAGATTCTCTCTTTTTTAAGCGTATAAAACTTTTTTGAAGCGATATCAAAAATAAGATGGATAAAATAATAAATTATCGAAGATGCTCCAACAGAGATTAACACGTAAGGTAAAGACATGTATTCTCTACTAATTCCAAAAAAAAAGCCTAAATAGATCCCTAAAAAAAGGAAAATTAATCCTCCGAGAAGCAATTTTTTCCATTTTTTTGCCTCCCAGATAGCTTCTGCTATAACGCTGGAAAAAATCATCATTGATGCCCATGATAAGCTTCCCAATAAACCACCTTCAATTCCTTCATATATAACTAAAGAAAGAGAGGTTGCTAGCATCCACTGATGAAATGTTACTAATAACGCTCCGATAATTAATCGATACACTGACTTTAATTCGGCAATAGATAGATGGATTAATCCAGCAGTTCCTAAAACTTGAAGTGTACCCCAATGGAGTTGAAAAGTGTTGGCATCTACTTCCAAGAATAAAGCCAAACCAATAGCGATAAATATGAGATATCGCCTTAGAAACCTAAGATATGCTTTCTTCCTCCCATAATTCTCTATTCGTTTCTTAAATGAAATCGTGAAGTTTAAAGCCATCATGAAAATGAAAAATGGAGCGATTAAGTCAACATAAGTTATCCCGTAATCTCCTGCATGCCGTGTCCATGCAGGAACATTTTCAAAGAAAGCTAAATTGTTCACGAATGTCATCAAGGTGATAGATAATCCTTTGAATACATCAATACTTAAAACCCTTGGAGAAAGATCTACAGTTTCGGTTTTAATTTCATTCATTGCATCTATCGAATTAATTTTCATTTCCTATAATAATAACTCAAATCATTTCAATAAAAAATAAAAGATTTATTAATTTGAGTATCAAAATCTATTTGTAAAAAATAATGGAATGGAGAGAAATCATGACAAATTCAAATGAATTAAGTCAAAAATTTGTTCCCAAAGCTCTCGCTCTTGATACTGGGGGTACAATGACTGATAGCTTCATTATCGATGAGAAAGGATCATTTACAGTTGGAAAAGCCCAGACTACACCTGAAAATGAGTCAATTGGCATTTTTAATTCCATCATAGATGGTTTAAATTACAAAAACACCACTTTAGAGCATTCAGGATCAGAGATAGATGCTTTAGTATATTCAGGAACAGCAATGCTCAATCGTCTGTTAGAAAGAGAAGGAAATAGCAATATCGGAGTAATTGTCAATGCAGGTTTTGAAGACTTACATCGATTAGGGAGGGCTCTACAATGTTGGATGTGGCTTGATTATGGGGGTAGATTACATGCTAGGGAACATGAACACCCCAAGACATTAGTACCCCGCAAAAATTTTAAAGGAGTAAGGGGACGTATCAATTTTTGGGGAGAAGAACTCATTCCTCTGTATGAAAAAGATGTAGAAGAAGTGGTAGAAGAACTCCTTAATATGGAGGTTAATAGTATCTGTGTATGCTTGCTTTGCTCTTACATGAATGCAAGCCATGAATTGGAAGTTGAACGAATAGCAAAGCAAGTCATGGAAAAGAGAGGAAGAGAAATACCGATTATACTCTCTTCTGAACACAATCCAATTAGAGGAGAAACTCCAAGACTTAATGCACTTCTTATCGAACAATATGCGGCTGAACCATCACGAAAACAACTGATAAAAATCGCAGAAAAATTTCACAATGAAGGGATTCCTGCTCCTCTTAGAATTTTAACGACATATGGAGGAACAATGTCTCCATATTCCAAATCCTTGATACCTACCATGGTATCTGGTCCTATTGGAGGGATGATTGGTTCAAAATTTATTGCTGAAAAGTATGGTATAAAAAATTTAGTATCATCAGACGTAGGGGGAACCTCATTTGATGTAGGATTAACAATGGAAAAATACGTTCCGACGAAGTGGGAGAGCTCACTTGGCGGATTTATACTAAATATTCCCATGATAGCTTTGGATTCAATTGGAGCAGGGACAGGGATGTACGTAAGATATAATGATATTTCTGGAAGGCTTGAATTTGGTCCCGAAAGCGCGGGATATCGAATTGGGGTATGTAATGAACAATCTGGTGTAGATAAAGTAACCATGACAGATTGTAGTTTAGTTCTTGGCTATCTTAATCCAGACTACTTTTTAGGTGGAAGAATTAAATTAAATAAAGATCGAGCTCTTAAATATATAGAAGAGCAAATTGCTACTCCTTTTAAGGCTGATCCTTTTGTAACAGCAAGAGGAGCTTTGGATTTAATCGAAATCAACATGAAGAATCATCTAAACGGGATGATTCAAGGTTTAGGATTTCGACCAGAAAATTATACATTAATAAGTTTCGGTGGAGGAGGCCCACTTCACGTGGCAGGATATTCAAGAGGATTATCATTTCAAGATATCATGATACCAGAATGGGCTCCTGCATTTTCAGCTTATGGTTGTGCTTGCGCAGATCATTCGTATAGACATGAAATTTCGGTAGATTTAGTCATCGATGCTGATAAAGCAATGAGTGGATTTGTTGCGTCTATGCTAAGCTCCACTTGGAATGATTTAAAAACTAAAATTCAAAAAGAATTTGAAAAGGAAGGAAGAGATCCTAATGAGATGGAATTTAGACCTTCATTAAAACTTCAATATTTTGGAATGCTAAAAGATCTAGAGGTCGAATCACATACAGAGGTTTTAAATGCAGAGTATTCTGAAGAATTCGATAGATTTGCTTCACCAGATTTGGAAATAATTTTAAAAAGATATGATGATCTTTTTGAAAAGATCTTTCGACGAGGAACGAAAAGTCCTGAATTGGGGTATCATGTGACTAAAGCTATAGGGACTGGTGTAGTGCCTGTACCAAAACCAAGATTACCTGAATACAAATTGACATCTGAACGTCCTGATGATAATTCTTCTAAAGGAACTAGGGATACATTTTGGGATGGTAAATGGCATGAATCCTCAATTTGGGAAATGGAATTACTAAATAGTGGAAACATCCTGATAGGTCCTGCTATCATAGAAGCTCCCGCCACAACACTAGTTGTTCCCCCAGGATTCAAAGTAAAACTTGATAAACATAGAGTTTTTCACATGGAGGTAAATAAGTATGGAAAATAAAAAAATAGGCTGGAATGGAAAAACCCTTAAACAGATGTTAATAGAAAGTGAAAAATTACTCGAAGAAAAGAAGAGCTATTATGGAATTAAAGATTTAAGCCTAAAAGAGGAAAATCCATTTAGATATGAAAGAGCATATGCGAGTTTGAGAGGAGCTTTAGTATCTGCGAGGGAAACAGCTTTACATGTTGCTGCATCTCCCATAGTAACAGAAATTGGGGAACTATGTTTTGGATTGTACACCCCCGAAGGAGACTCCATTGCTGTCTCAACTGGTATACTAGTCCACATTCATACAATGAGCGAAGGCATCAAATTCATGATTAGGGAGGGATATGAAGTAGATCCTTCCATAAACCAAGGAGATATTTTCTTAAATAACGATCCGCAATGTGGAAATGTGCACACTACGGATGTGCAAACGTTAATTCCAATCTTCTGGGAAGAAGAGCTTATAGGTTGGGCTGGTGGAGTAACCCACCAAATCGATATCGGTGGTATTACTCCTGGACATACCTTAGTATCATCAATACAGCGTTTTGATGATGGGGTATATTATACTTGTCGAAAAATCGGATCAAGTGATAAAATTTGGCGGGATCACATGATTAGTGCACGAAAATCAGTTAGAAGTCCCATGTATTGGGAACTTGATGAAAAATGTAGGTTAGCTGGAAATCTGATGATCAGGGATTCTATTTACGAATTTATTGAAAGAGAAGGGATTAATTACTATAAAAAGTTTATACGAGAGGCAATAGAAGAAGGAAGACAAATCTTACAAAAGAGAGTTAAAGAAAGATTGATTCCCGGGAGATATCGTGCGTCTTCATTCATGGATCTCCCCATGAAACACCAAGCTTGGGTTCCATTAGCAAAAGAAGATAGAATTTCAAACCATCCTATTGAAATTGTGGTCAAAGAGGATGGTTCCTTCTTTTTATCTTTTGATGGAGCCAGTGCAGGAGGGGCTAATGCGTTTAATTGTGATAAAGGTGCAATGGAGGGAGGACAATGGGTTCTTTTAACGCAAATTCTAATTTATGGAGATAAAGTAAATGATGGTGCATATTACGCTGTTGAAAAAGAATATCCACTGGGGTCTTGGGCCAATCCAGGAGATCCTTATCTTTCTTATCAAGCGCCATGGGGAAATCTGATTCCGGCTTATACGACAATGATGAAATGCATTTCTTATGGATTATTTGCTCGAGGATTTAGAGAAGAAGTTGTCCCAGGGTACGGTTTTACCGGTGATTCCATTCAAGGTGGGGGTATTTATAATGCAGGACCGTTAACGGGAGAACGATGGATGCTTTCCACCTTTGAGATTTCTGGGCAAGGTTTGGGAGCTAGTGCTGTTCGGGATGGGCTAAACTGGGGTTATGCCATGTGGAATCCTGAATCCGATCTTGGTGACGTCGAAACTTGGGAACTTTTCCAAGGAGGGATCCCTTATCTGTCAAGAAAAGTAAAACCAAATATTGCAGGATATGGTAAATATCGAGGAGGAGGAAATTATGGTTCCGTAGCTTTCATTGCAAATTCAGAAAAGGTAGAATTTTTTGCTGGACGAGAAGGATTAGTCTTTCACGGTTCAGGAGGCATGCATGGTGGGTATCCAAATTCCACAAGTTATAGATTGCAAGCTAAAAATACTAATTTAAAAGAAATTTTTCAAAATAAACTAGATTATCCAATAAGCGATGATGATACTAGCAACGGAGATTTTGAACGATTATTAAAAGGAGATATTGAGAGAAAACCTATTGGTACAATATATCCAATCTCGCTTAATAATTATGACATAATTCACTTTTCAGAAAGTGGTGGTCCTGGTTATGGAGACCCCCTTGAAAGAAAGTTAGAGGCTATCAAACAAGATCTTGAAGAGGGATTATATACTGCTGAAATTGTTGATAAAGTATTTGGTGTTAAAGCACATTTCGATGATACTGCAAAACAATGGGTCATTGATATTGAAGCAACAAATCAACGACGAGAAGCAATAATGAATGAAAGAAAAGATAAATCTCTAAGTTTTGAAGACTTCTGGGAATATGAACGGAAAAAAATAACTGAAGGAAAGCTTAATGAAGCTGTTAAGAGAATGTACATGGAAAGTCTTGCACTCTCTAAAAAATGGGGTAAAGAGTTTAAAGAATTTTGGAACTTTCCTGATGATTTTCAAATGGAGGTAGATTAAAAAATGAATGAAGATAAAAAAACTTTAGAACGAATGTTAGAAGGGGATTTACCATGGGAACAACTCAAACCCATTATTAGTGATCAGAAAGATCCAAATCGATTTGACATTATAATGGAAATTTTACAAGAGAAAGTCAAATTCAAGGAACAAATTCTATTGCCCTTACATGAACACTTATACATTGTTTCTAAAAATGGTACAAGGATTGTTAAATGTGATTGCGGATTTGAATTTGGAGACTATAAAATCAATTGGAAGACTAAATGTAGAGTCAGAGTACGAGATACATTTGAACAGATAGAACAACTTTACCCTAAGGATATGGGAAGTGACCCTCAATGGGAAGAACTCCGGGAATATTTCTGTCCGGGATGTTTTACTTTATTAGATGTCGAAGTAGTGCCTCCCGGTTATCCTACCATTTTCAATTTCTTACCAGATATTGATACTTTTTACGAAAAATGGTTGGGAAGAAAAGCACCAGATAAATAAAAGAGTTTATTCCATTTTTTTTAAAATATTATTAGAATATTTAAGGGATGATTTAGGTAAATCCAACAGGAGTTACTATTTTGTCAGATAGTAATGAATAAGATTAAATAGATTATGGTTGAATTTTTAATATAAAGAATTTTTTTTAAGAATTCTTCGACTAAAATCTAGGATTGACAAAAAATAATGTTGAAATCAGAAAAATTTTCTTGTTTTTTAATCATTTTGAGTTTTATGTCATGTGGTTTAATATTATATTCGCATCTTACGATCGGTTTAATAGGTCGGACTTAACCACTCCACTTTGGGAAGCTTTACCTTTATCAAATATTCTTGGGATAGATATTTCTGCTAATGACAAATACATGGTGATAGGAACTGAAAAAGCCGTATATGGTTATATTTATTTGATGGAACTTGTAAACCTTAATCCACTACAAGTATATCAAGCGGATCGTGCATTTAGTGACGTATCAATATCTGCAAAAGGGGATTATTATCTTGGAACAGTACCATTTGAATATACATGTCATTTATTTGAAAAGGGTAAAGAATCGCCCGTTTGGAATTTCACTGCTGGGAGTCAGATTGAAGAAGTAGAAATTTCAGATAATGGTGATTTCATAGGGTGTGGGAGTTATGATAATAACTCTTATCTTTTTAACCGTCAGAATATTTATGCAAGTATAGATAAAGAGGAAATGTTTTCTTTAAAAAGATTTGAAGCAAATAATTGTGTCTATTCAGTGGAAATATCGGAATCAGGGGAATATTTTGCATTTACAAGCAGGGATAATAACATTTACATGTTCCATAACGATATCGAAACTGGAGTATCAAATCAACCCTCAATATCATTTGGATATTTCTTTTTAATATTTGCTTGCATAGGTATAGCAACAGTTTTATTGTTAAAGAAAGATAAGATAATTTCAAAATCAAATAAGAAATAATTAGTAAAATTAACAAAATCCCCAAAGTAGGTTCAGGGGCTTTTTTTTCATTTTGTCTTGCTTTATAATTTTTTAATTCAAATTTAAAGGATGATAACATTCCTTGAAATAATATCTAAATGGTATCACCCCATTTCAAGAATTAAATGGTTAGGATGGGAATTAACCAAAAAAGAAGCTTATTATCTAATGCTTTTTAGCTTTATTAACCATTTTTACATCTTCATGTTGTTCTATAATGCATTAAAGGCGTTACTTAGCTTTCACATAATGTATTCACAAATACTACTTTTAGGCTTCTCGAATCTAATAATAAGTTCACCCTTTTTATTTTTTTTGAGATATCGCTTTAAAAAATTTAGATTAATAATAAAATATTACAGACACAACATCTTATAAAAAAAGGCAAAATAATATTTAACTTATGGACTAAATATCGTATTTATATACTATATAAATCACCAAGCAAGATTCTAAATTTGAAAGGATTCATGGATTAGTTTAACGTTTATAGAAAACTCTTTACACATTGCATACAATACTTGTTGCTTAGAGAATTCTCTGAGATCTTGTTGTTTTTTCGCAAGGAGATGTTCAATCTCCCTACGTGATAAACCAGTTTTTTTAACGATGTTAGTCATATAAAGTTCTTTTAATTCCATTTTCCCATGAGATTTATAGTAATTTAATATTTATTTTGAAATAGTACCTAAATAGTACTCTAAATTGAACAGAATAAAAGATGAAAGATTTGATTAAAAGCTGAAATATTTAATAGAAAGGAGAAAAAAAGAGCTTATTCTAAATAAGTTTCTTGAGCTTCTTGCTCATCGTATTGGATTTCCCTCAATTTCATGCGAACAAGTCGAGGGGAATACACGTGTTTAAATAATTCAATCACATTATCATTTAGAGCATTTAAATTGTCCATGCTTAACTTGTGATAAATATTATTTTCCAAGAAGTTGATCTTGATAATTTCATTTATGCCTTTGATCGATTCCCTTATTTTTCCATAATATTCATCAAAGGCTTCTTCCATATTTTTAGTTTTAGTCTGCATTTTTACATGAAATATTTTTATTTCTCTATGATTGTTATGGGAATTGTAATATTTAAATCATAACATTTATAGTCATAAATGTGACATTGATGCGACTGAAAACATTTATGTGGGAATGGAGAGGGAACAGAAAAATTTTGCAAAAATTTCAATATTTTCAAAAATCCATATAAAACAGTAGAATTTCGCATTTTTTGGTGATGACATTTTCAGTCAAAATATATCCTATTCACTATCTATTTTCATCAAAATATGTTTTTAATTCTTCAAAAATAATAAAAAAATAGAACGAAAAAGTGATAATTAGATAGTAAGTCCTAAAATGTTAAATAATAGACCCTCCGACTCCAAATATACCAAGATCAATTCAATCCTGGCAAAACAGCTGGGAATCACCGATAAATTGGCCGATTATCAAACCAACACGACCCGCGAGAATTATTTAAAATCTTGGAATTCGTGGTAGAAAACACGGACAATAATGGGGGATCTTCCTCACGAGGAGCGAGACTGACCCCCAATGAACAGATTGCACCCGTATCACCCCAACCATCGCAAATAGATCTTCCCGGAATCAAATGGATCGATAAAGCCAATTTGAGTAGCCAAAATTTTTCAGCATATTATTATAGTATTTTTATTTAGATTTTTTTTATCGATAGTAGGGATTATCTCCCATAAAAAATTTTAAGATTTCATAATTTTAAGAATCTCTTCAAGATGATTGAAGGCAACAGAAAGATGAGCTTCGTTAGGAAAGAAGAATGCCTTACATTTTGGTATAAGTTTACTCATTTGGCGTCCCATCGAAACTGGAACATTTACATCTAATTCCCCTTGCCAAAGATAAACTTGAAGTTCTGGTGATATCTCTTCTAAACTAAAACCCCATGATCTAGAATAAATTTTCTCATCTTGCATCACTCCATCTAAACCAGATCTAAATGCTTCTTTAGTATCCTCTAAAAAAATCTCCATTAAGTTAGGATCCTGCAAAAGAAGCTTATCAGGTCCAGGCAATTTCTCAGATAATTTTATTATCAGCTTTCTTGCCTTTTCTGGGTCATTCAATGCTTTTCTTTCATAATGATACATAATTTTTAAGATAAGTGGAGCCCAACGAGCAAGAAATACATTTAACCTATTTGATTTCATCATTCCTTCTTTAACCATGCTCATTGGACCAACACCTGCAACAACACCACAACATTGTATTTTTTCAGGAATTTTATAGGCACAAACAAGTGCATAAGGTCCACCACCCGAAATACCTTCAACGATGAATTTATCAAATCCCAAGTGATCAGCTAGTTCAAGAATATCAGTCGGCCAATCTAAAAGTATTCTATTGGGTTTGAAATCGGATAACCCGATTCCAGGACGATCAACACAAACGGCATGAAAACCCAATTTTTCTGGTATTTCCATAAAAAACTTACCTTCAAGTCGGGATCCAGGATGCCCGTGAAAATGAAAGAGCGGTATGCCATTTAAATCACCAAATTCAGCATATCCAAGAGATCTTCCATCTTTTAATTCAATAGTCTGATTTAAATTGTTGGATTCAACCATATTGAATAATTATCATATAAATACTTTTAAATTTACGCCTTCTTCTCACTTATAATTTTCCCAGTTAATTGTGTAATAAGCTGATGAAGAATAATTTTATCAAAACAAAGAAAAGATTTGATCTTGAGATTAATACTAGAAAATTTAATTATACTCAGATACATATTTATTTGTTAATATCCATTCATATTAATTTTATAATCAAGATGTAAGAGGGCAAGAAGTGAAGAATAAAGAACCATCTTTGTTTTCGCTAGCAAAATATGCGAACCTTGAAATCATGATGGAATCGCAATACATGACAGCGGGTGCTCATCAAGCGAAATTACTGGAAAAATTTGAAAAAAATAAAAATTATATCAGAAATCAAGCTATCGCAATGAAAGTAGTTTCAGCGTTCTTGATGTTATTTATGCCCCTTTTATCATTTATTTTTTATTTTGACATTAGACAAACATTAAATAGTCAAGCTGTATCGATAGAAGGAGAAATGATAATATACTCTATGTTCATATCGATTTTTTATATCGTATTGGTACTTTACATGATTCTTTTTGGATTATTTACTATTAGTTCTTTAATGACTGGGAATGCATTCAAATGGCTTCAAACACTCCCACTTTCAGAGGAAAAAGTGAGGAAATTAGGTTTTATAACATTACTTCGAAGTCAAGGAATAATGATAATTTTAATGATCATTTCGTTCCCAATTGCATTGCTAATCATGACTCACAACTTTTTTACGTTTTTCATGAGCTTGATCTCATCTTTTCTCATTACTATCTTTAGCGTCAGTATTTTGATTATCGTGGGGGAAAAATTTAGTCATCTTTTTTCAGAGGAAGGGACCAAATCTAAGAAAAAAAATTTATTTAGAATTTTATCTCTACTTAGCTATTTCATAATAGCATTTGGTACTGGGCTAATGTTAAATGTCTTATACGAAGTTACGGATAATTTAATTCAGGCTTTCAGCGTGTCTCCTCCTAATGAACTCCTTGTGCTTATTTTAAGTTTGATTCCTTTTCCTCTTTCTCCTGGATTTTTAGTAGGATTAAGTCTAACCACTGGAGAGATACCAGTAATGATATGGATCTTTACTATTATTGGTGTAATTGTTTTTGCCATCATTACTTATCTCACGTATAGATTAGCAATTAAATCGTTAAAGATATTAACTATTCGTGAAGGCGTGAGTGAACCAAAAGAGAAAATTCATGATCAACAAATAATAGAAGTTAAATTTGAAATGAAAAGTCCAGTCATGGCATATATCAAAAAAGATCTGGTTGCCTCCACAAAAGACTATCAATCTCTAATCTTCATACTAATGCCAATAGTTTATCCCTTAATTCTTCTTTTTTCTCTAAATGCCCCAATTACGGCTGAGGTTAATTCTCCAATAGGAATTATAATACTTTGGGCAATAGTATTAGCTCTTCTCCTTTTTATACCCCCCGTTTTAGTAGGTGGTTTGCTCAGTATTGATGAATCAGGATCTACAGTTCTTGCGTCATTACCTATTGTCCCACGTGACCAATTCAAGGCTAAAATGATTCTCATGCTCTCCATCCACAGCATTTCTTTAATTTTAATTGCAATCACTCTTACAATTCAAACACAATCAATCATTATCCTTTATATAATGTTAAGCAGCCTTCCATTAGCTTGGTGCTTTTTATTAATAGTGTTTATTTTGAAAATTTATCTTTTTGGAAAACTCAAATATAAATACGTTCTTGAAGAGGTTAATAAACAACATAAAATTTTAAAATGGATCGGATTAATAGGAGCACAAGTAGCATTCTACTTTTTATTACTCATTTTCAATTCAATCATTTTCATATTTTTTGGAATTTTTAGTGTGATCTTAGCATCTCTCCTGATGGGATTACTAAGTTTAGCAATATTACTCTTTGCTCTCTCTATAATGTTTCCTAAAGTTGAAAACATGCCTAAATTTGAAGCGGGGGGATATCTTCGGAATCATCCGATTATAGGAGGGTTGATCATCGTAATTTTTTTTAATGCATTTTTAAATTTTGGATCGTTTTCTGAAATCTTATTTTTCCCTTGGCTACCTTCGCTTCCGTATATTGGAATACTTTTTCTAGAATTTATTTTAATCGAAATTTTCTTAATTTTCTTATTTTTATACATTATTCCCATCGGGATGAAGCTTCCAAGTAAGATAAATACCCTTTTAGAATATTTTAAAAAAATAGGGATTTCTAAATTAAAACCTGTTGGGAAAAATATTCTCTTGGGAGTCTGTTTGTTTGTTATCTATGCTATTATTGCATTTTTTGGAGGGATACTGTTTGGAAACTTCATATTTATGCCCGAACTACTATTTGGGACTCCTAATCCAACTTTACCGGGTTTATTGAGTTTTGGATGGTTTATTTGGATTTTTATGTTGCGCCCCGGTATATGGGAGGAAGTCGCATTCCGGGGAGTGAATGTCACCCTGCTTTCAAAAAAGTACGGTCAATTAATTACGGTTGTTGTAAGTGGGATATTATTTGGATTAGCTCACTCCTTTAATGCTATAGATGTACTAATTGCGGGGGACGATCCGATTACCATAATCTTTCAAGTAATATACACCAGTTGTGTAGGTTTTTCATTAGGGTATGCTTTTTTGAAAACTAAAAGTCTCATTCCTTGCATCATTTATCATTACCTTTTTGATACGGTTGGAAGTCTAATAATCAATTTTAACATTTTAATTCCATTTGTTTCATATCTATATTTAATATTCTTTATAGGAGTAATCCCGTCAATTGTGAACATTTACTTTGTAAAGTTAGTTTCACCACAATGGAAGAAGAAATCTTAAACATAAATTGGAAAATACTATTTGAAAAATATAATTTTAGTGTTTTTATCGGTTAGCAATTTTTTTTCTCTTTTTTAACTTATTGATTTAAGACTGTTTTGTCTCATCAATACTCACAATTACTAATTCTGCCTAAATTTAACATAGAATATATTTATTGAGTAGTTGTTTCTTATAATACAATCAGATTTTCAGGGTTAATTTAGCAACTATGAAGAAATTGGCAAATAAACTTAAGAAAATTGACTTAAATCTCCCTAAATGGACAAGAGATATACTTTATGAGCACATTTTAGATGTATGTACAGGTTTAAAAACTCAATCAGAAAAAAAAATAAATCAGGAGAAGGAAAAAGCGCAAATCTAATAAGAATTTTACATCTCTTATTTTAAGATTATTTCATTAGGTAAGGTTTTATAACTGCTTTTGAATAGTTTTCTGCACTAAGTTTATATACAAGTTTTTATCCAATATTACTATACATTTCAAAATGTATCCTTTTAATTTAGGAATTAAGTGGTGAAAAAATGTCGAACACAAATGGAATCATTGCATTAATTTTCGGAATTATTGGATTATGTTGCGCATGGGCGATTCCTATTCCTTTTGTAGGGATAATCTTCCCAATTATTGCTATCATCTTTGGAGCGATTGGGCTTAAAAAGGATGATTCTAATGGAATGGCTATCGCAGGATTGATTTTAGGGATTTTAGCATTAGTTTGTGTACTATTAGTTGCGACTGTGTTAGCAGTCTTCCTTGCTGGAATCTTAGGCGGATTTTTGACAATTCCCAGCTATTAAACAATAGATTTTTTAGTTCTAATTTAACAATTTTTTTTTATTTTCTCTAACCCATTATAATAGCACCCTATATAAGTAAGAATAAATTTGTTATAACCAGTATGAAAGAAGAACAAAAACGGAGCAGGTTTATAAAAGCAATTTTGT
>Ga0315542_1000493_pt1 | contig 24688 bp, 18 predicted proteins | sample SalMarSW160120MG_FD_202541 | JGI IMG/M metagenome (GOLD analysis project Ga0315542, IMG submission 202541) | Salt marsh sediment microbial communities from the Plum Island Ecosystem LTER, Massachusetts, United States - Salt Marsh Sediment SW1601-20 ... | reverse complement strand
CAACGGGTCCCCGCTACCAATTGAACACAGCCGGCTCGAATGGGCCGGCTGTGCTTTATCATCGACTGGTCAGCTGATCCGGTTCCCGCCTTACGCGCGCGCTCGACACGCCCCTGGACCCCCGGGCCCGGGATGGTCTATGCTGCCGTCTCGCTGGCCCCCTCCAGGGGGACATCAGCCCGCGGCGCTGATCACGGCTGGAGGCGCCGCGGTCGCAGCAGCACCGGAATCGGGAGGGCGACCATGACAGAGCCGCGGGGCCAGTGGAGCGGACGGATGGGCTTCATCCTGGCGGCGGCCGGCAGCGCCATCGGCCTGGGCAACCTCTGGAAGTTCCCCTACATGACCTACGAGAACCGGGGCGGGGCCTTCGTCCTGGTCTACATCGCGGCCGTGGTGCTGGTGGGGGTGCCCATCATGATGGCGGAGGTGCTGCTCGGGCGCCGCACCCGGCGCTGTCCCGTCGGCGCCTATCTGGTGGCCAGCGAGAAGCGGCCCGGCGGCCGCACCTGGGTCAGTGTGGGCTACCTGGGGGTCTTCGCCGGCTTCGTGATCCTCAGCTACTACAGCGTCGTGGCGGGCTGGACGCTCGACTACATCCTGCTCTCGCTGCTCGGCAAGCTGGGCCCCTTGGCCCGCGACCCGGCCGCCCTGCAGACCTACTTCGTCGACGGCTTCCTGCACAACGGATGGCAGCAGACCATCTTTCACCTGCTGTTCATGGGCCTGACCGTGGGCTCGGTCTACTTCGGGGTCAAGGGGGGCATCGAGCGGGTGGCCCGCGTCCTGATGCCGGTGCTGTTCGCGATCATGCTCCTGCTGGTGATCTACTCGGCCACCACGCCCGGCTTCGGCCACGCCATGCGCTTCCTCTTCCGCCCCAGCTTCGGCGAGATGCACTCCTCGGGCTACCTGGAGGCGATGGGCCAGGCCTTCTTCTCCCTGAGCCTCGGGATGGGCTGCATGCTGACCTACGGCAGCTACATGAGCAGCAACTCCTCCATCCCGCGCTCGGTGCTGCAGATCTGCGCCCTGGACACGCTGATCGCCATCCTCGCCTGCGTGATCATGTTCTCGATCATCTTCAGCTTCGACCTGCAGATCAGCGCCAGCGCCACCATCCTCTTCACCACCCTGCCCACGGTCCTGGTGCAGCTGCCGGGCGGTAACTTCGTCATCGGTCTGTTCTACCTGCTCATCGCCTTCGCTGCGCTGACCAGCACCATCAGCCTGCTCGAGGTGGTCTCGAGCTACGCCATCGACGAGCTGCACTGGTCGCGCCGGCGGGCCGCCCTGACCATGGGCGCGGTCATCGCCGTCTTCGGGGTGCTGAACGCCTGGAGCCTGGGCGCCAGCTCGGCCCTGAGCAACTTCAATCCCCTGGGCAAGAGCTCGACCACCGGGGTCTTCGGCACGCTCGACTACCTGTCGGCCAACTGGTTCCTGCCGGTGGGGGGATTCCTGGTGGCGCTCTTCGTGGGCTGGATCCTGGGACGGCGCACGTCGCGAACGGAACTCGAGGAGGGCCACGGCGTGATGGCCGGCTACTCCCTGTGGCGGTTTTTGATTCGCTTCGTGGCGCCGCTGGCCGTGGGAGCCATCATCGTCAGCGTGATCCTGGGCGCCGAGTACCAGTAGGGTGGTGCCATGAGCACCGAGCCCGGTCTGCCCGCCGTCCTGCGCCGCATCCAGGCGGCGGCCTTCTGCATGGACGGCGGCTTCTTCCTGATCTCGACCGCCGTACCCTTCAAGATCCTCCAGCTGGGCGGGGGTCCCGTGGCGCTGGGTGTGGCCCCCGCCGTCGCCTCGCTGGCCTACGTCGCCTTCTCCCTGTTGACGGGTCGCTGGAGCGATCGCGGCGGCCGGACCTGGTTCTGCTGGGCCGGCAACCTGTCGCTGGTGGCGTTCGCCGTGCTGGCCTTCCAGATCCGCGAGCTGGTCGTCCTGATCGTGGCCCTGGTGCTGATGAGCCTGGGCAAGGCCCTCTTCTGGCCGGTGCTCCAGGCCACCCTGGGCGACCTTTCCGAACCCGGCCGCCTGGAGCGCAACACCGCCGCCTTCAACGTCTCCTGGAGCAGCGGCAAGGCCCTCGGCTTCCTGGCCGGCGGCCTGCTGTTGGCACGCTTCGGCTTCCAGGTGACCTTCCTCTGCGGCAGCGCCCTGGTGGTGGGCTCGTTTCTCGCCCTGCCGCGACCCGGGGTGATGCAGCGGGCGGTGGAGGCCGTGCAGGGCCTGACGGCCTCGCCCGCGGTGACCACGACCGCCTCGGATCCCGTCGGCGTCTCCGCGGCCCTGCGAACCACCTTTCGGCGCATGGCCTGGCTGGCGAACCTGGCCAGCTACGGCACGGCCGGCGTGCTGGGCTATCACCTGCCCGACTGGTTCTCGCGACAGGGCTGGCACGCCGGGCGTTTCGGTCTCTTCCTGGCGGTGATCTACCTGGTGCAGACGGTCGTGCTCGGCCTGCTGGGGCGGCGGGTGCGCTTCGCCTTCTCGGCCGGCCGCCTGCTGGCTCCCCAGTCGCTGGCCCTGCTGGCCGCCGCCCTGCTGCCGTGGCTCGGCGGCTTCCTGCCGGTCCTGCTCCTGGCCCCGCTGTTCGGGCTGGCCTTCGGGATCACCTACGCGGGGAGCATCTACTACAGCCTGCACGCCGCCGAGCAGCGCGGGCGCAACGCCGGCATCCACGAGGCCCTGGTCGGTGCCGGCGGTTTTCTGCCCCCGCTGCTCGGCGGTCTGGTCGCCCGCTGGAGCGGCTGGCTCGGCGCCCCCTACCTGCTGGCCGCGGGCTGCACCCTGCTGGCGCTGGCCGGTCAGGCCTGGCTCGCGCGGGGCATCCGGCCGGCTCCGCGGGCCGCCGGCTAGCCAGGAGTTTCCCGAACCGGCCGCATGCAACTTCCGCTGGACGCCTGACAGGTGCTATCTTGCCCCGGTGCCCGAGCAGGGCCGGCGGCGGGCCGGCTGCTTCCGGTGCTGGATCCTCCAGGAGTTCGCATGGCCACCTTCACGGCGCAGTTCGAACAGATCCTCAGGAGCTGGGCGAGAGACCTGGAAATGGTGCCGGAGGTCGAGGCTCTGGCCGTCGTCGAGGAGGCGCAGGCCCTGCTGGCGGCGGCCGCCGCCGCGCCGGCGCCCGCGAGCGCCGCCGAGATCGCAGCCTGGCACCTCTACCTGGAACGCACGGCGCATCCGCGCTTCCTGCTAGGCCTGCCGGACCGCACCTGGCGGGAGCGCTGGGCGGAGACCACCTTCAGCGCCATCGATCGCGCGCATTACGACCTGGAGGTCATGCTGCAGCAGCGCGTGCGCGCCCACCCGCAGCGGATCCTCTTCCAGGAAAGTGCGGAGACCGGTGGTCACCGCTGGAGCTACGAGCGCATCGCCCGGCGCCTGCGCGAGATCGCCGCGGTTCTGTGCGGAACGGTCAGCAAGGGCACGCCGAAGCCGGGCCGCGTGGCGATCTACGCGGACAACAGCCTGGGCGGCGCCTGCTGCGACCTGGCCTGCCTCTGCCACGGGATCTTCGTCACCCCCCTCGACATCCACTTCGACAGCGCCACCCTGACCCACGTCCTCGAACGCGTGCACGTGGACACCGTGGTGACCGACAGCGTCGACCGGCTCGAGCGCCTGCAGAAGGTGCGGGAGAACCTGGGGCGCGAGCTGAAGGTCCTGCTGCTGGATGCGGATGTCCACGTGCCCGGCGCAGCGGCGACGCCGCTCGCCGAGGAAGTGGCGAGGCTGGTCCCGGCCGAGATCGCCGCCCGGCTGGCGGCGCTGCCCGCGCCGGACCTGCACCAGGTGGCCACCGTCATGTTCACCTCCGGCAGCACCGGCATGCCCAAGGCGGTCGCCTTCACCTTGGCCAACCTGATCACCAAGCGATTCGCGCGTAGTGCCGCCTTGCCCGAGGTCGGCCGCGACGAGGTTCTGCTCTGCTACCTGCCGCTCTTCCACACCTTCGGGCGCTACCTGGAAATGCTGGGCACGATCTACTGGGGTGGCACCTACGTCTTCGCGGGCAATCCCTCGGCCGAGACGCTGCTGCTGCGCCTGCAGCAGATCCGACCCACCGGGCTGATCAGCATCCCCTTGCGCTGGATGCAGATCTACGAGCGCTGCCTGCGGCAAATGAGCGAGGTCCAGGGCGAGCGGGAGCAGCAGGCGGCGGTCCGCGAGGTCGTGGGCGGGCGCCTCTCCTGGGGGCTTTCGGCAGCGGGCTACCTGGATCCGCAGGTCTTCCGCTTCTTCCACCGCCACGGCGTGGCCGTCAACAGCGGCTTCGGCATGACCGAGGCCACCGGCGGCATCACGATGACGCCGCCGGACGATTACCGCGAGGGCTCGGTGGGCTTGCCCCTGCCCGGCGTGCAGGCGCGGCTCTCGGACGCGGGCGAGCTGCAGATCCGCGGCCCGTACATCGCGCGCTACCTGGAGGACGTCCCCGTCTCGGAGGGCGGGGAGCGCGCGGAGCCCGCCCCCGAGGACGATCCCTGGCTGGCCACCGGCGACCTGTTCCAGATCCACGAGGGGGGGCACTACGAGATCGTCGACCGCCTGAAGGACATCTACAAGAACAACAAGGGCCAGACCATCGCCCCCCGCAAGGTCGAGCAGAAGTTCACCGGCGTGCCCGGCGTCCGGCGCACCTTCCTGGTGGGGGACGGCCGCGCCTACAACACGCTGCTCATCGTGCCGGACCGCCAGGACCCCCTGCTGAGCGCCGCTTCCGCGGACGAGACGCTGCGGGAGTACTTCCACCAGATCATCACGGCGGCCAACCGGGATCTGGCGCCCTACGAGCGGGTGGTCAACTTCGCCCTGCTCGACCGGGACTTCTCGCTGGAGCGGGGCGAGCTGACGCCGAAGGCCTCGTACCGGCGCAAGGCCATCGAGCAGAACTTCGCCGGGGTCATCCAGGAGCTCTACCTCCGGGACACGATCGAGCTCGCCTGGCAGGACCTGCGCGTGCGCCTGCCGCGCTGGATCTTCCGCGACCTGGGCATCCTCGAGACGGACATCGCGGTCACCGCTGCGGGACTGCGCGACCGGGTGAACGGGAACGACCTGACGCTCGGCCGCGGGACGGCGGCGGGACGCGTCCAGGTGGGCGATCTGGAGTACCAGCTGGAGGGCGACGTCCTCGACCTGGGGACCTTCGCACGCCAGCCACTGCTGTGGGGGGGGAATCCCGCCCTGCACCGCTTCTGCCCCTGCAAGGAGGGCTGGGACGTCCCGCTGGGCCCCGTGGCCGAGCAGGTCTTTTTGCCCGCGGAGCGGCGGCCCGCGGCGGCCTCAGACCCGCTGCCGCCCTGTCGCACCCTGCCCCTGGCGGGTGTGCTCCTGCTCTGCCAGCAGGCCCTCTTCGGACCGGAGGACAACGCCCTGGCCGCCGTCGAGGAGCTGGCCAAGCGCCTCCAGGTGGCCGGCAGCCGGCTCGGCACCCTCGTGCGGCGCCGCCTCGAGGCCCTGGCCTGCCACCCCTCCGAGCCCGTGCGCTGCCGCGCCTACCACATCCTGGTGCTGGACGAGCCGGCCCCCGACTACAACCGCTACCTGCCGGCCTTCATCCATTCCGGCCGGACCTTCCTCTGCGAGGACAGCATCGCGGCCATCGCCCGCAGCTCGGTGGAGCCGCGGCGCCTGCAGGCGTTCCGCCAGCGCCTGCACAGCTACCGCACCCAGCTGCCCTGGCCCGCCGCCGAGCCGCGCCGGCAGATCTTCGATGATCTGTTCCGCCTCCTGGCGGACTTCGCCCGCTACCATCCGGAATTCTACGGCCCCATCCGCGAGGAGCTGGTCGCCTGGCTCCTGCACGATCGGGATCCCGAGCTGGCCCGCTGCGCGCGCCGGCACTTCGACGCCCTGGCCACGGACTTCGAGACGCGACTGGCCAGCGAGTCGCCGGCGCTGCTGGACGTCTCCGCCTGGGAGGGCAAGATCGCCTTCCAGGACGGGCTGAGCGAGCCCGAGACCGAGCGGCTCCGCCAGGTCCTGGTGGGCACCACCTTCCTGAAGCAGTCGGTGCTGCTGGCCTGCGAGGGGGAGAGCTTCGAGCTGGACGAGATCGGCCCGGGGAGCATCTGGATCTCGCGCATCCTGAGCTGGCACATGTACTCGCGCTACCGCGTGAGCATCAACACGCGGGAAGGCAAACACCTGGATCTGCAGCTGATCATCCGCGAGGACCTGGATCAGGACTGGGTGCTGGAGACCATCTTCTGGCTGATCGCCATCCGCGGCCATCCCTACGGCGTGCACGTGCTGCCGGCCTTCGGCTGCTGCCGCCCCGAGCTGGGGGCCATCTCGCTGGCCTACCAGAGCGACCTGACGGTCTGGGAGAGGGTCCGCGAGTGGTCCAGCCAGGGAAGTCCGGAGCAGGCGGCACCGCCGCGGGACGTCTGGCGCCGGCTCTTCGTGCGGGCCATGGCCACGGTCTTCACCGGCTGGCGCAACAGCGGCGGCCGCATCGTGCCCGGCACCGTCAGTCCCTCGAACATCGTGGTCCCGGCGCCCGATTTCCGGGAGAGCAGCCTGATCCAGTCGCTCACCGGCTGGCGCCGTTACGCCGACCCGCTCTCGCTCGTGCGCCCTCTCCTGCGCAACTTCTACCGGCAGACCATCAGCCACTACCCCTGGCTCCGGCCGTACCTGGACGAGACCTGGATCTGCGAGGCCTGCGCCGAGGCCGTCGGGCCGCGCGAAGCCGTCGAGTTCCTGGACGAGCTGCTCGCGAAGCTGGCCGCCGAGCCGCTGCCCGAGGGCGGTCCCGACTTCACCGCGAAGGTCAAGTCCGCCCGCGATCGCCTGCAGCGACGCTACTACGTGCCCCTGCCCCTGCAGGCAGCCATCGATCGCTACGGGCAGTGGGAGCGGGTGAACGCCCAGGCCACCTCGTCGGCCCGCCTGGAGCAGGTCGAGGAGCTGGTGCGTCTGTACCGCCTGGACCGTTTTCCGGAGATCGCCCGCTACACCCTGTTCCGGCACACCTATTTCGCGCGAGCCGATCTGGCGGTGCAGGACGTCTACGACCGCCTGCTGGTCCAGCTCTTCCGCCGCCCGGAGCGGCGCGCCACCCAGCTGGTGGAGCTGTCAGATCTGCAGGCGGCCCTGATCGACATGGGCGATCGGCGGGCCTTCCGGCGCCTGGCCTTCCCGCGCGGGGCGGCGGCCCAGCAGCTGGAGGTGACCACCGTCGGCGATCGGGAGCAGGAACGCGTCATCGTGCGCTCGCGCATCACGGACAGGTTCGACGTGAGCTACCAGGTCAGCGAGCCCACCCAGGCCGCCCAGGTGGGCCAGGTCTACCGGCTCTTCCTGCTGGGAGGCTTCCCGAAGACCATCTCGGAGCAGGACCGCTTCCTGATGGCCAGCGACGCCCAGGAGAGGATCGTGGGTGGGGTCTGCTACCAGCTCCTGCCCGGCCAGGTGGTGCATCTGGACGGCATCGCGGTGACCCGCTCCCTGCACGACCGGGGCATCACCAGCGCCCTGCTGGAGGATTTCTGCGCCCGCATGGCCGACCTGGGCATCCGGGCCGTGCGGACCCACTTCTTCCTGCGCGCCTTCTACCAGAAGCGGGGCTTCCGCACGGACCAGCGCTGGGGCGGCCTCGTGCGCTTCCTCGGGCCCTAGCCTGGATTATTCGCGCGCAATCCAGGCTGAGGGACGGCCGGCGATCCGCTCTTGCCAGGTACCCTGCCGCCCGCTAACCTCCATATTCAAAGTTTCGGATCACTGCGGAGAGTGTCCCGGTCAGGGGGAGGTCGTCGCGTGAACTACCCGGTCTGGGAGCTGGCGCTGGGTGGGGGCCCCCTCATCGCCATCGTGTCGATCCTGCACGTGGTGATCTCGCATTTCGCCGTGGGCGGCGGCCTGTGGCTGGTCTTGACCGAGGTTCGCGCCAACCGGCGTGACGACAGCGAGCTGCGGGACTTCGTCCGCAGCCAGGCGCGGTTCTTCATGCTGCTGACCCTCGTCCTCGGGGCCATCACCGGGGTCGGCATCTGGTTCACCATCGCCCTGGTCTCGCCCCAGGCCGTCTCCGCCCTCATCCACGGCTATCTCTGGGGCTGGGCCATGGAATGGGTCTTCTTCGTGGTGGAGATCGCCGCCGCCCTGGTCTACTACTACGGCTGGAGCAAGCTGGATCGCCGCACCCACGAGACCGTGGGCTGGATCTACTTCGTGGCGGCATTCGCCAGCCTGGTCATCATCAACGGCATCATCACCTTCATGTTGACCCCCGGCCGCTGGCTGGAGAGCCATGCCTTCTGGGACGGGTTCTTCAACCCGACCTATTGGCCGTCCCTCGTCCTGCGGACCTTCGCCGGCTTCGCCGCGGCCGGGGTGTTCACCCTGCTGACGGCCTCCACCCTGGCGCGCGGCGCCTTCCGCAGCCGCGTGACCCGCTACTGCGCCGGCTGGGTCTTCGTGTCCACCCTGCTGGTGGGCGCCGCCGCTCTGTGGTACCGGGCGGCCTTCCCCGCCTGGGGCGAGCTGAGCGGGGGCGCCGTCCCCATCCTGCCCGGCATGGCGACCGCCTTCGCCAGCGGCCTGGCTGCCATGGCGGTGCTGGCGCTCTGGCCGCTCCTGCTGCCGCGCACCTGGAATGCACTCGGCGTGGTCCTGCTGGCGGCCGCCGTGGTGGGCAGCTTCGGCGCGGGCGAGTGGGTGCGCGAGGCCGGGCGCAAGCCCTTCACCATCCGGGGATACCTGTACAGCACCGGGGTGCGGGTGGATCAGGACGCGCAGCTGGCCGCCGACGGCGTCATGGCCCATACCCGCTGGCTGAATCGGGAAGTCGGTCACGACCGGGCAGCCATCGGTCACGAACTCTACCGCGCCCACTGCCAGGTCTGCCACACCATGGACGGCTACAACGGCCTGCGCCCGTCCCTGGCCCATTGGAGCGAGGCGACGATCGCGGACCTGCTGCCGCGCCTGGGTTCCATGCGCGCCCTGATGCCCCCCTGGCACGGTGACGAGTACGAGAACGCCTGCCTGACGGAGTACCTGCTCGCCGAGGGCCGGCAGGGCGAGACGGCCTGGCCCGCGAACCGGCAGACCGCCGGGCGCCTGGCGTGGAATCTCTCCTGCGGCCTCTGCCACACCGTGGACGGCTACCGGCCGCTCCGCGGGACGCTGGCGGGGCAGAGCCGCGAGGAGCTGGACGAGCTGCTGGATTCCGCCGGCGAGCTGACGCCGGAGATGCCGCCTTACACGGGCGGCCCGCGCCAGCGGGAGGCCCTGCTGTCCCACCTGGTCCGGATCGCCGGCCCGGTCGGGACGGCCGCAACGGCCGCGGCCGCCGGCGCCGTAAGGAGCACGCCATGAGCGAGACCGGACTCGTGCCCGCCCCGGACGTCCTGCCCCTGCCGGCGCCGGTTCCGCTGCTGCACGCGCTGCTGCTGCTGACCTTCTTCGTGCACGTCCTCTTCATGAACGGCCTGCTGGGCGGCATCCTGCTGGCGAGCTGGAGCCGGCTGCGATCCCGCAGCCCGGCCGATGCCCACGCCCTCCTGGCCGGCCAGCTCACCCGGCTCCTCCCCGTCCTGGTGGCCGGCACCGTCACCGCCGGGGTGGCACCGCTGCTCTTCCTGCAGGCGCTTTACGGTCAGTTCTTCTTCACCTCCAGCGTGATCATGGCCTGGCCCTGGTTCCTGGTGATCCCGCTGGTGATCCTGGCTTACTACGGCACGTACGTGCAGTCCTACGCCGGAGCGCGGTCCGGACGCGGGCGCACGACGCTGCTGTGCGCGACCGCGGCCATATTCGCCGTGGTGGCCTTTCTCTACGTCAACAACACGACCCTCATGCTGCGGCCGGACCGCTGGGGCGCGCTCTACTTCGCGGCCCCCGGCGGCACGAACCTCAACCTGGGCGATGCCACGGTCTGGCCGCGCTGGCTGCACATGGTGCTCGGGGCAGTGGCCGTCGCGGGGCTGCTGGTGGCCTGGCTGGGACACATCCGCTCCCGCAGCGACGCCGCCCAGGGCGCGTTGGTGCGCCGGCACGGCCTGACCGCCTTCACCTGGCTGACGACCGCGAACATCCTGGCCGGGCTGTGGTTCTTCGTGGCCCTGCGGCGGCCGGTGCGAATGCTGATGATGGGCGACTCGGGCCATGCCACCGGCGTCTTCATGCTGGGGATCCTGCTGGCGGTGGCGGCCCTGGGCCTGGCGGCCGGGGCCAAGCTGCGCGGTGGTCGCGGCAGCCTGACCGTGCTGACCGTCGTGGCGGGAATCCTGCTGCTGGCCATGATCCTGCTGCGGGACGTGGTGCGCGCCGCCTACCTGGGAGATCTCTACCAGCCGGCGCGATTCCCCCTGCAGACGCAGGTCTTCAACCTGGCGCTCTTCGCCGTCCTCCTGGCGGGCGGTCTGCTGACGGTCATCTGGATGCTGCGCCGGCTGCGGCGGGCCTGGACAACCGCGGGTTCATCCGGGTGAACGCCCCGCGGCCCGATCCCGCCGGGGACGCCGTCGTGCTTGTACCGCCGCAGCCGCGGTAGTAGGCTCCCGGAACGTCAGGCAGGAGTCGAGGATCGTTCGGGGGGACCATCAAGGAGTTCCGTCATGACCAAACTGGCATGTGTTTCCGTTCTCTGCGTCCTTCTGCTGGGAGTGTCGTCCTCGCTGGCCGGCATGTTGGTCGAGCCCAACACCGGCATGGAGTTTCCCGACGAGATCACCGTCGAGACGCCGAGCGCGCACTACACCCTGAAGGCGACGGGGGTCGGCATCCGCGAGAAGACGATCTTCAAAGTCAACGTCTACGTCATCGTCTCGTACATCGACAGCGCGGTCACCCTGCACGGAGACCTCGGCGAGGCCATCATCAACCTGGATGCCGCCAAACGCCTGCAGATGGACCTGGTGCGCAGCTTCAGCCGCGAGAAGCTCATCAACGCCTTCCGCGAGGTGATCGAGAAGAACTACACCGACACCGCGCCCTTCGCCGCCGACATGGACACCTTCTTCGCCTACTGGGACCGCGACGCCCGCGACAAGGACCAGATCATCTTCCAGTACCTCCCGGGCCAGGGCCTGACCACGAGTCTGAACGGCGAGGTCAAGGGCGTGATCAAGAACTTCGCCTTCACCGAGGCCCTCTGGACGGTGTGGTTCGGCGAGAAGCCGGCCAGCGACGGGCTGAAGCGGGATCTGCTGGCGGAGATCACCCCGAAGACACCGCAAACGCCTTGACCGGCCCGCGATCACCGGCTCGAGACGCCGTCGAGAAGTCCTGCGCCTGATGGCAAGAGGGGCCCGGAATCTCCGGGCCCCGGACAGCAAGGGAGAAGCCGTTCCATACTACCGGAACAGGACCTTCACGCCGCCCCAGGAGGTCCGCTCGACGCCGATCGGCCCGCAGCCGACCGGCCAGGCGCCGATCAGGTCGCACTGCGGGTTGGGTGGCGTCCACGGCGCGCAGGGGGAATCCGCATGCAGGTGCAGGTCGCCGGCGGTGGGATCGCAGAGCATGGGATCGGCGCAGAGGTTCCCGGCCAGCGGGAGCTGGTCGGTGATCGTGCCGACCCAGTCCCCGCCCTGGTTGCCGAAGAGGTCGCAGCAGGCCAGCGTCACGGCTCCGCCCGCGGCGACGTGAACGGCGACGCCCCCCTCGCCATGGGCCACGAGGCAGCGGTCCAGCACGACGGGTTGGGTGGTATGCAGGTACAGACCGCAGCCGAGGGCCGCGCCGTTGGCGACGAACGTGCAGCTGGTGAACGAGGAGCCCGTGTCGTAGCTGCTGTAGACGGCCCCGCCCTCGTCGCCCTGGTTGCCGAGGAAGGTGCAGCCGCTGATCTGGAACAGGCATTCGCTGAGACCGCCGATGGCTCCGCCCCGCGGCGACGTGTTGGCCTCGAACCAGCAGTCGGCGATCGACGGCAGGCCCACGGCCCCGTAGATGGCACCACCGTAGGCGTCGGCGTGGTTGTCGCGGAAGACGCAGCCGGTGATCTCGGGTCGGGCATAATCGGCCACGACCACGGCACCGCCGATATCGGCCCAGCCGCCCATGATGGTCAGGTTCCGCAGGCCCCACACGGCGCGCCCCTGCTCACCGGTGATCACCAGCGTGGCGAAGCGATGCGGATCGCCAGGACTGCCCTGGCAATCGATGATGCAAGTCGCGGGCTGCCCGCTCTGCGAGCGGATGAGGACCTCGGTATTGACGTTTGTCAGATCGCGATTGCCGGGTCCGGTGTAGAGGCCGTCGGCCAGCTCGACGACGTCGCCGTGCTCGCAGGCGAAGATAGCCTCCTGGATGTTCGGGTAGTCACCGCTGCCGTCCGGGCGGACGAGGTAGGTGGTGCCGGCAGCCAGGCCGGGGGTGATCAGGATCAGAACGGCAAGCCAGAGCGCGTTTCGCATGGCACATTCTCCCGTCGAGTGGTAATGGGATGCGCCATGGTAGCACGCACGTCGCCCGCTGAAAATGTTTTATCAGCAGGGGGCGGCGCCGGGAAGTTGCCGGCCCCCGGAGCCGCTAGCCGGCCTCCTTGAGCGCGGAGTTCAGCTCCATCAGCACCTTCTTGCCGTCCCCGAACATCATGAGGGTGTTCTCGGCGGCGAAGAGCGGGTTGGGGATGCCGGCGAAGCCGGGGCTGAGGCTGCGCTTGACCACGACGACCGTGCGCGCCTTGTCCACGTCGATGATCGGCATGCCGGCGATGGGGCTCTGGGGATCGGTGCGCGCCACGGGGTTGACCACGTCGTTGGCGCCCACCACCAGGCAGAAGTCCACCTGGTCCATGGTCGGGTTGATGGCGTCCATCTCGATGAGCTTGTCGTAGGGCACGTCCGCCTCGGCCAGCAGCACGTTCATGTGCCCGGGCATGCGCCCGGCCACCGGGTGGATGGCGTACTCCACAGTGGCGCCGCGCGACTCGAGGATGTTGGCCAGGTCCCGCACCACGTGCTGGGCCTGGGCCACGGCCATGCCGTAGCCCGGCACGATGACCACGCGCTGGACGCCGTCCAGGATCATGGCCACCTCCTCCGGGCTGGTGGCCTTGATCTTGCCGGCGTAGACCTCGTCGGCCGTGGCCGTCTCGCCGGTCGGGCCCAGGGTGCCGAACAGGACGTTGGCCAGCGAGCGGTTCATGGCCACGCACATGATCCTGGTCAGGATGATGCCCGAGGCCCCCACCAGGGAACCGGCGATGATCAGCACGTTGTTGTTCAGCACGAAGCCGGTGGCCGCGGCGGCCAAGCCGGAGTAGGAGTTCAGGAGCGCGATCACCACGGGCATGTCCGCTCCCCCGATGCCGACCGTCAGCAGAACGCCCAGCAGCAGCGCCAGGGCCACGATGAGCCAGTAGGGCAGGGTCACCGCGCCGGCGCCCATCACCAGCCAGATCCCCAGGGCGATCGAGGCGAGCAGGATCAGGGCGTTGACGATCTGCTGGCCGGCGTAGCGGACGTTGCCCCGCATGGTCTCGTTCAGCTTGAGAAAGGCGATCAGGCTGCCGCTGAAGGTGACCCCGCCGATCAGGCCGGAGGCCGCCGTGGCCACCGACATCTGCAGCGAGGGGGCCTCGCCGGTCCGGCCGGCCATCAGGAAGGCCGCTCCGGCCACCAGGATGGAGGCGCCGCCGCCGAAGCCGTTGAACAGCGCCACCATCTCGGGCATGGCGGTCATCTGCACGCGGACCGCCGCCACGGCGCCGATGGCGCCGCCGACGACCAGACCGATGAGGATGAACACGTAGCTGAGACCGCTGGCCAGCAGGGTCACGATCATGGCGATGAGCATGCCGACCGCGCCCAGCAGATTGCCGCGCACGGCGGTTCGCGGATGGCCCAGACCCTTGAGGCCGAAGATGAACAACACCGCGGCGACCAGGTAGGTGATGTTCACGTAAGCCTCAGGAACGTAGAACTGTTCGCTCACGATTCCGTCCTTTCCCGGGACTTACTTCCTGCGAAACATGTGCAGCATGCGATGGGTCACCAGGAACCCACCCACCACGTTGATCATCGCGAAGATCAGCGCGGCCATGCCGAGGATCTGGGTCAGCTGGGTATTGTCCGTGTGCGCCGAGAGGATGGCGCCGATCACGGTGATCCCGGAGATGGCGTTCGAGCCCGACATCAGCGGCGTGTGCAACGTCGGCGGGACCTTGGTGATCACCTCGAACCCGATGAAGACCGCCAGCACGAAGACGGTCAGGGCAGTGACGAACATTCCCATCAGGTGCCTCCCTCCCCGGTTTCGGCCGCGGCGGCCGGCAGGCCCAGCAGCTCGCGGACGCGCGGGTGGACCACCTCGCCCCCCCGGCAAAGCAGCGTGCCCTGGACGATCTCGTCCCCGAGATCCAGCTTCAGGTTGCCGTCTTCGACCAGGTGAAGCAAGAAGGTGGTGATGTTCTTGGCGTACATCTGGCTGGCATGATTGGGCGTGTCCGAGGCCGGGTTGAGCGGACCGAGAATCGTCACGCCGCCCTCGACCGTCGTCTCGCCCGGCCGGGTCAGCTCGCAGTTGCCGCCCCTCTCGGCCGCCAGGTCCACGATGACCGAGCCCGGCTGCATGCCCCGCACCATGTCGGCGGTCACCAGGATCGGCGCCTTCTTGCCCGGCACGGCGGCGGTGGTGATGACGACGTCGTGGGCGGCGACCACCTTGCCCATCTCGACCTGCTGCCGCCGCAGGAATTCCTCGCTCTGCTCCCGGGCGTAGCCCCCCTTGTCCTCGGCCGCGGCCGTCTCGAGATCGAACTCCACGAACTTCGCGCCGAGGCTGCGCACCTGTTCGGCCACGGCGGGCCGGATGTCGTAGGCCTCGACCACCGCTCCCAGGCGCCGGGCCGTGGCGATGGCCTGCAGCCCGGCCACGCCCACGCCGACCACGAAGACCTTGGCCGGAGCCAGGGTGCCGGCCGCCGTCATGAGCATGGGGAACAGGCGCGGCAGGGCCTCCGCCGCGAGCAGGACGGCCCGGTAACCGGCGATCGTCGCCATCGAGGAGAGCGAGTCCATGCTCTGGGCACGGGTGATGCGTGGCATCAGCTCCATGGCGAAGGCGGTGACCCCGCGCTCGGCCAGCCTCTGCACGGTCGCGGTCTCGCTCAGGGGCTCCTGGTGAGCGATGAGCACCTGCCCCTGGCGCAGCAGATCCAGATCGGCCGCCCCTCGCTCCGGATTGGCGCCGGGCCCCCGGACCTGCAGCAGCACGTCGGCCTGCGCGAAGACGGCGGCACGATCGGCCAGGCGGACGCCCTTCTCCTCGTATCGCGGGTCGGGAAAGCCCGCCGCCGCGCCGGCCTCGTGCTCGACGAGCACCTCGAGTCCAGCCCTGCGCAATCCGGCGATCACGGCCGGGATCAGGGCCACGCGCCGTTCACCCGGGAACGTCTCCTTGGGAATGCCTACGATCATGGATCACCCGTCTCCCGCTGAAATGGCCTCCCCCATGCCGAAGCCGTCGGTGACGACGGCTTCCTGAAGTCGAGAATCAAAACCTAAATAGCCTATTTTCAACGATTGTCAAGCCCGGACTTCGGCAGAGCCTCCTGATAGGCGCGGATGCGAGGCGACAGGGGCGGCAGCTCGCGCAGCCGCTGCAGGACGACACCCAGGTTGCTCGTGGCCTCCGGGAACCGGGGTTGCACGCGCAGCGCCGCCTGGAAGTCGTGCGCCGCGACGTCGTAGAGCTGCAGCGCGGACTGGGCGGCGGCGGTCGCGCTCGAGCTGTCCCGAGCCGCCAGCGCGACCTGCGCCCGCCAGAGCTGGCCATCGCCCAGCCAGAGCCGGCTGGTCCCGGCGTTGGCGAGGGAACGGAACGAGCGCGGGAAGAGGGCCGCGGCCCTTTCGTGCTGGGCCAGGGCCGCCCGGGCGAAGCGGGCCGCACTGTCGGCGTGGGCGGCGGCCGCTTGCCACCGCCCGCGCGTCGCCAACGCCTCGGCCCGCTCCGCCCACGGGGCGGCGCGCTGCAGCAGGAACTGACCGTAGCGCTCGTGCAGGTCCGGATCGGCCGGCGCCAGCTCGACGGCCCGGCGGAACTGGCGGTCCGCCGCGGCGGGATCCGGCGGCCGTCCCGGCCAGCCCTGGGCCAGGATCCCCGCCAGGTTGCCATGGTCGCGGGCATCGCGCGCGGGGCTCTGCAGGCCGAACCAGTCCCCGTTGACCAGCACCGCCGCCGCCAGCAGCAGGACCGAACCCAGGATCAGCGGCCGGCGGTTTCCGGTTCGCCAGGCCCGCCAGCGCTCGCGCCAGCCGTAAGCCCCGGCGGCGGCGAACAGGGCGAGCACCGGGAGCAGCGGGGCCCGGAAGCGCGCGTTCACGAAGAAGGGCAGCACGGCAAGGGCGAGCGCCGCCAGATAGAGCCAGAGCGGCGCGGACAGGCGCCCCCAGCGCCGGACATCGGCCAGGCCCAGCAGGGCGAAGGGCGCCAGCAGCCAGAAGCCCGGCCACCAGCGGCCCAGGGTGAAGACGCCGGCCCGGCGCGCCAGGAAGGCGGGGCCGATGTTGTTGCGCACCTCGGCCGCGTTGAGCAGGATCAGGGCCTTCCTGCACGCCAGCAGGCCGGCGCGGCCCGGATCCTGCGCGATGGTTCGCCAGGCCTCGCGCGCCAGGTAGCGGCTGGACGGCACCGCGCGGCCCGCTCCGGCCTGATCGCAGCGCAGCTTCAGGTCGTCCCACTCCACGCCGATCGGCACCGGCGAGGTGCCGTCGGCCTGCGGATTGTTGCCCGTCCAGAGGTTCACCCCGAAGTTCGCGCAGACGGGAACCAGCTCGCCGCCGGCGCGCAGGTTGCGCAGGGTCACCGGCGCGATGGCCAGGACGGATCCCAGGAACAGGACGGCGCCGGCCCGCCAGGCGGGGGCGCGATGTCCGGGGCGCCCCACCGGCGCGGCGAGCCCGAGCCAGACCGCCAGCACCGGCGGCAGGATCAGCAGATTGGGACGACCCGTGGCCGCCACGCCGAGGGCCAGCCCGGCCAGCAGCAGCCGCCAGCGGAGCGGCGGCCCGCCCGCCGGCAAGCCCTGCAGCAGCCACAGCAGGGCGAGCAGGCAGAGGAAAGTGGTCAGCGGCTCGGCCAACAGCTGTAGCTCCAGGAAGACCGGGATCGGCAAGAGCGCCGTCGCGAGCGCGCCGGCCAGGGCGATCCGCGGCGTGAAGATCCGGCGGCCCAGGAGCAGCACCAGGACCGCCGAGGCCGTGCCGACCATCATCTGCAAGGTGTAGATCAGCGGCAGGCTGCGGCCGAACAGGCGGTAGAGCGCCGCCAGCACGTAAGGGTAGAGCGGCGGCTTGAAGTAGACGTCGGGCTGGAGCTGGTGGCCGGCCGCGAGATTGCGGGCCCAGATGTCGAAGAAGGAGGCGTCGACCACGGGCTGGTGGAAGAACGGGGTGCGGCTGTAGAGGACCCAGAACAGGAGCCGGAAGAGCAGCGCCACGGCCACGATCAGGAGCACCTGACGCCGGGGCACCGGCCCCGCGGGCGCGGTGGCCGGAGCGACCTGCGGCACCGGGGAAGCGGTCCTGCCGGCGCCGGGGGTCCGACGTCCGCGGCTCCGCCTCCGATCCTGCCGATTCGCCGCCCGCGTCACGCCTTCTCCTGTCGGCTACCGCTCCGCCGCGGAAGCCACGCGGTAGGGCCGTCCGGACGCGTAGAGCGCCTGCCTCTCCCGCACGCCGGCGGCGAAGGTCGAGGCCCCACCGCTCTGCTCGCCGAGCAGGTCGAGAGCCTGCTGCGCGGCGGCGGCGGCCTCCTGGAAACGTCCCGCCTCGGCCAGCACGGCGGCTCGCACGTCCTGGAACTGGGGATCGGCGGCCTCCTGATCCGCGAGCGGCGCCAGGACCTGCAGGGCGTGGGGACCGTCCCGCAGGGTGTCGGCGGGGCAGGTGGCCAGCAGCCAGGCCAGCCCGAGCCGCGGGCCGCGCTCGGCGGGGGCCAGCGCCACGGCACGCTCGTAGCGCTGCAGGGCCTCGGCCCACAATCCGGCCGCCGCCAGCTGCTGCGCCGTGACCGAGAGAGCGAGGGCGACCGGGTCGCTCGGGGGCCTGGGATCGCCCAGGTCGTCGTGGACGATCGCGTCGCCGAGCACCGCCGCCAGGACGGTGTGACCGACGTCGGTCGGGTGGATCCCATCCCGGTGCAGGAGGATCTGCGGATCGTTGACGGCGCTGAAGAGCTCGGCCGCATCGTAGACGCGCGCTCCGCTCACCCCCTCCAGCTCCCTGACCGCCTGCGCGTACTCCCGGTGCAGGACGCCGGCGTCGTCCCCGGGCAGGAGGTAGCCGTCCTGGCGCAGCCTGCCGACGTTCTCCGGAACCAGGTGGGCCGGCGCGGTGAGGAAGAGGGCGCGCGCCCCGCGGCGCGCCAGGGTTTCCGCCATGGCGCGCAGGTTGTCCCGGAAGTCGGCGAGCGGCACCCGCAGGGGCGGCGGTTCCCGCCGCCGGCTCAGCAGGGTCGCCAGGCGCAGGTGGGCCGGCGAGAGGACTGTTGCGTACTGCCGGTCGGTCAGACCGGTGGAACGCCAGTGATCGTTCCAGCCGAAGTAGACGACGACCAGGTCCGGCTGCCAGTCCAGCAGCTGCTCGCGCAGCCAGGTCAGACCCTGCTGGGTGGTGTAGCCGGGCACGCTGGCGTTGAAGACCTCGACCCGCCGGGGATCCAGCGCCTGCTCCAGCAGGACCGAGTAGGGCCAGCCGCGCACCGAGAGCCGCGAGCAGGAGTCGCCCAGCACGATGATGCGGAACTTGCCGTTGCGCGGCGGGACGGCATCGCCCACGCGGATCAGGCGCATGGTCTGTTCCGTCGCGGACGGCGGACCGCCGGGATCGCGCCAGAACAGGTCGTTGTCGGACACCAGGCGCCCCGACTCCAGACCGGAGCGCGTGACCGTGTCGAAGCGCAGCTCCGGACGCACCATGCCGTAGCCGACCAGGCGCAGCACGACTTCGGCCAGGAGCAGGGGAACCAGAACCCCCGCCAGGATCAGCGCGGTCTTCTTCATCGTCGCAGCTTTCGGAACGCGAACGGCGGACGCAGCGCACAGACGTGCGGCCGACCGCGCCGGGTCGGCCGCGCTCAGCAGGTTCAGGCTGAATTTAGCATCGTGGCGAACGGGGCGTCAACCGAGCCCGGCTGCGGGCCCGTCGCGGGCCGGGGCCCGGGGAGCGTCCGCAAGGCCCTGGCAGGGGGCAGAGCGCGGTTCAGTCCCAGATGCCGAGCTCGGCTCTGGCCTCCTCGCTGGCGTCGATGCGGGGGTCCCAGGGCGGGGACCAGACCAGCTCGACCTGGGCCTGGCGCACCCCCTCCAGGCGCTCGGCGGCCTTGCGGGTGGCAGCGAGCAGCTCCGGACCCAGCGGGCACATGGGGCTGGTGAGCGTCAGCCGGATCTGCACGCGGCCGGTGTCCTCCTCCACGTCGATCCCGCGCACGAGCCCCAGGTCGACGATGGACATGTCCAGCTCCGGATCCACCACGGGCCGCAGGGCCTCCAGGATCAACTCAGGCGTCGGCTTCATGACCACGAGCCTCCAGGTCGATCTCCAGGCGCTCGCCGCCGTCCTCCGTCGTGACCACGTCGGGTGCCCGGCCCTGGCGATGGGCCAGCACGGCGTCCAGCAGGGTGACCCACGGCAGCAGCGCGCACTTGACGCGCACCGGAAACTTGCGCACGCCGGTGAGGGTTTCCAGGTCCCCCAGATCCAGCTCCGCCGGTACCTCCTCGCCGTGCAGGGCGCGCCGGAAGACCTCGGCCACCCGCGCGGCCTCTTGCAAGGTCAGCCCCTTGACGATCTCCGCCAGCATGGAGCCGGACGAGGTCGAGATGGCGCAGCCGTGCGAGAGGACACCGATGTCCGCGATGCGCTCGCCGGCGAACTTCACCTGCAGCGTGACCTCGTCCCCGCAGGAGGGATTCTGGCCCGACGCGGCGACGTCGTAGTCGGTCAGGGGCTCGTGGCCCCGCGGGTGACGGTAGTGGTCCAGGACCACTTCCCGGTAGAGCGAATCCAGGACTTCCTGACTCATGTGCCGAACACCTTCCTGGCGAAGCGCAGGCCTTCGACGAGAGCGTCCACGTCGGACCTGCGGTTGTAGATGCCGAACGAGGCGCGGGTCGTGGCCAGGACCCCCAGCCGCCGGTGCAGCGGCTGCGCGCAGTGGTGGCCGGCGCGCACGGCCACACCCTGCTGGTCGAGCAGCGTCGCCAGGTCGTGGGGATGGATCAGCGGATCGTGAAAGCTGACCAGCCCGCCGCGGCGCTCCGGCGCCGCCGGACCGAAGAGACGCAAGTTGCCGAGGGCCGAGAGTCGCTCCCAGGCGTAGCGGATGAGCGCCAGCTCGTGCTCGCGGATGCGCTCGGCCCCCAGCTCCTGCAGAAGTTCGACCGCCGGCGGAAAGGCCGCCGCGGCGGCGACGTTGGGCGTGCCGGCCTCGAAACGGTGCGGGACCACGGTCCAGGTGGCCTTCTCCCAGGTCACGGTCTCGATCATCTCGCCGCCGCCCTCCAGGGGATCCAGCCTCTCCAGGACCTCCGGTCTGCCGATCAGGAAGCCCAGCCCCATGGGGCCGTAGGCCTTGTGCGCCGAGAAGGCCAGCAGATCCGCGCCCAGCTCCCGGAAGGAGACCGGCAGGTGCCCCACCGACTGGGCGGCGTCGACGACCACCAGGGCCCCGGCGCGGTGCGCCGCGGCCGCCACCTCCGCCACCGGATTGATGGTCCCCAGGACGTTGGAGACGTGGGTGAGGGCGACCACGCGCGTCCGCGGCCCCAGGAGCCGGGGCAGCGCCGTCAGGTCCAGCTCACCGTCGGGGGTGAGCGGCAGGTAGCGCACCCGGATCCCCCGCCGTTCGGCCAGCATGAGCCAGGGGACGATGTTGGCGTGGTGCTCCATCTCGGTCAGCAGCACCTCGTCTCCCGCGCGCAGCTGGCGCTCCCAGCCGCGGGCCACCAGGTTCAGGCTCGCCGTGGCGCTGCGGGTGATGACGACCGCCTCCGGCTGCGGGGCCTCCAGCCAGGCGGCCACCGCGGCACGGCAGGCCTCGTAGGCCTCGGTGGCCTCCTGGGCCAGGGTGTGCATGCCGCGGTGCACGTTGGAGTTCAGACGCCGGTAGTAGTCCGCCTCCGCGAGGATCACCGCCGCGGGCTTCTGGGACGTGGCCGCGCTGTCGAGATAGACCAGCGGCCGGCCGTGAACCTGCCGCGCCAGGATCGGAAAGCGATCGCGGACCAGGCCCCGGTCCAGATCGGTGGACACGGACCAGGCTTCGCCGCGCGGCGACGACGCCAGCACGGCGGTCCGCTCGTCTCGGGGATCCGCAGATGCGTGGTTCATGCGTCCTCCTCCAGGTCCACCTCCACCCAGCCGTCATCGCTCAGACGCACGGGGTAGGTCTCCAGCGGCGAGGCGGCCGGCAGGCGCAGCACCGCGCCCGTGCGCACGTCGAACCGGGCGCCGTGGCGCGGGCACTCCACGGTGGTGCCCTCCAGCCGCCCCTCTCCCAGCGGTCCGTCGTCGTGGGTGCAGCGATCGTCCACGGCGTAGACTTCGGCTTGCCCCGTGCGGCAGACCAGCAGCTCCTCCTCCGCCAGATCCACGGTCGTGCTCTGCCCAACGGGCAGGTCCTCCAGGCGGCAAGCGCGCAGCCAGCTCATCGCCCACCTCCCCGCCCCAGCCGGTTCAGGCGTCCGGCCACCAGCTCCTCCAGGGCCGGGCGCAGGCTCTGCGGGATGCGCTGCAGGGTCTCCTCGAGGAAACCCCGCACGATCAGGCGCAGAGCCTCGGCGGCCGGAATGCCGCGGCTCTGCAGGTAGAAGACGTGCTCCGGATCCACGGGGGCCACCGTGGCGCCGTGCGAGCAGCTCACCTCGTCGGTCAGGATCTCCAGCTCGGGGATGGTGTCGGCGTGCGCCCGCGGCGAAAGCAGCAGGTTCCGGTTCTCCTGGTAAGCCTCGCTCCCGGGTGCTCCCGTGTCGATGCGGATCAGGCCCGTGTAGGTCGACCGGGCGCGGCCGGACACGGCGGCCCGGAAGTCCAGGTTGGAGAAGGTGCGACCCGCGCGGTGCTCGTGCCGCGTGTGATGGTCGAGGTGCTGGCGGCCCTCGCCGAGGGTGACCCCCACCATCTCGCTGCGGGAGCCTTCTCCGTCGAGCACGGCCCCCACGTCCAGCTTGGCCCGCCGGCCGCCAAAGGTGGCTAGCACCGCGAAGAGGCTGGCGTCGCGCTCCAGGCGGCCTCGCAGGGTCAGATGGCCGGCGGCCCCGGTCTCCCAGCGCTGCACCAGCACGTGGCGCAGGTGGGAGTTGGGCGCCAGGAACAGCTCGCTCACGCCGACGACCCGCGTCTGTTCGCCGCCACCCAGGTGATCCTCGATGATGGTGGCCTCGGCCCCGCTCTCGACCAGCACCAGCAGGCGCGGCAGGCTGGCGCCGGGCGCCGCGGGCAGCACGACGCGCAGCGGCGCCGCCAGCTTCCGCCCGCGGGGGACGCGCACGCAGAGACCGCTCGACCAGGCGGCGGCGTTGAGAGCCTCGAACAGGCCGTGCGTCGCCGGGACGGCCTCGCCCAGAGGCCAGGCCGTCGGGTCGCCGTGCGATAGAGGGGACAGCACGAGGCCCGCGGCCGCGGCCGCGGCGTTCCAGCGCGGCAGCTGGCCGGGCACGATCAGGACGGCCGGCCCCTCCTCGGGCAAGCGGGTGCCCACGTTCACGTCCGGCGGCGGCAGGGGCGCCTCGGGCAGCAGGTCCGCCGGATCGCTGAAACGCCACAGGTGCCGGACACGGTCGGGCCAGGGCGCCTCCAAGTAGACGGCCAGGGCCCTCTGGCGCCAGCGGGTCAGGTTCTCGGTCTCCCCCAGCGCCCGGGACAGCGAGGCGACGTCCGGGGCCGTGATCGGGGGTCTGTCCTGTGCGGTGGCGAGTGCCAGATCAGCCAACGGTCCCCTCCATTTCCAGCTCGATGAGGCGGTTCAGCTCCACGGCGTACTCCATGGGCAGCTCCCGCACGAAAGGCTCGATGAATCCGTTCACGATCATCAGGCGCGCTTGGTCGGCGTCCAGACCGCGGCTCTGCAAGTAGAAGAGCTGCTCGTCGGCCAGCTTGGACACCCGGGCCTCGTGCTCCACCCGCACGTCGTCCTCGGCGATGTCCATGGTGGGGTAGGTGTCCGAGCGCGCGCGTTCGCCGATCAGCAGCGCGTCGCACTCCACCGAGGTGCGGCAGCCGGCGGCCCCGCGGGCCACCTTGACCATGCCGCGATAGGAGCAACGCCCCGCTCCCTTGGAGATGGACTTGGAGATGATGCGCGAGGTGGTGTGCGGCGCGGCGTGAATCATCTTGGCACCAGTGTCCTGGTGCTGGCCGTCGCCCGCGAAGGCCACCGAGAGCACCTCGCCGTGCGCCCGCTCGCCCATCAGGTAGACCGACGGGTACTTCATGGTCAGCTTGGAGCCCAGATTGCCGTCCACCCACTCGACCACCGCGTCCTCGTGGGCGTAGGCCCGCTTGGTGACCAGGTTGTAGACGTTGGTGGACCAGTTCTGGATCGTGGTGTAGCGGATGTGCGCCCCCTTCATGGCGATCAGCTCCACCACCGCCGAGTGCAGGGAGTCGGTCGCGTAGACCGGCGCCGTGCAGCCCTCGATGTAATGCACCGAGGCCCCTTCGTCGGCGATGATCAGCGTCCGCTCGAACTGGCCCATGTTCTCGGCGTTGATCCGGAAATAGGCCTGCAGCGGGATCTCCACCTTGGTGCGGGGCGGAACGTAGATGAAGGATCCCCCGGACCAGACCGCGCTGTTGAGCGCGGCGAACTTGTTGTCCTCGGGCGGGATGACCGTGGCGAAGTACCGGCGCACGATCTCCGGGTGCTCGCGCAGCCCGCTGTCCATGTCGCTGAAGAGGACGCCCTGCTTCTCCAGGTCCGCGCGGATGGAGTGGTACACCACCTCCGACTCGTACTGGGCGGTGACCCCGGCCAGGAACTTCCGTTCCGCCTCGGGGACGCCCAGCCTGTCGAAGGTGCGCTTGATGTTGTCCGGCACGTCGTCCCAGCTGCGCGCCTGATCGCCGCGGGCCTTGATGTAGTAATGGATGTTGGCGAAGTCGAGCGCGCCGAGCCGCTCCTGGTCGCCCCAGCGCGGCATCGGCTTGCTCAGGAAGATATCGAGCGCGCGGTGCCGGAACTCCCGCATCCACTCGGGTTCCTGCTTGTAGCGCGAGATCATCTCCACGACCTCGTGGTGCAGGCCCTTGGGCGCCTTGTGCAGGTAGTCCTCGGGATCGTGGAACCCGTACTTGGCCAGGTAGTCGCTGTTCAGATCGGCAATCGGGTTGGCCTTCATGATTCACCTCCGGCCACGGCCGGCACTCCCTGTTCCAGCCATTCATAGCCGCGCGCCTCGAGCTCGCGGGCCAGTTCGGGTCCGCCGGAGCGAACGATGCGGCCCTCGATGAAGACGTGCACCACGTCGGGCTTGATGTGCTCGAGGATGCGCTGGTAATGGGTGACCAGCAGCACCCCTGTGTCCGGCCCCGCGGCGCGATCGATACCCTCCGCCACGATCTTGAGCGCGTCGATGTCGAGGCCCGAATCGGTCTCGTCGAGCAGGGCGAGCACCGGCTTGAGCATCAACATCTGCAGGATCTCCAGCCGCTTCTTCTCGCCGCCCGAGAATCCGTCGTTCAGGTAGCGCCCGGCGAAGTCGGGGTTCATCTCCAGGGCGGTG
>Ga0315542_1000492_pt1 | contig 24714 bp, 29 predicted proteins | sample SalMarSW160120MG_FD_202541 | JGI IMG/M metagenome (GOLD analysis project Ga0315542, IMG submission 202541) | Salt marsh sediment microbial communities from the Plum Island Ecosystem LTER, Massachusetts, United States - Salt Marsh Sediment SW1601-20 ... | reverse complement strand
CAGAAGCCGAACGCACCCGCCAATACGCCGGGTTCATCCACTTCTACAATCACCACCGATCCCACGGATCGCTCAAGTGGGCAACCCCCATCAGCATCATCCAGGACAACCTCCCCGAAGAGCACAACTAGCTGGCCTGCCCCCCTCGGCCGCCCACGTTCAGCGGCTGCAATCGATCGTAGACCGCGGTGAGTCCGCGCTGAGGAGAATCGTCTCCGCACCGTTGTTGATGGATGTCACCACGGGCAGTGGGTCCATCATCAGTGGAACGACCGGACCACTCTCACCTGACGGCCTACCTAACCCTCTTGGAGCCCCCGGATAGCTACGTCATGATCCGTAGCCCACGCCTCGACCTGTCGGTAGTACGACATACCCCATTGCTGCGGTCGGAGGCTTCCATCGGCAGCGATCTGAGCTGGCTCCGGGATGCCAAACCACTGCAGGAGCGCGCTAAGAGCCTGGTGTGCGACTACCAGCCGCTGCTGCATCGTATCGACGGCAGCAAGATCCGCGGTAATTTCGGCCCTCGGGATTTGCAGGAGGCGCCTGGTACCCGATATGTGGAGTCCTTCGCTTCCGCCGATCAGCTCGAAGGGTTCCTTGGCATCGAGGCGTCCGTCTCGCGTGTAGATCCCTATCACAACGGTCGCAACTCCCCAAGCGCCAACCTGTCGGACAGCCCAAGTCGCTGTCTCGTCGACTTCGAGAATGGTGTCCTCTACCAGGCGTAGCTCGGGGATCCGATGACTTCCCCCCTCTTGCCCGGAACGCAACGCAAGCCCAGCAGCAGCTACGGCGCAGCCGTCGCCGTGCAGCTCGACGTAGGCCCCTCGTGGCCGCGTTTCGTCATCGCCGATGTCCTTCAGCGGGTCGGTGAAGGTTACCTTGCCAGGCCCGGCAATGCCGCGCCCGAGGGCCGGCAGATGCCCGCGAATCGGGCCATTGAGATGCCTCGACCGATGCCATTGTGTGGCCTGCTCAATGAAAGCTGTGTCGATCGACTGCTCCTCCGCCCAGTCGGGTATGACCGCGACGTACAGCCACGCTCCCACCGTCCGATCGAGAACGCGGCAAGCGTCGTTCACCACCTTCTCGACCCGCTCCCTGCCCTCAGCGGCCGCCATGAAACGGCGGTGATATCTTTCGGCAACCTCAACCTCCGACAACCACCGTGTGTCGCTCCCGTGTCGGACCGGATAGCGAAGCGGATTCTTCGAATCCCCTCGGTCAATCACGCAATGCGGGCCCCGCCGACTCGGTGGGACAACCACGGCGAGGTAGAACCCGCCGGACGACGCTCCGATAGACACGAAAGATGTCACCGCTAGCGGTGCAGCCCAATTCACGAGAGCCCGTCTCAGGCGCTGTTCTTCGCCTTCGGGTGTCCCGTCAGTCATTGGCGAAAGCCCGGTTGCGACTCCTGCCACCTGCTCAACACCGATCAAGATCAAGCCTCCACGGCGATTGGCGAATGAGGCTACGTCCTTGCAGAATTCCTGCTCCTCAGACCATCCCTGATTCGAGCCCTTGGGCGCGAGGTACGTCGTGCTCTTGAAGTCGAGCTGTTCACCCTCCTCCACTGCAGACGAGACGAGCCGTTGCAGGACGGACTCGGTCAATCCCGACCCGTCCGGCCGGGCTCCCAGAAGGCTCTCCAGCTCTAGGCTGCGCCAGCCAGAAACCACGCCCACAAGGGTAGACGACCCTCCACGAAGCGCTGCCGCCGTTGATGGTCTAGAACGCCAGAGCGGTCAGTCCGGTGCCAGTCAAGATGCCGATCGCTTCGGGGTACTGCACGGTGTTGACGGCAACACCCCCGTATCCCGGCAAGCGAACCTGGAGGTTTGAGGCCAGTTCGCTGCCCTGGGCCGCACGGAATGCTGGCTGTCCGATGTGGAGGTGGACCGCGGCGCCGGTTGGCCAGACCCCGAGCTAGGGTCGTGGGTGATCCTGGAATCCCGCGCGGCTTCCACAGAGTCGCTGGGACGCTCGCCGAGATGAGACCGTCCAAACGCGAAGAGGTAGCGCCGGCCATGAGATGGGAAAGCAAACCTGCCTTCTGGATCGCTGCTCAACTCCAGATCACGGCATCGCAGGACGCGCTGAGGACGCGTTTTGGTGGATAGTGCTGCAAGGTGTTGCGGAGTGGTGAGTAGTTGAAGCGCCTGCTCAGCAGGCGTTTCCCACGCGTTTTGCCTGGTCAGGGGATCGTGCCTGTTCGGACTGTTAATCCGCAGGTTGTGAGTTCGAGTCTCACCCCCTGAGCTTGCGTGTTCCCTGTTCAGCGATGGTCTTCTGCGCTTCGCGAGGTGACCGCGACTTCGCTTGGAGACGTGTCCAGGACGCGTTTCGTTCTTCGAGTAGACATCGAGCCGGTCCGTTGCGTCGGCGAGGTCGCCTTCGGATAGGTGCGTGCAGGTGTCGAGTGTCACGGTTGGGTTGCGATGGCTGAGTGGCTGCTGGATGGCCCCGTCGGATAGGCAGCCACGGAGTGACAGCCGTATCGTCAAGGGTTTGGCGGCTTTTCGTCGTACCAGCCTTCGTATGTCACGATGACGCGCTCAACCCAGTCCTGTAGATACGGGTCGCTATGCGCTCTCCCGAGTTCGCGATACATGTCGAGCCGTCTCAGACAGTCACTCGTGAGGCTCTCGGTGGCTTCTGTGGGGATCGGCAGCTGCCAATGTGGAGAGGCGTTGGCTACGTCGCGTACCTGCCTGAGGTAGCTCCGGTTGGTTTTCGTCACATGGTCGAATCGTGCCAGCAGTGTCTTCTGCGGTGGCAGAAGCGTGCAAGCCAACAGGAAGGCAAGATCACCTGGCAGGCCACCCGGTTTCGAGTGTTGGGCCATTAGGAGTTGTAGCTTCCGGTCGTAGGCTGCTTCAGCTTTCGCCTGTCCACCGGCGTCTATGAATCGGTCGATGAGGGGTCCGACAAGGTTGAGCAAGACGAAACCGGCGACACCGGCGCCGACTCCGTAGGCGGGCCCGTGCTGGACCCGGATCCAGATTGTGAGGATTACACACGCGATGATTGCCAGGCATCCAACCATGTGGTGTTACTCGTTGACGTGGTGCGATCCGGCAGCGAACAAGACTCCTTTGTGAATGCCGGATGAGTTCTTGCTCAATAGCCGGATGATGGCGCGCCTTCTCCTGATGGTCGGTACTCGATCGTATCGGCAGACTGCTCGCCATACTTGACGATGGTGCCTCATCTTGCCATTCGTCTGCGGGGACAGCGGCTGATGCAACGATTCATGGGTGGCGTCGAATCCGACTTCTGGTGTCGACCCCACTTAAGGTGGGCTGGCTGTGCGGCGATACTACAGAGGCAAATTCCGCCAGGTGTAACGCCTAGCGAGATAGCCAGCCGAAACCCTATTCGGAGGTGGTTCAACCGTGCTGAGAAGGATATTCGGAGGTCAGAACGCCGATGAGGCGATACGAAACACCTACATGATGTACCGCAACGGGATGCTTGTGGACAGGCTCATGGAGGAAAGACTCGACCCCTTGCCGCTAGGAGAAGCGATAGCCCACCAAGACGTCAAGTGGATACGTGACTACCTCACCACAACTCGCCTTCGCTTGGCATCAGCCATTGCGGTCGATTGGGGCATCGACCCCGATCGCCTTCACCGGTTGCGTCCTCTTGACTTCTTCCTTGTCCTGCATCGCGCTGAAGCATTGGCAGAGAGGCACGGATGGGTGATGCCGCTGAACAACCTCTCTCCTTGGTGGCCCCGCCTCCGCGGTAGGGACGTGGAGAAGTGCCTACGCGACGCCCCAACTATGGATGATGACCCTGACCTCAGTCACAAGATGAGACGAAGGTTGTTGTTGGAAGTAATCCATCACCGACGAGCGAACGTTGCGATTGAGTACCGAAGGGCGGTTGATGAGAACGCAAGATCGTTGTGGGTTGCGTTCTACCTGCGCGAGTTCATCGAGGGATGGCCGACTGCCGAGGCTGATGCCTTCGCCGCGAGATGGTTGATGCCTTCTGCGTTCATGCCTTCTGCTGCTCCGCGATCAGATGCTGACCTCTTGGAGGCTGTCCGGTCTTTTCTGAGGGATTGGGAAGTGTGGGAGTCAAAGGGCAAATGTGGAGACACCACGTGCCGCCTGTGCGGCATGGATCTGACACCGGGAGCCGCGCCAGTCGATTCCGACGAGGGCTCGACGATGCCCGGTCAAGGTGGATCTCATCTATGACGAAGACCTGGGTTGGGCGGCAATCGGGGAAGGACAGAGGAGAGTGATCCCGGTGTTTACCAGGAAGGCGCGAAGCAATGGCGAATCTGAGAGAGCCCTAGAGCTGCTTAGCCCGCCAGCCAGAGAGGCAGTTGAGGGGTCCAAGCAAGCTACGAAGAAGTGGCAAAGCCTGGTCCAGACGGTTGGTCAACAACTGGCTATCGAGCACGCGGAGGTCTCCACCCTGGAGGGCATGACCGATGGCGCAGCGGATGCAGTCTCGAAGATGATGCAGGATTGGCGGGCCGGCCACACGCCTGACGCACAGGTCCTGGCGGGCCTGGCTGGTGTCGAGGCTGACTTCCGACCGAGACTCGACATCGTCATCAGCCACGTACAGCAGGCCTCCTCTCGGCCCGAGTCCCTGACAGTCGTCGGCGGCGCCCGCATGTACGTCAAGGCCATGTTTCACATCGCGAGGCTCTACCTCACGAAGTCCGTCACTGTGATCGACGGCCAACAGGCCACGTGGGCAAAGGAAGCCTGGATCGGCGCCTGCGACGGTTGGGACGCCGCGACGGGCCGCTCTGAACTTCCCTTCGTGGGGTACTAGCAGCACCTGCTCCTGGGGACCCGACGACAGGTTGCGAGGTGCTTCGGTGCTCATGCAGCTCCTGGCGGGCAGGCCTACCCTCGGCACTGGTCACGCCCGGGGCGGAATGCTGATGACACCTGATGGCAAATGATGTCGGCAGGGTTGGTGACACTCCGCTGACAGGGATACGAAAATCAGAAGGTGGCCCTGGCGACGAGACCGGGCTCGAACAAGTCAGTCTCCGATGAACCCGGGGGCGGTGACGATGCTGCGGTCAGACCGATCTGGGCGGATGGGCCCTGGGCTGCGTTGCGCGAGGCGTTGGTTGTGGGCTATTCGAGGAGGCTTCGCAGCATCCAGGAGGTCTTTTCGTGTGCGTCAATGCGGCGGGTGGCGAGGTCGGCTGTGGCGGCGTCGTTCGCCGGTTCGGCTGTCGCGAGGGTGGCCCTTGCCGTGGCGATGACCGTCGCGTGCGCGTCGATCAGGTTGCGCACCATCTGCATCGCTTCGGGTGGCGCGGCCTCTTCGGGGATGGACGACAGCCGGGCGAATGCGGCGTAGGTGGCGGGGGCAGGTTGGCCGAGCGACCGGATACGTTCGGCAATCTCATCTACCGCCAGGGCGAGTTCGGTGTAGTGCTGTTCGAACATCAGGTGGAGTGTCTGAAACATGGGGCCGGTCACGTTCCAGTGGTAGTTGTGGCTCTTGAGGTAGAGGGTGTAGCTGTCGGCCAGGAGCCGAGACAGCTCCGTTGCCACGTCTTTGCGGTCTGATTCGGGAAGGCCGGTTCCAATATCCATGGGTTTGCGTCTCCTTGGGGTGGTTTGAGCGCCTGGGTGTGTCGTGATCCTGCTCGACGATGTTTTGTCGCAAGGATACAACCGAGACAGGCCCTTAGGTCGTCGACGCCATGTTGGGATGTGTCAAAGCTTGCCAGTCTCACCTCGGTCGGGCCGATCGTCGGTGCCTGTGCCGGCCCGGCGCGTTGCGACTCGGGTCCCTTCCTCGGTGTTGCTGCCCGGTGTGTCGTCCCGGCTGTGGTCGCCTATCCGTGCGAGGGCACACTTCGCGCACCACAAACCGTCTCGGCCGCGGATCACGGCCCGGCTGTCACACCGATCACATCGCAGGTCGGAATGGTCCATGTTCTCCCTATCGGCTGCGACCCGTCCCGGATTGGGAACCGTTTCACACGGCATCAACAGAACTAGCCATCTCGGCGGTTGTGTTACGTCCGGCTCGGCGAAGCCGAGTCTGAGTGCAGCCGGTGACCGGCCGCTCACCTCCTCGTCCCGCCCGCGGATACGACGTCTCTATCGGTTTGACAGCGTGACTGGTGTCGAGATGGGAGGGGTTCGAAAAGTGAAAGGTGGTACTGGCGACGCGTGCGGGATGGCGGGGCGTCGATGGCCTGACTCGAGCGGGGGTTGCCGAGGGTTGGGTGTGGTGAGCCGCTCGTATGCGACGCGGGGAACCGGATGGTTGACGCCAGGCCGGTGGTGGCGCGATGTTTCCCACATACCCAAGAGAGGGGGGTTTGCGGTGGCGACCTACGTCACACTGTGGAAGTACACCCACGAGGGGATCACGAGCATCAAAGACAGCCCGGCCCGGCTGGATGCGGTGCGTGCATTGCTGTCGGAGCTGGGGGCGGAGCTGAAAGCGTTCTACCTGACCATGGGCGGCTACGACCTGGTGACCATCACCGAGGCACCAGACGACAAGACAGCTGCCAAGGCCACTCTGACCATCGCCTCACAAGGCGCCGTGAGCAGCGAGACGCTGCGTGCATACAGCGAAGCCGAGTATCGGGAGATCATCGCCGAACTCCCATAGCAGCACCAAGCATCGGTTGCTCATGCCCAGGCGATGTCGTCTTGTCGCCGCCGCTTGGGTCTCGACCCGCTGTGATCGTTGCTCGTGGCTGTCTCGCTCGTGATCTGGACACAGGAGCGGACGGTCTGTTGTGGCGCGTCCAGGCGCGCCACCCATGCACATTCACGGACTGCCTCAGGAGCACGGATCGACCGGGATCTGCGTGGTGGAGGGCCAACCTGGTTCGGGGGGAGAGCGTCGCTTACTCAACGCAGTATGTGACCGAGTTCACCCCTGTGATGGGTGCTCACACCGGCCCGGGTCTGCTTGGCGTGGCATTTCATTTGGGCTCTGATGGTGTCGGTAGCTGACATCGGCCGGGCTGGCATCGAAGCGTTCGCCCGGTGGATGAATCCTCGAGACCGAAGCGGCGGCCAAGGTATCCGCGCGTGAAGGGGCACGAACCGTCGCCGTGTCGGATCCGAACCGACTCGCCGTCGGCGGTGTCTGTGGATAGCTTGCCCTAGAACCTTGAGGGTCGAGGGGTATGGCGTTTCGGATCAGTTCGATCACGTTCAGTCATCCGGGCACCTCATCGGAGCATCGAGCCGGGCTCGCGCTCGCCGATGGGGCACTCGCAGCAGCGTATCGGCGGGTGAGAGCAGCCGGTATCGACGCATTCGTTCTGTCCACGTGTCTGCGGGTTGAAATCGTCAGCGTCGGATGCGGCGCTGCCCTCGACAGGGCCACCGAGATTCTCTACCCCGGCACGCAACTTTCTCCGTCCGGTGAGCGCCGCAGCGATAGCGACGTCTTGTTGCACCTGTACCGAGTCGCGGCTGGCCTCGACTCGCCCGTCGTTGGCGAACCGGAGGTGCTGGCACAGTTCCGGCACGCGATCGACGAGGCACGCGACGCCGGTGTGATCGGCGGACATCTGGGCGGACTCCTCGAAAGCGCGATCGGCACCGGCAGGGCTGCTAGGAGGCTCCTCCCCGAGACCGCGGCGGGATCGATGGCACTCGTCGCCGCCAAGCTGGTCGACGGAGCGGGTGAGGTCGCGGTGTTCGGGGCAGGGGCGATGGCCAGAGCGGCGACAGAGGCGCTCAGGGCCAGGGACGGGGAGGTTCCGGTTGTGACCGTGTACGCACGGCGTCCCGAGCAGCTTCGATTCGAGGCGGACAGGGTCCGGCACATCGAACATGCCCCCGAAGCGCTCGCCACGATGCCGGTGGTCATCTCGGCGACGTCGGCGAAGCGGGAACTCTTCACACGGGAGATCCTGGCAGATGCGCTTGCGACCAGGGTGGATGATCTGGTGCTGATCGACCTGGCCATGCCGCCCGATTTCACTCCTGGAGGCACGATGCCACGGCTCACGTATGTGAACCTCGACGCACTGGCGGCGCAGGCACGAACCGATCAGGTGGCCGTCGAACTCGAAGCATTTGTCGCGGATGCCGTCCGCCAGAATTGGGCACGGTTCGATAACCGGCATGTCGCGGGACCGGTGATCGCGGCAATCCTCGCAGAGGCGGAGGCGACGGTCGCAGAAGAGGTCGAACGGTTCGCCTCGAGGATCGAGGCCGCGCAGGGTCACTCCGGTGTCCTGGTCAGGCAGCTCGCCGAAACCGTCGCACATCGCGTTCTGCATCGTCCCCTCTCCTACCTCGGTGCCGGCGTCCGGGGAGCAGAAGCTGCCGAACTCCTCGCCGAGATCTTCGGTGCCTCTGATGCCTGAACTTCGTATCGCGACCAGGGCTTCAGAGCTGGCCCTGGCACAGGCGCGTGCCGTCGGGGCGATGCTGCAGGCGGCGATTCCCGGCACGGAGATCTCACTGGTCATCATCGAGTCCAGCGGGGATCGTGATCGGGTGTCTCCTGTCGCGGTGCTCACCGAGATGGGGGCATTCGTGCGGGCGGTCCAGGCAGCCGTCCTGGACGGGAGGGCTGACCTCGCCGTGCACTCGCTCAAGGACCTCCCGACCGCCAGACCGGAGGGACTGGTCGTCGCGGCATATCCCGAGCGGCAGTGCCCGTACGACGTGCTCGTTGGCGTCTCACTCGACAGCCTCCCGGAAGCCTCTGTTGTGGGTACGGGTAGCCCCCGCAGGGCGGCGCAACTCCGCCTGCTCCGGCCCGATCTCGAGACCACGGAACTTCGCGGGAACGTCCCGACGCGAATCCGCAGGGTCCATGACGGTGAAGTGGCGGCGGCCGTGCTCGCGGAAGCCGGCCTGATCCGACTCGGTCGCACCGAAGCGATCGCGCAACGCTTCACGGCAGACGAGATCACTCCCGCGCCCGGCCAGGGGGTACTCGCCGTCGAGACTCCCATCGAGGGGCTCGCCCGCGAGGCGGTCTCCACGATCGACGATCGTGAACTCAGGCAGGTGGTCGAAGTAGAGCGGCTCCTGCTGTCCGCGACGGGGGCAGGCTGCCGTTCGGCCATGGGGGCGCTTGCTTCGAGCACCGGATCAGGCCTCTCGATGACGGCGTTTGTCAAAGATGAACTCGGCGCTCGCCGAACCACCGCTATCGGCGACACACCGGCTGACGTCGTCGCCATGGCGCGTCGGGAGCTGCGCCTGTGATCAGGGTCGGAATCACCACCGCCGCCGAGAGCGCACCGACGGTCGGGACCCTCTTCGCCGCGCTCGGGTTGCACCCCGTTCGTTTGCCGTGTATCCGTACCCAGGTGGCCCCAGAGCGCGTCATCGCAACGATGCGGCAGAAGGCGGACCGTGCCGATCTCGTGGTGCTCACCTCGGTCACGACGCTCCGCCTGCTTTGGGGGGAGCGTGCTCCGACGGCACCGGTGGCGGCAGTCGGCGCGGCCACGGCGGAAGCGGTGACGGCACGGGGAGGGCGGGTGGTGATCGTCGGCACCTCAACCGGTCGCTCCCTCGCCGGGGACATCAATGCCACCGGCATGCGGATCGTTTTCCCGCATGCGCACGGGACGGACACAGAGATGCTGCGTATCCTCGCAACGAAGGCTGCGGACTTCGAGGCGGTGCCCGTGTACCGCAGCGTTCCCATGTCACCGCCGGCCGATCCGGTCGATGCCGTGGCCTTTGCCTCCCCCTCTGCGGTGCTCGGATGGACGTCCAGCCGGTCGCTGGTGGGCACGGTCGTCGGAGCCATCGGGCAACGCACGGCCGACCAGATCGAGCACATGGGCGGCACCGTCGACGTCATGCCGGAGGTTCCGCGATTCGAGCTGCTGGCACGGGCACTCTCTGCCCGCATGGGGGCACGCGCATGAGCTACCCAACGGTTCGCCCGCGGCGCCTTCGGCGCACCTCGAGACTTCGGGAGATGGTTGCAGAGACGAGACTCCATCCCTCCCGATTGGTGCTGCCGGTGTTCGTCGTGTCGGGCAGCGGGATAGAACGGCCGATCGCATCGATGCCCGGCCATGCACAGCGATCGGTCGACAAGATCGTGGACGTCGCTCACGCCGCCGCCGATGCCGGCATCGGCGGGGTGATCTTCTTTGGAATCCCCGACGTCAAGGACGAGATCGGGTCGGCGGCCTGGGACCCCACGGGACCGGTCCCGAGAGCCATCGAGGCGGTCGGCGCGGCCGAACCGAACCTGGTTACGTGGGCAGACGTGTGCCTGTGCGAGTACACCAGCCACGGGCATTGTGGACCACTTCGCGACGGCGAGGTCGACAACGACGCTGCACTCCCCTTGCTCTCCATGGCGGCGGTGTCCTACGCAGGAGCCGGCGCCGACATCGTTGCTCCTTCCGACATGATGGACGGCAGGGTCGGAGCGATCCGCTCTGCGCTCGACGACGCAGGAAACACCGACACTGCGATCTGTTCGTACGCGGTGAAGTACGCGTCGGCGTTCTACGGTCCATTCAGGGACGCCGCCGAATCCGCACCCGCGTTCGGTGATCGGCGTTCGTACCAGATGGATCCTCGCAACGGGAGGGAAGCCCTTCGGGAAGTGGAGCTCGACATCGCGGAAGGTGCCGACATGATCATGGTCAAACCTGCAGGTCCGTATCAGGACGTGATCAGGTACCTGCGGGATCGCATCGATCTGCCGATGGCGGCGTACCAGGTGTCGGGCGAGTTCTCCATGATCGAGGCCGCGGCCGCGAACGGGTGGATCGATAGAGACAAGGCAATTCTTGAGTCCCTGACCGGGATCGCCAGGGCGGGCGCGGATGTCATCCTCAGCTACTTCGCGCTCGACGCGGCGCGGATCCTCGAGGAGCTAAGGTGATCGGACTCTGGGACAGGGCGAGAGCCGTCATGCCCGGCGGCGTCAATTCTCCGGTGCGGGCCTTCGGGGCGGTTGGGGGAACCCCGCCGTTCATCGTCCGGGGCGACGGCGCCCACGTCTTCACCACCGAGGGCGACTCCCTGATCGATTTCGTCGCGTCGTGGGGAGCGTTGATCCTGGGGCACGCTCGCGCCGACGTCGTTCGCGCCGTTCAGGACGCCGCCGCATCGGGTACGTCGTTCGGTGTCCCGACTCCCGGCGAGGTCGAACTCGCCGAACTGATCGTCGCCATGGTGCCGTCGGTCCAGGTCGTCCGCATGGTCAACAGCGGCACGGAAGCGACCGCTTCTGCAGTTCGTCTCGCCAGGGCTGCGACGGGACGGTCGGCGATCGTCAAGTTCGAGGGGGGATACCACGGCCACGCGGATCCGTTCCTCGTCAACGCCGGCAGCGGCCTCGCGACATTCGGGACACCGAGCAGTCCCGGTGTCCCTCCGGGCACCACTGCAGACACGAGGGTTGCCCGCTTCAACGATCTTGTGTCCCTCAAAGGGAACCTGGACGACTCGGTGGCTGCAGTCATCGTCGAGCCGGTCGCGGGCAACATGGGGTGCATCCCTCCTCGCGCCGGGTTCCTCGAAGGGCTACGCTCCCTGTGCGACCGCAACGGTTCGCTCCTCATCTTCGATGAGGTCATGACCGGGTTCCGTGTCGGACCCGGCTCTGCGCAAGGACGCTATGGGGTCACACCGGACCTGACGACGCTGGGCAAGGTGGTTGGAGGGGGAGCCCCTGCGGCGGCCTACGGTGGCCGGGCAGATCTGATGCGGTTGATCGCTCCCGACGGTCCCGTCTATCAGGCAGGGACCTTGGCGGGGAACCCGCTCGCCACTGCGGCCGGTCTCGTCACCCTCCGATACCTGCGTGACCACCCTGAGCTGTACCAGCGTTTCGAAGATGCCGGCGCCAGCATTGCGGAGACCATCATGAGGGCGGCGAGCAAGGCAAAGATGGCGGCGACGGTGCATCACGTCGGCGGTATGATCGGCGTGTTCCTCGGTGTCGAGCGCGTCGCATCGTGGGACGACGTCGCAACCATCGATGTCGCGTTGTTCAATCGGTTCTTTCACGCTGCCTTGCGCAGGGGCGTCCTGTTGCCCCCTTCGGCGTTCGAAACCTGGTTCCTGATGGAGGCGCATCTCGACGGCTCGCTCGACGAGGCGCTCGGAGTGCTCGAAGGATCTGTGGGGGAGGCCGGAGGCTCGTGAGACTGCTCGAAGCATTCGATCGCACCCCGCTCGACCGGCCTCCCGTCTGGTTCATGCGACAGGCCGGCCGCTACCTGCCCGAGTATCGGGAGATGCGAGACAGCATCGGTTTCCAGGACGCCGTACACGAACCGTCCGTCGCCGCGGAACTCACGATGCAACCGGTACGTCGGTTCGATCTGGACGCGGCCATTGTCTTCGCCGACATCATGACTCCCCTGGAGGGGATGGGCGTTCTCGTCGACTTCAACCCCGGCCCGAAGCTGCACGCGCACGACATCGATCAGGTTGCAGCGCTCCCCGAGATCGACATTGCTGCAGTCGACTTCGTCGGCGAGACGATAGCGAAGGCCCGTGCAGGCCTGGATCGTCCCGTTGTGGGGTTTGCGGGGGGTCCCGTAACACTGCTCGCCTACCTGATCGAAGGTGGAGGAAGCAAAGACTTCCTCGGCATGCGTTCGGCCATCGAACAACACCCGGAGGTGACCGTGCGTGCCCTGGCCGCACTCGGAAGGGCGATGAACTCCTACCTCAGGATGCAGGTTTCTGCCGGCGCACAGGTCGTGCAGCTCTTCGATTCGTGGGCCGGTGTGCTCTCTCGTAGTCGCTTCTCCCGCTTCGCCGTCCCTGCCGCGAGGCTGGCCCTCGCCGACCTCGACGTACCCACCGTCTACTTCGCTCCCCACGCGACCCACAGCCTGGATCTGTTCCCTCAGGTCGGCGCGACCGGATACGGGGTCGACTGGCGGATACCGATCGATGATGCGTGGAAGCTCATCGGCCCTGACGCCATCATCCAGGGGAACCTCGATCCCGCCGTTCTGCTCACCGACCCTGCCGCGATCCGGTCCGCCGTTGGGGACATCCTTGACAGAGTCGGAGAGCGAGAGGGGCATGTGTTCAACTTGGGGCATGGGATTCATCGCAGCACACCCGTCGAGAACGTCGCGGCCATGGTCGCCGCCGTACGAGGAACCCCATGAGCATCTCCCTGACCCCCGACCTGCTGGCACGCTACGACAAGCCGGGTCCCCGGTACACGTCGTATCCGACGGCTGTGGAGTTCTCGACCGACTTCGGCCCCTCCGAATACGGTGCGCGGCTCGAAGCCGCGGCCGCCGATCCGGCAGGCCCACTCTCGCTCTACGTGCATATTCCCTTCTGCGAGGCTCGCTGTTCGTTCTGCGGGTGCCATGTCGTCGTCGCCAGACGCCAGTCGGTTGCCGATGCGTATCTCGGTCGGGTGCTCGACGAGGCGAGGATCGTCGTAGAGAGACTGGGTGGGCGGCGCAGGCTGGTTCAGTACCACTGGGGCGGGGGTACACCCACCTACTACACGCCGGCGGATCTCGAACGGCTCCACCGAGGACTGCTCGAGTGGTTCGAGCTCGACCCCGCAGCAGAGGTCGCCCTCGAAGTCGACCCAAGGGTGACGTCGAGGGAACACCTGGAAGTGCTGCGTGGGCTGGGTTTCAACCGGATCTCGCTCGGCGTGCAGGATCTGGACTCGCAGGTGCAGGAGTTGATCGGCCGGCATCAGACATGGGAGCAGACCGACAATCTGCATCGGGCCGCCAGGCAACTCGGGTACGCCTCCATCAACTTGGACCTCATCTACGGTCTGCCCGGTCAGACGGAGGCGACGTACGCCGAAACCCTGGACAGGGTCCTGGAACTGCGACCCGACCGGCTTGCCGTGTACTCGTTTGCGTATGTCCCGTGGGTGCGACCCAACCAGAAGCGGATCGACCCCGCGTTGCTTCCGGACAGGGATCTCAAGTTCGCCCTGCTCTCAATGGTCTCGGAACGCCTGGTCGGGGCCGGCTATCAGGCGATCGGCATGGACCACTTCGCGCTACCGGAAGATGAGCTGGCCGTCGCACAGCGACAAAGAACACTCTCTCGCAACTTCATGGGCTACACGACCAAGCGCGGCACCGAAATGATCGCGCTCGGTTCGTCCGGCATCTCCGATGTCTCCGGGGCGTACGCGCAGAACCACAAACGGCTCGCCTCGTACTACGAAGCGATCGACGATGGCGAGCTACCGGTCGAGCGAGGCATTGTCCTTACAGCGGACGACCGGGTCCGCCGCTACGTGATCACGGAACTGATGTGCAACGGGGTGATCAGGGCAGAAGACGTGAAGGCGCGGTTCGGTGTCGAATTCGAGACGTACTTCGCCGGCGAACTCGCGGCGCTCGCCGCGCCGGACGGCCTCGTCGATCAGGGGATGGTGACGATGTCGCCCGCCGAGGTTCGCTCCACGGAACTCGGTTCTGTGTTCATTCGCAACGTCGCCATGACGTTCGACGCGTACCTGGGCGACAAAACCGGTGGCCTCGTGTTCTCGAGGACCGTCTAATGACCGGCGTCGTTCTCGCACAAATGGGCGGGCCTCGCGACCAGGCTGCCGTCGAACCGTTCATCAGAGCGATCTTCGAAGATCCCGACCTCGTACCGATTCCCGGCGGACCCTCCGTCAGCAAGGCGTTCGGCTGGGTCGTCGCCAAGGTCAGAGGCCCGTACGCTCGAAGGAACTACCGTCTCATCGGCGGCGGATCGCCGATCCTCGAGATCACCCGCCACCAGGCGAGACTGCTGGAAACCGCGCTCGGCGATCGCGATGTCGACGTGGCCGTCGCAATGCGCTACACCCGCCCCGACACGTACGACGCGGTGCGCGAACTCGTCCGAACCGGTGCGGATCGTCTCATCCTGCTTCCCCTCTACCCCCAGTACTCGACCGCCACCACCGGCTCGTCCGAGTCGCAGCTGCGCAGAGTGTTGGCCGAGCTAGGCGTCGACCTCACCCTCGACGTCGTTCGCACCTGGTACGACCACCCGGCCTACCTCGACGTGCAGGCCGCGCTGGTGACAGAAGCCATCGAACGTGTCCCCGAGGCCGAACGGTCCGGGGTAGCGGTACTGTTTTCGGCTCACGGCCTTCCACAGCGGGTCGCCGATCGGGGGGACCCGTATCCGGAGGAGACGGCTGCGACCGTTGCAGCCGTCGTCCAACGCCTCCCCTACGAGGTCGACGCGCGGATCGGCTACCAGTCGCGAACCCGACCTGTCCACTGGATCGGACCGGGCACCGACGAGGTCCTGTCTGATCTGGCCGCCGAAGGGGTCAAAACGGTCGTCGTCGTGCCGATCTCATTCGTCTCCGACCACATCGAGACGCTGTATGAAACCGACATGCTGTTTCGTGACATCGCCGAGCGAGAAGGGATTCGCCGGTATGTCCGTGCAGACGTCATGAACGATCGGCCCGAAGTCGGGCCGATGCTCGCAAGCATCCTGGAGGATTCGCTGTGAAGAAAGTCATCGTCGTCGGTGGCGGCCTTGCAGGGCTGTTCACCGCGGTGGAACTGCGCAGAAGAGGAACCGACGTCACGGTGCTCGAAGCGTCGGGGTCACCGGGAGGGGTCGCCCAGACCGTGGTAGAGAACGGGTACGTCCTTGAGCCTGCCGCGAGTTCCGTGCTGCTCCCCAACCCCGACCTGTCTCCGATCCTCGAGGCGGCAGGGGTCGAAATGGTGCCGGCAGCAGACGCAGCCAAGAAGCGGTACGTCTACACCCGCGGTCGGCTCATCGAGATTCCGGAGTCCCCGGCGATCCTGTTCTCCCCGCTGATCTCCTGGAAGGCCAAGCTGCGAGCCGGGCTCGAACCGTGGATCAAGACCCCGCCTTTCGACGGAGACGAGTCGATCCACCAGTTTCTTGGGCGCCGTTTCGGAACCGAACTCGGGGCGCTCGCATCCACCCTGATGGCGCACGGCGTGTTTGCCGGTGACCCAGAACGGTTGTCGATGCGAGGCGCGTTTCCGAAGATCGTCGCGCTCGAGGACGAAGCAGGGAGCCTGGTCAGAGGCGGCATCGCCCGGATGAGACGGCGACCGAAAGAGACTCCAAGAGCGACCGTGCACGTCGCGGGCGGTGGGATGGCCGTGATGGCGAGGACGCTCGCGGCACACCTGGGAGACGCGTACCGTTCCAAGTGGCCGGTCACGTCGATCGGCAGGGACCCGTCCGGTTGGGTGGTGCACGGACGTGGCGAAGAACGGGGAGACGCCGTTGTCGTGGCGGTACCCCCGAACGCCGCGGCTCGCATCCTGCCCGCCGGCGTGTCCAGCATCGTGGGCGAGGGAACGACGGCCCCGGTCGCCGTGGTCGGCATCGGTGGTCGGAGCGCAGACATGCCGATTCCGTCGGGTTTCGGGGCACTCATCGGACCGGACTGCGACGTCCATGCGCTGGGCATCCTCTTCGAGTCCAGCTACGCGCCCGGGTGCGCTCCCTCGTTGCACACGCTCGCCAAAGGGATCTACGGTGGTGCAGCCGACCCTGTCGTGCTGGAATGTTCCGACGATGAACTCGTCGCCCTGTTCGTGGAAGAGACGAGCCTCGTGTGCGGCGTCGAAGTCAAGCCGTCGTGGACCAGGGTGATTCGCCAGATGCCCGGCATCCCCCAGTACGACGTAGGTCACGTCTCGTGGCTCGAGAACGTGGAGGCAGCCTTGTCCAGTCACTCCGGATTGCACCTCACCGGGTGGGGGTATCGGGGGATCGGCCTGTCCGGTCTCGCAGCCGACGCCGTCCGGCTGGGAACGGTGCTGTCCTGATCGGAGGTTTAGCCGCGCCCCCCGCTTGACGCGGGCAGGGTCAGCTATAGCCCTGACCGAAGACCTCGGTGAGCTCGACGTGTCCTGCCTCCTGTCGGCTCCAGGTCTCCAGACCGCCCCGGGGTGGGCAGGGTTCGGCAGACGCGGAGTTCAACCGTGATGTGAAGAGGAAAGGAGCTGGTCCCGGACGCAAGGTGCAACTCGGGTCCTACAGCGTTGTGGTCAACCTGTAGGCATCCACACTTTGTCCATGGATGCGAATCACATGTATAGTTCACATGTAATGCAACGCGGGTCTCATCACAGACATCACGGCCCCGGACCCGGACCCGGTCCTGGCCCTCGGGGAAGCCGGCTCGTGGATACCGCGCTGTTGATGCTCCTGTCTCGGGGCCCTTCCTACGGGTATCCGCTCATCGAGGCGATCAGGGGGGATCTCGGTCTTGACGTTCCCGACGTTGGGGCCGTCTACCGGGCACTACGACGCCAGGAATCCCGAGGACTGCTCACTTCGACGTGGGAGACGGGCGCCACACGTCCCAAACGGATGTACACGATCACGCCGGCGGGTCGAGAGGTTCTGGAGGTTTGGATGGGGGGCATAGAGGAGATGCGTGTGGTCTTGGAGCGACTGCTCCTGGCCTGGAAAGGAGACGAGTGATGAGGAATCGGCGAATGAGACTCTTCAGCGGTCCCGGCCCATGCTGTGGATACGGTCCATGGGCAGGCCACGAGCGCTTCATGGACTACGGCCCCGGTTTTCACGGCCACCGGCACGGCACCTATCGGGGAGGACCGAGCTGGGCGTACGGCCAGTGGGTCGACGACGGACCCGAAAGCGAAGAGGAGGATCTGCGGGCCTATGTGGGCGACCTGGAGTCGGTCGTCAAAGGACTGCAGGACGAGATACGTGACCTGAAGTCCGGACTCGCACAGTAGACACGGAGCGACGGCGCCTGGTCGCCGCCCGACGAATCCTTTAGAACTCCCGGTGTCACCGACTCGCAACCGGATAGGCTTGTTGTGATTCGGGAGTCAGGGACGCGTAGGTCGGAGCCATGAGCCGATTCGCCTGGGCCGATCTTTTACCCGCGTCCGAGGTGGCCCCAGCAAGGAACGACGCGGTCCCTGGGGGATTCATGCAGATCAACTTCACGCCTATCGGTGTGGTACGAACGGGTGCAACCGATTCTGAGGTGCGGGCTGAGGAGGGTGGTATTGAGGGCGAGTTGGAGATCTTCGACGAGTTTGCTCCTGCCCTGGAGGGAATAGACGGCTACTCCCACGTATTTGTCATCTGTTACTTCCACCAGCTCAGACCTGCTCAAATCGGGCCTCTCCAAGTTCGGCCGCGCCGACTGATGCAGCGAGGTTTCAAACTGGAGGAACTTCCCCTCCTGGGGGTGTTGGCCCTGGATTCTCCCACCCGTCCCAATCTCATCGGACTCACTCTGGTGCAACTCTTAGGGAGGGAAGGGAGACGATTGTCGGTGAGGGAGTTGGACTACTTCGATGGGACTCCCATCCTCGACATCAAGGGTTATCAAGCGGACTACAGAGCCTCGGAGTTCTCATTGCCGGACTGGTACCAGCGGTTGATGGACAATTCGGGGCATGTCTAGGAGGCAGGAGATGGTGTCCCAGCCTGGCCGCCTAATGCCATGCTTTCCTCGACATCGGCGACGGGTGGTTGTAGCGCAGATGCTCGATTCTGTGGTTCTTTGAGGAATGGTCGAGGCGGCCGGTCCTGTGACGCCAGATAGTCGTGCCAAGGAGGGATGATCTAGGTGTTCGAGGCGTCCCTTCAACGGCACCGAGGGCCGAGTCTTTTGCCGGCGCTGAGATCCGGGGGAGGTTCCGGTTCGGATCGTTGTCATTGTTCATGGTTATGGCGAGCATGGAGCGATACCAACGGAGGATGTCACCGTGCATCTGTATAGGGGCGCCCGTCACGAAGTGCTCAATGAGACGAATCGTGAGGGGTTCATCGGTCATCTTGCGGCCTGGATCGATCACATCACCTAGGGCAGCGACCTATCGACGCCAACGTCTCAGGTAGTAGGGCTGATCCCGGTAGGTGACCTCAGTGAGCTTGCCTTCGCTGATGAGGTCGTCGACGACCCGCCAATCAGCGCCAGCCCGTCCCAGTAGGTCTTCGACGGCGGAGGCTCGCATCGGATGCACAGCAGCGATGGCCAGCAGGTCGGCGCGGGGGTCGCTACTTGATGCGAACGCATCTCCCTCATAACCGACCAGGTATTCGACACGGGGTACGTACTCGGTGAGCAGCTGGTAGGCCCGATTGACCGTCTCCTCGTCGGGAGCGGTGATCGCCGGATATGGTGTGGGTCGGGTCGGGATCGCCAAGTACGCGGTGCGCAGCCCGACATCGCGGAGGAACTCCCCGACTGCAATCAGGGACTCTGGAGTGTCGTTGATGCCGTCGACGAGCATTGTCTCGGAGACCAGCTCCCCGTCGAACTCTCGGGCAAACCGTCTGATGCCGCTCTGGACCTCGACGAAGTCGAGGCCGGGGTGGGGCCGGTTGACCCGTCGCCAGGTCGGCTCGGTGACGGCGTCGACCTTCGCCGACACCCAATCCGCTTGTCTCAGCGCCTCTCGAACGTCGGGTCGCGACAGCAGCGACCCGTTGGAGATCACCGCGATCTTGATGCCCAGCGGACGGAGCAGACGGATCGATTCGCCGAGGCCGGCGTCGAGGGTTGGTTCCCCGTCAGGCACAAACGTGAGGTAGTCGATCGATTCCCCGCGTGCTCGCACCTGCTCGACCTGGACCGACACCTCTTCGGCGATCTGGGCGGGTGGGTAGAAGGCCCGCGGCTCGACGGCACGGTCGATGGTGGGACCGACCTGGCAGTAGAGGCAGGAATAGGAGCAGATCTTGGGAGGGATGTTGTTGATCCCCAGACTCCGTCCGAGTCGACGCGACGGGACGGGACCGAAGGCGATGGGAGGAGACTCTGCGGGACTGAGGCACGAGCCGAACTCGAAACGAGAGTCGGGTCCGCGTGCATCCATGGGTTGGGAAGTCTCTGGATCCCGTTGCATACGATCCTGTTTCGTCCGGGGGTTGCTCTTAGGTCGAGGGGGATACCCGCCGATGGGTGCATCCCCAGCGCCGGCTCCCCACCACCGTGATTCCACTCATCGTAGGCTGAGCCGATGCGGTTGGTCACCTGGAACGTGAACTCGCTCTGGCCTCGACTTCCCCGCCTGCTCGCCTTGCTCGAGCGGGAGCAGCCCGACGTGGTTTGTCTCCAGGAGACCAAGGTCCTCGACGACGAGCTGCCTTTTGAGGTGCTGAGGCAGGCCGGGTACGTGGCCACCTCCCATGGACAGCGTCCCTGCAACGGGGTGGTCACACTGTCTCGAACCGAGCCGAGCGAGGTCGCCGGGGCTTCCCCGGGGATCCCTCCCCGGACGATGCCCGGATCCTGACCGTCAGGTTTGGTGCCCTGACCGTCATCGACGTCTACCTGATCAACGGCCGCGATATGACCGACCCGGCCTACCAACTGAAGCTCAACTGGCTTACGGCGCTGCAGGACTGGATCGCCGGGTCCTTCGACCCGGGCGACGAGCTCCTCCTGGCCGGGGACTTCAACCTCGCCCCGGACGAGCGTGATGTCCACGACCCGGCCCGGTGGGAAGAAGCGATCCATTTCACCGAGCCCGAACGGCGCCATCTCCAGGGGCTGCTCGGGTGGGGATTCGTCGACCTGTTCCGCCTCTACACCACCGACGGCGGCCACCACACATGGTGGGACTACAGGGCTGGTGGGTTCCATCGCGGCTGGGGACTCAGACTCGACCTGGTCCTGGGCACCCGGCCCCTGGCCGACCGCTGTACCGAGGTCCGGATCGACCGCAACGAACGCCGACCGATCGCGGGTGAAGGAAAACCCAGCGACCATCCACCCGTCATCGCAACATTCCGGCGCTGACAGACCCACCAAGCGCATCACCGCGGTCAGAGTCAACGCTCGTTTGGGTCTCTATCTGTGAACAGGGTGGTTCTACGCCGCTCGTTGGGCTCGGTGGTGTGGCAACAATCGGCTAGTGAGGGACGAGCGAGTAGCGCAATGACGATCGAGCAACACCTTGGAGTCGTCTTTGGCGACCGGGCGACGCCGAAGCGGCGGTACTGGACCTGCGGCGCCTGGGTTTGGCCGACGGGCACCTCGGTGTTGCGGTGCATCAGCCGGACAGCCAAGTATTTCAGGCGGACTCGGACGCCGGCCCACGGCATCGAGAAGGGGATCGCTATTCCGCTGGCTGCGGGGCGCTCGCACCTGGTCGCAGGTACCGAGAGAGCGCTGTGTTTGTAGCGTGGGTCTGCTGTCGGGATCGAGCGAGGCGATACAGTGATGAGCATGGATTCTGTGGCACCGATCGACTGGGTCGAGCACCCGAGCCACCCTGGGAGTCCCGATGGCCGACTGAGCTGGGCAAGGACGGTCAAGAATGCCCTGGACCGAGCGGGGAGGATCCCGGCATCGGGCGGAAGCGCTGTCCTTTGATGTGCCCGCCATGAGAGAGCCACGCGAGGCGGCACCACATGGCACTCGAGTCCGGCACCGAGGGGGCCTAGCTTTCTACGCAGGCTGCCTCGGCGTGAAACCGGGGATCGCGAATCCGAAGCGCAGCAAGGACACCGATCAGCATCAGCGCAGTTCCTGACCAGAAGATCGCAACGTACCCCAGCGCACCCGCGAGAGCACCCACCATCAACGGGAGGAGCATCACTGGGGTTAACAGCGTGTTCTGGAGAGCGACACACGTCGGCCTTAGCGACACCGATGCCATCTCGAGAATCATGTTGTTGAACCCAAGTCGGACACCACTGATAGTGCTTCCGAGGAGGGCAAACACGACAACGAACAGTCCCGGTTCTGTGGCCGCAGCTATGGCGCTCAATGGGGTCAGCCCCCCAATGACCACCACCCCGATGATCACAGCTCGGTTCCCGAACCGATCCCCGACCCACCCCCAGAGAAGATTCGAAGCTGCTGCGCCGGCCATCTGGATCGCAAGAAACACACCGATCTGAGCACCGGACACCCCGTCGGAACCGAGGGCAAAGACCACGTAGAACGGTCCCAGCGCCAGCACTGCCATTGTGAGCGCCTGCGCTGTGAGGAACCATCGCAAGTTCGCGTTTTCTCCGGCGATGCGCCATGCCCGCATGAGGAGATGCCCCAACGAGGTCGATCGCCGCTCCACCGGATGCACCGGCTCCCTGATCATCGCGAATCCGGCGAAGGCCACAAGCAGTGCCATTGCAGAGAAGCCAAAGATCAAGGCGTAGTTGGTTGGGAATCCAAGTCGTTCGTTCCCCAATACCGCCTTGACCAGGAAGCCCGCGGCGATGGCGAGGCCATATCCGAGCAGCTGACGCCACCCAATGAATCTGCCTCGCCGTCGAGCGGGAATCGCCTTCGCAAATACGTCGGCGTAAACGACCGTTCCCACACCCCCGACGAGTGAGAACATCGCGAAGAGGACCAGGAAGACACCTAGTACGAGACCGGGCCTGGTCGCGCCAAGACGCCACGTCAAGAAGGCGAGCAACCCGAATGACACCCATCGCAGCGTGATCACCCACAGCAGGATCGGCTTGCGACGCTGCCGGCCTTCGATCAGATACGCCGTGAAGAGTTGCGGAATCACTTCCCCCGCACCCTGAACGGCGGCCATCGATCCGACCGCGAACGCAGACGATGTCAACAGCGCGACAAACGAGGGAAGCACCGTCTGTACGCTCGCCAGTGCCGACGATGCCTGAAAGAAGACTCCGTGGACAAGCCCGGCAGCGAAGTTTCGTCGATACCAGGCGGTTGCTTCCATGTCCGGGGTTTCGGCCATTCGGCCGTCAGGCTACCCGCCGGGCCGTCACCCGGGTTACGCCGCCCGGGTTTCACCTCGAACTGGAAGGAGGCGTCTACCCCTGGAACGATTGGCCCCTGCGCAGGCGTGTAATTACGTCAATGAAATCCAGGCCTCGTTTTTTCGCGATCTGCTCGTCGTGCCAGGAGCCGTCCCACCACTACATATTGTGGTTAGGGGGAGTGACCGCGACATATGCCGTTGGAGTCTCAGCACTGAGATCGCAGGCCTGTGGGCCCGCAGGGGCGATCGGGTGAGTGAAGGCTGAGCGTCAGGTTTGCTAGAAAGACACTTCGCTCCAGCCCAGTTGACGTACTTCCCGTTGCCCACTACCGCCTCGCGGTGACGCTTGTGTTTGGTCCTGCTCGGTGACGCCAGACTGTGGCCGGTGAACGGCTGCTCATCTTCCCGTCGCGCCTGTTGACAGGGTGTCTTGTTATCCGGCATGAAGCGTGACCAGCACCGAAATCGGAGGGGTACGAAAAGTGAAAGGTGGTGCTGGCGATGCGACCCGACCGGATTGTCGTGGGTGAAGTGAGAGGTTCGGAGGCATTCGAGCTGACACGGGCGGTCAATGCGGGATGCGGCTTCTCGTGCACGATCCATGCGAACTCCGCGAGAGAAGCCCTCTCGGCGCTGGTCAACGCGGCGTTGATGGCGGGAGAGAACGTGACTGAGGGCGTTGTCAGGAACGTATTCGCTTCTTCCATCGACTTCGTCGTGCATCTTGATCGCGACGCTGTCGGCCACGAGGGTCGCGGGCTTCGCCGCAAGGTCGTGGAGATCTTGTCAATGGTCCCGTCACTCGGACCGGACTTCACGACCGAGCCGCTATTCGTCCGAAAGGACCTTGGTGGCTCCCTCGACTGGACGGGCGTGTTCCCGCCGGACGGGGTGTCGCAACGGATCCAGCGGGCGCTTCCTGAGGGAATGACGTTGAGATCTGTGCTCGAAGGGCGGGTGTCGCCGTTGTGATGTTGCTCGCAGCCCTTGCCATGGGGGTGTTCGTCATGCTGCTTGTGGCGTTCGTGACCGGAATCCGTGTGTCGAGAACACGGCGATCGGAGCCGAGCGGCGTAGGACTGAAGGTCTGGCTGATCCAAGCGGGAACGGAACTGCCTCCCAGCCAGTTCATCGGAGCGATTCTGATAGTGGGTGCTGTTGCCCTCGTGGCGTTCGCGTCTTTGACGAAGAGCGTTGTCATTGCGACCTTCCCGTCGGTGGCGATCGCCTCAATGCCTGTGTTGTCGCTTGCGAGGCGTCGAGCTCATCGAATGGGAGAGGTAGCGAGCGCGTGGCCTGACGGCCTTCGAGACCTCATTGCGTCTGTGGCATCGGGAATGTCGCTGGCGAAAGCACTGGACAGGCTCGCGGAGCGCGGACCTGCGCCTCTGCGCGTGGCATTCGCCGGGTTTCCGCTCATGGCACGAACGGTCGGCGTCGTGCCCGCCTTGGAGATCGTGAAAGCTGACCTGGCCGACCCGGCATCGGATCGTGTGATCGAGGTCTTGGCACTCGCTCACGAACGGGGCGGCGCGATCGTTCCTGAGATTCTCGAGGATCTGGCGAAGGCGGCCACCCGGGACCAATGGGCGCTCGAGGAGATACGGACGCTGTCGCTGGAGCAGAAGATCAACGCTCTGGCGGTGTTCGTTCTGCCGTGGCTCGTGTTGATTGCGTTGACTGCACGCGAGGGAGCGTTCCGAGACTTCTACAGGAGTTCGGCCGGAATCCTCGTGGTGGTTCTCGGCGGGGTTCTGAGCGCTATCGGCATGATGCTGGTCACCCGTCTCGGTCGCGAACCTGCAGAACCGAGGGTATTCAAAGGGGGTATCCGGTGATGCTGGTGGTCTCGCTGTCTTCGGGGATCGCCGCCATCCTGGTGACCGCAGTGTTGGTCAAGCCTGCGCGAAGACTCGGACCGCGAGTACGCCCCTACAGCATCGCCGGCACTGTGAGTCTTGGAGGTACTCCAGAGCTCGGCCGGGTGCCTGGCGGGCCTGTGCGGAGCTGGATGGAGCAAGTCGCGGAGCGGTTCGGTCGGCTGACGGATGGCA
>Ga0315542_1000491_pt1 | contig 24718 bp, 22 predicted proteins | sample SalMarSW160120MG_FD_202541 | JGI IMG/M metagenome (GOLD analysis project Ga0315542, IMG submission 202541) | Salt marsh sediment microbial communities from the Plum Island Ecosystem LTER, Massachusetts, United States - Salt Marsh Sediment SW1601-20 ... | reverse complement strand
GCGACGAAGACGAGGAGATTAAAGTTCAGGTCGGCCAAAAAGTATTATTCCCCAAGTACACAGGTACTGAGATCAAGCTGGATGGTGTCGACCACCTGATTATGGATGCCGACGATATCCTGGCAATTGTTAAAGAATGAGGAGCGGCTATGGATTTGAGCTTAACTGGACTATCGGGGGCTAAATCGGATTCTGAGGAGCAGCATGTAAAGGTGTTGGTCCTTGGTTCGGGTCCGGCAGGCTTCTCCGCGGCCTTGTATGCGGCGAGAGCTGATCTTGAACCTGTCGTCCTCACAGGTATGGAGCACGGGGGGCAGGTATCTCTCACCTATATCGTTGAGAATTATCCTGGTTTTCCTGAAGGTATAGGCGGCGCTGAGATGGTTGAATTATTCCAGAAACAAGCCGAGCGCTTTGGAGCCAGGATTGAATTCGATACCGCTGTGGATGTGGATCTGGCGACGCGCCCTTATCGCATCAAAACATACAATACAACCTACCTGGCAGATACATTGATCATTACCACCGGGGCAACCGCCCGTCATTTGGGCGTTCCGGGGGAGAGCGAATTGACCGGGCGAGGGGTCTCATACTGTGCTACATGCGATGGATGGTTTTTTAAGGATAAGGATGTAGCCGTTGTTGGCGGTGGCGACAGTGCCCTGGAAGAAGGTATCTTCCTAACTCGTTATGCTAAATCGGTATCGATTATTCACCGGCGTGACGAGCTGCGCGCCGGTCCAGTTCTGCAGAATAGAGCGAATTCAAATCCAAAAATCAAGTTTATCTGGAACACGGTTGTGAGCGAGATCAAAGGCAAAGATGCCGTCCAAACGCTTTGTCTCCAGGATGTAAACACGGGTGAGACAAGGGAACAGCGTTTTGATGGAATTTTTATTTTTATCGGTCACACGCCAAATACACAGCTTTTCGAAAATCAGCTGGAAATGGATGAGCGGGGATACCTACAAACCGATAGGCTGATGCGCACGAATTTGCCCGGGGTTTTCGCAGCAGGTGAGGCGGCTGACCCACACTTTCGCCAGGTGATTACCTCGGCAGGAATGGGCGCGGCGGCTGCGATGCAGGCTGGGCATTTCCTCGACGAGACCGTTGGTTACCAAAGTTAATCTTTCCCCCCGGATTATTTATTCGGGGGGTTTAATTTCGCCCAGGAGTGGAAAATGAATAATAAAGTTTCAATTATTGGCGCAGGGATGACCGGCTCAACCTCGGCACACTGGTTGGCTGAGCGCGAAGTCGCAGACCTGGTTCTAGTAGATATTGTGGAAGGGATGCCACAGGGAAAAGCACTGGATTTGCGTGAGGCACTTCCAGTAATTGGCGTGGATGTCCAGGTTGTTGGCAGTAATGATTACAGCGCGACAGCCGGATCCGATATTATTGTCATTACCGCGGGGCTGCCACGCAAGCCCGGGATGAGCCGGGATGACCTGTTGGTTGCCAACGCAGAGATCGTGCGCAAGGCGACTAAAGAAACCATCAGGTATTCGCCAGACGCAATTTTCATCGTTTTAACAAACCCTCTGGATGTGATGGCATATCTGACGATGAAAGTTGCCAATGTCCCTCCACACCGGGTTGTTGGACAGGCTGGAATCCTCGATTCCGCACGCATGCGTGCTTTCGTGGCCATGGAACTGGGTGTGAGCGTTGAAAATGTACACTGCTATGTTTTGGGCGGTCATGGTGACGATATGGTTCCGCTAACCAGAACTTCGAATGTTGCGGGCGTTCCACTGGAAGATGTGCTACAGCCAGAAAGGCTCGAGGCGATTGTCAATCGTACCCGTAAGGGGGGTGGTGAGATCGTCAGTTTGTTGAAAACCGGTAGCGCTTATTATGCTCCTGCAGCCGCAATCACCCAGATGGTGGAAGCCATTTTGAAAGATAAGCACTTGATCGTGCCGGCAGCGGCATATGTAAAGGGTGAGTACGGCCTGAAGGATATCTTCTTCGGGGTTCCTGCGCAGTTGGGCCGCAAGGGCGTCGAGAAAATCATCGAATATCAGTTGAGTGATGCCGAAATAGCCGCGTTGAATAAATCGGCGAGTGGTGTTGTTGAAAACATCGCTAAATTGAAGATTTAAAATGGTGCGGATGGTTCAGGAGGAACAATGATTCTCAAGGAAAAGATCGAGGCACAGCTACCTGAATGGCGAGAGAGGGTCACCAGGCTGGTTAAGGAAAAAGGGGACGTTAAAGTTGGGGATGTCACCGTTGCACAGGTTTACGGAGGTATGCGGGGTGTTAAGGCGTTGGTTACAGATATTTCTTACGTGGACCCCAGCGAAGGCATTCACCTGCGAGGCCACACGATTCCCGAATTATTAGAGAAACTGCCCAAATCCGATGGCGCTGAGATGCCATTGGTTGCTGGTTTGTATTACCTGCTTTTGGTAGGCGAAATTCCTACGATGGAACAAGCCCGAGAAGTAGAGAAAGAGTGGAATTCTCGCTGGGACGTTCCATCCTATGTATACAATGTGCTCAGGGCAATGCCGGCCGATACCCACCCGATGACGCTCTTCTCTCAAGCTATCCTGTCAATGCAGGGCGAATCGGTTTTTGCCAAACGATATCACGAAGGTTTGCGCAAGGAAGATTACTGGGAGCCAATGCTGGAGGATAGCCTAAACTTGACCGCAAAACTGCCTGCGATCGCGGCTTTCATTTACCGGCTTAAGTACAAAGATGGGTCTGTTATTCCCCCAAATCCACAACTTGACCTGGGCGCGAACTTCGCTCACATGATGGGCGTGACTAAAAAGGGCTATGATGAGCTCTCCAGGCTGTATTTCATCATTCACTCTGATCACGAAAGCGGTAATGTCAGCGCTCACGCCACGCACCTGGTAGGATCTGCACTTTCGGATATCTACTATGCCGCTTCGGCGGCGATGAACGGATTGGCCGGACCGCTACATGGCCTGGCGAACCAGGAATGCCTGGGCTGGCTGCTGGATGTTTATAATCAATTTGGTGGTGTCCCGACCAGGCAACAGCTTACGGATTACGCCTGGGATACGTTGAACTCCGGTAAAGTGATCCCGGGGTATGGTCATGCAGTTTTGCGCAAGACGGATCCACGTTATGCGGCCCAGTATGAGTTTGCGAAAAAGCATTTGCCAGAGGATGAGATCTTTAAACTTGCTAGTCTGGTTTATGATACTGTGCCAGGTATCTTAAAGGAACAGGGCAAAGCCAAGAATCCCTGGCCGAATGTCGATGCGATCAGTGGGACGCTGCAGCAGCATTATGGGGTCAAGGAATTTGACTTCTATACCGTGATGTTTGGTGTCAGCCGGATTATGGGTGTCTCGGCCAATGCGGTTTGGGCCCGTGCGTTGGGCCAGCCGATCGAAAGGCCAAAATCATTGACCACCCCGATGCTGGAGAAGGCCGCTGGACTTTAAATTGTAGCAGATAGAAGATCTTCTTAAAAAGACCGACTTCGGGAGGAAACGTTTTTCCTCCCGAAGTCTTTTATTTTTCTCAATTGGTGAGTCTGTGTGAGATCAAGGTGATGAAGTCGCCTGCGCCACGCCAACCCAGGCAAACACACGCGGCGTGCTTTGGGCACCGGCAGCCTCCCAGATCGGGTTGCCTTCCGTATCGGTGCCGGTCTGGCGCACAGTTAACACGGTCCAACGGAAGACATGTGGGCGGTTGTCGTTCGGGCGCAGCGAATTCGGTACGATGTATTTGGTGTCGTTCAGGTATTCTACAACCTTGCGGCCCTGCCCGTCGGTCACATCCTCGATGGTAACCGCGTAGGCTTCCTTATCGCGCAGCGTACCCACGGCTGCCCACTGCAGGGTGATTGTGTCATCTGCCAGGGTGAATGAGGAGCCATCCGCCGGTAAGAGCAGGTTAGGAGCACTGTAAGGTGGCGGCAGAGTGGGTGTAGGCGATGGGCCGGGCGTCGAGGCTTGCTCGCAGAGCGGGATCACCAACGGTTGCCCAAAACGCACGATATCGTTCACCAATCCGTTGTAATCGCTGATCGCTTCCTTGGGGACAGCGTAATTGGCTGCGATCTTTCCCAATGTATCGCCTTCCTGCACTGTGTAATCGACTGTCGTGCAGGCAGCCCGCGTGGCCTCTGCCGGATTGAGTGTAGCAGATGGCAGTGCTGTAGCTGTGGGCGTTGGCTGCGGAATTGAAAGCGTTTGCCCTTCGTAAAGTGTATCGCAGGCGGCCGGCAGATTATTCAGAATCACGATGCTGTTCACGGAAACTCCGAAGGCGTTGGCGATACCGCCGCAGGTATCACCCAGCTTAACTGTGTAAGCCAGCGGGGTGGGGCTGGGCAAGGGTGTGTTTGTTGGGGTTGGTGTGACCGGAGTGGGGGTCATCGTTGGGGTTGCGGTCAATGTGGCAGTAGGGGTTGCAGTCGGGTCGACCACCTGACCTGTCTCACGTAAGGCGAAATAGACCATGACGGCACCGATGGTCAGGAAAAGAGCCAGGAAGCCTAATGCGGCCGGCAGGCTCAGCGTTACTGCTGGCATGCGGCTGCCCTGTACTGCAGATTGGGCCGGGCGGTTTGGTTTTTCACTGCTGGTCAGGTCTGTGCCACACACCAAACAGCGTGTGGCGTCTTCGCTTACTCGTGTCCCACAGGTGGGACAAAGTTTGGTAGGGGTAGAAGATTTTTCAGGACTCATAAGCTTTTTTTGTCGACAAGTGCCAAAAATCACAAGATGCGTGAGGTTGGCCGCGACCCAGCGATTATACCAGCCTTCCGTGAAAGGTAAAGGGCAGAAAAACGGACATTTTCCGGTATTAATTCACGGATTTTGGCTTTGGGTGGGCAATTCGCCGCATGGTATACTCCCAATCGATGATCTCGTACAGTATTTATCTACATATTCCGTTTTGTCGTCATCGCTGCGGATACTGCGATTTTAATACCTATGCAGGCCTCGAAACATTAATTCAAGATTATACGCTTGCCCTGTGCCGGGAGATCGAATCCTCCGCCCGTTCTGCGGGCGAGCGATTGCCGGTTCACACCATTTTCTTTGGGGGCGGAACACCATCACTGCTGCCGGAAAGCGACCTTGAACGCATCCTTCTTACCATTGCGGATAACTACGACCTTTCTTCGGATATCGAAATCACGCTGGAAGCCAATCCGGGCACGCTTTCTTACGAGTACTTGAAAAGTTTACGGGGATTGGGTGTAAACCGTCTCAGCCTGGGGGTGCAATCTGCCAATCCTCAGGAACTGCGTTTATTGGAGCGCCAACACACTTATCTGGACGTGGTCCAATCCGTCACCTGGGCTCGCCAGGCAGGTTTTGACAACCTCAATCTGGATCTGATCTATGGTTTGCCTGAACAGGCTTTGTTAACCTGGCAGCATTCTATTGAGCTGGCTCTAGGGCTGTATCCGGATCATCTTTCATTGTATGCACTGACTATGGAGCATGGAACGCCTTTTGGTCATTGGGCGTCGCGCGGGCTGCTCTCTGAGCCCGATCCGGACCTGGCAGCAGACATGTACGAATGGGCTTCCGATCGTTTGGTTGAGGCTGGCTACGCTCAATACGAGATCTCAAACTGGGGAATCCGCCGGGGTGACCTGATTATGGCCTGCCGCCACAATTTGCAATACTGGCGCAATCAGCCCTACCTGGGCTTTGGTGCTGGGGCTCATGGCTATGCCGGGGGCGCACGCACCGCGAATGTGCTGGTTCCGGCTGCTTATATCCGGAGTTGCCTGGGAGATTTTAATCAGGAGTTGGGGGAGGGGATATCTTTTCCGCGCACGGCGGCAACTCAAAGCATCCAATCGATCGATCAATCTGTGGAGATTGGTGAGACCATGATGATGGGGCTGCGCCTGGTTCAAGAGGGGGTCTCGCGCAGAACCTTTCAAGAACGGTTTGGCCAGAGCCTTGAAGAAGTTTTTAACTCGCAAATTTCTGAACTGCTGGGATTGGGCTTGCTGGAATGGGCTGGTGAAGATCGGGATATTTTGCGCCTGACCACACAGGGGCGATTATTAGGGAACCAGGTCTTTTACCGTTTTATCTAATCGATTGTCAGGTAGGAATCATTACCTACAGAGATGAGTTGGCTACTTGCCCGGTAGAGCGGATTTTCCCATCCACAGAGAAAGAACATTTTCGAGCAGGAAACCGACCTACTTCTTCAAAAACCAGACCTGCGCCATCGAATGCTCAGACCTGCCGGTTCAGAAGCTTATGAGCAAGAAGTTGCAGCGCTTCGCCGGCGTTACCTTGCGGTTGAGCGCGCTCCAGGGCTTTCAGGGCTTCTTCGGTCAGGTCATTGGCGCATTCACGCGTATAAGCATGAGCGCCTTCACGTTCGAGTTGGGATGCCAGGAAAGGGACCTCATCGGCTGTGATGGGGCCTTGTGCCCAACGGGCAGCAAAATCCCCGGCCCGGCTCAATCCGAACAGAACCGGAAGTGATTTCTTCCCTGAGAGCAGATCGCTCTCGGCTGATTTCCCGGTTAATGCTGCATCCCCCCAAATACCCAGCAAATCATCCAATACTTGAAATGCCAATCCTAAGGCGTGCCCAAACTCCTGGTAGGCGCTGCATACCGGTGCTTCCGCTTCGGCGACCAGCGCCCCCAATTCAGTGCAGGTCCCCAGTAAGGCGGCAGTCTTTCCATTCACCATTGGCCAGTAAGCCTGTAAGGTCAGGTCACCGCGCAATTCGTAAGAGATATCCAGATATTGTCCTCGAGTAAGCTGCAGGCAGGTTTCAAGCAGCAAGTGAGATGTTTTTAGTGTTGTGTTGGCGGATGTGTGCTGCGAGAGATCCAGTAAAGCGAGATGTGCTAATGAAAATAGGGCATCTCCGGCGTTAATCGCCTGAGGCACTCCCCAAAGCTTCCAGAGCGTCGGTCTGCCCCGGCGAACAGGACTGTTATCTTCGATATCATCGTGGATGAGAGAGAAATTGTGGATCAGCTCCACCGCGGCGGCTGCTGGGAGCGCATTCTGCCAGTCGCCTCCCGCTGCGGCGGTGGTGAGCAGGAGAAGAATAGGTCGAATGCGCTTGCCACGCGCTTCTGGACCGGCTTTTTCGCCTTCCCAACCCAGATGGTATGCCAGCATATGGTGCAGCAAATCCATGTCTGGTCCCCTGGCTTTGGCAATCGCTTTGTGTAGCTCTTCTTCGATGGCAGGTAGAAAGGTCTGGACCAGTTGTTCCAATGGCATGGTTTATTTCCCTGATAACGGCGTGTTTGACAGTTCGTTTAGATTTTTTGCGCCGGCAGCAAACATGCAGACCTGGATTTCGCGGCGAATTTCCTCGATGGTTTGAATGGTATCTTCTACAGAACGAGCGGCTGCTTTGAGGAATGGGCTTGCCATACCTCCTAAAGTCGCACCCAAAGCGATGCACTTGGCAATATCGATCCCTGTGCGGATGCCTCCGGAAGCGAAAATAACCAGTTGTGGTGCTGCTCTGCGCACATTTTGGATTGCTTCCGCAGTGGGGATGCCCCATTCGATAAAGGCGGCCGCCAGCCTGGCCTGGCTTTCCGTCTTGGCCCGATGCATCTCGACCTGGGTCCACGAGGTGCCGCCCGCTCCGGCTACGTCAATCGCTGATACACCGGCTGCGAAAAGCTGGTGGGCGGCTTGCTCGGAAAAACCCCACCCCACCTCTTTGGCGATTACCGGCACCTGCAGAGACCGGCAAACGATTTCGATCTTTTTTAGCAGACCAGCGAAGCGCGTGTCCCCTTCGGGCTGTACTGCTTCTTGCAGCGCGTTCAAGTGCAAGATCAGAGCATCGGCTCCGATCATATCCACCGCACGTTGGCATTGATCGACACCATATTTATAATTCAATTGCACTGCGCCCAGGTTGGCGAAAAGGAGGATGTCCGGGGCAACGGAGCGAACCTGGAATGTGCTCGCCAGTTCGGGTTGTTCGATCGCAGCTCGCTGGGAACCTAACCCCATGGCGATGCCAGCTTCCTGGGCGGCTGTTGCCAGTGTCTGGTTGATCGCCGCAGCTTCGGAAGTGCCTCCAGTCATAGATGAAATCAAGATCGGAGCGTTCAATTGGCGACCAAAGAGCTTCAAGTGCAAGTCGACATCTTCCAGGTTGACCTCGGGCAAAGCCTGGTGGATGAAACGATAGCGTTCTAATCCGGTTGTCAGTCCAGATTGAACATTTTCTTCGAGATTTATTCGGATGTGATCGGATTTTCGGGTGCTGGTTTGCGTAACTTTTGACATATATCGGTGTTCCTGTGTGGTGGAGCTATCTTACCAGCCTGAATTTGGCCTGTCAATAAGCGACCGTTATTTAGCCTGTTCTTGCATTCGTTGGTCGTAAGCGACGAATGTGTATGGCATCAGAGATTGTGAGGCATTATTTTTCTGCAGCCGTAAATATAGGGACTTGACAGATTGGTCGCTGCGATTACAATTGGCCCCAACTGGCTATAACCTAAAATTAAGGAGGATCTTCCATGGCAGACACTTTTGTAGAGGTCAAAGATATCATTGTCGATTTGTTGGGTGTAGACGAAGACAAGGTCACGATGGATGCTCGTTTTCGCGAGGATCTTGAAGCAGATTCCTTGGATCTGGTCGAATTGATCATGGCTTTTGAAGACAAATTCGGCGGCGAAATCTCAGATGACGATGCACAAACCATTACCACCGTTGGGGAAGCAGTTGAATATATCGAAAAAAGAATGAAATAGCAAGAAATCAACTGTGCGAAACGAGCAAATTTTCGGCGACTATTGCTATTAAGAAGTCCGCTCCCATTTGGAACGGACTTTTTGTATTAAGCGTGCCACCCCGGGCTTATTCTACTTTATTTCAAGAGATCGGGTATTTGCTCAGGGTGCTTGGCAACTCGTACCCCCACGGCTTCCAGGGCTTTGATTTTGTCAGATGCCAGTCCCGAACCTCCCTCGACGATCGCTCCGGCATGACCCATACGTTTTCCGGGAGGAGCAGTTTGCCCCGCGATGAAGGCGACCACTGGCTTGGTCATGTGATCGGCGATGAATTCGGCAGCCTTTTCTTCGTCGGACCCACCAATTTCACCGATGAGAACAGCTTTCTCGGTATGAGGGTCATCTTCAAACATGCTCAGACAATCAATAAAACTGGTCCCATTAATGGGATCCCCACCGATACCTACGCATGTGCTTACGCCCATGCCCACCTGTTTGAGTGCGTATAGAACTTCATACGTGAGTGTGCCAGAGCGCGAGACGACTCCAACTTTTCCAGGGATAGCAATATCACCTGGAATAATGCCCACTTTTGTCTCACCAGGGGTCAGCAGACCGGGGCAGTTCGGGCCAACCAGGCGCGCATGTTTTTGATCCAGATAGTTACGCACTCGCATCATATCCTGAACCGGTATCCCCTCGGTAATGCAGACGATCAATTCCAGGCCTGCATCCGCGGCCTCGAAAATTGCGTCGGAGGCAAAGCGAGCCGGCACAAAGATAACGCTGGTATTCGCTCCCGTCGCTTCAACCGCGATCCTTATCGAATCGAAGACCGGGATTTTGCCATTCAAAACCCACTCGCCACCTTTTCCAGGTGTGACTCCAGCGACGACATTCGTGCCATAAGCCACCATTTGTTCGGTATGGAATAATCCTTCATTGCCGGTAATGCCTTGTACCAGCAAGCGTGTATGCTTGTTTACCAAGATGCTCATCAGATTTCGCCTCCCTTTGCAACGGCGACGGCTTTTCGGGCTGCATCTGCCAGGGTCTCAGCCGTGATCATATCGGCGTTGGCCAGAATTTGGCGACCTTCTTCGGCATTGGTGCCCACCAGGCGAACTACCATGGGGACTTTTGTTTTCACTTCATCCAAAGCGTATAAAATCCCACGTGCTACTTCATCGCCTCGCGTAATACCTCCAAATACATTAAACAGCACTGCTTTTACGTTGCGATCAGAGAGGATAATCCGCATGGCTGCCGCAACTTTCTCCGCACCAGCCCCCCCACCGATATCCAGGAAATTCGCCGGAGCACCTCCGAAGAGTTTGATGATATCCATGGTTGTCATCGCCAGGCCCGCGCCATTGACCATGCATCCGATATCACCATCCAGTTTGATAAAAGATAAGCCATATTTGCGAGCCTCGATTTCCGAGGGCGCTTCCACGTCCAGATCGCGCATTTCTGCCAGATCTGGATGACGGAATAGAGCGTTATCATCCAAAACCATCTTGCCATCCACAGCCAGCAGGCGATTTTCTTCAGTGATCACCAGAGGATTGATCTCTGCCAGATTCGCATCGCTGTCCCGATAAGCCCCCCACAATCCCTTGGCAATTTGGCCAAAGGAACGCCAGTGCTCGCGCGGCAGATCGATCCCGGCCGCGATGTCGCGCGCCTGATAATCACGCAATCCTAAGAGTGGGTCGATATGAACGCGGACGATCTTTTCCGGAGTCACTCGCGCGACTTCCTCGATTTCGACACCACCGGCCGCGGAGGCCATTAATACTGGCTTGCGCGCTGCCCGGTCATTCGTGATGCCGAGATAAATTTCTTTGTCGATATTAGCGGCTTCATCTACCAGCACTTTGCGTACTGGCAGTCCTTTTATTTCCATACCCAGAATTTCAGTCGCCAGATCTTCGGCCTCGTTTGGGGATTTCGCCAGGCGAATCCCACCGGCTTTACCACGACCGCCGACCAGAACCTGGGATTTAACAACTACGCGGCCACCCAGTTCTTCAGCAACTTGTTTTGCTTCTCCTGCGGTAGCCGCTACCCTTCCCTTCGGGATGGGAATGCCGTACTTTGCAAAAATGAGTTTTGATTGATACTCGTGTAGCTTCATTCAGGTCTACTCTCCCTTTTTGGACCTTTGGATTTGTAAAAAGCGAGTTGATTATACCATGCTGGCTCAGGATGTAATTTGGCTGATGCTTATTTCCGGTGATGAGAAATATTTATTGATTCCGGATGTGTCCTCTGAGCCTGGATCTTTTACTCGCGTATTCAGGAAATTATAAAATTAAGGAATAACATCCCGAAAGAAAACTTTCGGGATGTTATTAAAAGGGGAGGGGGTATGGCACGCCACCGTACTAGGCTGGGGGTCGAGGATTCGAACCTCGGCATACAGATCCAGAGTCTGCTGTCCTACCACTAGACGAACCCCCAGTGATTTGAGTGGCAAAATTCTACCACGTTTGACTACAGTCGTCAAATTTAAGCAAGTTTTTGGATATATTTAATAGTTTGTTATAATTCCTCACCCGGGAATTTGGGGAATTTAGCTATAATTGCTGAAATCTTTCCACATTGCTGGAAAATATTTTGACGAATTAACCGTGACGCTAGAAAATGAAAGAGAAGAATTTCAAAATGACCGCGACAGAATCCAATGCCCCAAGCGATTTCATTCGTACCATTATCCAGGAAGATTTGAATACAGGAAAGTATGATGGCCGGGTACACACCCGTTTTCCACCCGAGCCGAATGGTTATTTGCATATCGGCCATGCCAAATCAATCTGTTTGAATTTTGGTGTGGCTGCTGATTTCGGAGGACTCTGCAACCTGAGGTTTGATGATACCAATCCTACGAAAGAAGAACTGGAATACGTGGAGTCCATCCAGGAGGATATTCGTTGGCTGGGTTTCGATTGGGGGGAACGCCTGTATTACGCCTCGGATTACTTTCAGCAGCTTTTCGATTACGCAGTCTACCTGATCAAAAAGGGACTGGCCTATGTCGATGATTTGACAGCAGATGAAATTCGTGCCTACCGCGGCACGTTGACTGAGCCGGGCAAGGAGAGCCCATATCGAAACCGGTCTGTTGAGGAAAATCTGGATTTGTTTGAGCGCATGCGTGCAGGCGAGTTCTCGGATGGCTCACGGGTGTTGCGCGCTAAAATTGACATGGCTTCCGGAAATCTCAATTTGCGCGATCCGGTGATGTACCGCATCCTGCACGAGGCTCATCACCGCACAGGGGATCAGTGGTGCATTTACCCGATGTACGACTTTGCCCATGGGCAGTCCGATTCGATCGAGAAGATCACTCATTCCTTATGTACGCTGGAATTTCAGGATCACCGCCCGCTCTATGATTGGTTTGTTGAAGAGTTAGATATCTATCATCCGCAGCAGATCGAGTTTGCACGTCTTAATTTGAGTTATACAGTGCTGAGTAAGCGCAAGCTGCTGCGCCTGGTAAATGAAAAATATGTCAGGGGCTGGGACGATCCGCGCATGCCGACCATCTCTGGGCTGCGCCGGCGCGGTTACACGCCTGAAGCGATTCGGGATTTTTGCGATCGTATCGGCGTGGCAAAGAGTGACAGCATCGTGGACATGGCTTTGCTTGAGCACTGCATCCGGCAGGATCTGAACCAGCGCGCCCAACGTGTGATGGGGATTTTGAACCCATTACGAGTAGTCATCGATAATTATCCCGAGGGTCTCGTCGAAGAGATGGAAGCGATCAATAACCCCGAAGATGGAAGTATGGGGACTCGCAAAGTCCCATTCTCTAAGATCCTGTATATCGAGCGGGATGATTTTATGGAAGAACCACCCAAGAAGTTCTTCCGGTTGGCGCCAGGTCGTGAGGTCCGCCTGCGCTATGCCTATTTCGTTACTTGCGTGGGTGTGGTGAAAGATGAAAAGACAGGTGAGGTGACCGAGTTGCACTGCACGTACGACCCTGCAACGAAAGGTGGCGATGCGCCGGACGGGCGTAAAGTGAAAGGGACTTTGCACTGGGTTTCGGCTGCCCATGCATTGCCGGCCGAAGTGAGGCTTTACGATCGGCTGTTCCTCAATGAAAATCCCGATGATACCGTTGGTGGAGCCGATTTCACCTCAAATTTGAATCCCAACTCCCTGGAGGTCTTGAAAAACTGCTACGTCGAGCCGAGTCTGGCAGGCTCGAAACCTGGCAGTCGTTACCAATTTGAGAGGCTGGGTTATTTCTGTGTAGATCCAGATTCCGGCCCCGACTCGCTGGTGTTCAACCGCACGGTTGCTCTGCGCGATTCCTGGGCGAAGATCGAAGCTGCAATGAAAAATAATTAACCACATCGTTAAGGCATATAAAATTTCGCATAGGAAAACACCCCGACAGCCCGTCGGGGTGTTTTGGTCTGGCTGGGGAGGGAGGATTCGAACCCCCGCATACGGATCCAGAGTCCGCTGTCCTACCACTAGACGACTCCCCAATATGCTTTATTTTTCACAAAATAAGGACACCGGATTTTGATTTACCATTAGATTTTCTACGCCTGCATGCCTTCAAGTACTTTTATCGCCTTATGCAGACGTTCCAGCACCTTCTTTTTACCGATGATGGCCATGCTCTCGAACAGGGGGGGACTGACCGTCTGGCCGGTAACTGCTGAACGCAAAATGCCGAAAAGCTGGCCTGCTTTTATCCCCAGATTATTGGCCAGGTCACGCAGCGGCTGCTCTGCAGTCTTATGTGTGATTTCCGGCAGAGGTTCAATGATCTCCACGCTTCTTCGGACAGCTTCAGCCGAGGTGGCTGAGGTCATTTTCTTCCCGACTAGTGTTTCGGGACTGGGGTGCACATCCTCTACGAAGAAGAAACCTGCCATTGCGATCGCATCATCCAATGAAGCGATACGTTCCTGAATGATCGGAGCAATCTTCAGCAATTTATCATCATCCACCTGGTAGCCAGCCGATTCAAGGAAAGGTTTGACTCGTTGTGCCAGATCTTCGACTGCCAGGTTACGGATATGAACGCCGTTAAAATGATCCAACTTGGTGAAGTTGATCGCGGCCGGTGATGGGTTCAAGCGATCCAGGCTGAATTTTTCGATCAGATCATTCATCAGAAAGAACTCGGTATGGTCATCGTAGCTCCAGCCCATCAGTGCTGTCCAATTGACCACTGCCTCGGGCAGATAGCCGAGCGCTTCCAGATCGCTGATGAATATTGAATGCCCATCCTTCATCGCCTCAGCAGATTCACGCTTGCTCATTTTTCCTTTACCACTGGGTTTGAGGAAAACTGAAAGGTGCACCCACTCGGGCTGTTCCCAGCCGAAGGCGTTGAGGATATGGACATGCAATGGGAAGGTTGGCAGCCATTCGGAGCCGCGAATGACGTGCGTGATGCCCATTAAGTGGTCATCGACCATGGCTGCCAGGTGATAAAGCGCCAGTCCATCAGATTTCACAAGGATATAGTCATCCAGATTGTGGTTTTCAATGGTGATATCACCACGCAGATGGTCATGAACTGTAATGGAGCCCTCTTGCGGTGTTTTAAAACGGATGACATGGGATTCTCCGGCGGCAACCCGGGCAGCCGCTTCAGTCGGATCCAATCGGCGACAGGTGCCATCATACAGAGGAAGTTCTTTACGCTTCTGCTGCTCTGCGCGTACTTTGGCAAGACGTTCGGATGTGCAGAAGCAGTAGTAAGCGTTGTCAGAATCGATCAACTGCTTGGCGTAATGCAGATAGATATCTTTCCGTTCAGATTGGCGATAAGGCGCGTGAGGACCGCCAATATCGGGTCCTTCGTCCCATTTTATACCCAGCCAGTGCAGGCCTTCCATCAACTCCTCTTCCGCTCCAGGCACATATCGCTTGCGATCGGTGTCTTCCAATCGCAGGACAAATTGCCCTCCGGTTTGTTGGGCTAATAAATAATCATATAGGGCCGTGCGAGCGCCGCCCAGGTGTATGCGACCTGTTGGAGAAGGGGCAAAACGCACACGTGCCGGGGATGTTGTTAAGCTCATTCGTTCTCCTAGATTTTTGATAAGCACGCTGGCAAAGGAATAGGATACCACAAGTTAAAGTGAAGGAATCCCTGATCCTTTACTTTTATTCCGGTATCCCGTTGTGTATCTTTAAAATTCCAGGGCCTTATGGCGCAAGATTACGCTTTCCACCAGGCCGATTCCGAGCAAGGTGGAAAGCAATGAACTTCCTCCGTAGCTTACAAAAGGCAGCGTCAGGCCGGTTGCTGGCATCAGGTTGAGGTTGACACCGATGTTCACCATGGCCTGGAAAGCGATCATCGCGGCGACACCAAAAGCGATTAGCCCCCCAAAGGTATCGCGGGCCATATGTGCCGCGCGTAAACAGCGATAGATCACAAACAACAGGACCAACATTACCAGAACGGTACCAATCAGGCCGAATTCTTGAGCCATGGCTGAAAAGATGAAGTCGGACCAGCGCACTTTCAAGAAACGCAGTTGGACTTGTGTACCATGGCCATAGCCCTGGCCGAATAATCCGCCCGATCCAATGCTGATCAAAGCCTGTTGAATATTATAAGTCTCACCGTGTGTGGCGGTTTTGTCGGGAAAGATGAAATTGGTGATCCGGTTCAACTGGTATGCCTGGATGATCCCAATCTCTACCAGTATTGGGAATGTGACCGCTACGGCAGCCAGTCCGCCTCCGGCAAAGATCAGCAGGTGTTTAACCCGCAATCCGGCTGCCCACAGTAGCGCAAACCAGATAACCAGCATCACGATCGAGGTGCTCAGGTTGGGTTGCAGCAAGATCCACAAGGTGATTCCCATGGTCATCAAAAGACTGCGCAGCACCCATTTGGGCTCGCTGACCTGCTCCCTGTGTCGGGTGAAAAAATCCGCCAGAGCCAGGATCATGACAATTTTCGCGATTTCCGAGGGTTGGATTAAGATCACGCCGGTATCGAACCAGCGCGCTGAGCCGTACAATGCCTGGCCGGCAGCCGTCAAGACCGCTAACAGGAAAGCCGTACCCAGGTACAGACTGCGGCTGATAGAAGACCATAAATGGTAGTCTATGGAAGCCGTGATCAAAATGGCGACAAATCCGGCGATGGCGAAAATTAACTGCCGGCGCACCAAATCCAATTGCGCCAGCTCGATATTGCCTGCTACAGCCGAGCGGATCATCGTGATGCCGAAGATGACCAGCAGTGCGACTGCCCCCAGCAGCCAGAAGTCAAAGTGGCGCCAGGTTGTTGTTGATTCACGCATGCTTTATATTTTACCCGACTCTTCGCCGGCTGTTGGCACGTAAAGGAATGTCGGCGATCAATCGCTGCTCACGGCCTTCCTGTGTCATATCAATGCGCACAGAATCAGGATCAATTTCGATATAACGAGAGATTACCTCGATCAATTCGTCTTTTAACTTTTCCATACTTCCAGGTGAGAGATCTGTACGATCGTGGATCAGCACCAGCTTCATACGTTCCTTGGCCTGGTGGGCGCTCTTCGTTTCGCGACCAAAAAGTCGTTCCAAGAAGCTATTCATTTCAATCACCTCCTGAGCGGATAAAGCGTGCCAGGCGTCCAAAAATGCCGCCATCTTCCTCCATGGACAAGAAAGGAATGTCTTCTCCACGCAGACGGCCTGCAATATTGCGGAATGCCTGTCCGGCCCGGCTCTTGCCGTCCAGGACTATGGGTAAGCCCCGGTTTGTGCTGATTACCACAACTTCATCATCCGGTATCATTCCAACCAATTCAATCGCCAGGAGTTCCAATACATCATCGGCAGAGAGCATATCGCCGCGCCGCACCATATTTGGTTTGATCCGGTTGATCACCAAGCGTGCCGGTCCTTTTTCTTCCGCTTCGACCAATCCAATGATCCGGTCTGCATCTCGGACCGCCGAAACTTCTGGATTGGTGATGACCAGCACGATGTTGGCCGGTGCAATGGCATTCCGAAAGCCACGCTCGATGCCGGCGGGCGAATCGATTAATATCCAATCGTATTCCTGGCGCAACTCATCACATAACCGCACCATATCGCTGGGAGTAACCGCGCTTTTGTCGCGCGTTTGAGCAGCAGGGATCAAGAAAAGCTCTGGCAGGCGTTTATCACGGATTAAGGCCTGCCGCAAGCGGCAGCGACCTTCGATAACGTCGACCAGATCGTAAACGATCCGGTTCTCAAGGCCCAGGACGACGTCCAGATTGCGCAAACCGATATCTGCATCAATGCAAACTACTTTCTCTCCATCAGCAGCCAACGCAGCGCCGATATTGGCTGTAGCCGTGGTTTTTCCTACGCCGCCTTTTCCGGATGTTATTGTGACTACTTTTCCCGTCATAAGTCTTGTCCCATCTCTGAGTAACGATTATCTCCCTTTTTTAGGGTCCCAGGGTTCAGCTACTACCTGTCCGTTCTTTAAGCTAGCCATCTCCGGCTGCGGTTTACCGCGTCGTTTTGGTGGTATGGAAATCTGGTCGGCGATTCGCAGTTGAGTGGGTGAGAGATCCAGGGCACAAACCACCGCGTTCTCATCGCCTTCGGCACCGGCGTGCACCATGCCTCGCAATCTTCCCCATACGACGACATCCCCTCCAGCAATGATTTGAGCGCCCGGGTTCACATCTCCGATCAAAATTACATGCCCGGGATGTTTGAGGCTGAAACCGGATCGCAGGGTCCGATGAACCAGGATGGCACCTTCACCACTTTGCAGATTTGTTTGCGCGCGGCTGACCAGCTCGGTCCGTGGCTTGGCGATGCGCGTCGCCAGGCCTAAGGTTTGGGCAGTTTGTATAGTGGTGGGCGAATTGCTCATCAGCGCCCACAAAGTCAGTTCCCGCTCAGATATCTGGTTGCGAAGCTGGCCCATTTCAGCGGCTTTGATCACGTGATTTCCTACATCCAGTGCAAGGCGTGCACCGCGCAGGAATTCAAGCTGGCTGTCGATATGTTCCAACAGAGCCTGCTGAGCGTCGATCCACAGGCCATCCCCAACAGTAATTAAAAGCCCCTCACGTATGCCTTTAATCTGAATTTTTGGGCGCGCTGTTTCTTTCTCTTCGGTTGGGTAATCGGTTTGTTGATTCAATGATCCACTTGAGTTGAACAAATTCCGGTCAGGACAGTAAAACGGAGGTGAAGCCCCAACTACCCACCGATTATAGCATGAACCTCTACGGAGCCTGGTTTGCGTTATCGATAGCTTTCAGTTCGAAATAAGACTGCAAAACCTGGCGCACAATCGGACCAGCGACGGTGGATCCTTCGCCACCATTGTATACAAAAGCTACAACGGCGATCTCCGGATTGTCATAGGGGGCAAACGCGATCGTCCAGGCGTGAGATGGCCAGTTCCCCGGTGCACAGCGGTTCTTCGCCTGGGCGAATTGGTCACAATATTCCGCAGTGCCGGTTTTGCCGGCTGCTGCGATATCCAATTTTTGGAAACCAACGTTTTCACCTGCGAGTGTTCCTTCCGTAACGGCCAGGCGCATACCTTCCTTCACAGTTTGGAGCACCCAGGGCTGGACAGTCTTCTTCTGCCCCGGAATCGGTTCACAGCCACGGATTGTTGTCGGATTGTATTCTTGGATAACAGGATCTTTTGTGATATCCCATTTCATTTTTGGCTGAAAAGACTGCACCACATTGCCTTCGCCATCCATGATTTCTCGGATCAAGGTGGGCTGCATCAGCTTGCCGTCATTGGCAACCGTTACCGCCGAAAGCAACACCTGGATAGGGGTAGCAAGCACGTAGCCCTGACCAACGCTGGAGATATATGTATCACCGGTGGACCAACTTTCACCGTGCGTAATGCGTTTCCAGGTTGGATCTGGCAGCAAGCCATCCTGTTCATCCGGCAGTCCTACACCTGGAGCAGGGCCGTATCCAATAGCTTCAGCATAGGTTTTGAGCCGGCAAATCCCCAGGCCTTCGGGAACTTCGTCTTTATAACCGCCACCCAGTTTGTAAAAATACACATTGCTCGAGTTCGCCAGCCCATGCACGAAATCCAACTGGCCAAAACCACCAGGGTTTTGCCCGTTGTTATAAATCCAGTCAACGAATTCACGCGGGCGCCCGGGATCATTGGCATAATATTTTTCGGTCACATCAAGTTTACCGGGGGTCTTAATGATCTGATCAGGGGTGACCACGCCTTCGTTCAAGGCGCCGATGCCTGTTGACAGCTTAAACACCGAGCCTACCGGCAGCACATCTCCTACAGCGTGATTCAGCAACGGATTGGTTGGATCTTTGATCAACTGTTCGTAGTAATAAGCTGGAATGATGCGCGCCATGCGATTATTTTCGTAAGTCGGGTACGAGACCATCGCCAGTATCTCACCAGTTTTCGGATTCATGGCGATGACAACACCCTGGCTCATCTGCTGATAATCATTGACAATGGCATTCCAACTGTTGAGTTCTTGCTTTACGATCGCGTCGGCGGCCTGCTGCAGGCGGGTATCGATGGTCAGGCGCAGATTATCTCCCGGAACCGGTGCGACCGGTGCCGAGATCGGATCGAGTACTTTCCCGGCTACATCGCGCATCACTTCGCGAGTGCCGTTCTTGCCTGCCAGGAGATCCTGGTACTGGTATTCCAGGCCTGCATAACCAACTTTGTCGCGATTTGCTTCCAGGCCTTTGTCGATGAATTCTTGCTCTTGATTGGCCGGGATGGGGCCAAGGAAACCTATAACCGAAGCGGTCAGCGCACCTGTGGGGTAATCCCGGATGGGTTGGATCTCGACCGAAACACCTGGCCAATCGACCGATCTTTCTTGTACGATCATCGCGGTCTGTTGGTCTACATCGCACTTGACTTCCACTGGGGTGTAAGGCTTGGAGGATGAGCCGTATTCGACAATCTGAGCAATTCCATGGTCAGAGACGCAGGGCACATAGGGGTCTTCCTGGCTGAGTTCTCCTTGGTTTACTGGAACATCGATTAACGCAGAAAGCTGGCGGAAAATAGACTGGATCGCTCCAGGATCATCGGGCAGATCGGCCGCAGTGATGGTCACATTATAAGAGGCGATATTGCGCGCCAGAATGGTCCCATTGCGGTCGTAGATGATGCCGCGCATCGCTGGCAGGTTGAATTCTGTAGTGCTATTTTCGGTGGCTTTCATCGACCAGGTTTTATATTGCAAAACCTGTAAAGAGAACAGCTTTCCCACAAACACTAAGAACACCAGGCCCATAACAACCACGAAGGCTGAGATGCGCCAGTTTTCTAGATGATTATGCAGATGTGGTGAACCATTCATATGATTTGTTCTGAATTCAAGTCGGCAGCCTGATTTGAGGGAAAATTTACCCCAAGATCAAGCCCCGACTGTCTAATCATACCTCTAATTCTTCTGGATAAAGCCAGTTCGCCAGGTCGCCGATCAAAGCGTAGACTGGTATAGCCAACAATAAGTTGAGCAGCACGCTGGGGAGTGTGATCAGGTTAAGCGCCTCACGCAAGGGCAGTGTTGTACCCACCAGGCGTAAAGCGACCAGCGATATGATATGCATTACCAGGGTTCCGACAAAAGTGGAGATGAACATTGCCAGAATCGGCACCTGCCACACTCTTTGTCTCAGGATCAGCGCAAAAGTAACGGCCAACGGATACCCAATCAATGCTGCTCCCAATGGGAGCGCCGAAACAATTGTAACCAATAATCCGCCGATTATACTCCATTGCCAGGCAGTCGCCACACGCTTTTGCAAAGCCCAGGCGATGATCGCTAACAGTACCAGGTCGGCTGTCCCGTGAAGGAGTGGAATTCGGCTGACGATAGCTGATTGCAGGATCAGCAGGATGCCGAGAATAGGTAGCGCGATGAAAGTTGCCATTCAAAGGAATTAAGGTGCACCTGGCGTTGGGACAAGCGGAGAGATATCCACGGGCCGGAAGTTCGTAATCACCAGGACGATCTCTAACTGCGAAAAATCAACCACTGGCTGCACGGATGCCTGCTGGAAGATGTCATAGTCCCTACGGCGAACACCGGTTACCTGTCCGATCAGGATATTATCAGGGTAATTTCCGCCCAGGCCAGAAGTGAGTACTAAATCGCCAACCTGCACTTTGGCAGCCTGGGGGATCATATCCAACGAGACTTCACCGGTGATCTCTCCTTGCAGGAGAGCCTGGGCTCGAGAAGGTTCGATGCGCACATTGACCTTCGCGGCCGCATCGCTAATCAGTTGCACAGTGGCGGCGCCCGCTGTGACTTTAGATATCCTTCCGACCAGGCCTTGTTGGGTAACTACCGGCATTCCGCGTCTGAGGCCATCATCAGATCCACGGTTGATGATCACATACTGCAGGAAAGGGCTTGGATCTCGCCCAATAACCGAAGCAGCCAGATAACGATTCTCGGGATGGACACGCGCAAAATCCACTAATGCTGAGAGTATGCGCGTTTCGGATAACTGCTGTTGTAAATCGATTATCTGGGATTCCAGGCGAGAGACTTCGGCCTCCAGCTCCGTATTCCGTTGGCGTGTGCGTGTCAGGTCTTGGGGGGCGGAGACGAGGTTTTGAATGGCCTGGTAGCGGCTTGCCAACCAGGTTTGTGCGGTCACTAACGGGGTGACAACATAGCGGGAAACTGGAGTCAGGTAACCCCCCAGTGCTAACAAAATCAGGCCGGCTACGGTCAGGATCAAAACGACCGTTTGCAGCGACGTACGAGTAGGGGTGGGGTTCATCTCAAAATAAGGTTCTCTGCAAAGTCAAACATCCAGTGGAGAGATTTAATCTCCCGGTTGGACTTTGTCAGTTCGCGATGCCAGTGTGCCTGTTTGGCTTCTAGAAGCGGTCGCACTCAGGCGTGGCGGGTGCTGCCGCGCTCCAGGCCAACCAACAAACGTCTCAAAGCATCATAATTCTCTAATATCATACCAGCACCACGTGCCACGCAGCTCATGGGGTCTTCTGCTACCCAGACGCGGACACGCAAATCATCTACCAATCTCTTGTCCAGGGCCTGCAACAAGGCGCCCCCACCCGCCAGGCAGATGCCCACATCCATCAAATCAGCGATGATCTCAGGGGGAGCTTCATCGAGTGCATCCTTGATCGTGTCGATGATCGTTTGCACGGACCCGGAAATCGCTTCACGAATTTCTACCGAAGAGACCTCGACAGCTTCGGGAAGCCCGGTGATCAAGTTCCGGCCTCGCAGCAGCATGGTCTTTTCTTCAGGTAAATGGTAGGCCGATCCGATTTGGATTTTTGCTTGCTCGGCCATGCGCTCCCCGATCGCCAGATTATACTTGTTGCGCATGAATTGGATAATATCTTGATCCATCTCATCGCCCGCTACTCTCAGGGACCGGGAGACAACTATGCCGCCCATGGACATGACCGCTACTTCTGACGTGCCGCCGCCAATGTCAACGATCATACTACCACGAATTTCGGCAACCGGCAGACCTGCTCCCAGGGCTGCTGCGACCGGTTCTTCAATCAGTCCAACCTCGCGGGCACCGGCAGACATGGCAGCATCATAGACGGCACGCTTTTCCACCTCGGTTACGCCTGAAGGGATGCCAATGACAACCCTGGGCCGTGGCACCGGAACAATGCTCTGTTCATGCGCCTTGCCGATGAAGTATTCCAGCATAGCCTGGGTGATTTCAAATTCTGATATTACACCATCCCGTAGTGGACGCACAGCAATGACATTTGCCGGGGTCCTGCCAACCATTTCTTTCGCTTCTGCCCCGATTGCCAGGGGCTGCCGGGTGCGCTTGTCGATGGCTACCCAAGAAGGTTCGTTAATTGTTATGCCTTTACCGCGCACATTAACCAGAGTGTTTGCGGTCCCCAGATCAATGCCGATGTCCAGTGAGAAAAACCCTAACAGCCAGTTTAGGGGATTGAATGCCAACTCGGGCTCCTTAGCACTCCGATGAGATTTTGTTTGGGGCGTTGGTAAACACACCCGTGAAAATGTCGCGTTGGATTATACCATTGACCCCAACATCACTCCAGGCTATTTCAATCTGGCTTGTTAGATCGAGCTCTTTTTGCAAGCAAAGCTTGCTTGGAAATGGCTGTTGGATTCAAAGTGAAGGTGCCGCTGATAGCATAGGAACATAGTCAGTGGCACCTTCAGTCTTTTAGTTCAATAAGCAGAACTCAAAACATCAAATCATTAACCTTGCTAATCGTCTCCGCAGCAGGTCGCAAACGGCTTTCCGTTAACCGATTCAGCGGCGTTTCTGTCAGGTTATAGAGTTCAACCAGATCTTTTTGTTCTTCATCGATATAAATCAAACCAGTAATCAAGCAATTGCAGGCATTGGCTTCTTCCAGGACGCGCATTGCTTCGACGCGATCGGTAGGGTCATAATCGCGTTCCAATTTCTTCAAAACGATCGTTGAGCCATCATGCATCGTGACCTCTTTGCTCTCGCCTTCTTGATAGTCGACGGTGATCTCTTCTGCGGGCGGGACAAATGAAAGCTCATGCAAGGCGACTTCATGTTCTTTGCCCCAGGCATATGAGTGCACAGCTTGATCCTTGTTGTTGAAGGTGACACACGGGCTGATAATGTCCAGGACAGCGATGCCATCGTGACTGAGCGCGGCCTTGATCAATTCCTTTACCTGTTTCGGGTCGCCAGCAAACGAGCGAGCTACGAATGTTGCGTTGCCGACCAATGCCTCCCAGGCGATGTCGACAGGCATATAGGGATTGGTACCCTGGCTCTTCAATGACAGGCCAACTTCAGCGGTTGCAGAAAACTGACCTTTGGTCAGACCGTAAACGCCATTGTTTTCAACGATATAGACCATGCGAAGATTACGCCGCAGGATATGCTTGAATTGTCCCATGCCGATGCTGGCAGTGTCTCCGTCGCCGCTCACGCCAATGCCTCGCATCGTATGATCCGCGAACAACGCGCCGGTTGCCAATGAGGGCATGCGACCGTGAAGACTGTTGAAGCCAAAGGAACGGTTCAAAAAGTATGTTGGGCTTTTACTCGAGCAGCCAATGCCGGAAAACTTGACAATATTTTCGGGGACAATGTCCAGTTCGTAGCAAGCACTGATAATCTGGCTGGCAATGGAATTGTGACCGCATCCCTGGCATAATGTGCTGGGGTTGCCGCGGTAATCGCTCTTTGTCAAACCAGCCAGGTTTACCTGTAAGCGTGAATTTGTTTGTGTGGTCATAGTTATTTGGCCTCCTTCGACAGAATTGCCTCCCGGACCCGGCGTGCGGTCAGCGGTAAGCCATCTGTGTGGGCGAGAGAAATCAGGTTCATGGCTCGATCTGGATTATCCAGGACGAGCAGTTGGTGTAACTGTCCATCGCGGTTCATTTCTATTACGTAATTGTGTTCGTGTTCGTGAACGAAGGTTTTTACCTCTTTTGTAAAGGGTATCGCCCGCACCCTCAGAAAATCCGATTTAATCCCTTTTTGAGCCAATTGGTGCCGGGCTTCTTCGATCGCTGGTTCTGTCGAACCGAAAGCGATGATGCCAATCTCCGCTGCATTCATTCTCTCGATTACCGGCTCAGGGACAAGTTCCCGGGCGGTCTCGAATTTTCGTTTCAGCCGATTTAACAGCTCGTGCCAGATATCTGCATTTTCAGAGTAGCGTGCATTTTCGTTGTGACCGGTGCCACGCGTAAAATAAGCCGCCGCAGGGTGCCGGTTTCCCGGAACGGTTCGGTAGGGGATACCATCGCCGTCCACGTCCCGGTAGCGGCCCCAATTGCCGCTTAACTTCTCCAGCTCCTCTTCCCACAGCACCTTGCCGCGATCCATTGGCCGGTTGGGATACTTGAATGGATGTGTCATCCACTGGTTCATGCCGAAGTCGAGGTCGCTGAGCACGATAACCGGAGCCTGCAAATGTTCGGCCAGGTCAAAGGCTTTCCATCCAAACTCAAAGCATTCATTGACCGAACCGGGAAGCAAGATGATTTG
>Ga0315542_1000490_pt1 | contig 24748 bp, 15 predicted proteins | sample SalMarSW160120MG_FD_202541 | JGI IMG/M metagenome (GOLD analysis project Ga0315542, IMG submission 202541) | Salt marsh sediment microbial communities from the Plum Island Ecosystem LTER, Massachusetts, United States - Salt Marsh Sediment SW1601-20 ... | reverse complement strand
CCGGGCGGTGGCCTCGTCCAGAAGCTCCTGCTCGTGGGCGGCCACCGCGTCCATGCCCATGCCCTCCAGATAACGGAGCGCCGCGGCCAGGCCGATGGCGCCGGCCACGTTGGGGGTCCCGGCCTCAAAGCGGTGCGGCGGTTCGGCGTAGGTCGTCTTGGAGAAGGTCACCGACAGGATCATGTCGCCGCCCCCCTGATAAGGGACCATCTCCTGGAGGTGGGACCGCTTGCCGTAGAGGACGCCGATGCCCATGGGCCCGTAGGTCTTGTGGCCCGAGAAGGCGAAGAAGTCGCAGTCGAGGTCGGCCACGTCCACGCCGATGTGGGGCACCGACTGGGCCCCGTCGATGAGCACCGGCACACCGCGGGCGTGGGCCAGCCGGATCATCTCCTTCACCGAGTTGACCGTGCCCAGGGCGTTGGAGACGTGCACCAGGCTCACCATCCGGGTGCGGTCTCCGAGGAGGCGCTCGTACTCCTCGAGGATGATCTCGCCGCGGTCGTCGATGGGGGTCACGACGAGCTTCGCGCCCTTGGCGGCGCACACCATCTGCCAGGGCACGATGTTGGAGTGGTGCTCCATGGCCGAGATCAGCACCTCGTCACCGGGGCCCAGGCGGGGGGCGACGAAGCTGTGGGCCACCAGGTTGACGGCCTCGGTGGTGCCCCGCACGAACACGATCTCCCGGCTGTCCCGCGCCCCCAGATGGTCCTTGACCGTTGTGCGCGCCGACTCGTAGGCCACCGTGGCCCGCTGCGACAGGGCGTGGACGCCCCGGTGCACGTTGGCGCAGTCGTGCTCGTAGAAGCTCTGAAGCGCGGCGATCACGGGCCGCGGCTTCTGGGTGGTGGCGGCGTTGTCCAGGTACGTCAGGGGGCGGCCGTGGACCTTTTGATGGAGGGCCGGGAAGTCCGCGCGGACCGCCTCCACGTCGAGGTGGGCGGCGGTGGGAACGGCGGTCATCACGACACCTCCGGGGACACGCTGCCGACGGCGAGGTGGCTCCTCAGGAAGCCCTCGGCGCGTCGGCGGGCGGGCGCGCTGGGGACCCGCTCCAGGACCTCGGCCGCGAAGGCGTAGGTGAGCAGGCTCTCGGCTGCCGCCGGCTCCAACCCCCGGCTCCGGAGGTAGAAGAGGGCGTCCTCGTCGAGGCGACCGATGGCAGAGCCGTGGGTGCAGCGCACGTCGTCGGCGAAGATCTCGAGCTGGGGGTTGGAGTTGACCATGGCGCGGTCGGACAACAGCAGGTTGCGGTTGGACTGCCGGGCGTCGGTCTTCTGGGCGCCGTGGTCGACCACGATGCGGCCGTTGAAGACCGCCCGCGAGCGGTCGTCCAGGACCCCCTTGTAGAGCTGGCGACTCGTCCCGTGGGGAGTGGCGTGGCGGACCAGGAGGTGGTTGTCCACGTGCTGGGTGTCGCCGGTCATGTAGAGGCCGCCGAGCTCCAGGTCCGCGCCCTCACCGGTCAGCACCGCCTGCACGTCGGCGCGGGCGAGCTTCGCACCCACCGCCACCCAGTGGGCGCTCACGGAGGCGTCGCCGCCCAGGAGCAGTCGCTGCACCGCCACCTGGCTTCCGGCCGCGCCCTCCTCCTGGAGGGTGGTGTGCCGGAGGTTGGCGTTGGGCTCGACGGCGATCTCGGTCACCGGACAGCTCAGGTAGTCGCCGGCCGCGCCGGCGTGGGTCGCCACCACCTCGGCCGCGGAGCCGGCGCCGGCCACGATCAGGGTGCGGGGGAAGACCGCGACGGGCGCGGGGTGAGAAGTGGTCACGAAGAGGAGTTGGATGAGCCCGTCCACGGTCGCACCGGGCGGCAGCCACAGGAACGCTCCGTCCTCGAACAGGGCCCCGTTGAGGTCGGCGAAGGCATGGGCTGGAAAGGGCTCGTCCCGCCCCAGATAGGGCTCCACCATCTCCGGGTGGCGCTGGATGGCGTCGGCCAACCCGGTCAGGATGACGCCGCCGGGGAGGTCTTCCGTGGTGGACAGCCCGGGGGCGAGGACCCCGTCCACCACCGTCAGACGGTGGGCCGCCGGCAGGCACCACTCGTCGATCGCCGCACTCACCGGGTCCGAGGAGGGCACGCGGTAGGGGGTGTCGGCGATGCGCTTGAGATTGGTGAACCGCCACTCCTCCTGGCGCGGCGTCGGGAAGCCCGTGCCTGCAAAGCCCTCGGCCCCCCGGCGCCGGAGGTCGCTGACGAACCGGGGTTCCTGCGGGTCCGCGACGGCGGCCTGCTCGAGGGCGGCCTCCAGGGAGCGTCCGTGGGCCGCGACCGTGCTCGTGGCGCTCGTCATCGGGCCTCCGCCTCGGCCGTGGCGACCGGTTCGTCGCCCAGCCACTCGTACCCCTGGCGTTCCAGCTCCAGGGCGAGCTCACGGCCGCCGGAGCGAACGATGCGGCCGCCCTTGAGGACGTGCACGAAGTCGGGCACGATGTAGTTGAGCAGGCGCTGGTAGTGGGTGATGAGGATGAAGGCGCGGTCCGGGCTGCGCAGGGCGTTGACGCCGTCCGCCACGATCCTGAGGGCGTCGATGTCGAGCCCCGAGTCGGTCTCGTCGAGGATGCCCAGCCGCGGCTCGAGCACCGCCATCTGGAAGATCTCGTTGCGCTTCTTCTCGCCCCCGGAGAAGCCCTCGTTCACCGGTCTCTTCAGGAGCTCCTCGTCCAGCTTCACGAGTTGCACGCGCTCCCGGATGAGCCCCAGGAAGTCCATGGCGTCCAGCTCCGGCTCGCCGCGGTGGGTGCGGATGGCGTTCAGGGCCGTGCGCAGGAAGTAGGTGTTGCTGACGCCGGGGATCTCCACGGGGTACTGGAACGCCAGGAAGATGCCGGCACGGGCCCGTTCGTCGGCCGCCATCTCCTCCAGGTCGCGACCCTCATAGAGGATGCGCCCGGCGGTGACCTCGTACTCCTCGCGGCCCGCCAGGGCCTGGGCGAGGGTGCTCTTGCCGGAGCCGTTGGGCCCCATGATGGCGTGGACCTCGCCGGCGTTGACCTCCAGGTCGAGTCCCCGGAGGATCTCCCGCCCGCCCACGGTCACATGCAGGTCCTTCACGTCGAGTACTGGGGTTGCGCTCATGCTGATGCTTCCTTTGCCCCTCCCCGGACGGGAGCGGGTTCGTGACGTTTTCGGCTTCAGCCGACACTTCCTTCGAGGTTGACGGCGAGGAGCTTCTGCGCCTCCACCGCGAACTCCATGGGAAGCTCCCGGAAGACCTCCTTGCAGAAGCCGTTGACGATCATGGACACCGCGTCCTCGGTGGAGATGCCGCGCTGGTTGCAGTAGAAGATCTGGTCCTCGCCGATCTTGGAGGTGGTGGCCTCGTGCTCCATCTGCGCCGTCGGGTTGGACACCTCGATGTAGGGGAAGGTGTGGGCGCCGCAGTCGGAGCCGATGAGCATGGAGTCGCACTGGGAGAAGTTGCGGGCGCCGTCGGCGCTCCGGCCCACCTTGACCAGGCCGCGGTAGGTGTTCTGTCCCCTGCCGGCCGAGATTCCCTTGGAAACGATGGTGGAACGGGTGTTGGAGCCGAGGTGGATCATCTTGGTCCCGGTGTCGGCCTGCTGGAAGCCCGTGGTCAGCGCCACCGAGTAGAACTCGCCCACCGAGTTGTCGCCCTTGAGGATCACGCTCGGGTACTTCCAGGTGATGGCGGACCCCGTCTCCACCTGGGTCCACGAGATCTTGGAGTTGGCGCCGGCGCACTTGCCGCGCTTGGTGACGAAGTTGTAGATGCCTCCCGCCCCGGTCTCGCGGTCGCCCGGGTACCAGTTCTGCACCGTGGAGTACTTGATCTCGGCGTTGGCGAGGGCGACGAGCTCCACCACCGCCGCGTGCAGCTGGTTGGTGTCGCGCATGGGGGCCGTGCAGCCCTCCAGGTAGCTGACGGAGGCGCCCTCGTCGGCGACGATGAGGGTGCGCTCGAACTGTCCGGTGTTGGCGGCGTTGATGCGGAAGTAGGTGCTCAGCTCCATGGGGCAGCGCACGCCGGGGGGCACGTACACGAAGGAGCCGTCGGAGAACACCGCCGAGTTGAGGGTGGCGAAGAAGTTGTCGGTGTAGGGGACCACCGATCCCAGGTACTTCTTGACCAGGTCTGGATGGGTGCGGACGGCCTCGGAGAAGGAGCAGAAGACGATGCCGAGCTCGGCCAGCTTCTCCTTGAAGGTGGTCGCTACCGACACGCTGTCGAAGACCGCGTCCACCGCGACCCCGGCCAGGATCTTCTGCTCCTCGAGCGGGATGCCGAGCTTCTCGTAGGTGCGCAGGATCTCGGGGTCCACCGCGTCCAGGCTCTCCACCTGCTTCTTCGAGGGTGCCGAGTAGTAGGAGATGGCCTGATAGTCGATGGGGTCGTAGTGGACGTTCGGCCACCGCGGCTCGGTCATGGTCAGCCAGTGGCGGTACGCCTGGAGGCGCCACTCCAGCATCCACTCCGGCTCCCCCTTGCGCTCGGAGATGGCGCGGACGACGTCCTCGTCCAGGCCGGGGGGCAGGGTGTCCTGCTCGACGTCGGTGACGAAGCCGAACTCGTACTCGCGTTTCGCGAGGTTCTCGAGCATCCTGGTGTCGCTCGTCATTCATGTCCTCCCGTCGTCCGCGCCGGTCCGCTCCCGGTCCGCTCCCGGTCCGCGACGCTGTCGGTCGCCACGGGGAGCCTGGGGCCGGCCCCGCTCCGCCGGCCGGCGATGAGATCGGCCACCGTGATCCCGTCCAGAAAAGCACCCATCAGGGACTCGAGCTCCCGCCACACCGGCTTCAGGGTGCAGGTCGAGAGGTGGGTGCAGGCCTCCAGCCCCGGTGACATCCGATCGCAGAAGCTGCTGTCGTACACGTGGTCATCCATAGCGTCGAGGATCCGGGCCACGGTGATGTCCTCGGGCGCCAACGCCAGGGAGTAGCCGCCGTGGCGCCCGCGCTCGGCGGCCACGGCCCCCGAGCGACGCAGGCGCGAGATCACCTTGGCCACCGTGGGCTCCGAGATGCCCTCCCGCTCCGAGAGCTCGCGAATGGTGAGCTGGCCTCGCTCCAGGGCGAGCCGGATCGCCAGGCGGACTCCGTACTCCTCGGATCTCGTCACGCGCACCTCATCCCTCCAGTGCCTTCAACTGAAATACTTGAATTGGAATTCCAGATTTCTGCACACGGCTTGAGAGACATGCAAATAGAAGTATTTATAGATATTTAGCATCTGGTGAGTGAGCAGCTCCCGAGAGGCGACGCGACAGTTCGCCGAGATCGGTGGTGCGGCGCTGCCGCTGGCGCTTGGAGCGCGGCTGTGATGAAATCGTTGGTGTGAGGCTCTACCTGTCGCGGTGGCTGTGCCTGGACGTGGACGCCAACCTGGCGCGCTGCGTGGACGAGGCCCGCCGGGCCGTCTCCGGCGGCGCCGAGATGGTGGTCTTCCCCGAGCTCTTCCTCACCGGCTACACGCGCCAGCTCGACCTGCGCCGCGCTCGTGAGGCCTTCGCCGGCGTGTCGGGAGGCACTCCAGGGGTGCCCTTCGTGTTCGGGTCGGTGAGCGAGGAGGGTCGCAACCGGATGACGGTGTGGCTCGGCGGGGCGGAGGTGGCCCGCTACGACAAGCTCCACCTGTTCCGTCCCAACCGCGAGCATGAGCTCTGGGAGCGCGGCGATCGTTGTGTCGCCTTCCGCTGGCGAGACCTCACCGTGGGCCTGCTCAACTGCAACGACCTCCGTTTCCCCGAGCAGGCGCGCGCGCTGCGACTCGAGGCGCGCTGCCAGCTGCTGTTGGTACCGGCCTGGTGGCCCTGGCGCCGGGACCACGTGTGGCGGACTCTGCTGCGGGCACGGGCCATCGAGAATGGCGTCTGGGTCGCCGGCTGCGCCATCTCCGGCTCGGTGGACCCCGAGGAGTTCGCCGGAGCCGGCAACCACGTCTTCGATCCCTCGGGAGAGGCGGTCAGGACCCGGGACGACCGCTTCTACGACCTGGACACCGACAGCCCGCCGCCCCTCATCGTGGATCCCTTCGACGAGGCCGTTCCCATCGAACGCGTCGAGGTGGTGGACACGGAACAGGACGTCACGAGGCAGAGGTAGGGCGTCTCGCGTCCGCGATCCGCTGCCTCGGACGCGGGCGCGGACACGGACGGGGGGGAGTCAGATATCACGAGGCCCCGCCGGAGCGGGGCCTCGATGGTTCTGACGCGTCGGATCAGTGCCTGAGCGGTCGTGACTCGCCACGGCCGTGATCGGGCGCGCTCGCGAAGCGCAGCCTGCCCTCGTGGAACTCGCCGCCGCGCAGGGTGTGGGCCAGGGCCTCACCGAGCTGCCCGACCAGGTGCACGGTGAGCTTCTGCCGAACCTCCTCGGGCAGGTCCTCCAGGTCGGCCTCGTTCTCGGTGGGTAGCACGATGGTGTCGATCCCGGCACGCACCGCACCCAGCACCTTCTCCTTGACGCCGCCGATGGGCAGCACTCGGCCGGAGAGGGTGATCTCACCGGTCATGGCCACGTCGTGACGGGCCGGACGGCCAGAGAGCGCCGACACCAGTGCCGTGGCCATGGTCACTCCCGCGGACGGGCCGTCCTTGGGAATGGCTCCCGCCGGCACGTGGATGTGCACGTCCTGCTCGAAGGCCTTGGGGTCGACGAAGAGCTGATCGGCGTGTGCCTTGGCGTAGGTCAGGGCCGCCCGGGCCGACTCCTTCATGACGTCGCCGAGCTGGCCGGTGAGCATCAGCTCGCCCTTGCCGGGCATGGTCGAGACCTCGACGAACATGATGTCGCCGCCCACCGGGGTGTAGTACATCCCGGTGGCGATGCCGAGCTGGTCCTCGGCCGCGGCGTGCTCGGGGTGGACCTTGGGCCGACCCAGGAGCTCGGCGACCGCCTGGGGCGTGACCTCGGACCGTTCCATGTCGCCGGCGGCGATGCGCCGCGCCACCTTGCGAGCCAGCCGACCCAGCTCACGCTCGAGCTGCCGGACGCCGGCCTCCCGGGTGTATCGGCTGATCACCTCTGAGACGGCGTCCTCCTGAAACTGGATCTGCTCGTCGGAGAGGCCGGTCTGCATGATCTGGCGGGGGATCAGGTAGCGCTTGGCGATCTCCAGCTTCTCCTTCTCCGTGTAGCCGGCGAACTCCACCAGCTCCATGCGGTCCACCAGGGGTCCCGGGATGTTCTGGAGATAGTTGGCCGTGCAGATGAACTGCACGTCGGAGAGGTCGAATGGCACCCCGAGGTAGTGGTCCGTGAAGGTGTCGTTCTGGGCCGGGTCCAGCACCTCGAGAAGGGCCGATGCTGGGTCGCCCTGGTAGGAGACTCCCAGCTTGTCCACCTCGTCGAGGAGGAAGACCGGGTTCTTGCTGCCCGCCTGCTTCATGCCCTGGATGATGCGACCGGGCATGGCGCCCACGTAGGTGCGCCGGTGGCCGCGGATGTCCGCCTCGTCCCGCACGCCGCCGAGGGAGATGCGGACGTACTCGCGCCCCATGGCGCGGGCGATGGACTGGGCGACCGACGTCTTGCCGACGCCGGGCGGGCCCACGAAGAGCAGGATCGGGTTGCGCCGTACGCCATCCCGGGCAAGGGTCGGAGACGGCGCTTCCACGGGGCCGGTCTCGTTCGACTCGTCCTCTGCCACCGGCTCGCTTACCGCCGCCGGCTCCGCCTCGACGACCGTCGGTTCGTCCTCCGCCACCGGTTCTGCCTCGACGGTCACCGGCTCTGCCTCCGCACCCTCCTCGGCCTTCTCGGCTTCGCGGCGCTTGTGCAGGAGCTGCACCGCCAGGAACTCCAGGATGCGGTCCTTGACGTCGCCGAGGGCGTAGTGGTCCTCCTCCAGGATTTCGGACGCGCGCTTGATGTCGAGCCGCTCCTCGGCGCGAGCGCTCCACGGCAGCTCGGTGATGGTCTCGAGGTAGGTGCGGATGACCTGGGCCTCCATGCCCTCCGGGCCCATCCTCTCCAGCCTGCCGAGCTCCCGTTCCACCTCCTTGCGGGCGACGTCCGGCAGGTCCAGTGCCTCGAGCTTTTCGCGCAGCTCGTCGAGATCCTCGCGCCCCTCCTCGCCCAGCTCGTGCTGGATCGCCTTGAGCTGCTGGCGCAGGAACATCTCGCGCTGGCGGTCGCCGAGCTCCTCCTGGACCTGGGACTTGATGTCCTCCTGAGCGTCCAGGACGGCCATCTGGCGCTGGATGTGGAGCAGCACCAGGCGGAGCCGCTCCTCGACCGACAGGGCTTCGAGCAACCGCTGGGCCTCCTCGTGCTTGAGGTCCAGGTGTCCGGCCACCAGATCGGCGAAGCGACCCGGTTCCTTGGTCTCGGCCAGGAACTGCTGGATGGCCTCCTTGGGCATGCCGGCGCGGCGACCGAGCTCGGCTGCGCGCTCGCGAGCCTCCCGGTAGAGCGCCGTGAAGGTCGGGGAGTCGGGGTCGATGGGCGGCATCTCGTCGGTGACCCGGATGGCCGCCACGAGGTACTCATCCTCCTCGTCGTAGCGGACCGCGATGGCTCGTTGGAGGCCGTTGAGGAGCAGGCGCATGCCGGAGGGGCCCCGCTGCACCGGCCCGATGGATGCCAGGGTGCCCACGCTGTAGAGGAGATCGGAGCTCACCTCCTCCTTGTTCTCGCGCTGGGCCACCACGAAGATCTGCTTGTCGGTGGTCTTCAGAGCCGCCTCGATGGCCCGCAACGTGCCCGGGCGCCCGGCGGCGATGGGCGAGGTCACGCCCGGGAAGAGCACCGCCTCGCGGAGTGGAATGACAGGTAGCTGAATGACATCAGTCATGTCGTACGGTCTCCAGTCAGGTCGTCATGCTCGCCGCGACCTCCCTCCATTATGGGGTGCGACGGCATAGAGGGTAAACCTGAGTGTCAGACACTCAAATTCCCGCGCAGCGAAAGCTTCTCCCTGCTCCGGCCCGGACCCCTTCGCAGGGACGTGACGGCGGCTGCAGCGCCCCCGATCGCAATGTTACGATGCCCGCGCCTGACCGCTCTTCGAGGAGGTGGGCCCGTGGCCAGCAGACATCCGTTTCAGCGGGGAGGAGGCGGGCTCCCGGGCTCCGGGCTCCCGGCGCCCCGCGACCTGGTGATCATCCTCGCGGTCCTCTTCGCGACCTTCTCGATGCAGTTCTTCGCCTCCACGGCCTGGCTCATGGGCCTGCTCGAGCTCACCCCTCTCGTCCTGCGGGGCCTCGTATGGCAGCTGGCGACCTACCCCTTCATCGGCACTCGAGGGTCCGGGCTCTGGTTCCTGCTCGAGCTCCTGATCCTGTTCTGGTTCGCGCGCGACATCTACTGGCGCCTGGGCCGGCGCCGTTTCTGGCGGGTGCTGGGGGGCGCCGCCATCGCGGCCTCGGTGGCGGCGGTGGTGGTGGAGTGGGTGATCGCGATCCTGGCCCCGTCCTTCCCCCACCTGCCCTTCGTCACCATGCAGGGCCAGCGCATCCTGCTGACCATCACCATCGCGGCCTTCGCGACCCTGTACGGCGAGGCGACGATCCTGCTCTTCTTCGTGCTCCCCATCAGGGCGCGCTGGTTCCTGTGGCTGGAGATCCTGTTCGCGTTCGTGTTCGGGGTGCTGTCGGTCAAGGACGTGCCGGGCTTCGTGGGCGTCTGCGTGGCCGTGTTCACGACCTACGCCAGCCTCAGCCCCGGCGGACCGGGGCAGGTGATCCGCCGCTGGCGGAAGCAGCTGGAGATGCGCATCATCCAGTACCGACTCGACCGGATGCGCCGGCGGCGGCGTTTCGACGTCATCGACGGCGACCGCGACCGCGACCGGGATGGAGGCGGCTGGGTCAACTGACGCAGCACGCCACGATCAGCGGCAGCGTCCGCGATCAGGGTCAGTTGTCGGCGGCAGCAATCAGCGGCGGCGATCAGACGCAGCGGACAGCGGCGGCACCTGAACTCTCCAACGTCTGAGGATGCCGAGCACCCGCTCTGGTGCTCCCGAAACCTCTCGCCGGTGATCGGCCGGTGCTCGCCCAAGCAGAGAAACGGCCCGGAGGTGATCCTCCGGGCCGTCGTGATCGCGAAGAGCGAGGCGCCTACTGCGGCACCCTCCGGGCGCGGCTGCGCTGGGGTGCAGGGAGCTCGGACGGCGCCTGCATCTCGCGGAGTCGCTGCTTGAGGTGCGGCAGCATGGTGTCGATGAGGCGCTGGTGCGCCGCGCGCGTGAAGATGACCTCGTTCACCTTGGCGCCGGCCACTCCCTTGCCGGTGACACCCAGGCACGGGTTGTTGAACATGATGGGGTACATGTCGACGGTCTCGATGTCGGCCCCGAACTGCTCGTTGATGAAGTCCACGATGTGCATGGCCAGCAACGAGTAGCCGATCTGCTGCGGGTGGAGCCCGTCATAGCCGATGAACCCGCCGGTGAGGAAGTCCATGTTGATGTTGACGCCACCGAAGGTGTATCCCTGCGTGACCAGGGTGTTCATCATGGCGTGAGCGTCGAACACCGGTGCCCCGACCGCGCCCGCGGCATCCGCGATCACCTGGTTGAAGGCGTCCACCTGCTGGCGGATGGCGGTGATCTCTTCGGGCCGCAGCACGTAGCCCGGCTGGCCGGTGGCGAGGTTCAGGTCCTCGGGCAGGGGTGGCGAGCCCGGAATGGGCAGGCCGTAACCCTGGGCGATGAGGGCCGAAGCGGGCAGGGTGACCAGGCAGTCCGCGGTGAGCGGGCCGTTGCTGCCCACCAGGGGGACCACCCCGAGGCCCGGGATGTTCACGAAGGGCGGGACGGAGGTCGCGAAGGCCGACTTGGTCGGGTCGGGCAGGTTGATGGCCATCATCTCGGCGCCGGTGCTCGCCAGGGCGCCGAGGAGCTGCGGGTAGAGCTGGGCGAAGAGGTCCACCGGGGTCATGGTGACCCCCGGGATCGCCGTGCCGGTCAGCACGGCGCCCAGCTCGTCGTCGTTGCCCGCCCACAAGGTCACGAACGTGGGCTCCAGCGCGATGGCCTGGACGACCGCGGGGAAGGGCATGAGCTCCCCGGTGGCCGGGTTGGGCACCTGCGGGGTGCGCAGGATCAGGTCGTACATGACGTTGTCGGTGTTGCCGGCCTGGAGGTTGGTGATGTCACCGGTGGTGAAGAGCAGGTCGTACACCGAGGCGCCAGGGATGCCGAGGTTGTTGTAGGGACGGGGCAGGGTGGCGTTGATGGGGGTTCCACCGGGGCCCGGGACGGCCGCGATGGTCGGTACCGGCGAGCCGTTCACCAGGCTCAGGTCCACGAGCTGGAGGATGTTCGGAATGCCGGGCGCCGACACCAGGGGCATCTCGAAGTCGGCGGCGCCGCCGTGGCTGGCCAGGATCGCCGGCCAGCTGTGCTCCTGGTAGCACTGCTCCAGCGAGTTGCTGGAGAAGCCTGCGGTGAGCGAGTCGCCTACGGCGACATAGGTGCTGAGATCAACCTGTGCGCTGGCCGGGATCGCTCCGAGGAGCGCCAGGATCGCGACGGCAACAAGGGTCCTTTTCATTGGCGTCCTCCCTTCCTAGAAGCTGTAGCCGACCGAGGTGGCGACCAGGTTGGCCGAGGCGTTCACGTAGCAGCCTTCGTACCCCACCAGGGCGATGCCGCGGGTACAGCGGTCCTTCACGTCCACATACATGTAGCTGAGATCGATGAACAGCTTGCCGCTCTTGAAGCTCACGCCCGCGGTGTAGTCCGTGCGGTTGGCGTCCCCGAGGAGGGGCGACATGGACACCCGGGGCTGCGGCGTCTCGTCGTAGGTGGCGCCGAGCTGGAACGCCCAGGCGTCGCTGGCGCGGTACTCCAGGCCGAGCCGATACTGGTCGGCGTCGTGGTAGCCCTCCTCCAGGGTCTCCGAGAACTCGGGGTAGTCGGGGAAGATGAGGGGAAGCTGTTGGAAGGAGCTCCAGCCCATGCGCCCCCACTGGCCCGAGATGGTCAGCTTGTCACAGGTCCAGGCCAGGCCCACGCTCCAGAAATCGGGGAAGTCGATGCTGGTGTTGGCGCGCGGGTTGTGGTCGAAGGGGATGGAAGCGGTCACCAGGGCGTCGTACTGCGGGTAGCCGGTGCCGTACTGGGTGAAGGAGGCTTTGCCCTCGTAGTCGATCTTGATCTTGGAGCGGTAGAGCACGCCCACCGAGAAGCCGCCCCCGAGCTTGCCGAGGAAGCTTGCATGCCAGCCCCAACCGTCGTTGCCCGACCCCTCGGTGAAGAGGTGGACCTGGCCGATGTCCGCCACCTCCTGCGTGAAGGGATTGACGCCGTTCTGCAGGTTCCGGGTGAGATCGATGGAGCCCATCATGTAGTCGGCGCCGATGGCGACGGCGAAGGAGTCGCCGATCTTGTAGGCGAGCTGCGGGGAGATGTCGTAGGTCTTGATGTCCACCCGCTTGGAGATGAAGCGGCCGGCGTAGTCGGCGGGCCACCAGGTGCCGAGGCCGAAGGGAGTGAACGCAGACAGACCGAAGACTGTGTTCTCGCTGAGGGGGGCCACCATGTAGGCGTGGGCCGGGAAGAAGACCTGGCTCTTCTGGGACGACTCATAGCCGAAGCCCGGATAGGGGTTCTCACCCCGGAAGTCCTGAGTGGGGAAGATGAAGGTGGCGCCCGCCATGATCTGGGTGCCCTTGTCGACCTGGAACGCGATGCCGGCCGGGTTCCAGAACAACGCCGAGGGATCGTCGGCGACCGCGGTGAACGCACCGCCCATCCCCATCGCCCGGGCGCCGTGCTCGAACAGGGCGAACCCCGCCCCCCAGACGAGCGACGGAGCCAGCAACAGTGCTGCCGCGACAGTCAGCAGTCTCTGCCTCATGACACGCTTCCTCCTTCCGTGTGGTGACAATGGGACGCCCACTGCTGGTCTGACGGCGGACCGCTGCGCTCTGCGTGACGGTGGGACATCCTTCTCATATTGTGCAGCGCCCTTCATGGTAGGTGGGTCCGGCTGGCAGGTCAATAAGCAAATCCCCGATGGAGCGACGGGGTGGCGCCGGGCCTGAGCTCGCGCCCATCGGCGCCGCTCCGGTGCTCTGCAGGGGCCGTGGCTCGACGTCAGAACCCAGGGATCAGACCGCTTTCGAGTTCGAGCCGGGGCGTGACCTCGGACTGCACACGGGCTGGAGCACGCCGAGGGCTTCGACGACCGCGGTGGTGTCGCTGAGGTCGGCGAAGGCGAGCGCGACCCCTGCGGCCTCGAGGTCCTCCACCGAGTAGCTGCCGGTAGCCACCCCCACGGGCACCGCGCCGCTTGCTAGGGCGCAGGCCACGTCGCGGGGTGTGTCCCCGATGATCAGGACGTGGGGGCCCAGGCCGATGGGGTGGCCGACCGCCGCCTCGGCGCGGGCGAGGGCGATGGCGGGCAGACGGTTGCGGTCGCCGTCGTCGGAGCCGAAGGCGCCGAAGGGGAAGTAGCGGTTGAGGCCGAAGCGGTCCAGCTTGGTCCGAGCGCCGCGTTCGAAGTTGCCGGTGAGGAGTCCGAGGAATACGCCGTCGGCGGCTGCGAGGGCGTCGAGCAGCTCGCGCACTCCGGGCATCAGCACCGCCGGCGAGGATGGCAGCTCCTCAGGCAGGAAGCGCTCGTACAAACCCTGCAACGCCGCGATGGAGTCCTCCTCCCGTGCGCCGTCGAGACGCTCCCGGCGGAGGATCTCGCGCAGGATGAGGGGGTCGGTCTTGCCGTGGGGCACGATGCCGCGGGTGGCGGCAGCGATCCCGAAGAGCTCGGCGAAGGCACGGTCCATGGCCTTGAAGCCGGCGCCGCCGGACCGCATGAGGGTTCCGTCGATGTCGAAGAGGATGAGCTTCACGTGGTGTCGTTCCCCCTGGGCATCCTCAAACCCGTTCCGAGGGGTGCCGAATGGTATGACACCAGGCGCGCGGGGGCATCCTGTCGGACGCGGACGCGGGGTGTGCCACAGACGTGCGGGTCATCGGTAGGTCCCGTGGAGTGCACATGGTGATGACGGTCAGACTCCCTGCGGTGGTGGCGCGTGCTCAGCGCCAATCCTGCTCCGGGGCCGGCCGGTTGTCCAGGATGGCCTCGATGCGCTCCATGACCTCCGGCGTGAGGCGCTCCACCACCTCGGCGGCGGCCAGGTTCTCCCGCACCTGATCCGGCCGGGACGCGCCTGTGATCACCGTGCTCACCCGGGGGTTGGCGAGACACCAGGCGAGGGCGAGCTGGGCCAGGGAGCAGTCGAGGTCGGCGGCCACCGGCTCGAGACGGCGCACCTTCTCGATCTGGCGCTGGGCCCGGTCTCCCTCGAATCGGGAGCGCAGCCACTCGTACCCCGGCAGGGTCGCCCGCGATCCGTCGGGGATGCCCTCGTTGTACTTGCCCGTGAGGAGCCCACCGGCGAGCGGGCTCCAGATGGTCGAGCCCAACCCGATCTCCTCGTAGAGAGGGGCGTACTCCCGCTCCACGCGCTCGCGGTGGAGCATGTTGTACTGGGGCTGCTCCATGAGGGGCGGGACCAGATGCTCGCGGCGGGCCACGTGGTAGGCCTCCATGATCCGGGTCGCGGGCCACTCGCTGGTGCCCCAGTACAGCGCCTTGCCCTGGGTGATGAGGAGGTTCATGGCCCACACCGTCTCCTCCACCGGCGTGTGCAGGTCGGCCCGGTGGCAGAAGACGAGGTCCACGTAGTCCAGGCCGAGCCGGGCGAGGGCGGCCTCGGTACCCTCCAGGACGTGCTTCCGGGAGAGCCCTGTCCGGTTGGGTCCGTCGCCCCCCCAGAAGATCTTCGTGGACACCACGTAGTCGGGGCGCGCCCAGCCGGAGGAGCGCAGGACCTGCCCCATGATCTCCTCGGAGCGACCGTGGGCGTAGGCCTCCGCGTTGTCGAAGAAGTTGACGCCGGCGTCGTAGGCCATGTGCATGCAGTCGGCCGCCAGCTTCTCGTCGAGCTGGTTGCCGAAGGTCACCCACGAGCCGAGGGACAGCGCCGAGACCTCGAGACCGGATCGGCCAAGGTGGCGATACTCCATGGAACCCTCCCTCCTCACAAGAGGCGCGAGCGCACCGTCAAATTCCCGGCCCAGGGGCTCCTTCATTCACGAGCCTGATACCGAATGGCCCAGGAGGAGGGCGGGAGGTCAGCCCCCCGGTGGCACCCGAACCTTCATCGGGGGTTGCCCCATACACCCGAGCCGAGAAATGTGCCAAGCTTGCTGTTGTGCCCAAAATTCTGAGAATTCGTCTCTCATGTAACAACGCTATTGAAACCGGGAAAAGCAGATGATAGATTCTCATGTGCTCAAGCGTTGGAGGTTCTTCAAAGAAACCGCAGCAGCGGTGGCTCTACCGGAAAATACGAGCGAGGAGGAAGTTATGTGCGATTCGAGGTGTCGTCCAACCCGTTGGTTGGCGCTGGTAGCGGCGCTCGCCGCGGTGGTACTCGGGCCTGCGTTGAGCGCCGATGCGGCGGCGGTCGACGTCAGCTTCGAGGTGAGCGGGAACGCGGTGCCGGGCGGCACCGTGACCGTGGCTGCCACCGTCGACATCACGGACGGCTCGACCTTGCAGTCAGTGACCTGGAGCCAGGTCTCGGGCGTACCTGCGACCCTTTCCGGGGTGAACACCAACACCGTGACCGCGGTGTTGGGTCCGGAGAGCGCGTACAAGGCCAGACTCATCGAGGTCCTGTCCGAGCCGCCCATCGGGCCCGATCAGCTCCCCCCCAATGTCCCCGTCCCCCCGGCCGACGAGGAGTTCGTGGGCGGTCTCCAGAACCGCTTCCAGCTCGTGGCCACCAACCCCCTGGCCCTCGAGCACACCGCGGCGGTGGGCCTGCAGCTCGAGGTCGTCACGACTTCCGGGACCTATGACGTGGAGACCGACGTGGCCACCACCATCCCCTGGACGGAGACCAGGGGGATCCGCAACGTGCCGGTCGGCGTGCGGGTGCTACTGCACGGCAAGGACCAGGCGTCCTATGACTGGACCCTCACCCCTGCGGCCGGCTCCAGCGCCACGCTCGCGGATGCGACCACCCAGGACCCCGAGTTCACCCCTGACGTGGCCGGTGTGTACGAGGTGAACGTGACCCAGCTGTCCGACAGCAGCGTGGTCAACATGATCATCTACGCCGGCACCTGGAAGGGCGTGATCGTGGGCGAAGACGCCGACGGCCGGCCGATCGCCGACCCGGCATGCCTCAACTGCCACAACGGCAGCGTGGCTCCGGACGTGTTTACCCCGTGGGCCCACTCCGGGCACGCCGAGATCTTCACCCAGAACATCGATGATGCTGCGAGCACCCATTACGGGCCGAGCTGCTTCTCGTGCCACACCGTGGGCTTCAACCTGAAGGCGGACAATAACGGCTTCGATGACCAGGCCAACTACCAGGCCTTCCTCGACGCCAACCTCTTCAACAACGGCCGCACGGACAACTGGGCCACCATGCTGACCGAGTTCCCGGATCTCGCGCGGCTGGCCAACATCCAGTGCGAGAACTGCCACGGACCGCAGAACAGCCCCGCCCACGCCAACGGCGCGCCGCGGGTGAGCCTCTCCTCCGATCTCTGTGGCACCTGCCACGGCGAGCCGGCGCGCCACGGACGCTACCAGCAGTGGCAGCTCTCGGGCCATGCCAACTACGAGCTGGCCGGCGAGGAGGGGACGAACTCCAACTGCGCCCGCTGCCACAGCGCCAACGGCTTCATCCAGTGGGTGACCGACTTCGCCGCGGATCCCGACGCGAACGTCAACGTCACCTGGACCGCGGACGAGGTGCAGCCCCAGTCCTGCCAGGCCTGTCACCAGCCCCACGACGTGGGGACGACGTCCGGCGGGCCCGAGACCAACGCCAAGGTCCGCATCATGGGCAACACCCCCGTGCTGGTGGCCGGCTTCCAGGCCACCGACGTGGGCAAGGGCGCCGTCTGCATGACCTGCCACAACTCGCGGCGGGGCCTGCGCAACGACGCCACGTTCGATCGCTCGGACGCAGCCCGCGCGACCCATCCGGGCCCGCAGGCCGACGTCCTCATGGGCCAGAACGCGTACTTCGTGAAGGTCGGCACACGGGGCTTCCACTCCGAGGTGGAGGACACCTGCGTGGCCTGCCACATGGAGAAGACCCCGCCGCCGGCGTCGCTGTCCTATGAGCTCGGCGGCACCAACCACACCTTCTACGCCAGCGACACCATCTGCTCGGACTGCCACTCAGTGATCACCGCCCAGACCGTCCAGGGGCCGGTGGAAGCCAAGCTGGAGGAGCTGAAGGCCTCCGTCGAGGCGGAGCTGATCCGGCTCATGGGCCAGCAGATCGCCCTCGACCGGACCATCGATCTCGGCGGCCAGGCGACGATCGCCGATCCCTCGGACATCGTCAGCGTCGACTTCGTCGACTACCACGGTGGCCAGGGCATGTCCGTCAGCCTCAGTGACGGCATGGTGGTGGGCCCCCTGGGGATGACGAGCGTCAAGGTGACCCAGCCGAGTGGGGGCTCCTTCGGTCTCTACGACGTGGCCGACTCCAGACTGCCCAAGGCCGGCTGGAACTACCTCCTGCTCGAGGCCGACGGCAGCAAGGGCGTCCACAACCCGGCCTTCGCCAACGCCATCCTCGACGCCTCCGAGACGGCCATCAAGAACCTGGAGGCGGGCATCCCCGAGGCCGCCGCACCGCCTCAGGCCGGCGAAGGCGCGGTGGCGTGCATGTCCTCGCACGTGTACTGGACCGAGATCGCGGCCCACAACCAGGCGCCCGACGGGAGCACCTGGAAGACCGACATGATCACCAGGAACACGACCTCGTCGCCCGCGGACGTGGAGTTCATCCTCCACACGTCGTCCGGCGACGTCACGAACAGCCAGGGCGTCCAGGGTGGGGCCCAGGGCGTCTTCGAGGACGTGGTGGGAATGATGGGCGTGACCGGCAAGGGGGCCATGGAGATCTGCTCCGACCAGCCCCTCGAGGTCGTCTCCCGGATCTTCAACCAGTCCGACAAGGGGACCTACGGCCAGTTCATGGACGGCCATCGGGGCGGCACCGGCATGGCGGCGGGCGACTCCGCGATGCTCCTGGGCCTGCGCCAGAGCGCAGGCGCGTTCCGGACCAATATCAGCGTCACCAACACCGGCAAGGACGTTGCCCAGGTCCGGATAACCCTCTACGTCTCGGACGGCACCGAGCTCACCAGCTATGACCTCACGGTGGGGTCGGGGATGGTGGTCCAGGACCTGCAGCCGTTCAAGACCCGCGCGAACCGCCCGGACCTCGGCTTCGGCTTCGCACTGGTGGAGGTCGTGGACGGCTCCGGCGTGTTCACCTCGGCATCCGTGGCCGACGACGTCACCAACGACGCGACGACCATTCCCATGAAGCGGTAGGGCCACTCACCGCATACATCACGAGGGCGGCAGCTCCGGCTGCCGCCCTCCTTCTTTGTGGACGAGACAGCGTCGGTCAGCAATCCGCGAAGCCTCGCTTCGGCAGTGCCAGAGAGGGTGCCTGGCACGCCGTCTTGCTTTGATAAGAGGTGGATCGCTTCATTCGAAAGCGTGCCTGGCACCCGCTCCGGCCTACCCGAAGCGAGAACTCTCGCGACGCGCCGTTCTGTCGGAGGGCGTTGATCTGTGCGGATGCTGTCGCCGCACGCTGTCGCCGCACACCGTTGCAGAGCGCGGGCGCGGATGCAGAACAAGGGGCCTCGGGGCCCCCTGTGGATGTCGGTAGTCGTGTCGGGCGGCCTACATCTTGACGCGCAGGAAGGCGCCCCAGCGGGTGGCGTCGAAGTCGGCGAGGGAGAACAGGTCCTCCCGGTAGCGGTGGTCCTCGTACTCCACGGCAAGGCCGAAGGTCTCGGTGAAGTCATAGAACACCCGCCCGAAGACCCGCTTGAGCTGGAACGGGAAGGAGCCGTCGTTGTTGAAGTGCGAGTAGCCGCCGGTGACGCCGAAGCGGTCCTTCTGCCAGCCGATGCTGCCCTCCCACATCTCGCCGTCGTCGGCGTACAGGGACGGCGCGACGGTGAAGTCCTCGGGGTGGCGGATGAGGATCGAGGTGTCGGTCTTGTAGCGGTCCCAGGCCGCCCTCAGGGTCATGGGCGACACCGGGTGGACACCCACGTCCAGGGCGTAGTGGGTGGTCTTGCCGTCGTAGGCCACGCCGGAGCCGGAGTTGTCCCAGTCGATGCGCTCCGCGGTGGCGGTGAAGTCGAGCCACGAGGTGACGTTTCCGCCCAGGCGTCCACGGTAGCGGCTGCGGTCCAGGTAGTCGGTGCGGACCACGATCTTGTCGGCGTCGTCCCAGGAGCCGTCCAGGACGAGCTTGAGGGGGCCGAGGCCCACCTCGGCGCCGAGGCCGTACCTGTCGACGCTGCGCTTGAACGTCCCGCCCTGGCCGTCGGGAAGCACGATCTCGGCCGCACCCTCGGACACATCGAGGTCCGAGTCGGTGGTGGCCCAGTTCGCCCACAGGCGGAGGGGGCCGAGATCCCTCACCTGCACCCTGACATCGACGGTCTCGTCGTTGCGCTCGATGCGGTTGCGGTTCTCCACCAGCCGGCTGACGTCACCGGTGTCGATGCCGGAGAAGGTCATGGTCTCGAGGTAGAGGCTCGAGATCATGGTGAAGCCCTCGAGCTCGCGGTGGTGCTTCTCGTAGCCCACGTCGACGGTTAGCTGGTCGCCGAAGTCCCAGCCGACCTGCAGCCCGCCGCGCCAGTAGGGGTTGGACGTGTGGCTCGCCACCGAGTCGTCGAGCCCCTGGAAGTACTGCAGGATCTGGTAGGAGACGAGGCTCCCGGTCAGGCTTTCCTGGACCGAGGTGTCGGCGTCGTAGTCGGCGCGAGCGTAGGACAGGTCGACGCGCCCGTGGCCGGCGAAGCGACCGTTCACCTGCACCGTGGTCACCGGTGTGTCGGCGTCGGTGCGTACCGTGCGGTCCAGGGTGTCGAGGAGCTGCTCCTGACCAAGAATGGGGCCGGGGAAGTTGCCCTGCTCGCCTCCCGGTACGAGGTGCAGGCGCTCGCGGTCGCTGTAGTCGCGCCAGCCCTGGATCACGGCTCCGCGGAAGGTGCCGGCGTGGAAGGCGATCCCGGCCCGGAGCTCCTTCTCGGTCTGCTCGGACTCGGAGTTCAACCGGAACTCGTTCTGGCCCACGTGATAGGTGGTCTGCCGCGGCCCGTCGTAGCGGTTCCAGCGATAGCCCACGATGGGAGTGATGGCGTGACCGGGAAGGATCTGGAGCTCCATGTCCACGATGTCACGGTCGCGATTCAGGGTGTGCTGACCAGGTATGACGCCCTCGTCGGCGAACGGGTTGGCGAAGGCCGGCAGGGCGCTGAAGTAGGCGAAGTGCAGGTAGCTGAGCCTCAGGCTGTAGGCTCCGTCGAGGTCCGAGGTCAACCGGAAGCGACCGGTGGGGCTGCCGCCGAAGCCGGAGGCGTCGATGCGGAGCTGGTCGAAGACGCCGATCGTGCCGTCGGTGTCGAGGACCGCCAGGGACAGGTCGTTGAGCACGAAACCGTCCCGCTCATCCAACTGCGTTCGGTACATGTCCTGGTTGCCGGACACGTCCACCCACTGGTAGCCGAACTCCGCCTCACCGAAGGTGGACTGGGCGGCGGCTGGAACGGCGACGAGGACCACGCTCAGGAGAAGGGAGGCGGCGATCGAGATGCTTCGTGTGTTCATCGTCCCCTCCTATCTCTCGAGCAAGGGTGAGGAGTTGGACCCGTGAATCGCCACGTGGCACACGGTGCACTCCCGGAACCGTGGATCGAGGAGGTTGTGGAATGCCGGTGGCTGCGAGCCCAGGGTGGCTCCCTCGATGGGGCTGTGGCACTCCAGGCAGAGCTGATCGACGCGCGCGCGGACGAGCGCGTGGGGGTTCGTCGAGCCGTGGGGCTGGTGGCACTCCAGACAGTCGCCGACGACGTTGTCCACGTGGGGGAAGGCGAAGGGCCCGCGTTTGTCGGCGTGGCAGGAGAAGCACACCGGCTCGCCAGAGTCGTCCACCTTGAGGCTGCGTTCACCGGTGCCGGCGTGGGGGTTGTGACAGGACACGCAGTCCAACCCGGCGCGCCCGAGCCGGTGGCCGAAGGGGCGCTGGAAGTCCCGCGCCTGGGGCTCATGACAGCTCGCGCACAGCTCGTCGGGAGGTTGCCGCAACAGGGGCATGGGCCCCGGTTTGGACGGGTGGATATTGTGGCAGGTGAAGCACGACACGTCCGCACGAGAGTGGGCCTCACCGCTGGAGAATGCGTTGTGCACCATGCTCGCGTGACAGCCCAGGCAGAGCTGCTCGCCGCTGTGCCCGCTCGGCACCGAGATCAGGCTCGGGTCTCCGCCCTCGTCCATGTGCTTCTGGCCGTTGCCATGGCACGTGGTGCAGTCCGGCGCGTCCGGCCTGGCCAGGGCGTGAGGTGTCTGCTGGAAGGCCGGCACCAGGGTGTCGTGGCAGACCGCGCAGTCGGCGGCGACGCCGGTCGGTTCCGCGGCGGCCGCGGGCATGGTCGTCACGGGGAGCACAGCGAGCAGTGCGCCAACGCTCAGCAAGTGGATCAACTGTCTCATCCCCTTCCTACCTTTCACGATCCACCGCGGCCCCGACACCGGTGGGGTGCGGGGCCGCGGATCAAGCTCAGCTCGCGTCACTCGGCGTGCACCGCGTCGACCGAGAACTCGCGGTCATTACCGTGGCAGGCGGCGCATGCCTCTCCGAACGGCGTGGTGTTGGAGTACGCGTGGGCGGCCGCCGCCACGCTCGAGTGGCACGCCTCGCAGGCCGCCGAGTTGGGCGGGACCGGCGAGTAGTAGTTCCGGGGCGCGTCGGTCGGCAGCGCGTCCGAAGGCACCGGCACGGTGTAGGTCTCGTCCACGTGGCAGGTGGCGCAGTCGTTCAGGAGTCCCGGGAACCCCACGTCGTTGTAGTTGTTCACGCTGCCGTGGTACCCGTACACGGTGTAGTTCACGTCCAGGCCGGAGCCGCGATGGATACGGTGGATCATCCACTTGAAGTGGATGGAGGCTGGTGGATTGTCCTCGGCCGGCCGCTGGCTCTCGTCGGTGGCGAGCGGATTGTGGCAGATCAGGCACTCCTCCACGTTCTTACGCTGACCACCGTGCAGGGCGAGCTCCTTGTGGCAGACGTTGCACTTGTCCAGGGCCACCACGGTGCGCCGCGGCACCGGCTCGGGGTCGGTGACCGCCGCGTAGTAGATGGGGTTGAAGGCAGCCTCGCGGACCTCCTGCTCGTCGTCGGTGCCCGGGTAGAGGGTGACGAAGCGGTAGGCGTCGGCGCTGAACGCCCAGGTGCCCACGGCGGTGTCGGGGATCGGCTCCGAGAAGGTGTACATGTAGACGTCACCGGACACCACGGCGTCGGTGGCGCTCTCGCTGAGCTCCTGCTCGTAGTCGGTCGTGGGCCCACCCATGATGAGGCTCAACCTGTCCAGAGAGGACGGCAGCACCGGGGTCCCGTCGTTGTTGGTGAGGCGGAAGATCACGGTGGGGTGCGCGCCCGGGGCGGTGTCGGTGACCTCGTCGATGGTCATGTTCAGGCCCGCGAGCTGCTTCGACTGGGTGGGAACGGTGTGGGCGCCGACGATGGAGGGGTCGAACTCGGCGCCGCTGTCCGGCATGTGGCAGCGCGAGCAGTACTGATCGCTCTCCTGGGCGACGCCGTGGTGCCCCTCGCCGGTCATGAAGTCCACGTTGTCATGACATGAGCCGCAGGCCGCCCGGTTCGGGTCGGTGTACCAGATGTAGCCCTGGGGGGCGTCCTCGGCGTGGCAGGTCGTGCAGTTGCGGATGTCCTGAGGGAAGACCACGTCCGAGTAGTCATGGACCGACTGTCGGTAGCCGATGATCTCATACGGGGTGCCGGCCTGTACGCTGGGCAGATCGGCGCCGCGGTGGATCTTGTGGATCATGACCTTGAAGTCCACGGTGTTGCCGGTGTCCGGGTCGAAGGTCTGGGCGTTGTGGCACAGCACGCAGAGCTTGACGTCCTGGCGCACCCCGCCGTGGGCCTCGAGCTGGTTGTGGCAGGCGTTGCAGCTCGACTGCAGGAGCGCTCCCCAGCTGTCGGTCACCTCCGAACCGTCGGGCACGAAGTCCGGCTCCACGTTCGCGTAGTAGACGAGCGGCTCGTCGATCCCCGGCAGGTCGGCGATCTCGCGCTCCGCGTAGATGCCCAGGGTCGTGGTCACCGACGTCGGATAGTCCGCGGGCAGCTCGGTCCCGAAGCGGTAGCGCAGCTTGCCGAGGCCGAGATCGGTGTAGGTGCCGCCGGAGTCGGCCGACGCCTGGTCGGCGGTCACGCCGGTGATGGGGCTGGTCTGCGGGCGCTTGGTGTAGGCGTGGTAGTTGACGTTGTCCGCGTCGTACCAGGCCAGGATGAAGCTGAAGCTGATCTCACCGGGGGTCTGGACCCCGGCCCGGTCCAGGGGCTGACCGAAGTCGTCGACGTAGCTCAGCTCGACCACCGGGTGACGGTCGGCGGGGATGGTGATGCTGTCCACGGTGACGTCGAGGCCCGGCCGGATGAACTGGATCTGCTCACTGGTCAGGTAGTACTCTTTCTGACTCTTGGAGTAGACCTGAGTCGGGTCGACTCCCGGGTCGGCCGCGACCCTCCCGGTGGGCAGGCGCACCGCCATGGGCACCGCCGCGACCCCGGCCGTGGCCAGTACTAGCAAGCTGCGGGTGATCGAGATCATGTTCCAACCTCCTTCCCTCGTGGGGGATAAATCTCTGCGTTGACGGCAATTGAAAGACCGTCGCCAGGCCTCGCCGGCGGTGTGGGAACGTGCGGGCGACTCACCTTCGGCCCACCTCCGGCACCCTTACGGCGGACGGCGCCGGTCGGGGCGGCGGCCGCATGGACGACGCCTCGCAGCGGCATCCGCCGCCGTGCAACGGGATCGGTGATGACATTCACCTCCCGCAGTGCCGGGGGGCTCGGCTCCAGTCTCATAACCTACGCAACTCGGACACACGATGCAGGATTCCTCTGTAAATGTCAACTCACTTGCTCAAACTCACAAATAGCAGACAAATGAGGGGGTTTGCATGATGCGGCGAGGTGCTGATGACGGCACTTTCACGGCGATCGAGCGGCAGGTCGATGCCCTGGATCGAGCTCGTAATTGAGACTGTTTATCTCTCGGACACCGGTAGGGGTTACCCCGATGACCTGCGGTGATCGGGGGTTGCAGGGATATGATCACTGCGATGCACACTCCTCCTGATGCCGGCGGCGGGGCCTGGCGCGAGTTTCACGTCGCGCGCTCGGCCCGCGACTTCTACGCTTTCGAGCACTGGCTCTTTTCGTCCAACGGCAACGTGGTCTTCGCGGACTTCCACGCCGCCCGGGTGTTCGCTCACCGGATGAACGTCCGCCGTGACGTGGTGCGCTTCCCGGAGCGGGCCGTGGCCGCCGGCGAGCTCAACGCCATGGGCTTGATCGACGAGGTGCTCCACCTGCTCCTCGCCCACTACCGACGGAGCAACCCCGGCGTCCTCGCGGAGGCACTGACCGCGGTCCAGACGCGGCTCGGCAAGGACGCAGTCGACGCAATGCTGGCCGCCTTCTGCGACCGTTTCCCGCCCCTGGCCGTGTACCGTGGTGAGCTGACGGCGGCGGAGTATCTGGCGGGTTCCACGGATGGCGAGCCCCACCGCGAGGCCGCCCTCGAGGAGCTGCTGCTGCTGTGGCTGGCCAACGCCAACCCGGCCTTCGCACCTTTCCGGGAGCTGTTCGACGACGACCACCTCCGCCGGGCGACCGCCTACATGCAGGGGATCGAGGCCCTGGAGGAGTTCTTCGCTT
>Ga0315542_1000489_pt1 | contig 24798 bp, 17 predicted proteins | sample SalMarSW160120MG_FD_202541 | JGI IMG/M metagenome (GOLD analysis project Ga0315542, IMG submission 202541) | Salt marsh sediment microbial communities from the Plum Island Ecosystem LTER, Massachusetts, United States - Salt Marsh Sediment SW1601-20 ... | reverse complement strand
GAGAACCTTTGCGGCCGGAATAAAAATCATATCCGGCGCTTATGGTAAGGCCGTCAGCAGGTTTTATAATTAATTCCGGCATTATTATCAGATCCCTCGATGTGAAATTGTATAGTGTAAAGAGAGAAGGAGTAACTTTGCCATAAGACATTTCCTTTTCAATCCTGAAACCGGCTGAGTGATAAGTTTTTTCCATCTGGTAATTATAGAGCCGGTTGAAGGCGCCTACCTGTTCCCTGACATATTCCTCCATATCGAATCCGGGCGTTGCAAGCAAAGCTGCTAGCTCTGCGTAATCCGGTTCAGAGCCCAGAACCGGATCAACGGCTGAGGGTACAAAACCGGGCATTGTCTTTCCCGAATATTCCAATATAAGTCTCCAGTCACCTGTTGTCCAGTCCAGACCAGCCACCCAGTTAACCTCACGGAGCGGCACATATTCATAAGTCTTGTAAGATTCATAGGGCCACAAATATGTGGCTTCTCCCCTCAGACCCACACTCCCTGCAGTTGTTTCAAAATCAAATCCAAAATTACGTATCTTATAAGGTGTCATTGTAAGCTCGGTATAGGGAACAGGCACTGACCCTGACATATCCAGGTTAAATCCTGATAACCTTGTTCCCGGCATGGGATCATAGCCATCAAACCACGATAAGCTCATGTCGGCCCATGCTGCATGTATATTCGCTCTTGCTCCATAGGTGAACATCTTCTTGTCTGTTATGAGGGAATTTATTTCATTAATTGTAACATAATCGGGCAGGGGAAGCGGATCAATGAGCAATACAGATGATCTGTAATACGGTATTGCAACAGCTTCAATGCTTAATACTGATGCAGGGTACCATCTGAAATTCAACATAAGGTTGCCCATATCCATATCGTCGCGGTCGGGTGACCGTGAAACGAAGTTGCGCGGACTTAGTTTTGAAACGGGGTTTGTAAAATCTGTTCGGCCCCATTTTATAATCTGCTGACCGGCAGTGGCATCCCATCTCTTTCCTGTTAATCTGATATATGCTTCTCGCAGGTCAAAATTATTGACGGGCTTTAGGAATTCAGTGCCATACCTGAAACGCAGGTCTGCAAAGAGCTTATATCGCATTCCATCGCTGCTCTCTGCCCTGATGCCGAAATCAGAAAAAGCGCTTGATATATATGGCTTATTATCAACGTCATCCATTCCTCCATAGAGACCTGCCCTTACAAATCCATATATCATTCCTTTATTACTGTTTTCACCGGGAATAACTCTCGTTGAGTCATCCTGGGCATTACAAAAAACAGGAAACATGAAAAAGAAAACTGCAACAGGGAGGATATTATTCATTATGGTTTTTAACACAAATGAATAACATTATTGAATGTCTGTCGTCTTATCCGGCTTTCCCGTACCAGTAAATTATATGGAACTTGTCCGAACCGCTAGGATAGGACTTGATAAGAATTGCGAATTGCGGATTTTGAGGAGCGTTAGTGACGAAATTCCGCAAAGCGGAAGCAGATTTCGGATTTTGAGGAGCGTTAGCGACGAAATTCCGCAACGCGGAAGCGGATTGTTGTAATTATCTAAGAGAAACAAGGAAACCCGGAACATGGAACCCGGAAGTAGATACTAAAAGGAGATGAAGATTGCTTCGCTTCGCTCGCAATGACATTACAATTAGGATGATTTAGAATGACAGTGAACCAAGTGACCGGTAATCCTTCAGACAAACCTAATCTTTAATTCCGGTTGCCTTTTCCCGGTATTCACTGGGAGTCATTCCTGTCAGGTTCTTAAAGATGGAATTAAAGGTCGTTTTTGAATTAAAACCAGAATCGAATGCAATAGCGAGAATGGTAAAATTATCGTTTTTATGATCTTTAAATCTTTCAATAACTTCATTTACACGGTATTCATTAATAAAGGTAAAGAAGTTTTTTCCATGGGTCTCATTCAGAACCTGTGTAAGATAATGACGGGGGATACCTGTCGTGTCGGAGAGATCCTGGATGCTGAGATCCCTGTTTAAATAAGGTTTTTTATTACTCATGAAGGCAATAAGATCTTTCAGATACTTTTCTGCCTGGTAGTCCTTGAGACCGCTTTTTATATATTTCTCAACATCTTTTTTATCATCTGTATCTATTTTAACCTCCTCTCCGAAGATCACAGGTTGCTTAATCCCATAGAAGCTGTAAACAAATGAAAAAATGGCGATAAAGGCAAATACAACAAAATAGGGGTCAAAAGGTATAAAATTGCCTATCATGTTAAGTCCGCCAAGGAAAAAAAGAATAAGGAATGAAACATAAAAGCTTATAGATATGACCTTGAGCCAGTTAAGGGTTATGACATCTGATGTATAAGAGATAATGTTCCTCAGATTTTTCTGGTGCTTCCTTATCTCAATAAATGCGAGGATACTGTAAATCGTCACTGACAGAAAGAAAGTGGTGCTGTAGACAATCCGCAGCGAGATAAACCTGTCAGGAGCAAAAAAATTCCTGAGATCTTTCAGCAGCGGGACTGTCCTGAAAATGACCGATACAGCAAAGAAAACAGCGAAAGGGATAAAATGAATAATTGAAAACCAGTTGAATTTTCTTTCCGGATTGGTCATAAATACAACATACAGGTAAAGCAGAGGTCCGTAAGTAAAAGCTATAAAATGAAATGAATACATTTCTATGACCCTGGAATTAAGAAGAGCAAATATCAGTTCTGTGCAGATAAGAAACAACCAGGTGGCCATCAACCTGTTTGCCACAGTAAATGGCTTTTTGGTAGAGATAAGCAATCCTGCAAAGAAAGACTGCGATATACCTATATATAATACAGGATCTATATTTACCATGGGAATCAAAATTTATTACTCAAATATAGTGAAAAGCAAGTAATATTTCGGTATTTTTGGGCCTAATCAGGTATGATATTATATCTGAGCCAGATAATATAATCAATACTTAATCTGCTAATAATAAGATATTTATGAGTATTCTGTTAAATAAAGATTCCAGAGTTATCGTCCAGGGATTTACAGGAAGTGAAGGCACGTTCCATGCAACGCAGATGATTGAATATGGTACCAGGCTGGTGGGAGGTATAACCCCCGGTAAAGGTGGACAGATACACCTTGGATTACCTGTTTTCAATACTGTAAGAGAAGCTGTAAAAGAGACTCAGGCTGATGTTTCTGTAATTTTTGTTCCGCCGGCTTTTGCTGCCGATGCCATTCTCGAAGCAGCCAATGCCGGGATAAGACTTATTGTTGCAATAACCGAAGGTATCCCGGTTGCCGACATGGTAATGGTTAAAGAATATATTAAATCGATGAATTGCAGGCTGATAGGACCTAATTGTCCCGGCATTATAACTCCTGAAGAATCGAAGGTTGGTATAATGCCCGGTTTTATTCATAAAAAAGGGACAGTCGGTATCATCTCGCGATCAGGCACACTCACATATGAGGCTGTAGACCAGGTTACCAGGCTTGGACTGGGTCAGTCGACCTGTATAGGAATTGGAGGGGATCCCGTTGTTGGGACAACTACTCTTGATGCTGTCAGACTTTTAATGGATGACCCGGGAACTGAAGCAATTGTCATAATTGGTGAGATAGGGGGAAATATGGAAGCAGAGGCAGCTGAATGGATAAAAGTCAACGAAACAAAACCTGTAATTGGTTTTATTGCAGGACAGACAGCCCCAAAAGGTCGCAGGATGGGACATGCCGGGGCGATAATAGGGGGGAAGAACGACACTGCTGCCGCCAAGATGAAAATAATGAAAGAGTGCGGCATACATGTTGCCGAATCACCGGCCGATATAGGAGCAACTGTTCTGAAAGCGCTGAAGACTGCCTGAAATGATTTTATTATATCTTTGCACGAATTTAAAATCGGAAATAAATGGGACTACTTACTGGAAAGAAAGCACTAATAACCGGGGCTTCAAGAGGCATAGGCAAAGCGATTGCATTGCTCTTCGCCCGCGAAGGAGCTGATATTGCAATAACCAATATTGCTGATGATGATGAGTTCAGGTCCGCGGTAAAAGAGATTGAAGCATTTGGTGTCAGAGTAAAAGGATATGTTTCAAATGCAGCAGACTTTGAAGACTCCCAGAGAGTTATCAATGAAGTTGTTACAGATTTTTCAAGAATAGATATCCTTGTTAATAATGCCGGCATTACAAAAGATACCCTGCTGATGAGGATGAGTGAAGAGCAATGGGATGCTGTAATTGCTGTGAATCTAAAATCGGTGTTTAACCTTACACGGGCTGCAATTCAGGTGATGCTGAAGCAAAAAAGCGGATCTGTCATCAACATGAGCTCTGTCGTCGGCGTCTCCGGAAATGCCGGACAAAGTAACTATTCGGCATCAAAGGCCGGAATAATAGGTTTTACTAAAAGCGTTGCCAAAGAGGTCGGATCAAGAAATATAAGATGTAATGCAATTGCCCCTGGTTTTATTATGACCGAAATGACAGAAAAATTACCTGAAGATGTAAAAAAAGAATGGATAAATAAGATTCCCCTAAAACGTGGCGGAACCCCTGAGGATGTGGCAAATACGGCATTATTTTTTGCCTCCGATCTCTCTTCTTATATCAGCGGACAAACAATTCATGTCTGCGGAGGTATGTTAACTTAAAAATATTTATTATATTTACAACTTCGCAGGGTGCCTATCCTTTTAGCACGAGGAAATGCAGCGAGACATATTTATTCCACACTTATTTTAAACAGGCGCCCTGCTTCTTTTTTTTAATCCCCCATCAAGCAATGCACAATTCCATATTCTATCTGATTGTCATTATACCGACTCTTGGCTTTGTCACTGAACGGTACCTGGAATACCTGAACAGCAGAATGTGGTCAGAGTCTATCCCTGAAAAATTAAAAGGGATCTGTGAGGAGGAGGAGTATCGCAAAACCCAGCTCTACGACCGTGACAATAAAAAACTTGCATTCTGGTCATCTTCATTCAACCTGGCTGTAATTCTGATAATGATAATTACCGGGGGCTTCTCACTTGTCGATGGCCTTGCAAGGGACTTCAGCATGAATAACGTGGTAATTTCATTGCTCTTCTTCGGGATGATCGGACTCGCATCTGATATTATTAATATCCCATTCAGCTGGTACGATAACTTTGTTATCGAAAAGAAATATGGCTTTAATAAAATGACTACCAGGACATTTATTACCGATCATTTCAAGTCGTGGTTTATCGCTCTACTGATAGGTGTGCCGGTACTGGGGCTGATCACCTGGTTCTACTATAAAACCGGTCCATCCTTCTGGCTTTACGCATGGGGACTTATAACACTCTTCTCGATATTTATGAACTTATTTTATTCCGAGCTTATTGTTCCATTGTTTAACAAACAGATGCCTCTTGAGGCAGGATCACTCAGAGAAAAAATTGAAGGATTTGCCAGCGCTACAGGGTTTAAGCTTAAGAATATCTTTGTCATCGATGGCTCCAAACGCAGCACAAAAAGCAACGCTTACTTTTCAGGTTTCGGACCAAAAAAAAGGATCGTCCTGTACGACACCTTGCTCAAAGAACTTACTGAAGATGAAATTGTTGCAGTCCTGGCACATGAGATAGGTCACTATAAGAAGAAACATGTCCTCCTGGCGCTACTCTTTTCTTTTATCCTGACCGGGTTTATGCTTTTTCTCTTTTCCCTTGTTGTCAATCATCCTGAATTATCAAGGGCGCTGGGTGCAGATAAAACCAGTTTCCATCTCGGGCTTATTGTCTTTGGGATATTGTACAGTCCGCTGTCATTACTGATAGGAATGGCATCTAACTATATATCGAGAAAAAATGAGTTTTCAGCCGACAGGTTTGTGAAAGATAATTATGATCCTTTAATTCTTGCCGCTGCCCTTAAAAAACTTTCCGTCAGGAACCTTTCAAACATGATGCCGCATCCTGCTTATGTCTTTTTCCATTATTCTCATCCGCCTTTGCTGAAAAGACTGGAAAAATTGGAATGAAAATTTTTATATTTGCGCAGTTTTGCCTCCTTAGCTCAGCTGGTAGAGCAGCTCATTCGTAATGAGCAGGTCGTGGGTTCGAGTCCCATTGGAGGCTCTAATGATTGCGGAGTTCGGATTTTCGATTGTGGATTTACAGTTACGAATTTAATAGATAAATCCGAAATCCGCAATTATCAATCGCGGGAGTAGCTCAGTGGTAGAGCATCAGCTTCCCAAGCTGAGGGTCGCGGGTTCGACCCCCGTTTCCCGCTCAAATAAAGGTTGTGAAAAACGACCTTTTTTGTTTTCCTGACCGATTCATATTATAAGTTGCTGCCTGTTTCCCATTCTTTAAAAAACTGTTTCAAAAATATTTCAAGGAACATATGCCTCTCTTCAGCTAATCTGCGACCAGTGGAAGTATTCATCAAATCACTTAACTTCAATAACTTATCATAAAAATGTCCGATTGTTGAAGCAGTTTTATAATCAGGATCATAAATAGCGTTGTTCCTGAATCCGCCGTAATTAAAAGCCCTGGCAACGCCAATAGCTCCTATTGCATCAAGTCTGTCAGCATCCTGAACTATCATAAATTCCACACTCTTGTCTGACAGTTTTTCTACAGAACTGAAAGAGATGTATCTGTTGATCCTGATGATTTCATCAATAATCTTATCCTCAACGCCCTGACCCTTAAGAAAACCGGAAATATGGTCACCGGGACTACTCTCTTCCTGTTTCCTGAACTTTTTATCACCTGTATCATGAAGCAATGCTGATAGTTCAATAATGAACCTGTCACCGGCCCCTTCCCTGGATCCAATATACAGAGCGAGTTTACGTACACGGTCAATGTGGTGCCAGTCATGGCCACTGTCATAACCTTCCAGATTTTTCCTGACAAACTTTTCTGTCATACTGATTAACCGATTCATTTTTATTCTATTTTTAAAAATCGCCCTGAGAACTTATTATTCATAATTTTGTAAAATACTAAAATTCTATCATTGAAAACTTACTCCTTAAATTTTTTTGACAACACCTGTTGTTTAGCATTGTAAAATTATTGGAAATAAAAATGGATATATTTCATCTTCTGTCTATACTCATCGTATTGTCTGCCGGTTTTGCCTATTTAAATTTCAGGATATTGAAGTTGCCTAACTCAATAGGCCTGATGCTGATATCATTGATTTTTTCATTTCTTATCATCATAGCGGGATATTTTTCCCCTGACTTTAAAAGGATGATAGCAATCAGGATGTCCGATATAAACTTCAGCGAATTGCTTCTTGAGGGAATGCTGAGTTTTATGCTTTTCGCGGGGGCAATCCATATAAAATATGAAGATTTAAAAAATGAAAAACTTACAATTATTCTCTTTTCAACAATAAGCGTCATTTTAAGCACTCTCATACTGGGATTTTCATCCTATTACCTGCTTAACATTTTTGGATTGAAAGTCAGTCTTATTCATACGCTGCTTTTTGGAGCATTAATTTCACCAACTGATCCTATTGCAGTATTAAGTCTCCTGAAGAGCGCAGGCATCAGCAAATCGCTGGAGACTAAAATTGCAGGAGAATCACTTTTTAATGACGGTATCGCGGTCGTCATCTTCATAACCCTGTTAAAACTGGCAAAGCCAGGATCGGAAATTGATGTAAAAAGTGTTGTGTTATTATTTGGACAGGAAGCGCTTGGAGGAATTATTCTGGGTATCATTTTGGGATTTGCCGGTTATAAACTGTTTGTGAGTATTGATAATTACCAGGTTGAAGTGCTGATAACGCTGGCCATTGTTATGGGCGGTTATACGCTGGCACATTATATTAATGTCTCTGGCCCCCTTACAATGGTTGTAGCAGGATTAATAACCGGGAATCACGGGAAAAAATATGGCATGTCAGTCATTACTACAGAATATGTAGATAAGTTCTGGGAGCTCATTGATGACATATTGAATGCAATCTTATTCGTATTAATTGGACTGGAATTATTAATTATCGAAAAAAATTATATCATTATTTTAGTCTCCCTTATCTTAATTGTTGTCGCAATTTTGACCCGGTTTATATCTTTATGGATACCATCTTTTGCAATTCGGGAAAAAGAGAAAATATCAAAAAGAACCCTGCTGATCCTGACATGGGGTGGTATTAGAGGAGGCATCTCAATTGCACTCGCGTTATCCATCAATCCCGAATATAGCAGAGACATGTGGGTTACAATTACATATATCATTGTCTGTTTTTCAATTCTTGTCCAGGGTATAACTATTGGAAAACTTGCAAAAAAGACTGCAAAGAATACGGTATAAATTTATTTTTTTATGAAAGCATCAATTATAACAATAGGGGATGAGCTTCTTATCGGTCAGACTGTAGATACAAATTCAGCATGGTTAGGTTCCGAATTAAGCATTTTAGGTTTCGATATTTACCGTAAAATAACTATTCACGACAGGAGGGAAGACATACTGGAAGCGCTTGAAGAAGTTAAAGGAAAAGCTGATGTGGTTTTAATTACGGGAGGACTTGGACCTACCAGCGATGATATAACCAAACAAACTTTATGTGAATTCTTAAATACAAAATTGGTTCCCGATCATGAAGTGCTGGCTATGATCGAAACCATACTTACCCGCCATAACTTCCCGATGAACGAGAACAATCGGAGACAGGCCGAAGTACCTGAATCATGCCAGGTTTTAAAAAATAGTGTCGGCACTGCACCGGGGATGTGGTTTGAAAAAGATAAGACAATATTCATTTCAATGCCCGGGGTTCCATACGAGATGAAATATATCATGACGGATCAGGCAATTCCCAGGTTGAAAAAGCGCTTTACATCTCAGGTTGTTATTCACAGAAACATAATGACATATGGTGTTCCGGAGGCCCGGCTTGCTGAAATCCTAACAGGATTTGAAGCATCCCTTCCGGAGATGATCAGGCTTGCATATCTGCCATCGTACGGTATTATTAAATTAAGACTTACTGCTACCGGTAGCGATAACACACTGCTAACCAATATATTAAATACACAGATCAGAAAGCTTTATGAAATAATTCCCGACCTTATCTTCGGTGAAAATGAGGAGTTATTAGAGGTTGTTATCGGTAAATTACTGAAAGAAAAAGGTCGTACTGTTTGCTCGGCAGAAAGCTGCACTGGCGGAAATATTGCACATATGCTTACCAGTGTGCCGGGAAGCTCTTTGTACTATAAAGGTTCTGTAATTGCTTATGATAATAATGTTAAACAGGAATTATTGAATGTTCCGGCCGAAATCATCGAAAAATCAGGCGCTGTAAGCGAAGAGGCTGTAAGTAAAATGGCTGAAGGGGCAAGAAAACTTCTGAAAACAGACTTTTCAGTAGCAACATCCGGTATTGCCGGACCCGATGGAGGTACTGAATCTAAACCTGTTGGAACTATTTGGATAGCTATAGCTTCTGAAAGAGGCGTTGTGACAGAAAAACATATATTCGGATCCGACAGGAAAGTCAACATTACCAGGTTCTCTGTTGCAGCCCTTAACCTGTTAAGGAAGCAGATTATCAGCCACTAAACCACCATTCCCGGTATGGTTAAAAAAAAGTAGTTTAAATATTTGGTTAATCAGATAAAAATCACGTACTTTGCGCTTCGTTTTAAAAGACGTAAGGTTAGAAAGCAGTAAATTAAAAACAATGTCAAAGATTTGTCAGGTTACAGGGAAGAAAGCGATGGTCGGGAATAATGTATCGCACTCAAAAAGAAGGACAAAGAGAAAATTCTATCCAAATCTTTTTATTAAAAAGTATTACCTGCCGGAGGAAAAGAGATGGGTAGAGCTCAAGATATCCGCAGCAGGAATCCGTCTTATAAGTAAGAAAGGACTCACTACAGCCCTTAAGGAAGCAAAGGAAAAAGGTTTCATTGTGAATTATTAAACAGGTTAAAAGATGGCAAAGAAGACAAAAGGAAACAGACAGCAGGTAATTCTGGAATGTACCGAACATAAGGAAAGCGGACTTCCTGGAATGTCGAGATATATAACCACAAAAAACAGGAAGAACACACCTGACAGACTGGAGAGGAAGAAATACAATCCTATACTTAAGAAACATACACTACACAGAGAAATAAAGTAAATAGTTCATACCATGGCAAAGAAAGTAGTTGCAACATTAAAGAGAGGATCAGGTAAGGCATTTACAAAATGTATTAAGATGTCAAAATCTGATAAAACAGGCGCTTACCTGTTTAAGGAAGAAATAGTCCATAATGATCATATCAGCGACTTTTTCAATAAAAAGTAAAAATCATCAATAATTATTATATCATGAGCTTTCTTCGAACCGGAAGAAAGCTTTTTTTATCTTTGAAAATCAAAAAAAACAACATAATGGCTTTACTTGGATTTTTTACCAGGGAAAACAAGGAGAGTCTTAATAAAGGACTCGAAAAAACAAAAGAGAGCGTCTTTACCAAATTATCCAGGGCTGTTGTTGGCAAATCAAAAGTTGATGATGAAGTCCTCGATAACCTTGAAGATGTTCTCGTTTCCGCCGACGTGGGAGTAGAGACAACCTTAAGGATAATTGAACGTATTGAAGCAAGGATCGCCAGAGATAAATATCTGAATACCAGCGAGCTGAACAAAATACTAAAGGAAGAAATAGTAGCACTTCTTGAAGATAATAATGCCTCGCAGGGATCAGATTTTTCATCTCCTGCCACAGCAACCCCTTATGTGATAATGATTGTCGGCGTAAACGGCTCGGGGAAAACCACCACGATAGCCAAGCTTGCATATAAGTATAAAAAGGCAGGTAAAAAGATACTTCTCGGAGCAGCTGATACTTTCAGGGCCGCAGCAATAGACCAGCTTCAGATATGGGCCGACAGGACCGGTGTTGAGATTGTTAAACAGCAGATGGGATCAGATCCAGCTTCAGTAGCATTCGACACTGTCAGGTCGGCAATAGCCGGCAAATACGATGTGGCCATCATAGATACTGCAGGAAGACTCCACAATAAAATAAACCTGATGACCGAATTATCAAAAATAAAAAGAGTCATGGAAAAAGTGCTTCCCGGTGCTCCGCACGAAGTTCTCCTTGTGCTCGATGGTTCCACCGGCCAGAATGCCTTTGAACAGGCCAGGCAGTTTACTGCCGCAACAGATGTGACGGCACTCGCAATTACCAAACTCGACGGAACTGCAAAAGGCGGAGTGGTCATCGGCATATCCGACCAGTTTAAAATCCCTGTGAGATATATCGGAATCGGAGAAAAAATGGACGACCTCCTGGTATTTGACCGTACTGAATTCGTCGACTCGCTCTTCAATGAGGCAAAATAAAAGATTCCCCGGTTTCTGCAAATATTCATGAAAAATAAAAAAATCAATATTGTAACACTCGGCTGTTCGAAAAATGTTGTTGATTCTGAGAAACTTATGAAACAGCTTGAGGCAGGCGGATATAGTGTTACACACGATTCTAACGACTTTTCGGCAGGGACTGTAATAATAAACACGTGCGGTTTTATAAACGATGCCAAGGAGGAGAGCATAGACAACATACTTCGCTATGTAAGAGCCAGGGAATCAGGTCATATTGAGAACCTTTATGTGATGGGATGCCTGGCAGAAAGATATATCGATGCTCTCCAAGCCAAAATACCTGAAGTCGACCGTTATTTCGGAGTAAATAATATAGCTGATATTCTTAAAGAGACAGGGATAACTTACCGGCCGGACCTTTCGATCTCGAGAATATTAACGAGTCCTGAGCACTATGCATACCTGAAAGTTTCTGAAGGGTGCGACAGGAGCTGCGCTTTCTGTGCCATACCTGCCATCAGGGGGAAGTGTGTCTCAAGATCAGTAGGTGAACTTGTCTCGGAAGCAGAACAGCTGGCAAAATCAGGTGTTAAGGAACTTATCCTGATTGCACAGGATTTAAGTTATTACGGGCTTGATCTTTATAAAAAACGAATGCTCCCTGAGCTGGTGTCTGAACTTCTTAATATCCAATCATTAGAATGGATCAGGTTGCATTATTTATACCCGGCCGATTTTCCGTTGGAGCTTATCGGTATGATAAGCGAGAATCCAAGGATATGCCGCTATATCGATATCCCCATTCAGCATATATCCGATAAAATACTTGGAATGATGAAAAGGTCGCATGGCAGAGCAGAAACTGAAGCAATTCTTCATAAAATCCGGCAGGAGATTCCGGGAACTGCTATTAGAACGACACTTATTGCCGGTCATCCGGGTGAAACAAAAAAGGAATTCAATGAACTTTTGGAATTTGTAAGGAAATTCCGATTCGACAGGCTTGGAGTCTTTGCCTATTCCCATGAAGAGGATACATACTCATACAATAATTTTAAGGATGATGTACCGGAGGATATTAAATCATCCAGAGTGTCGGAAATAATGGAGATACAGCAGGCAATCTCAGTTGAGCTGAACGAGAATTATGTCGGACAGACTATGAAAGTCATTATCGACAGGAGGGAGGATAGATTTTTTGTCGGACGAACAGAGTTTGACAGCCCGGAGGTTGATCAGGAAGTACTTATCTCAAATGAATTTAATCTTAGAACGGGTAATTTCTACAACGTAAAAATCACCCGTTCTTCCGAATTCGATTTATATGGGATACCTGTTTGATCCCATCTTCAGATTTTCTGAAAAGTCTGATTATATGGTATTTCCCTTTGTACCCTTTTGTGGTTCAAAAAAAAATTAACCACAAAGGTACACTAAGGGATTCACTAAGGGACACAAAGAACTTAATACAGACAGTTTAATCATTAGTGGCAGTCTCTTCCTTTTCCTCATCAGCTTCCTTTTTCTTCTGGATCTTTATTTTGATCTCCGATTTGGCACTGTTGAAGGTTACATTTATAAACTCCCCGTCACTTTGCCCGGCTTTTATAAGGACTTCAGCCATCGGATCCTCAAGATATTTTTGAATAGCCCGCTTAAGCGGTCTTGCTCCATAGTTGGCATCAAACCCTCTTTCTGCAATATAATCCCTGGCGCCGGTAGCTATCTTAAGCTGATAACCAAGCGATTTAACCCTGTCGTACAATCCTTGCAGTTCAAGGTCAATTATCTTGTTTATTTCTTCCTTGCCCAGTGAATTGAACATAACAACATCATCAACCCTGTTCAGGAACTCGGGAGCAAAGGTTTTTTGCAGCGCTTTTTGCAGGATACTCCTGTTCTGCTCGTTTCTGGTAGCCTTTCTTGTCTGGGTATCGAATCCTATCCCGTGGCCAAATTCAGCAATCTGACGTGTTCCTATATTTGATGTTAGTATTACGATAGTATTCCTGAAATCAACACGCCGTCCCAGACTGTCGGTCAGTTGTCCCTCATCAAGAACCTGGAGCAATATATGAAAGACGTCGGGATGTGCTTTTTCTATTTCATCAAGCAAGACAACCGAATATGGTTTTCTTCTGACTTTCTCTGTCAGCTGTCCGCCCTCCTCATATCCGACATATCCGGGAGGCGCTCCGACAAGACGTGAAACAGAGAACTTCTCCATATACTCACTCATGTCGATCCTGACAAGGTTATCGGTTGTATCGAAAAGGAATTTTGCAAGGACTTTGGCGAGTTGTGTCTTACCTACTCCGGTAGGTCCCAGAAATATAAAAGTACCGATTGGCTTATTCGGATCTTTCAGACCGGCCCTGTTGCGCTGAATACATCTAACTACTTTCTGGATTGCCTCTTCCTGCCCTATAACACTGCTTTTCAGCTCATCGCCCATCTGAAGTAACCTGGTTCCCTCTGTCTGTGCAATTCTCTGTACCGGTACGCCGGTCATCATGGCAACTACCTCTGCAACCTTATCTGCATCAACAGTTTCTCTGTTAACTGAAAGCTCTTTTTCCCATTTCTTTTTTTCCAGGTCAATGGAGTCAAGGAGGTCTTTCTCACGATCGCGGAAACTGGCAGCTTTTTCAAAATTCTGATTCTTGACAGCTGTCATTTTCTCTTTCTTGGTATCCTCAAGCTGCTTTTCCAGGGAAAGGATCTTCTCGGGAACAACAATGTTGGAGATATGCACCCGGGAACCTGATTCATCAAGAGCATCAATTGCTTTATCAGGCAGGTGTCTGTCAGAGATATAACGGTTTGTGAGTTTAACACAGGCTTCGATTGCATCATCTGTGTAATTTACGTTATGATGTTCCTCGTATCTTTCCTTGATGTTATGCAGTATATGAATTGTCTCTTCTATGGAAGTGGGTTCAACCATAATTTTCTGGAATCTCCTTTCCAGTGCGCCATCTTTCTCAATATGCTGGCGATATTCGTCAAGGGTTGTTGCGCCTATACACTGGATCTCGCCTCTGGCAAGGGCAGGTTTAAGCATATTGGCCGCATCAAGCGAACCTGTTGCCCCTCCTGCACCTACAATTGTATGTATCTCATCAATAAAAAGGATGATATTGTCGTTCTTAGAGAGCTCATTCAGAATAGCTTTCATCCTCTCCTCAAACTGACCGCGATATTTCGTTCCTGCAACGATAGAAGCAAGGTCGAGGGCCACAACTCTTTTATTAAAAAGTACTCTTGAAACATTTTTCTTGCTTATCCTCAGGGCGAGTCCTTCAGCAATAGCTGATTTACCGACACCCGGATCACCGATAAGTACCGGGTTGTTTTTCTTCCTGCGCGAAAGGATCTGCGCAAGCCTTTCTATCTCACGTTCCCTGCCAACAACAGGATCCATCCTGCCTTCTTCAGCAGCTTTCGTAAGATCAATGCCAAAATTATCGAGTACCGGAGTATCGGAAGATGATTTTGGTGTGCCTGAAGCCCCAGCCTGACCTTTTCCCTGTCCTCCGAAGTTCTGACCCTCATCATCCTCATCTCGCGGATAATCAGCCCTGGCGTTTGGATATCCTGCTTCAACCATACGTTTAACCGACTGATAATCAACATCCATCTCAGTCAAAAACCTGGTAACAAGAGAATTTTCATCTTTCAGAATAGCCAACAGCAGATGCTCGGATTCAATGGTACTGCTCTTCAAAGCCTTAGCTTCAAGATATACAAGCTTCAGTATTCTTTCTGTACTCCTTAAAAGTGGAATTACTTCATTATCTGTAACCGGAACCGGCGCTTCAACTTTAATGCTTTTTTCAAGCGATCCTTTAAGTACCATAAGATCTACTCCCTGGTTCATCAGGATCTCAATTGCCACTCCCTCACCGTCCCTTAAAATGCCGAGAAAAAGATGCTCGGGACTTATATGACTGTTACCCAGCCGTATAGCCTCTTCCTTGCTGTAACCAAGGATATCTTTAACTCTTTGCGAAAATTGTGAATCCATAAATTAAATATGTCTGTTATCTGTATTTTTTCTAAAAAAAGCCATTATGTCAGTATCCAACCGACAAAAATACATATAACCTTGATTTCAAAGTTATATTATGCAATATTTATATATGGCAATTTTCATGCCCATTTATGAACAAAGTATGTTAAAAATTCACCCATTTAATAACACAAAAATAGCCAAATAATAACTATTTTCGTATTTCCAATCCTGAATGGAATTTGGATTTTGTAAATAACTAATTATAAATCTGTTATGTCAGATAGAGAGAGGATAGTTCAGGTAAACATAGAGGAGGAGATGAAGTCGGCGTACATTGATTATTCAATGTCGGTCATCGTTTCAAGAGCATTGCCTGATGTGAGAGATGGTTTAAAACCTGTTCACCGGCGTGTACTTTTCGGTATGTCGGAATTAGGAGTTCTATCAAATAAGCCATATAAAAAATCAGCCAGGATAGTAGGGGAGGTGCTTGGTAAGTATCATCCGCATGGCGATTCTTCAGTATATGAGGCAATGGTAAGAATGGCCCAGGAGTGGTCGCTCAGGTACCCGCTGGTAGACGGTCAGGGTAATTTCGGATCCGTCGACGGTGATAGTCCTGCAGCAATGCGGTACACTGAAGCAAGACTGAGAAAAATTGCGGAGGAAACATTGGCCGATATCGATAAGGATACTGTTGATTTTCAGCCGAATTTTGATGATTCATTATCAGAACCGGTTGTCCTGCCCACCAGGATACCAAATCTCCTTGTCAACGGAGCTTCAGGAATTGCAGTCGGTATGGCAACCAATATGCCTCCGCATAATCTTTCGGAGATCATAGATGCAACTATAGCATATATTGATAATAATGATATTACCACAGAAGAAATCCTGAAATATGTAAAAGGTCCGGATTTTCCGACAGGAGGCATTATTTACGGAGAGCAGGGTATCAGGGATGCCTGTGAAACCGGAAGGGGCCGCATTATTGTAAGGGCCAAAACTGAGATTGAACTGACACATTCAGGAAGGGAATGTATTATTGTAACGGAAATTCCTTATATGGTAAATAAGGCTGAGATGATCAGGAGGATCGCTGACCTTATAAATGAAAAGAGACTTGAAGGCATCTCATATATAAATGATGAATCGGACCGCAACGGAATGAGAATCGTCATCATTCTTAAAAAAGATGCAACTGCCAATGTTGTTCTGAATCATCTTTTCAAATACTCATCACTTCAGACCTCATTCAACGTAAACAATATAGCACTGGTGAAAGGCCGGCCCAGGACTCTCAATACAAAAGACCTTATTCATTATTTCGTAAATCACCGGCATGAAGTGATCCTGAGAAGGACCAGGTATGAACTTGACCAGGCAGAAAAACGGGCCCATATTCTTGAAGGCCTGATAATTGCCAGCGACAATATCGATGAGGTAATCGCAATAATTAAAGCATCCCAGACACCGGATATGGCAAGGGAAAGGCTCATGGAGCGATTCAATCTATCTGAAATTCAGTCAAGGGCCATTGTAGAAATGAGACTGCGGCAACTGACAGGCCTTGAACAGGAAAAACTAAGGTCAGAATATAAAGAGGTAATGGACCTTATCGAATACCTTAAGAGTGTACTGGCCAGTGTCGATCTGCAGATGAAGATCATTAAAGATGAGCTTACTGATATAAAGGATAAATATGGAGATAAAAGAAGAACCGAAATAATTCCGAATGCTGAGGAATTCAATCCTGAAGATTTTTACTCTGACGACGAGATGGTGATCACAATATCACATATGGGATATATTAAAAGAACACCACTTACTGAATTCAGAAGACAAAACAGGGGCGGAACAGGTGCAAAAGGAGGTACCACAAGGGAAGAGGACTTTATAGAGCACTTGTATATTGCCACCATGCACAACACAATGCTCTTCTTTACGAGCAAAGGGAAATGTTACTGGTTGAAAGTTTACAGCATTCCCGAAGGATCAAGGACCTCCAAAGGACGGGCAATGCAGAACTTGATAAATATAGAGCCCGACGATTATGTAAGAGCGTTTATAAACGTTAAGAATCTGAACGATGGGGATTATATAAACAATAATTACATCGTTTTATGTACAAGGAAAGGTATCATCAAAAAGACTTCCCTTGAAGCATACTCCCGACCACGGGCTAACGGGGTTAATGCGATCACTGTAAGGGATGGGGATGAGCTTCTTGAAGCAAGGATGACAAATGGCAATCACCAGATTATGCTTGCTGTAAAATCGGGCCGTGCTATACGCTTTCCTGAAGCCTATGTCAGACCAATGGGACGTACCGCATCGGGTGTAAGAGGCATCCGCCTGGCAAATGAGGAAACAGATTTTGTGATAGGAATGGTTACTGTCGAAAATAAGGAAAAAGATATAATGGTGGTTGCTGAAAGAGGATACGGAAAGAGATCCGATATTGACGAATATAGGATTACAAACAGGGGAGGTAAAGGAGTGAAGACCATAAACATAACCAAGAAAACCGGTTCTTTAATTGCCCTTAAGGATGTAACTGATAATCATGATCTTATGATTATAACTCAATTCGGTAATATTCTCAGGAGCCCTGTTTCAGCATTAAGGGTCATGGGCAGGGCTACTCAGGGAGTACGGCTTATCAACCTCAGGGAAAATGATATTATTGCTTCAGTAGCCTGTGTCCTGGTAAATGATGAAAATGAAGATGAAATAAAGGGTGAAGATGAAGAAAATAATGCCAGTCCTGAGGAAAATGGCAAAGAATTTGAAGATTAATAAGTAATATTATACATTTGGAAAAAATTAAAAATTAAAACACATTAAAAGTATAACCATGAAAAAGTTTTTTCTGTTGATAGCAGCTATAAGTATTTCGCTGGGTATGATGGCACAAAAAGGAAAAGTGACATCGGCTCAGAGCTTCATTGACCAGGGAGCTCTGGATAAAGCCAAAGAGGCTCTCGATCAAGCTTTTACCAATGCTAAATCAAAGGATTGGTACAACACATATTTTGTTAAAGGCAAATTGTGTCAGGCAATATATGAGGCTGATAATCCCAAATACAATTCATATTATGCAGATCCGCTTCAGGAAGCATATGCATCGTATGAGAAAGCAATGGAACTGGATACAAAAGGATCTACAAAGAAGAGGATTATTACAAATATGATTTATAACTCTCTGGCTATGAATCTTTACTCACAGGGAAGTAAAAGGTTTGAGGCTAAAGATTATAAAGGAGCCCTTAAATCATTCGAGACACAGATTGAAATAACAGAAAGCGATAAATATGCAGGAGCAGTAGATACAGGAATGTATTATAATGCCGGCCTGTCTGCAGTAAATTCAGGTCAGTATAACGAAGCAATCAAGTATTTTGAGAAGTGTGCCGAAATGAAATATCTTGGTATTACACCTTATTACCAGATTTATGAGTGTTATATAGACCTGGGAGATACAACCAAGGCAGAATCATATCTGCTTGAGCTGCCTAAATTATTCCCTGATGATAAAACCATTACACTTCAGCTTATAGACCTGTACCTTAAGAGCAATAAATTTGACGAGGCTCTCAAATACATTAAAGTTGCAAAAGAGAAGGATCCTGATAATTACAGTCTCTATTTTGCTACAGGTATTACATTCCTGAACCAGGATAAATTTGATGATGCTATTACTGAACTTAAGAAGGCTGTTGAGCTCAAACCTGATTTATATGATACTCAGTACAGCATGGGAGCAGCATATATCAATAAAGCTGCCGATATGTTCAAAAAAGCAAATGATATTATGGATGTGAATAAATATAGCGCTGCTGTTGATGAGGCCAATGCCATTTATGCCAAAGCGCTTCCATACATGGAAAAAGCTCATGAGCTTAAACCTGATGATGAATATGCTATGAGGAGCCTCCAGGAATTGTATTACAGGCTAAAGCAGAAAGATCCTTCATTAGCTGAAAAGTATGAAGCTATCAAGGCAAAACTTGATTCACTTGAAAAGAAGTAATAATATTTACTGATCATAGAAGAGGGATAGCAAATGCATATCCCTCTTTTTTTTATTCTTTTAAACAGGGTAGGGAAAGGGAATCCCGTTTTAATCTCTGATATCTGTTATAATATTTTTCTATTTGACATAATATTAATTATAGGCAAAATGTCCCATATTATCATTTATACCGAAATTTGCGTAATAGCTTGCTATTTAACATAAAATCAGATATAGTGACGAGGCAACGCCGAGTCCTATATCGGCCCGATTTTATGTTAAGCAAATTTCTGATTCCTATATAAACGCAATTCGTGGATTCCTGGAGATGCAATTTGCCCCACCGTGCTTCTGCCTTTTTTGCAGCTATAATTAATACTATATCAAATAGAATCGGCGACCGGCGCCAGGCTGCCGGCAACCGGCTTTAATCCATCGAGAATCGATAAGAAGTGTATCGCTGTAGAGACTTTATATATGCAATAAATGCCTTATAGGCTAAAGAAAATTGAATAGTAGTAAAGTTTTTAACAACTAAATGCAAAAAGATAGTCCCCTCTACCCTATAAAAACAATATTCAATAATATTATGTCAAATAGAAATTATTATTATTAAGTCATTCAACTAAATTATGTGCTAATACTATACTTTCCTAATCAGAATTACTTTTGTGTTGTCAGCTTTTGATACTGAAAGCATAAAGTCATAGAGGTTCTTGTATTCAGAAGGCTTATATCTCCCCTCTCTGATAACTAAATTTCTTATGTATATAATTTCATTTCCGTTACCCGAAACAGTAATTGTATAACTTCCGAAAGCTGAATTTATATTCATTGCTGCAGGTAGAATTTCAAATTTATAACCTTCAGGGATCTTATATACCAGTGTGTCCCAATCTACAAACGACCTGCTTATAAGTATATCCGAATACCTTGGTTTAAGCATCTTCTTAAGAGGTACCTGGACATTTATCAGGTTTAGTGAGAGTATCATATAATTACCTGAAAATGAGCAAAAATTTTTTGATACCGACGTTTCGTTTATCGTGGCTGAAGGAATAAGTTTCCTGTTTTCTTCAATTGAAAAATTCTTGATCTGCAATGAAGGCAATGTTGAATTGTTTAATAACCACTTTTTCTGTTCGTCAAAATTAGAGCCAAGCAAATCAGTAATATTATCATACTGTAATCCCTGCATAACTGTCCTGATATTGCAGGATGCCGTCCCTGTTAAATCAATACTGAATTCTGAAGTACATATTCTGAGGTTATCTGTGGCTTCATATTTTGTTGTATGTGCAAACTTCCCGCCATCCTTTTCTATCAGAAGCACATCCCTGTCGTCGGTAAAATCACCGAGGAATCCGAACGGTATCTTCTGGTCCGTGCACTCGAGCCAGATAGTATCTTTTCTGAAAGGAACGCAAAGGATAACATGGTTGAATTGAAAAAAATTGGGAAAATCAGTGAAGATCGGTACCTTGTATCTTCCTGCAGCTACAAGTGCCGGAAATGATTTTATTCCAGCGTAATTAAGCAACGAATACATATAATTGCTGAGGGCTTTGCAATCGCCATAACCGGTTTCGGAGACCGTAATTGCATCGAATGGCTGATATCCGCCAATGCCTAATGTTACTGCAACATACCGGGTTTTCCCCTGCATATATTTATAGATCGCTTTTATTCTTCCGAGTGTATCCGGGACATCCTTCAGCAACATATCGATCTTAACTTTTTCAGCTTCTGATATTATATCGCGTCCCTGGTAGAGGGAATACATCCATCGTCCGAACTCTCCCCAGTTATCGGCACTTCCTTCATATTTTTTATAAACAAGCCTCGAGGGCATTAAATAGACACATGGAATACGTTCGGCCAGGCTAATATCCATTGGTTCTTCTTCAATAGCTTTCAGGCTGCTTACCTCCCATATTTCATAAAGCTCGCTGTTCGACACACCAGGTTTTTTTGAAGGCAGGTTAACCTCCTTCTTGTTTATTTTTACATCTGCAGGGTGGGTAAATATGAAACTTGCATGTTGTACGGAAGTATTATACCCACTATATGGTACCCATACTCCATAACTTATTATATTCTCCTGCTTTATTTCCAATTCATAAGTTACAGTGAAAGGGTATACTGCATGATCAGGATAATAAACTTTTACCCTGTCCTCCGAGTATAGCTCAGATGACCCGAACGCCGGATAATCATCAATATCTGACTGTTTTACGTTTTTTACCTTTTTACCATTACCATCATATATTATAATATCCTTTACACTGACTGTTGAATTTTTATCATATTTGATTGTCATATCAGCATACCTTCCTCCTTCTTTGGTCAGAACTGTAATTACCTTCTTAATCCTGAGGGTCCCACTGTTTACACTTTTCAATTCAAATGTTCTGTTATATTCACGTATAACACAGTAGGCATTAGTTTTTAAGCTGTCGGGGATAGATGCAACGGGATAGTTTTGCGCATTTATAATGCAAAAACCGAACTGCATCAAGCCAGTGAACAACAAAATATTCCTATTCATATCATGCGCTTTTTTTCAGGATAACCTGTTCAGAATGTTTTTTCACAATCTCATCGTAAAGCTCTTTCAGATTCTTATATTCATCCGGTAAAAACAGTATTTTATTAATTGTAATTCGATACACTACCATTATGGTGTTGCCTATGTTCTGCAAGTTACATGATACCGAAATTGAATTATCGGGAAGTTTTAGTGTGATTGATTTCGGTAGCGATTCCACCTGGTAGCCTGCGGGCAATTTATAATTAAAAGTATACAGCCCGGTGATCGGAAAATTATAATTTACAGGATACTGCCTGTCCTCAAGTGTGTACTTGTTCGTAACAATCCTTTCAAAGAGAAGGGGGTTAAAGAGGATCATGTCACCGATAATTTCAGCATGGTCGGTAATCTCAACAACCAGTGAATCGATAAGAGGTTTATAGTTATTGTATCTCTCCGAGATTGAATAACTTGTGATAGTAAGTCCCTTCTGATTTTCTTGCATTTTTCTGATATAATCATCGCTGGTTTTTTCGGAACTCATGGCGTTCCGGTAATATACGCCGGCATATCCGTCATAGCTGCCGGTTATTGTTCCGGTAATTTTACCTTCAGGTGAGATCTCCAGATTGTAGCTTCGGCTCTCGGTATATTTTCCAGCTGCATCAAGGTTTGACCAGTCACCTGCTTCAGTATTGACAACTCTTCCTTTGCCGTTAATATCATTAGCAGGCAGTATCCCAAACGGACAATATTTACTTATGGCATCTAGCAGGTAGGTTTTTCCTCCGATATCAGCTGTTGTGAGCACCGAATTGTATTTTGAGATGGTAGGATATATACTGATTGCCGTACCGTTATCTCGTGTACTGAACAATACAGGATTTGCTTTTATTTCTGCCGTCTGCAGCATTGCTGTCAGAAGCAGGTTGATCTCCGAGGAACTTCCGATACGGTCGCTAAATGGTTTCTTCAGTCCGTCAAAGGCCCACAGACTATAATCGCCGTTCCATTTCATCCTGCTCTGAACCCAGTTATAGATACTTATGGCTTTATCAATTTCAGAAGTTTTGTTATTACATACTGCTTCTACAGTATCTTTTAAAAAACCGGATTTTTTAAGGAGTATACCGAAATCTTCATCCTCTATCATCTGTTTATTAACCGATTCCCACGATTGAGTATAATTCTTTACCGGTTGTTGAGGATATTGAATACTGCTCAGTTCAAATTCTATTGACTGAATATAATTTTCATCACAATCAATATTAGGTTCCGGAATAAATGCCGGCACATCCTTAAAAGCCATAATGGTTTTAACTGTTGTTGCCCTTATAGTTTTAGAGGCTTCGGTGGATACATTTGCAACTGCAACATTATTTGCTGAAAAATTGACACTGGTTTCGGCTGGTATGATGTAAGATGCAGTACCTGGTGTTTTCTTATAGATATCCGACTTAAAATAACCTTTTGATGATTCCCTGTAAGTGAAATATTCAGGTATCTCGTAAATATACTGACTCCATTGTGCAGGGTAGGAATACTGGAAGTTCCAACCTCTGAAATTATATAGAAAATCAGATTCGATGCTATATTCGAATTCGATAATTGATCCTTCTTTAACCTGCGGAAAAGCAAAATTCACAATAAGATAATTTTTTGCAGTTGCTGTGTAAATCTTATCGTTATCCAATTTAGTTTTGATAACTTTTCCGTCGACCATATTATATGTGAATCCTTTCAAACCTCTCAGTTCCTCCTTTCTTTGTCCTGACTTGTAGAGTTTGATGCTTCCTTTGGCAAGCGGAAAAGCAGATCTTTTAAATATTTTAATCATGCAATGCCTCTCATAGATGAATTGAAATTCATGATCGTTGTTAAGAGTAAAATATGAATTCCCGTTATTAAATAACATCAGGGCAGCGGCAGTGGTGTCTTTATCGTAACTGGTCATTAAAAGGTCCGACGACTCTACCTTCCCGAACTTTGGTTCGATAAACTGACCATTAGATAATGAAAAGATGCACAGGAACAAAACAACAATCAGGATTCTCATGGAAATTACGTATTTAGATTATTATTTCAGATTAAAAATGTATTATAAACAATCTATAACTAAAGACCAAGCATTTATAAAGATAAATATTTTTTAGAGTGTTAAACAAATGTAAAAAATTAACTAGTGCACAAAAAATGCAAAAAATTGTTTAATCACAGGCACCGGCTGTTTGCCCTATGTCAAGCAAAGGTCGTAAAGGCTGTAATGGCTGTATAGGAAAGTCCGCAAGACGGGACCCAGAAAGATATCAGATAGAAAGTAATGTAATTAAATAAGCCGGTCAAGTAGTTACAAAGTACATAATTTCTTAATGTGCTTCTCTGTTGTTTCCCGGCTGTTCAAAACAAAGAATAAAATATTTTTAAACAAAATTTTTTGTGTTAATATTTTCTTAAAGTTAACTACCTTCTCTTCAGTATTTTATCAATCAATAAATTACATATTACCACAACCAAAACTTAACTTATCTATTTTCTCCTGCTTTCAGATAAGTCATTATTTTGAATCTGGCTTTATGTTTGATTTAGTCCCGGTCATCTGCAATAAAACCGAATTCATTTGTTGCAATTCGTTTCCAAAATCCGACCAATTGTCTTGTTTTAAGTAGTCAAGCGCCTTATTATAATGATCAAGAGCTTCCCTGGCCTGTGTTGAAAGGACTGGCGAACCTGTCTGACCGGGAACAAGTTGTTGGGGTGTTATAGCTTGTTCACCAACGATGTTAAAGGCTACCTGAAGGGCTTCTTCCAGTGTTTCTTTCATTTCAATTTTTTCTTTAAAAGCCACGATAACCCTTTTCAATTCCGGTATCTGGCCTTGCTCCGACTGCAGATAAACCGGCTCCACGTAAATAAATG
>Ga0315542_1000488_pt1 | contig 24817 bp, 13 predicted proteins | sample SalMarSW160120MG_FD_202541 | JGI IMG/M metagenome (GOLD analysis project Ga0315542, IMG submission 202541) | Salt marsh sediment microbial communities from the Plum Island Ecosystem LTER, Massachusetts, United States - Salt Marsh Sediment SW1601-20 ... | reverse complement strand
TCAATTTGGTGTTTACTGGGGGGGTGAAGAAGCGGCGATTCGCAGAAAAATGTTTCTGATATTATGAGTTGTGTCGCGAATCGCCACTTCTTCACCCCCATATTCTCTTCAAAAGCCCTGACATCCCGAATCCCGCTTCATGCGGGATGAGGGATCTCCTTCGAGGTAAAGTATTGTATTTAAGTATGCTAACCTATAAATTTTACCCTTCCCGGGTTGAATACCTTATCAATACCTAATCAAAAGAATAATGAATTAAGATAACCTGATTTTTGTATTATCTGGTTTAAAAATTATATTTTTGAAAACTACTAAACATTATTCAATATGAAAAATTCAGTATACATACTTCTTTCTGCTTTTCTGTTGTTTTCATGCAGCGACAATAATAACAAAGCTAATTCAGAAAATTCAGCCAGGCAAGAAGTTGAGGATATTGCAGTTAAGTATGTAAAAGATAAATTTAAAGAAACAAAAGAAACGGTCGCAGCTAATGGAATTATAACAATAGTCGATAACCAGTTGCAATTTGTGGCAATGACAGATAATCAGACCAGTTATATTATTGATCCTGCCAGGATTGTCGTTGGGCTCATTGATGCTGACAATAAAGAGGATGCAATACTGACTATTAATTCTTTTAGAGGCCGGTATGAAGAAATGCCGGAACATCTTATATTTATTAACTCAGATGGGAGCCTTATGCTTAGCAGGGTTATTGAATCAGACATGAAGATTTTAGGAATTAAGGACAGAATAATAACAGCTGAAGTTTATACTCATTCTCTCAATTCGCCACTGCACGATTGTGCCTCATGTAAAGAGGTTGTAAAATATCAGTTCAGGCAGGGGGATCTGATCAAAATAGAATAAAGGATAAAAATATTTTCGTTTCTAACCTAACTTCACTCAATTCCAATAAATTTGAGGATCACTTATCAGTGTGTTTAAAAACTTTGACTTTTGCTCTGTTGATACCTGCCACTACCAGTGATGTGTCCCCTTTAAAATAAAGTAATGATTCGACCATTCCCTGAAGCAGGAAACCACTTTGCGATGGTGTTAACAAATCAAATGACGGTTTTCCGGGTTCCCTGTTTTTACCTTTATTTAAAAGCACTAACCCCTTATTGGCATCATAGTAACCGGTGGAGATATCATAGGTATAATCGTTACCAGCCAAAAGTACATCAGGGTAGCCATCATCATTAAAATCCTCTACGACCATTTTTGTTAAAGGCGACATCTGAACAAATAACGGTAGTTTTTCCCATCTGAAGCTACCGTTGTCATTCCAGACAATATAACTCGAGGTAGTGTTGACATACATTTTTGTTAAAAGCCGTTGCATTACATTTTCATCTAAAATATCACTGATGTTGGCATAACTGAATGGGGCATATTCCTTAATCTTCTTTGTGAAATATACTGATTGTGACCATAGCTCGTCGAGGTAATTAACAGGATATTCCTGCATCTTCCCATATTTATCAGCCCAGTAAGCAGTCATGATCGGGTCAATTGTACCATCCATATCCAGGTCAATCGCATATAAATTTAAAGGATATTTATCGCTGACTATAAACCTGTTATTTTCACCAAGATTACCAACTATATAATCATCATCGCCATCCTGATCAAAATCGCCGGCAGCAACTGAGTACCATATCCCATGGTGATCCTCAAAGCTTGGAATATTCTGGGCAACAAGCTTTTTTCCATTTATGTTTTTGAGCATTACAGGCGAATTCCATTCCCTCATTACAAGCAGATCTTTCCAACCATCCTTGTCATAATCAGTCCAGATGGCATCAGTTACCATTCCAAGTTTGTAACGTGATGCAGAGTCAACTGTAAGTTTCCCTTTATCATTATGTATAAGCCATGAGTCGCTGGCATAAGGGTACATATCTTTTTTTATTCTTGCTCCAACAAACAGATCCACAGATCCATCTTTATTAAAATCGCAGGGGCGCAGAACAGAGGAAGAGAATGGTGGAATAGGAAGCATTGATCGCACAAAATTACCTCCACGGTTTTCATAAACATAGTGTTTATAATCATCTTCACTTTTATTCTCATATCCACCGGCAACAGCAACAACATCGTTATCGCCGTCATTATCAATATCCAGTATAGCCAGATCTCCTTCAGAGAAATCTTTCAGAGTGGTTAGTCCTTTAAGTTCAGTTGAGGCAAAACTCATGCCTTTTCTTAAAAACACTGAAGTAGGCAACATATTTGTGGAACCAATAATTATATCCTCCAGTCCATCTCCATTGAGATCGCCTTTCGCCATACAAGGGCCTATCTGAGAAAACTTATGTGGAATGATCCTCTGCTTAAGTAAATAATCCACGAAATCAGTCTGTTCATGCTTATAAACAAGAATATTATCCTTCTCATTAAAAAGCATATCGCTCGCAGGTTCACCTAAAAGACTAACCTGCAGCGGGATAGCGTCTTTCTCATCAAGAATTATTATCTGGTTAGCCGGAATATCCCTAAGCACTGACACGTGTTTCCCGGTTGGCCATATAATCCTCACTGAATCAATGCTAACAGCATCAGAAAGACCGAAATGTATAACCGGATCAACAGACGATGCATATCCCCTGGTAATGAAATGTTCAATGAACTGGTATTTCCCTTTATTCCATAACTCAACCTTTGCACCAATGGCCAGTGTATTTCCTCCAATACCTTTTAGGATCAATTCCAGAAAATTTGAGTTTTTCTTTGATCTCTCAACAGTATTATTTCTTAGAATAAAAGCCTGATCATTAATATTATTTACAACATAATCAAGATCTCCATCATTGTCCAGATCAACAAAAGATGCTCCGTATGAAAAAGAGGGTACAGGTGGTAACCAGTCATTTCTTTTTATAAACTTAAGGTTACCCGTATTCTCATAAGCAACATTTGGTATTTTAACTGCAGGAGCCATATCAATCAACAGTTTGTCGGTGGCATAAAAACCTGCTGCCGTTGTTTTGAACTTGGTCCAGTCATTATCAGTCATATCTTTCGGGAAGCCATTGGCGATTATCAGATCCTTATCACCGTCATTATCATAATCGGCAAACAGTGGCGACCAGCTCCAGTCCGACTGATAAATTCCCATATACTGTCCTATCTCACTATATGGAAGCATTTCGCCCTTCAGAAAGCCGTTGTGAAGATGAAGCATATTTCTTAAATACTGATGTTCATAATTAAAGGTTTGATCCTTAATATAATAGATGTAGCTAAATCCACCTATAGTCTGTCGCCTTTTATAATAAGCTTCAGGCAGCATATCAAGTGTGAACATATCAGGATTCCCGTCATCATTAATATCAGCCATATCATCTCCCATAGATGATTTGGACTGGTATGACATATAATATTTAATCTCATTTTTAAAGGTCCCGTTTTTCTGGTTTATATATAGAAGATCATTCGACATGAAGTCATTTGATATATAGATATCGGGATATCCGTCTTTATTCACATCACCTACTGCCATTCCCAACCCGTAACCCTCATATACAATCCCTGCTTTGATTGTCACATCGGTGAAAGTGCCATCTCCGTTATTATGATATAGTCTGTCATTATTCGGTGCACTGCCATCAGTAAGTTTTTCCCTGTAATTGGCAAGCATCCTCTGGGTAACGGTGTTATTCAATATATACAGGTCGAGGTTTCCGTCGAGATCATAATCTAAAAAAGCAGCACCGGTTGAAAAACATGTATCTGCTATTCCGTACTTCTCAGCCATTTCAATAAAAGTAGGATCACTGTCATTCTTACAGCCCAGGTTCACCCATAACTTGTTCCTGCGTTTCTGAGGATTCCTGCTGGTAGTGGCAGTTAAATAAACATCAGGCCAACCATCATTGTTTACATCACCAATAGTCACACTACCATACCACTCATCATTTGTAAGTCCCTTGAAATTGGAGGTGATATCCCTGAACTTAAAGTCACCTGTATTAAGATATATCTTTGGAGAAACCTGATTTCCAGCGAACACAATATCTTGTAACCCGTCTTTATTAAGATCGGCTATTCCCACTCCTGCTCCATTGTATATATATTCGTAAGACATTACATTGAAGCTATCAGATTCGGTCAAATTATTACTAAAATCGACTCCAGTTTCTTTTGAATTTAATAATTGGAATCTTGGCGATTTGGAACATGATATCAACAGTACAGTACATAACAGAAATATAAATTTACTCATGCTAATACGTAATGATTTTTTATGTTTGGTAAATGTATAAAAAAAGTGGACTTTATGTAGTAGCAGTCCACTTTAGTATAGGATAAATTAATAAATATTAATGAAGGATGTTAAGGACCAGCTTACCCAGTCCAAACGTCGGACATAAAGTCTATTCCTGACCCAAACCGACTCTGTATAATGAATACCCCAATCGTGGCAGCCTATGCCCCTTCTTCCCGAAAAAAACGAAAATTTCAAAGAGTTCAACGAATATGAAAACAAAACTTGCCTCACTTTCAGTTGAAAGATATAATAATTAGTCCTTTATACAGCGTATGGAATAGCCGTTGTGTATGTCATCATGTCCTTTGAACGAATGATTACTTTCATCGAAGAGACCAAAGCACCAGGCATCAACTTCATTGAACATTGTGGATGTCCACCAAATAGCGTAAGAATTACCAAATAATGGAAAGTTACCGCGACCGAATCGCATGCCTCCGGGGAGTGCCGTGAAATCGAATTCGTTGGTACCATATTTTAAAATATTTTTCCAATGGTTTGTTCCCTTTTCTTTCAGTATGGCACCTGCCTTTTCTTCACCTCCCAGGTATTCAATCAGAGTTGTCCATTCGTCTTTTGAGGGTACATGCCAACCTTTAGGACAAAGTTTTTTTGTATTAACTGTGTAAAAGTTATACAAAGCTCCGTAAACTTCTTTGTTTTGAGTATTATTTTGAAACCAGCAATAGGCTGGTTTTTCCATCTTTCCCCATTTATTATACTCCGTAACTACGGGTATAGCAGTGCCATCATTCAATGTTGTGGTTTTAAGGTTTTCTTGCATCCAAATTTGATTTCCTATAGATAATGTAACATAAACATTTCCATCAGCATCAGTCACCGTCTGTGCGTGCAGCGTGATCAACCTTAAACATAATAAAGTCATAGCCACTAATAATATTTTCTTTTGTTTCATTTTTAAACTTTTTAATTGTTATGCTCAAAAACCTTAACTTTTGCCCTGTTAAATCCAGCAACAACCAGCGATGGATCTCCCTTTAAGTACAGCAACGACTCGACCATACCCTGAAGTAAAATACCGCTTTGAGAAGGTGTCAGTACATAGAAAGAGGATTTTCCTTTTTTCTGGTTCTTGCCTTTATTTATTAAGACGATACCTTTATTAGCGTCATAATATCCTGTTGACAGATCATAAGTATAATCGTTGCCTCCTACCAGTACATCCGGCCAGTTATCACCATTAAAATCCTGTACTATCATTTTTTTTATTGGAGATACCTGTAGGGGAATCGATAATTTCTCCCACCTTAAACTATCATTATCATTCCATAAAATGTAACTAGAAGTTGTATTTACATCAAGAGTAAATTCTAATCTCTTTAATAAATTTTCATTGAACATTTGATCAAAGCTGCTATAGCTAAAAGTTGTATAATCACCATATTTTACTATAAAATATGGTGATTGTGACCATAGTTCATCAAGGTAATTGATCGGGTATTCTGTCATCTTACCATCTTTATCAGGCCAGTATGCAGTTATTATCGGATCAATATTACCATCCAACTCAAGGTTAAAAGCATACAAGTTTAATGGATATTTTTCACTGGCAGTAAATCGATTATTATCTCCAAGATTGCCAATAATATAGTCATCATCACCATCCCTGTCAAAATCACCTGCCGCCAATGAATACCAGATTCCATGCCGGGCCTCAAGCTCCGGTATTATCAGAGGGATCAATTCTTTTCCCTTCATATTTTTAAAGAGGGCAACAGAATTCCATTCTCTCGTGACAAGCAGGTCCTCCCATCCGTCTTTGTCAAAGTCAGTCCATATTGCATCTGTGACCATGCCCAGATTTAAGCGACAGGTAGAATCAACTGAAAGTTTTCCTTTGTCATTATGTATCAGCCAGGAATGGTTGGCATAAGGGAACATTCCCGTTTTAATTCTGGCACCAACAAACAAATCAATACTGCCATCATGATCATAGTCGCAAGGTCTTATAACTGAAGCAGAAAATGGGGGAATAGGTAATAATTTTCTTGCAAATTTTCCATTTTGGTTTTCATACAGGTAATGCAGGTATTCACTTTCCTGTTTATTTTCATATCCGCCGGCGATAGAAACAACATCATTATCACCATCATTGTCAATATCCAAAATCGCCAGGTCAGCTTCAGAAAATTCTTTTTGTGTTGTCAGTCCCTCAAATCTGGTATCTTCAAATCCTTTGCCCTTTCTTAAAAATACTTTTGTTGGTAATTTGTTGGTAGAACCTATGATTATATCTTCGATACCATCTCCGTTAATATCTCCTTTAGCCATTCGTGGTCCTATCTGTGAAAACTTATGAGGTATAATGGTCTGGTTGAGTCCGTAATCGACAAAATCATTTTGTTGGTGCACATAATTTACCAAACCCTCTTGATTATTAAACAGCAATTCACTTTTCTTTAAAGATTCAGTATCAGTGTGTGATGGCATAGAACTTTTTTCATTTATCTCAATAATCTCATTTACTGCAACATTTTTAAGTACCGTAATATTGCCACTTGCCGGCCAGGTCACCCGAATTGAATCAATTATAATATCCTTAGAAAGTCCAAAATGAACGATTGGGTCTACAGAAGAAGCATAGCCTCTTGACAGAAAGAGTTCAGAATACTGAAATTTTCCATTGCTCCAAAGCTCCACCTTAGCTCCTATTGCCATTGTATTGCCAGACTTTCCAATTAACCTGATCTCAATAAAATTTGATCTTCCCTTGAATTTTTCTACAGTATTATTACGGAGAATAAAAGCTTTATCATTTATATTGTTTATTACATAGTCAAGATCACCATCGTTATCAAGGTCCACAAAAGAGGCACCATTTGAAAAAGAAGGAATTTTCGGTAGCCAGTCATCTTTTTTAATAAAACCGGTATCGCCGGTATTTTCAAAAGCGATGTTCGGAATTTTTACAACAGGAGCCATTTCAATCAGAGTCAGATCGGAAGCATAGAATCCGGCAGCCTTCACTTTTAACCTGGTCCAGTCCTTATCAGTTATGTCACTCGGGAAACCATTAGTAACGATAAGATCTTTATCACCATCATTATCATAATCAGCAAACAGTGGCGACCAACTCCAGTCCGTCTGATAAACCCCCATTATCTGACCTTCTTCACTGTAGGGCAGCATTTCACTGTTCAAAAAACCATTGTGCATCTGCAGCATATTCCTTAAATACTGATGTTCATAACCGTATTTTTCATCATTTATATAGAAGTTATAGCTAAAACCATTAATAGTCTGCTTTTTTTTATAATAATTTTCAGGCAGCATATCGAGAGTAATTATATCCAAATTACCATCATTGTTAATATCAGCCATATCATCACCTTTTGAAGATTTTGACTGGTAAGAAATATATTTGCTGATTTCATTTTTAAAGGTTCCATCTCTCTGATTTATATATAATAAGTCATTTGACAAGAAATCATTTGATATATATATATCAGGGTATCCGTCCTTATTCACATCACCAATGGCAAGTCCCAGACCATATCCTTCATAAAGAATCCCGGCTTTTATTGTCACATCAGTGAAAGTACTGTTACCATTATTATGATATAGTCTGTCACTATTCGGGGCACTTCCGTCAACCAGTTTCTGATGGTAATTGGAAAGCATTCTTTGGGTTACAGTATTATTCAAAATATAAAGGTCGAGGTGACCATCCCTGTCATAATCAAAAAACGCAGCATTAGTACTAAAACCGGTATCAGCAATACCATACTTTTCAGCCATTTCAGTAAATGTGGGATCAGTGCCGTCTTTTGCTCCATTATTTACCCATAACCTGTTTTTACGTTTTTCCATATCCTCGCTGGTTGTTGATGTGAAATAAACATCAGTCCATCCATCATTATTGATATCGACAACTAAAACACTGCCATACCACTGATCATTTGTAAGTCCGGTAAAATCAGAGGTAATATCTTTAAACTTAAAATTACCAGTATTCAAATAAACTCTTGGGGAAACCTGATTACCTGCGAAAATTATATCCTGTAAACCATCATTATTAAGATCAGCAATACCTACACCTGCACCATTATATATATATTCATTTTTCATAATATTGAAACTATCACTTTCAACAACCAGGTTGGCGAATTCAACGCCAGTCTGACTGGAATTCAATAGTTTAAATTTTGGCGATTCTGAACATGAGACCAAAAATATGGGGAAGAGCAGCAATAAATATTTTCTCATAATGTATAATAATTGGTATAAATAATTCAACATCATTATATTAGATTACGATTCAATTAACTTTTCTTAAGTATTTACATCTACTCCACCCCTCTCCAGGGGGAGAGAGGCTTTATAATTTTATCAGTAAATGTATAAAAAAAGTGGACTACTCTTGCAAGTAGTCCACTCAATACTTGGATTAAATGATATCACTTAAGTGCCGGGTTCTGTTCCAATTTCCCATTACTCAAGTCAATTTGACGTTGTGGAATCGGATACCATTTGGCTTTATCAGTTATTGTGGCGCTTCCATATAGTTTATCTCCCCAGGGCATAGTTTTTTCATAAGCAAGAACACGCTTCAGCTCATTAACAGTAATGCCCCATCTGTTAAGATCGAACCATCTGTGACCTTCCTGGCCAAGTTCAAGTTTTCTTTCCATATAAAGTGCCTTTTCAGCATATGCTTTATCCGGAAATGCAGTAGTGTATTGAGCTATCTGATAGTTAGCTGCAAATGTACCATCAGGCATCTTTACCCATCCGGCTGAATTTGCAGCCCTGGCCCTGATCTGATTGATATATCCCCTGGCATTATCCAGAGAACCGGCTTCAATCTCACATTCTGCAAGAAGGAGAAGAACATCAGCGTAACGGATCATACGGTAACCATTTGCAGTATAACCTGATGTCCAGCTGGTAATATCAGTTAGTTTACCTTCCTGTGATTTTTTGTAAACCTGTTTCTTTGGACTCCATGGACCAGAATAGGTCTGGTCACGAATCCAGTCAGCACCTGTATGCAGACCCCAATCCCAATAGGGAATTCCACGTCTTCCAACTGACCAGTCCAGTCTTGGGTCAAGCGCACCCTGGTCAGGCGTAAAATCAGGATCAGATTCAACTACACCAGAAGCACCGGGAGCGGTCGCATTTGCAACCAAACCATAGTCATTCTTAACAGGATCGCTATTGTATGTGTTATCAAGAAGTGGTAACCCACCAACTGTTCTGAAGGAATTGACAAACTCCTGGGTTGGGTCGAAGAAACCGCAGCAACCGCCTGGAGATGCGCCACTTTTGTAAGGGAAATTCAATACTTCCCCTGATCCGGCATTAATTGCTCCTGAACCATCATTTATAGAATACTGAACTGTATATACCGATTCAATATCGTTACGGTTTTCAATAGCAAATATCTCACCATAGGTTGGAGCAAGTCCGATAGCTCCACCATCAGGTTTTTGACCGGTTTTAGCTTCATTTAAAAGGGTTAGAGCACCAGCATAATCGTGATTCATCTGCATTAATGCTTTGGCCAGAAGTACCTGACACACAGTTTTATTGAACTTACCTATTTCACCTGCATTCAGCGGAAGTTTAGTTCCTTCAGTCATGTCGGCAATGATTTGTGGTCTTACATCTTCGGTATTTGTTACAGTTGCAGGATCAGTTGTTTCATCCATATAAGGTATCTTTTCCCACATTCTCCATGCTTCAAAATGATACCAGCCGCGAAGTGCTCTGGCCTGCATAATGTAATTATCAGCCTGGTCCTGAGTAATCTTTCCACCATCTAACGCTTTGGTGGCAACCATAATTATGCTGTTGCACCTTGAAATAGCTTCATAAACCTCTCTCCATTTATCATTCACGTAATAATTTGTAGCTGTCTCAGAGTAAGTTTGAATAGGGTTGATTTCAGGCTGGTCACCTCCATCTGTTCCTTTGTTTGCTTCCATACCACGTATAGAACCCCAAACCCAATTGGAGGCAGTTGTTTCCCAAATACCCCCACCGGGTGTCCAGGAAAAAGGTAAATCGGCCACGCCATCAATCATAGAATAGGCGCCGACCACAAGGGCATCAAGCCCTTTAGTGCTTTGTAATAATCCTTCATCCAGACTTCCTGTAGCAGGGACATTAAGAAAATCCTGCTTGCATGAACTCCAGATTCCAATTATTGCAAGCATCGAGATTAATATGATATATTTCTTTTTCATATTATAATATTTAAAAAATTAAAAATTAAGGGTAAGTCCGAAAATATACTGCTTCACCTCAGGGTAGTTACCAGTGTCAGAACCGAAGGCTCTGTCGTCACCACCAAGTTCCGGATCAAGTCCTGAATATTTCGTAACAGTGAAAAGATTCACACCCTGTACATAAACCCTAAGAGATTTAATATTAATCTTACTCGATATGTTTTCAGGGATTGTATAACCTAACTGCAGGTTTTTCAACCTTGCATAAGATCCTTTCTCGATATAATAACTGCAAATTTGTGTATTTGTCGAGAAATTAGATGTGTTAGACGCCATGGGTACTGTAGCATTTGGTCTATCCGTTGTCCAGCTATTATATAACAGGTCCTTACTCTTCTGTCCCTGGAAGGATGGCCAAAAATCAATGAAATATCTGTTAGAGTTAAAGATATCATTCCCATATGATCCATAGAGGAAAGCGGTAAGGTCAAAATTCTTATATGTGAACGTCAGGTTTACCCCATAAGTGAATTTCGGGTTGGGGTTACCAATAAACTGTCTGTCGGCAGGTGTTATTTCGCCATCACCATCGGTATCAGCATACTTGAATAATCCGGGAGCTGCTCCGTCCTGAACAGGTACACCTTCATTTTCGACAAGAGTTGTAACACCATCTATATCTTCAGTGTGGAATTCAGACTCCTGGAACAGGCTTATTACCTTGTATCCAAAGAATGCAGACATCGGATGTCCTACCTGGTTCCTGTTGTTGGATCCCAGTCTGGTGGTACCTGATCCATAATCAAAGAACGGAACACCTTCGGCAATTTTATCAATATTATTCGTATAAGTAGTAAAAACAAAGCTTCCGTCAAATCCAAGATCACCCCATTTGTCCTTAAATGATAATTCTGCATCAACACCTGTATTAGACATGGCAGCAATATTAACATATGGAGCATCTGCTGATCCTGCTGTACCTGGTAATTCAGGAGCAAATAACAGATCTTTTGTCTTCTTGGAATACCAGTCTAATTTAATTCCGATTTTATTATTCATAAAGGTAGTTTCAAAACCGAAGTCCATAGTTTCGTTAGTTTCCCACTTTGCATTCGGATTACCTATACGTGTTGGACGAAATCCCTGGGTTGCTGATGTCACTGCTCCACCGATGTCATAAAAAGATGTTCCAGGGGAGCCACCATAAGCGTAATACTGATTAGTTGGGGAAACAGCAAGCTGGTTTCCCATAGTACCCCATGATCCCCTTATTTTCAGATCATTTATAAAGCTGATCCCCTGAAAAAATGATTCATCACTTATACGCCATCCTGCAGAAAATGAAGGGAAAACACCATAACGATTATCAGCGCCAAACCTTGAAGAACCATCACGGCGGACTGTGGCACTTAACATATACCTATCCATAAATGAATAATCAGCTCTAAGGAATTCTGATACCAGAGTTGTGGGTGTATAAGCGTTTGAATTCGCAGAATTGATCTGAGCTCCATTATCTAATGTCCTGTAGAGAGGATCGTCTGTAAAATAATTACCACGACTGGCGTCCATATCTCTTCCAATACCGTATTTAACCGCTTCATAACCACCTACGGCAAGAATCTTATGTTGTCCGAATGTCTTATCCAGGGTCAGAGTATTTGTTATTACCCAGTCGCCACCATAATATGCGTTTTCTCTCAGACTGTTTGAGAGTTGATTTTCTGAATTTTCATATGTAATAAAGGTGTAGCCTACACCATATCCATTATAAAGAGTTCCTCCCACTGTGGATCTGAAGTTCAGCCCCTGGATAATCTTTACATCAATATAAGTACTTCCAATTATACGCATGTCCCAATACTTATTATCTTTTGCTCTGGTAAGATTAGCCACAGGATTTGAAACGTTACCAAGATTCCCGATAATTCCTGTTCCTCCCCAGTCGCCTGCAGTAAATGTATGTGATAATCCGACAAGATCAGGGCCGGTCCATTTTACAGGAATTATAGGTTGTTCCCTGTAGACTATCGATATGGGGCTTCCTTCCTGAAGATTGGATACTCCAAGGTTGGTGCTATAAGTAGCAGTGAAGTTTTCCCCAAATTTCACATGACTATTAAGAAAGGTGAATTCTGAATTAAACCGTACCGTGTATTTATTTTGATTCGTGTAAATCACAATACCATCCTGTTGCCGAACACCCAATGCTGCAAAGAATTTAGCATTATCACTGCCTCCTGAAAGAGAAAGGTCATGGTTTTGAATCAGGGCACTACGAGTTATTGCATCATACCAGTTTGTATTTGCATGCCATTCAGGTATTTCAGGATTAGCATTTCCAATCCACCCATAAATAGGATTCTCAACTTTTGTAGTTGTTGGGTTCCCATCTTCATCAAGAACATATGGCGATGTTTTGTCGTTTTTATAAACAAGCCACTGAAGATCTGCATATTCCTGTGTATTTAACAGGTTATCAGGGCCTTTCCCAGGATCTTGGGATCCTATATACATGCTGTATGTAATATTTGTACCCTTACTACCTTTTTTTGTTGTTACAATTACTACACCGTTAGATGCCCTTGAACCGTAAATTGAAGCAGCTCCGGCATCTTTCAGGACTGAAATTGATTCAATGTCATTTGGATTCATTGAAGCTATGTCCTGAGTCGGAACTCCATCAACGATATAAAGTGGATCGTTATTCTCAAAAGAGCTGAATCCCCTTATTCTTACTTTAGCAGTTGAATTTGGTTGTCCGTTACCTGTAACAACAACTCCTGATGTACGTCCTTGTAACGCGTTAGTCACATTACCTGTAGGCACAGCAGTAAGTTCGGCAGGCTGTACAACTCCAATTGAACCTGTTAAATCTCTCCTTCTCTGTGATGTGTAACCTGTAACCACAACTTCCTGAAGTCCTAATACTTCAGTTTGAAGTGTAACATCGATTACTGTCTGTGTACCAACAGTAACCGCTTTGTTTACGTAACCGATAGATGAATACACAAGTACTGCAGCCGGTCCAGGCACAGTAAGCTTGTAAGTACCATTCACATCGGTAATTGCTCCGGTAGTAGTCCCCTGGACTGTAACGTTTACGCCAGGCAAGGGTCCTTCACCCTCAGCAGTAACCTTTCCGGTAATGGTCTTTTCCTGGGCAAATAGGAAGCCCGTGGAAATTACCATACTAAGAATTAACAGCGCAAAGCGCCGTACAATGGTAAAAATTTGCATAGTCGATGGTTTTTTAAACATGTTAGTTAAATAGGGTTCTTATGGTTAAGCAAGCATTCGCTTGGTTAAAATCAAAGATAATAAAGAATAATTCAAAAAAACAAGAAGAATTGTGTTTTTTTGCAATAAAAGGTTAATTAAAAGTTAATGTTAGTACGTATGACAATGATTACCTGTAATTTAAATTAATCGTAAATGTTAATAACCTTTTAACTTATTTATTTCAATTCTATGTTAGCTGAAGTGATTATGTGGTTAGAGGTTCCTTATCTCTCATGCAGCGGGATTAGGGATGACAGGTGCCGATGAGAGGTTTAAGAAGGAGATTCCTCATTTATAGGGCTTAATTGCAGCGAGTGACCTGCTTGAAGAAGCCCTGTGATTTATAATTTATTTAGCTTCATTATTTATATCAATGATATAAAATAAATAAGGTATAGTAATTCCTAAATTTACCTCAAATCACAGTTAATGAAAAGTTAAATTTCACTATTTAAAAGTTAAATAAATATTAAAATCATATATATATATAAATATGTAAATCAATCAGTTTTTAATTAAATTGAAAGAATGGTATCTGTATATTGGAGTTTAGCATCTATCTGTATTTCTGACATATAATTATGCAGTAAATCTGTTTGTGAAATTAGTTCGGAACTACCAGTACTGAAATATTTCCCCTAATGAAGCGTTAACATAAGATTGCAGAACAATCCCGGCATTTTTTTTTGAAATCAAAAAATGTATATTTACAACACCATTTTCACCCCTAAACCATGAATAAAACAATAAAAAAAAACAATATACTAAATGAACGTACGTTCATAACCAGCTTTCTGATTTTATTGATAATACTCTCCGGATGTAAATCCAATACCAATAAATTATCTTCCTCACAAGAGCGACCTGCAGCTAATTTGCCTCCTGCAAATGATGATTATTTTCAGGAGATTGGTCAGCAGATCGGTATTGATTTTATACATTCAATCGGAGAGGAACACTTGAACAATATTGTGGAGTCAAGCGGCGGCGGTACCGCATTCCTCGATTATGACAAGGATGGTTACATTGATCTTTTTGTATGCAGCGGTACATGGGTGGAAGGATTGACCAAGGATGAAAAGCCTAAAGTGCTTCCTCATAATCATCTTTATCACAACCTCGGAAACGGGACTTTTAAAGACGTCACAAAAAAAGCCGGACTTGATGAGCCCTGGTATAGTATGGGAGTATCTGTAGGAGACTACAATAACGATGGTTACCCTGACCTGTTTATAAGTAATTATGGCTCTAATGTTCTATATAAAAATAATGGTAACGGAACTTTTTCAGATGCCACAAAACGTTCAAAAGTCGGAGGAGGAGAACATGATTTCAGTGTTGGTGCAACATGGCTCGATTATGATAATGACGGGTACCTTGATCTTTATATAGGAAACTATATAAATTTTGATCCCCAGTATAAATATTTCTATGCTCCCGATGGTTTCCCCGGGCCACTTGCATATGACAGCCAACCTGATGTCTTATACCATAATAATGGTGATGGCACGTTCGAGGATGTGACAAAAAAAATGGGAATCGCCGATGTTGATGGAAGGGCCATGGGCGTGGGATCAGCCGATTATGATGATGATGGTTTTGTGGATATCTATGTGGCCAACGACCACACTCTTAATTACTTATGGCACAACGACGGAGGAAAGGGATTTACTGACAGAGGCACTATGTCAGGAACTGCCTTCAGCCAGGCTGGCGAATCGACAGTAAGTATGTCGGTCGATTTTGCAGATTTCAATAACGACGGATTACTCGATATTTTTCTCTCAGATGACAAATACTGCTCACTTTACCAAAACCTCGGAAACGGAATCTTCAGCGACAAGTCATACACCGCAGGTATTTCGATGCCGGCAGGCCAGTATGTTGGATGGTCGACCGGTTTTGTGGATTATGATAATGATGGTGATGTTGATATCTTTAAAATAAACGGGGAATTAAAACATCTTTACGGTCAGGAAGATCAACTCTTTGAAAATGAAGGAAACGGATTATTCAAGGATGTTTCAACCGAGAGAGGAGCATATTTTCAGAAAGAAAATGTAGGACGCGGAGCGTGTTTCGGAGATTATGACAATGACGGTGATATTGATGTATATATTGTTAATCTTAATAACCATGGTTCATTTCTCCGGAACAATAAAGGGAACCGGAATAACTGGCTTGAGATTAACCTGGTAGGAACTATAAGTAACAGAGATGGGGATGGTTCCAGGATAAGAATAACATCAGGAGGTAAAACCCAGTATACACAGAAAAAAAGCACCACCGGATATCTTTCGCAAAGCGATCCCAGGGTACACTTCGGTATCGCAAAAGATGATAATGTTGATAAAATTGAGATAAAATGGCCATCGGGTAAGGTACAGACACTCGAAAATGTTAAAGCCAACCAGATTATTACGATTACTGAACCTAAAAACTGACCTTTGGATGAACAGATTTAGAATACGCATTTTCCTCATAGCAGCCGTGGTAACAGGATTTTCTTTAATTCTGTTAACATCGTGTAATAAAAACTCTCAGGAAGGGCTGATCATCATTACCCAGGTCAGCGGGAAATTGCAGAACATAAATTATGTAAACGGAAATTCATGTAGGTATATACCACAAAGTCGCATTTCAGCCTTTGATCCTGCAGACCCGGAAAGGTCATTTAAGGTTCTTACAACAGCTTTTTATTCAGCCAGGTCACCTGAAGTATCCTGCGACGGGAAACATTTGCTTTTTGCCGGACAGCTGAAAGCCAATGATCCCTGGCAGATATGGGAAATGGACCTTGGGAGTCTAAAGACAAAGAGAATAACATCTACTCAAAACAACTGTACCGACCCGGCATATCTGCCTCTTGGAGAAGTGGTTTACAGTGAAAATCTGCCAAATGATTCGTTGAAATCAGGACATTCTCTGTACACCGGGAACCTGGATGGTTCCGACATGAAGAGGATCACATTTAATCCTCATGCATATTTCGCTTCCACCGTACTTATGGATGGACGTATTCTTTCAGTCAGCCGAAAGGTCTATCCCAAAAACGGAAAGTCATTGTTAATGGCTATGAGACCCGATGGAACAAAGTGCGAGTTGTTTTACCGGGGGCCTGATGGAAGAGCGATCACAAGCAGGGCCTGGGAAACATCAGATAATAATATATTGTTTATTGAATCGGATGAAAATAATCCTGAGAATGACAAAATAATCAGCGTAAATTATAATAATCCTTTTGCTTCAAGAAAAGATCTGACTACCGGAACTGAGGGTGCTTTTCATTCTCTTTTCCCGGAGAATTCAGGAAAACTGCTGGTTACATACCGGAAATCAGCTGATGAGAAGTACGCTCTTTACGAATATGACCCTGAGGCTATGAAACTCGGGAAGTTATTATTAAACAACACCGATTTTGATATACTTGAAGCTGTCGAAGTTAACGTGCACCACAGGCCCAGGAAAATGCCAAGTGAGGTTCATATGGATATAAAAACCGGCTTGATTGTTTGCCAGGACGCCAATCTGCTGGATCCCGCTTTAGCTTCAAGGAAGCAGAGATTACCTGAAACTGCTCAAATTGAGATAATTGGTGTTGATTCTGCCATGGGAGATTTCAGTCCTGAACCTGACGGTTCGTTTTACCTGAGGATAAAAGCTGACAAACCTTTCAGGATCAGATCAATTGACAGCAAGGGCAATGTTATTCAAAGTTGCGATTGGTTATGGTTACGTCCCAATGAACGCAGGGGATGCGTCGGATGTCACGAAAATCCTGAGCTTGCTCCCGAGAACAGGATACCTATGGCGGTAAAAAAATCTCCCATCGGTATTCCAATACATGTTAGTAAAATAAAGGAAATAATGATAGATACAGAATAACTATGAGCAGATTATCCAGATTACTACTTTATACAGGAATAGTTGTTGTTTTAGGTCTGCTGGTTTACTTTCCGGGCAGGAAAGCGGCAAGAGCTCATGTGAATTATATTACAGCAACAACAGATCATCCCCTTCTTTGCACATCCTGTCATCTGTATACTCAAAAAACCGGATTCATATCAAAAATGGTAAATGCTGACTACCTGTCGCCTTTTAACCTGGCAGTTTCAGATGACGGAAAACGTTTGTATGTTGTTGCCCAGGAGGCTAACGCCCTTTTAATAGTAGATGCAGAGTCACAAAAAGTGCTGAAAAGAATTAATGTCGAAAAAAAGCCTCATTCGGTTATTCTCAGTCATGACGGGAAAAGAGCTTATGTCAGTAATCAATGGGCTGATGATGTTTCAGTAATCGACCTGGAATCTCAAAAGGTAGTCGATTCTCTCCTTACTGGTAATGGTCCTGCAGGCCTGGCTCTGAGTGAAAGCGGGCAATATCTGTATGTTGTCAACACTTATACTTCCAATGTTTCAGTGATCGATCTGAATACCGGGAAAGAGATAAAACGACTTACTGCCGGTGATGACCCAACCGGAATAAAGCTGTCACCAGACGGGAAAGAGCTGTTTGTAACCAGCCGGCGTGCCAATATTGTTCCGTATGGCGATCCTGTTGTCACGGAGCTCACCATAATTAACGACAGTACCCGCAGGGTCGTTGAATATAAGGATATGGTGTCAGCTTATATGATGGAAAATGTGGCCTTCACTCCCACCGGCGATCTTGGATTAGTAACCCTTATACGTCCGAAAAACCTCATACCTGCAATTCAGGTCGAACAGGGCTGGATGATGACGCATGGTTTCGGTGTTATCGACAGGAAAAACAACAATAAAGTCGTCCAGCTGTTAACTGATGAACCCAATTCATATTACTCTGATCCGTTCGGAATTGCTGTTACTCCGGATGGTAAGAAGGCATTTATTTCTAATTCGGGAGCCGACCGCATATCAGTAATTGATATTGATTCAGTACGTGCCCTGATTGCCAGGGCCACGCCTGAAATGCTTAAATCTTATCCCGATAACATGGGACTAAGCAGCCATTTCGTCATCAAACGCATTCCCACCGGGGCAAATCCGAAAGGGCTGACAATATCACCCGACGGGAAAAAATTATATGTAGCTGAGACTTTGGAAGATAAAATTGCAGTCATAAATACAGAAACCCTTGAAAAGGTTGCAGATATTGACCTGGGAGGACCAAAAAGAATTACGGTTGCCCGTCAGGGGAGAAGGCTTTTTAATAATGCAGGTCACACATTCCAGAACCAGTACTGCTGTTATACCTGTCACCCCGATATGCACGAGGACGGTCTGGTTTATAATATGTCGGGAAAAGATATGGGACGCAATGTGACAAATACCGAATCATTACGCGATATAGGGGGAACAGCACCATATAAATGGACAGGAACCAATCAGAGCGTCTATAAGCAGGATGGAATGCGTTTCTCTACTTTTCTGACCAGAACAGAGGCATTCAGCTATGATGATCTGGATGCACTGGTAGCTTATATAATTACCGGCATAGATTACCCTCCCAATCTTCTCTATAACCCAAATGGAGAGCTCACTGCCGCTCAGCTCAGGGGCAAGGAAATTTTTGAGAGAACCGTTGATAACTTCGGAAAAGAAATACCACCAATTGATCGTTGCATAACCTGTCATCCCCCACCCTATTATACCAATCGTAAGCTGGAGTATGTACAGACACTTTCCAAAACAGACGATTCAATATTGTTTGATACACCTCACCTGAACAATATATATGCTTCAGCACCTTATCTGCATGACGGCCGTGCTGCTACACTCGAGGAGATATGGACAGTTTATGGTAAAGGCGACAAGCACGGGTATGTTAACGATATGACAAAAAATAACCTTAACGATCTTGTCGAGTATCTGAAAGCATTAAGGTCCCCCGAATATGATAATCAGAAAGTAAAGATTCACCAGGCATCCGTAAAACCTAATTAAGACAAAAGACCATGAAGAAAACATTTCTTAACAAATATCTTAAATATGCTTCTTTGACAGTAGCCCTTTGTGGTATTTTTTCTCTTGGATTTATCCGTTGGGAAAATCCTTCTGTAAAAACCAGCCCTGCAACTGCAGGTAAAATTGCACTGACAAATAATTCGAAGGAGATGTCAGTTAAAGCAACCGGTTTTTCAAACTTTAAAAATGAAGTCAACAACTTACCGGTATATGGACACTGGCGGAATTTCACTACAAAAGACGGGTTACCATCCGATCATACATATGCTGTCAGAATTGACGGGAAACGTGTATGGGTAGGAACACATGATGGCCTTGCGGTATATGAAGACGGAAAATGGCGCACCTACACAACCAAAGACGGGCTGGCACATAATGGCGTGATTGCTATTGATGTCAGCAAAGAAACAGGCGATGTGTGGATAGGAACATTCGGAGGACTAAGCCGGTTTTCAGCGGGGAAATTTGAAAATTTCACCCAGCTAAACAGCGGCCTCGCTAATGATCTTATTTACAGTGTTATATGTGACGGGAAAGATGTATGGGTTGCTACCGGTGGTGGTGTCGGTCATTATGATACATATACAAAAAACTGGGAAATATTCACTGAGCAAAATGCCCCGATGCACGAGCCATGGACATATGGTGTTTGTGCAGGTGATGGAAAAATATTTATTGCTGCATGGGGAGGCGGTGTAATAGAATATACTACCAAAACAAAACACTTCAGGGATTACGTTGACCCGGATGGTGAAATGGAGATAGATCTTCTCCCCGATGATGGCCCTGTTCATGATATTACAACCGGAACCTCATGGGCAGATGGTATTTTATGGGTGGCAACATACTTTGGTTTAAGCCGTTACGACGGTGTACACTGGAAGGGATATTTTGATGATGACAGTGGCCTGGCCAGCAATTTCATCAATTTTGTCAGAGCTAAAGGTCCGGTTGCTTACCTTTGTACTGATAAAGGATTAAGCTGTACAGACGGGAATAGTTGGCTTACATACAATAAGAATGACAATTCTAGGGATGGGAAGATGATATTTAGAAATTATGGTCGTAACAGCGATACTACAAGCAACAAATCGACAAAAGAAATGCCAGTATCCCCTTCCATATCGCACAATTTTGTACTTGGTGTGGATGAGGAAAACGGGATCTTGTGGGTTGCCACGGAACATGGTGTCAGTCGCGGGGAATTATTAAAGTAAAAAACGACCGTTTAAGGATATCTGAAAGATGACAAACTATACTAATATCAAGCCTCAATGGATAAAAACCAGCTATTAATAGATCTGACAAAACTCACTGACGGAGAGTGTGTGGAGATGAGAAAACTCGGCATTTTATCGGATGATAATAAAATTACCGGATCAGTTTACCCTTCCCTGCACATTGAGCGTGCTCCGGTTGAGAAACATGTGGTGCATGTTCCTCAGGTACTTAATGAAGCCTATGATTATCAAAAGCCTTCTTCTTTTTCTCGTGCTTTACGTCTCGATCTCGGGGCTTACAAGGTTCTGGTAATCTCAGGAACAGCCAGTGTCAATGAAGAGGGCAAAGCCGAACATATCGGCGATTTTAAGGCACAGCTCTGGAGAACTTATCGCAATATTACCAACCTTCTCGAAGCTGAAGGAATGACCTGGCATGATGTAGTAAGGACAACTAATTATCTCAGGGATATTGAAAGGGATTATGCTGAATTTAATAAGATACGTTCATCTTTTTTCAAATGGTTGAATCTTGACCCTCTTCCTGCCAGTACCGGTATCCAGGCCAGGTTGTGCTGGGAAACACTTCTGGTGGAAATTGAAGCATATGCAATTTGTAAATCAATCTAATTACATGACCATGAAACTTATTACCAAGTTAGTATCAATTATCATCCTGATTTTTATTTTACCTGTATCTACCCTGAAAGGGCAGGATGAAAAACTGAATTATGGTAAGGCTCCTGATGAAATCTTTCCTTTTGACAGATTTACCAAAGCTCACGAATACTTTTTTCTTAAACCGATAGAATTTTACGGGGCTGGTCGTGAAATACCTCCTCCAAAGGATCTGAAAGATGTCAGGATAGGATTCCTTGGGCCACTTGAAGGTTCGATGATTGTGGATCTGGGTACACATATGTTACAGGGAGCTGAACTTGCAATTGACGAGGCTAATGCAAAAGGAGGATACAAAGGCATTCCATTTAAACTGATGGTTCATAATGATGTCGGTTTATGGGGGGCTGCAGCTAATGAAATTGTGAAGATGGATGATGAAAAGGTCTGGGCATGGCTTGGCTCCATTGATGATATTGTCTCCCATGTGGCATTACGCGCGACCTTAAAACTGGAGATACCTATGGTCTGTTCAGGTGATCCTGATCCGACCTTTACGGAGACAAATATTCCCTGGATGATCCGCGTAATAAGTGACGACAGGCAGAGCAGCTATGCACTGGTTCACCAGATTTATACAAAGGATCATCATTCACGTGTGGCAGTTATCCGTACCAATGGCCGTTACGGGAGGGTTGGGGTTAAAATCTTTTCTGAAACGGCAACGCGTGTTGGGCATCCCATGGTTATTGAAGAGCGCTTTAACGATGGAGAAACAGACTATAAATCGCAGCTTGAGAGGATACAAAAGACATCTCCTGATGCTATACTGATATGGGGAAATGCCAAAGAGTCCGCCTTGATCTTAAAACAGATACGTGCGATGGGATTTCAGCAACCGGTATATGGTTCTGACAGAATGGTCTCTGCCGATTTTCTTAAAATAGCGGGCAAGGATGCTGACGGAATTATAACTACATGTCAGTATGATCCTACAGCGGATAATCCAAAACTTAAGGCTTTTCAGGCCAGTTATCTGAAGAAATTCAGTGAGGAACCTGATGTTTTTGCAGCGCATGCTTATGACGGAATGAATATTATTATCGATGCTATCCGCAAAGCAGGACTGAACAGAGTAAGGATCCGTGATCTGCTCACTGATATGAAAACTTTCCAGGGTTACCAGGGTGTAACTGGTAAGATCGTATTTGACGGATCATGGAACGACATTGGTGATATATATATGGCAGAAGTGCATAACGGTAAATTTAAATTTACGTTAGCTCCTCCTCCTAAAGACATTGAAAGGCATACAAGTTATCCAACAGCTTATTAATCTTAATGAAAAAGATTATGGAGATTAATTCATGCAATATTCGGGCAGATGTTGAATTTTCCGTTCCCAAAAAGGTAAGTCGCGAGACAAAGCCTGATACAACCATTGTTAAAATCAATGAAGTTGAAGTGGGCGGACAAGAGGTTGTTATTATTGCAGGACCATGTGCTGTAGAAAGTGAAGAACAACTTTTTGAAACTGCAAGGGCGGTTAAGAAATCCGGGGCAAAAATATTACGGGGAGGAGCATTCAAGCCACGCTCTTCTCCTTATAGTTTTCAGGGTCTTGGAGAAGAGGGTCTGAAGCTGCTCAGTGACATCAGAAAAGAAACCGGATTGCCGGTAGTTACTGAAGTTATGGATACAAGGCAAATCGAACTTGTTTCCGGATATGCTGATATGCTACAGATTGGCTCACGGAATATGCATAATTATCCCTTGCTGAAAGAAGCCGGCATGTGCAGAAAACCTGTGCTGCTTAAGAGAGGTATGATGGCAACCATTGAAGAGTTTTTACTTGCAGCCGAATATATTCTTCACCAAGGCAATGATCAGATAATTCTTTGCGAGCGTGGCATACGTACTTTTGAAACTTCCACGAGGAATACACTTGACCTGAGTGCCGTCCCGATGCTAAAACGGGTAAGTCATCTCCCTGTTATTGTGGATCCAAGCCATGGCACAGGTCTCAGGTGGATGGTACCGGCTATGGCAAAGGCAGCTGTAGCAGCCGGAGCCGATGGCCTTATCATAGAAGTCCATTATAATCCTGAGAAAGCATTATGTGATGGTCAGCAGTCTTTAAGCCTCGATGAATTCACCAGGCTGATGGCCGACCTTTATAAGATTGAACAGGCCGTTGGCAGGTAATATTCTTTAAGGAACCTTCTTTACAATAAAGGTTCAATTTACCAGCAAATGAGATTATTGAAATTACGATTAAAGGTTTGCTTAATATTTGCAACCGGGATATTCTTTATTCCGGACATGTTTGCATTAAGCACAAATATAGACACCGATACTCTGAACATAGGGCTATTAATTTCTGATCCCGGATCTGTTTCGGCTATATATGGTGCTGAAATAGCCTTAAAGAACGAAAACTTAAAGGAAGGCCATGAAGGCCGGTATTTCAAACTGGTAGTACGCTCCATGGAAGGTGTGTGGGGAACAGGTTCAATAGAAACAGTCAACCTTTTATACAAGCAAAAGGTATGGGCCATTCTGGGTTCTCACGATGGAAGAAATGCTCATCTGGTAGAACAGGTCACTGCAAAAGAACACAACATATTCTTATCAGCCTGGGCTACTGATCCAACACTCTCCCAGGCCTTTGTTCCGTGGTACTTTAGCTGTGTTCCGAACGACAGGCAACAGGCAGCCGCTTTGATTAAAGAGATATATAGCAACAGAAAACTTGAAAAGCTAGCAGTACTCGCAGATAACAGCTACGACTCAAAGCTGGCTTTAAGTACTTTCGTGAAGGAGACAAACCTGGCAGGGAAGCCCTCTCCTGTTCAGTTTTTTTATAATAATTCCGATGAAAATTTTTCTAATCTGGTTGATAAATTAAATAATGCAGATATTAATTGCGTTATCCTGTTCGGGAAACCCGTTGCTTCAATAAAAATAATTCAGCTTATACATCAGAAAAAAATGAACCTGCTTATTTTTGGATCATTATCCCTTTTTGGAGAAGATGTACCTCCCGAGCAGGAAATATCAGCTTATGAAAACGTCATTCTTGTAACGTCAGGACTTTGGTTAAAATCAGAAGGATCAGCCTTCAGACGGGAATATCAGAGTGCATACGGCAAAATGCCGGGTGCCGTTGCAGCCTATGCATATGACGGTATGAATGTAATCATCAATGCCATTAAAAATGCTGGTTTTAATCGTGATATGCTTCAGAAATCGATGGCAAAGACACATTATGAAGGTGTA
>Ga0315542_1000487_pt1 | contig 24844 bp, 26 predicted proteins | sample SalMarSW160120MG_FD_202541 | JGI IMG/M metagenome (GOLD analysis project Ga0315542, IMG submission 202541) | Salt marsh sediment microbial communities from the Plum Island Ecosystem LTER, Massachusetts, United States - Salt Marsh Sediment SW1601-20 ... | reverse complement strand
CCCATCTGGGAGAAGAAGGTGATATCCGGGAAGTAGCGCGCGGATACGCAAGGAATTTTTTGTTTCCCAAAAAACTTGCCGTTCCATACAATGACCATAGTTTACATATCCTGGATCAGCGAAAGCACGCCATCGTCAAGCGGAAAGAGGAGAAGCGACAGGCGGCAAGCAGCCTGAAAGAGAAGCTGGAGCAGGAACAGCTTGAATTTGTCCATGCCGCGGGCGAGAACGGAAAACTGTTCGGTTCCATCACCAGCGGGCATCTGGCCGATGAGCTGGAGAAACGGGGCTATGATATTGAGAAAAAGCGGATAATCGTTCCCGATCACACCATTAAACAGGTTGGTGAATATAAAATAAAAATAAAACTCTATGAAAACGAAGAAGCGGAAATAAAAGTAGGCGTAAAGCCGCAGGAATAACGGTTTTATAAGGGACAATGGCAGAGAGCAGCCTGAAAGACAAGATACCGCCGCATAATGATGAGGCAGAAACAGCGACGATAGGGGCTTTACTGTTGGATCCGGAATCTATTGCGGTGGTACTCAGGTATCTGCGGGCCGATGATTTTTATAAAAGCGCGCATAAGAAAATCTACCAGGCCATATTGGATTTGTTCAGCCGCGGCGATGCCATCGATATTATCACCATTACCGAAGAGTTGAAAACCAAAGAATTACTTGATTCATGCGGTGGGGCGGCTTATATCTCGGGGCTTACCTCAGAGGTCCCGACCAGTGCGAATGTGGAATATTATGCCAAGATAGTCCAGGCCCTGAGCATCAGGCGGAAGCTGGCCCGGATTGCCGCCGGTATTATCGCCAATTCCTTTGAAGAATCAATGGACCCCCGAATCATCATTGAGGATGCCGAACGGGAAATCTTCAAGATTACCGAGAAGCAGGCCAGCGGCTCGTATTATATGGCAAAGGAGATTATTCCCAAGACCATAGAGGCCATCGAGCGCGGATACCACACCAAGGAGAGTTATACCGGAATTCCCAGCGGTTACGAGGAATTGGATGAGTATACCAGCGGGTTTCAAAACTCCGAGTTTATTGTCATCGGCGCGCGCCCTTCCGTGGGAAAGACCGCCTTTGCCTTGAGCATAGCGGCGAATATGGCCGTGCGGCAGGGGAGATCGGTGGGGTTTTTTACCCTGGAAATGTCGGGCATGGCATTGATCCAGCGCCTGTTGAGCAGTGAAGCACGCCTCAGCTCCTCCAAGCTGCGCAGCGGACTGCTGCGCCCCGCTGACTTCCACAGCATCACCGAAGCCGCCGGGAGGATTTATGAAGCGCCGCTTTATATCGAGGATACCCCCAATCTCAAACTACTTGACCTGCGCGCGCTGGCCCGGAGAATGAAGTTCCAGCATAATGTGGAAATAATCTTTATCGATTACATTACCCTGGTTGCGGCGGAAAATGCAGAACTCCCCAGGCATGAACAGATTGCCGAGATCAGCCGTTCTCTGAAAGCCCTGGCCCGGGAGCTTAATATTCCCGTTGTTGCGCTTTCGCAGGTAAAGCGGGAAACCGAAGGCAAAAAGCCCACCCTGGCTGATTTACGGGAATCGGGCTCAATTGAACAGGACGCGGACGTTGTGGTATTTCTGCACCGGGAGCGTCAGATAGACCGGAAGGCCGATGAGTTTACCAGCGAATACGTCACCGATATCATTATCGCCAAACAGCGTAACGGTCCGGTCGGACTGTTGAAGCTGGCGTTTATCCCCAACTACACCCGTTTTGAATCGCTGTCAAAGGAAGTGGTCAATCGGTAACGGATCCCGAGTCTGCCGCTGTCCCGAAACAAGAATTGTCGATGAGAAACGCTTGCATTTCGCCATGCGGTATGCCATATTAATGGTAAGGAGTACAAGACAATGGGTTTAAAAGACAATTATGATTTTGAATACCTGGTGAATGAAACCGAACGCCTGGTGCTTGACGAACTGGAAAAGCAATTGAACCAGGATGATGAGATATGCAAATGCCAGGAATGTGTATTGGATATGACCGCCTATGCCCTGAACCACACCCCGGCAAATTACCGTGTTTCCCTTTTAGGAAAGCTTTATGCCGGTACTCCGGATGAAAAATATGAAGCGGAAATAAAAAAAGCGGTGACGCAGGCGATCAAAACCATTAAAAAAAATCCCTCCCACGATTAGTCCGCTAGACCCATGTATAGATTTTGTTGATGGAAATATACGGTGGGTATAAAAAATCACAAAACGGTTCCTGGCTTATTTTTTGGTCAATATCCTTGCTTGTTTTTTCATAGACATCCAACGGGATCCTCGAGACTCCTATCTCATCCGGTTTCAGACCTTTAATATGGAAATACAGCGTATCATTTTTCTTTTCATAAAAATACACCAAAACCTCCGTTTCTTCGGAGGTTTTATCCAGGATCTGTGATAAAAGATGATATTTTATGTATTCGATTACCCTATCGTCCAGGTCATGCTTAAAAATACTCAGTTTCTCAACCAGTTCCGGATATCCGATAACGGTTCTGTCTGCGGAAAGGTTGTTTTTCTGTTTCTTGATTTTCTTTAAACTGTCTACCCTTTCGGCTTCCGGGATAAAGCGTATTTCCCGTCCGGCGCTTTTATCGATCAGTTTAAAAGGAAATTCAAGTTTCAATATCTTGCCGCATGCCGGACATCTGGCGGTCATAAACTCACCGCGTAGAATCTCTTCTATGGTATCGGGTTTTTCTTCCAGATCAACAACCGCAGGAAAATCAGCCTTGAATTTGTTTTCACACATACAGGTCAGTTCACGCATGGCACTCTCCCTTTAAAAGAAATAGAAAAAATCGTTTGTCAGGGCAAACACAAGGAGTAAGAGAATAATGGCGGCCCCAATTACTTGAAAACGGTACAGCAGTTTAAAGCTCAACGGTTTTCGGCGCAGTGCTTCATAGGCAAACAGCAGGATAAATCCCCCGTCCAGCACCGGGATGGGGAGGAGGTTCATAAAGAGAATTATGATACTGATCATACAGATAAAATAAAAGAAGGAAATAAGTCCGGTGCTTACTCCGTGCGCAAATCCGCTTTTGGCGATTTTTCCGATCTCATAAGTAATCCGTACCGGTCCGGCCACGGCCTTATTGATGTTTATCCCGCTGAACAATAACCCGAACGATTTGATGGTCAGCCCGATGGTGGAAACCGTTTCACTGACCCCCTTGGCGATCGCCTGCAGGGGATTGTACGACGGTGTCCTGTACATATTCTGTTTAAAGGACAGGTTCACACTTACGGAATTGTCCTTGGTTTTTTGATAAACAAAATGCATGGTTTTGGAGAGGATCGTATCCCCTTGTTTGATCTTTACCTGTGCAAAAGCCGGTTTATGCAGAAGCAGCTGGCTGAACTCAATACTGTTATGGATAGTAGTGCCGTCCATTGAAAGAATGGTCGTGCCTTTGGTAAGCCAGGGGTTTTCCTTCCGCATTTCAGGGCCGATCTCATCGACCACCGGATCGATCCACGGAAAAATTCCGATCGTTCCCCTGCCGTCATTCTTGTTCAATGTAGGAACGATATAAAGGTATAAGGTTTCATCTCCCCGTTTAACCGTAAACCGCAGCTTTTCCCGGGGAGAAACCGCGATGATCCTTCTGAGGTCGTTAAAATTACGGATTTTTTCATCATTTATGGCGATAATACGATCACCTGTCTTAAGCCCCGCCTGTGTGGCAGGGGGGGGAGTAGAAAACTCGGTAAGGCTGTAATCACTGGCCAGAATCATTCTGTTGTCCGGTGAGTAAACGGGAAACCCGATCCACCAGATCAGACTCAAGACAAACAGGGCAAAAACCAGATTGGCACCCGGACCGCAGAAGCTTACGATAATTCTTTTCCAGGGAGCTACCCCGAAATAGGTGCCCTCTTCCCGGGGTATTTCCTTTTGGTCTTTTTGCAGCGCTTCGGAGAGGACATGTTCGCCTTTCATTTTACAGTACCCACCGAGGGGAAAGACCGCAATCTGGTAGGTTGTCCCTTTATGGGTAAAACCGATAAGTTTTTTCCCCCAGCCGAGGGAGAATGTTTCCACCTCTATTCCCAAAAGCTTTGCCGCGATAAAATGTCCAAACTCATGAACAAAAATAACAATACCCAATCCCAGACCACCCCACAGGATGATGGTGATTGTGTCTAACATTCTTTTTTCCGCCTTTCTATAAGAGCTGTGGTTTCGGAACGTGCCAGGTTATTTACCTGTAAGATTTCTTCAACTGAATTTACTAAATTTTCCCAATTAAGAGCAAGTATTTTTTCCGTAATCGCCGCAATTTCCGTAAAGCGGATTTGTGACTGTAAAAAAGCGTGTGCCGCAATTTCATTGGCGGCATTAAATACAATAGGGTAGGGACCTCCCGCTTTGGCGGCCCGGTAACCGAGTGAAAGCATGGGATATTTTTGTTTGTCCACCGCCGTAAAAGACATGGTGCAGTGTTCCAGATCCAACCTTCCGTATTCCGCGGGGTAAAGCCGCGGGAAGGTCAGGGCGTTTTGGATGGGCAGGCGCATATCGGGTTTGCTGATCTGGGCATAAAGTGAGCCGTCGATGGTTTTTACCAGGGAATGTACCAGGCTTTGGGGATGAATTACTACCCTTATTTTTTCCACCGGTACGGCAAAAAAGTGTTGTGCCTCCATCACTTCCAGGGCCTTGTTGGCCATTGTGGCCGAATCAACGGTAATTTTGGCGCCCATCTCCCAATTCGGATGCCGTAAGACGGTGTTAACGTCTGCCTCAGCCAGTTCCTCGACCGGAAGATCCCGCAGCGCGCCGCCGGAGGCGGTAAGAATAATTTCACTCACATTTTCCGGTGGATGTGCGCGTAAGAGATGGAAGACGGCGGAGTGCTCCGAATCAACGGGAAGGACCACGTGATTATGTTTTTTTGCCAGATCAAACAGCAGCCCGCCCGCCATCACCACGGTTTCTTTGTTGGCCAGGGCCAGGTCTTTCCCGCTTTTTATGGCTTCCAGTGAGGGTAAGAGACCGCTTGTTCCCGCAATGCCATGGACCGCGATGTCGGCAGCGGTTTCGCGTATCATGTGCAAAAGCCCCTCCATGCCGCGGTACAGGCGGTATTTTCTTAAGGCCTCGGGTACCGGGGCGGCCGCATCCGTAATACAGACTGCGGCCGGACCGAACTCATCCGCCTGGGCGGCCAGAAGAGCCGTGTTGGCATGGCATGACAGGGCGGCGATACTGAAATCATGGTTATTCTTACGGATTACATCGAGGGTGCTGGTCCCGATAGACCCGGTACTGCCCAGCACAATGACCTTTTTTAATTTATTAGCGGCTTTCACGGTTACTACCTTTTAGCGAATGATGAGTGGGAATAAAAAATAAAAGAGGGGCGCGCTTAAAAGCAGCGAATCGATGGTGTCCATAAGACCGCCCCTTCCGGCCATAAGTGTTCCCGAATCTTTCAGTTCGCATGAGCGTTTCATGACGGACTCAAGCAGATCGCCCGCGATGGTGGAGATGCCGATGACAACACCCAGAATAACGGCATACGCCAGAGGGAGTACGTAATAATCTTTTAAAACGAAAGTATAAAATATGCTGAACCCTATTGAGGTCACAAACCCGGTAATAAAACCGACCAGACTTTTTTTCGGGCTGATAAGCAGGTTCATAGGATATCTCCTGCCGAATAACATCCCCCCGACATATGCCATAATGTCATTGCAGAAAACAAGACTTAAGAATACCAGGATGGCAAATTGCGGTTCCGGGCCGAAAACGGATTTATCAGTCAGCCGTACAATATATGAAAGAAAAATACCCGGATAAAAAATGACCAGAACCGATGATGAAAAAAACGCAAGCCGACTCTCCAACTTGACTTCTGTTCGGGTAAAAACACCGCGGACAAAAACAAGAGAGATCAGCAGGACAATAACAAGCGGAAAATAACCGCGCCCGACCACACCGGAAATCTCGAGGAAACTGTAGAGAGGAAGAGCCGCTCCAAGGAACGGACTGACATACTTCCAGGTGGATATCTGTTTTTTTACGAAAAAGTGCTCCACCTCAAAAGCCGCGATGAGAGTAACTATAATGGTTATAAGATTGAAAATAAGATGGTTATAAACGGGGAGAATAAAAAGGATGATCCAGAGAGTGGGTAAGAATATAATCATGATAAGAATACGCAGTAACAGGTTTTTCATTTTGCACCACCAAATCGTCTCTGCCGTTTCCCGTAATCGGCCAGGGCGGTAAGAAGGTCATCCTTGTCCCAATCGGGCCAGAGTTTTTCACTGAAAAACAACTCGGCATACGCGCTTTCCCAAAGCAAAAAGTTGCTGGTCCGTTTCTCGCCGCCCGTACGGATAATCAGATCAACCTCGGGAAACTCAGGCCTGTCCAGATTATCCCGGATATCGTTTTCAGTAATCGCTTCCCCGGCGCTGTGGTTATGTAACCACCTGTTGACGGCACGCATAATTTCATTCCTTCCACCGTAGTTGATTGCCAGATTCAAGCACAGCCCGTCGAACCCTGCGGTCTTGGCAGTGACGGTATCGATCGTCTTAATTACATCTGCGGGCAGCTTGGCAAGGTCACCGCTGTGTGTTACCCGGATCCGGTTGGCTTTATAAAACTTATACTCCTTTTTCAAATATGCCTTAATCAGGAACATAAGGTATTGAATTTCTTTTTCCGCGCGTTTCCAGTTTTCAGTGGAAAAGGTATAGAGTGACAGATAGCATAAGCCGATGTCGGATGCCGCTTTTACCACCCGCTTTGCTGCCGTTAATCCTTCCAGATGGCCTTTGGAGCGCGGCAGATTTTTTTTTTGTGCCCAACGGCCGTTTCCGTCCATGATAATCCCCACATGACCGGGTAGATTGTCCTTGTGCATATATTCGCCTGTGGGCTTTTTTGCCGGCATTAGACTTCTAAGATTTCTTTTTCTTTTTCTTCCAGGAGTTTGTTGATTTCTTCTATGTACTTATCCGTCAGTTTCTGGATCTCTTCGATACCGCGCTTCGACTCATCCTCACCGATGTCGCTGTTTTTTTGCAGCTGTTTGTACTCTTCATTTGCGTCACGCCGGATGTTGCGTACGGAAACCCGCATCTGTTCCGCCTTGTTCTTTGCCACTTTTACCAGTTCTTTTCTGCGCTCTTCGGTCAGGGGCGGAATATTAATACGGATAACCTTTCCGTCATTGTTGGGATTAATGGATAACTCTGATTTTTGCAGGGTTTTTTCAATTTCGGAAAGTATCGATTTGTCCCACGGCTGAATTACCACCAGCCGCGCCTCGGGAACGGATATTGTCGCCACCTGGTTTAAGGGGGTTTTCTGGCCGTAATAATCAATCTTGATGGAATCGAATAATGCCGCAGACGCACGGCCCGTTCTTAAGGTATTAAACTCATGCATAAGCGAGGTAATGACCTTTTTCATGCTTTCTTCCGAGTTTGAAAATACTTTTTCCATCACAGTTACCTCCGTTTTAGTTAATAGTGATAAGTTTAATCCTGCCCTACCTTATAGTAGGCAAAATCGGTTATGGAAACTGTTGTTCCGTTCTCTTTTCCCACCTGCTCTAAATATTTTCGGACCTTTATTTTTTCATCCTTGACAAAGTTCTGTTCCAATAAGCAGATTTCGGCAAAATGCTTCGCCAGTTTTCCTTTGACGATACCTTCAAGCACCTTTTCCGGTTTTCCCAGGCTTTGGGCCTGCTTCCAAAAGATTTCTTCCTGCTCTTTTTTATAGGATTCGGGTACCATGTCTCCGGATAAATACAGGGGCGCAAATGCCGCGGTATGCAGGGCAAGATCAAATGCCAGTTCTTTGACGGCCTGGTTGTCCTTTAACGAAGCGTCACCAAGGGCCAGTTTTACCACGACACCGATTCTGCCCTCACCGTGAATATAATCGGAAAGGATCTCATTGTCGGCGGCATCTATAACCTTGAAGCGTTTGAGCATAATATTTTCTTTGATGATACCGATGGTATCCTTTACCGGATCGGCCACTAGGGTGTCATCGGGAGATGAGACATTGTTTTCGCTGATTATGCCGCATAATTTTTTCCCCAACTCCTTGAAATCATCGTTCTTGGCTACAAAATCCGTTTCACATGATAACTCAAGCATCACGGCTTTTTGGGCCTGTTTCTGAATAAAAATACGTCCTTCATTGGTTACCCTGCCCGCTCTTTTTGCGGCGGCTGCCAGCCCCAAACCCTTAAGGATCTTTTCAGCCTTGGCGAAATCGCCGCCCGCCTCCACAAGGGCCTTTTTACAGTCCATCATTCCCGCGCCGGTTTTCTCACGCAGGTTTTTAACATCGTTTGCTTTGATCTCCACCTTAACTCTCCTCTTTTTCTTCCGGTTCTGTCACTGTCGGCGTTTCCTCTTCAGCGATCTTTGCAGCCTTAGCTTCGGGTTCGATCTCTGCTGTTACTTCCGCACCTTCTGCGGATTCGCTTTTTTCTTCGGCTTCGCTCTTCTCTTCTACTACCGTCTTCTCCTCTTTTACAGGAGCCGCTGCGGGTTCTTTCGCTTCAGTGGGTTCTTTCGCCTCAGTGGGTTCTTTCGCCTCAGCGGGTTCTTTCGCTTCAGTGGGTTCTTTCGCTTCAGCGGGTTCTTTCGCTTCAGTGGGTTCTTTCGCTTCAGTGGGTTCTTTCGCTTCAGTGGGTTCTTTCGCTTCAGCGGGTTCTTTCGCCTCAGCGGGTTCTTTCGCCTCAGCGGGTTCTTTCGCCTCAGCGGGTTCTTTCGCTTCAGCGGGTTCTTTCGCTTCAGCGGGTTCTTTCGCCCCAGCGGGTTCTTTCGCCTCAGCGGGTTCTTTCGCTTCTTTTTCTTTTGTTTTCGCTTTCTTGGTCTTTTTTACCTTGGCTGAGATTTTTTTATCTTCCTCTTCGTCCTCATCATCTTTATCCATATACTCAGAATTATCAGTTTTCAGCAGCGACTCAAAATCCTCATCTTCATTTTCCGGTTCCTCTTTTACCTCGTCTTCCTGCAGGGTTTCAATAACCTCAAGGCCCGCTTCGTTTTCCGCTTCAACCACCGCGTTCGCGACAATCTGGGTGAAAAGCGTGATCGCCCTGATGGCGTCGTCATTCCCCGGAATAGGGAAGTCGATTCCTTCGGGGTTACAATTGGTATCAACGACCGCCACGATGGGAATATTCATTTTTTTTGCTTCTTCCACTGCGATCGACTCCTTGCGGGTATCGATGATAAAAAGAATACCGGGAAGGTCCTTCATTTCCTTGATACCGCCCAAATTCTTGTCCAGGCGGGACTTCTCCTTCAATAATAACGCAACCTCTTTTTTGGTCATATTGTCGAAAGTTCCGTCCACTTCCATTTTCTCGATTTTTTTCAGGCGCAAAATGGATTTTTGGATGGTCTTAAAATTGGTAAGCATGCCCCCCAGCCAGCGGTTGTTCACAAAATACATTCCGCAGCGTTTGGCCTCACGTTCAATGGCGGCCTGGGCCTGTTTTTTTGTTCCGACAAACAAAACAGATTTGCCGGCAAGGACTGTTTTGCGTACGGCTTCATACGCTTCTTTGATTGATAAAATTGTTTTTTGAAGATCTATAATATGTATTCCGTTTCTCTCCGCAAAGATAAAACGTTTCATTCGTGGATCCCATCTTTTGGTCTGATGCCCGAAATGTACACCTGACTCCAAGAGGTTCTTCATTGTAACTACAGCCAATTTATCCTCCTTTTATTGATCACAATAAAACTAAAAAGATTTAAAAAAGATCTAAAATATCTTGTTTTATCCAATAATAGTTTATAGTCATACCAGGAATATGATTTTATTTCAAGCGGTTATAAAAGGATAATTGTTTTCCTTTAACAGCGTGTAAAAGGTTTCCAGGGGCAGGCCTACCACATTACTGTAAGAACCTTTGATCCATTCGATAAAAAAGCTCCCCTGCTCCTGTATTCGATATGCCCCCGCCGCGCCGGACCATTCGCCGGATTCCAGGTAAAAATGTATTTCCGCGTCGGACATACGGCGGAATTTTACTTCGGTTGTACACATCCGGGTGACGATGCTTTTGTCCTTCTCCGCCAAAAGCGCTATACCCGTGTGTACGCGATGGATTCTGCCCTGCAGCAGTCGTAAAATCTGCTCCGCCTCTTCGATGCTGTCCGGTTTTCCTACACATTTGCCGGAGATTTCAATCATGGTGTCCGCGCCCACAATCCAGCGTGGGGATTCCTGTTTGAATATATTTACGATGGCCTGCACTTTCTTTACGGCAATCTCCTGCACAACCTCCTTGGCGGAAGTCTCCGTATAGATGTCTTCGTTGATATTCGGGTGAATGACGGTAAAAGGAACCTTTGCCTTTTGTAGTAAATCTCTCCGACGCGGAGAACCCGATGCTAATATTATTGGTACCATATGCCTTTATAAAACCTTAAACAGTAATATTCCGCTTATCGCCCCCAAAATGGTTCCCAGGTTGGCGCGCACGTAGACGGCAATCACGTACAGATTGAATCCAACCGGTTCTTTCATTGTGAACGATAGGCTGCTTCCCATGGAAGCCAACAGTCTTTCAATTATCTCCCACCCCAAACTTCCTATGACCATCCCCAGGCATAAAAAACCGACCAGGACAGGAAAATTCTTCTTCTTTAAATCCATACAATTTTCAAGAATTATAGCCATAGTTTTTTTTGTGTCAAGTAGTATGAGCAATTGACATGTACGCGCGGAATGACTATGCTGGTGCGGTAGGGCAATTAGCTCAGCTGGATAGAGCGTTGGCCTCCGGAGCCAAAGGTCGCAGGTTCGAATCCTGTATTGCCCAATAAAAAGAACCTCAGCAATAATAGGTAATCTCGGTGTTTCCCACACTTATTGTATCATTGTTGTTTAATTCGACGTTTTTATTGGGAACCAGTCTGTTATTATTGATAAAAGTACCGTTTGTGCTGTGAATATCCCGGATAAAACCCTTGCCCTGGTGAAATGTTATTACGGCATGAAACTTGGATACCTTTTCATCCAGAATGATCACCGCATTGTGTTTGTCTCTTCCGATGCCGAAAGCCTTGTTTGAAAGCTGTTTGCTTTTATTGTGCGCTTCAAGACGTGGAATTCTTCCGGCATAGATGCTTGCGCTTTTGCTGACCGTAAGCTCATCATCGGGATTGTGAAAAACGGTCTGTTCTTTAAAAGGATCAGGACTTGCCATAGGCTTCTTACCATACATAATAAGAGATGGTATAGCGGATTTCAACTAAAATTGATATTTTTAACGGAATAGTGTAGAATTTGAGAATACCGCATTACAAAGAAAACCGGCGGAGGAGAGGCAAATGGGGACATTAGACACTATAATAGACAGGCTGCATGAGTATCTAAAAAAGCAGGGATTACCGCTATTCACCGCCCGGCCCGCCAATGTAATCCAACTCTATGAGTTGGCACTGCGCTCGGTCTGGGAGATACCGGACAAAGAGCGGCGCGAGGCCGTTGCCGGGGAGATTACGGTCTTCCTAAAAAAATACATCGGCGGAAAAAAAATGGAAGAGCTTTTTTCTCAAATTACTCAAAAACTTGATGCGCAACATGCGAGCCGTCAGAAACAGGAAGAAAAAACGGTCAGGGAAAAACATGCGAACACCCCCGGTTATGTTCCCTCTTTTGAGGAATTGTTTCCCGAAGACAAGGGGAGATAAATAAAGGCTTCATACACCGCGAGGCCTGTACAAATAGCAAAAAAAATATTACTGTTAGCCACAATGGAAATAGAAAAGCGTGTGAATCCCGGTATAGACTCAATCAAACCCTATGAACCCGGCAAATCTGTATTTGAGGCAGGTTTGGAACAGCAGGGGGTTGATTTTATCAAAATGGCCTCAAATGAGAATCCCCTCGGGGTAAGCCCCAAGGCACTCGCCGCTATCAAGGAAAATGCGCACCTATGTTACGCGTATCCCGAGGTCAGCTGTGCCCGGCTGCGCACCGCCTTGGCAAAGGAGTTCGATCTACCGCCGGATATGTTTATCGTGGGAAACGGGGCGGACGGAATTATTTACGCATTAGGATTGGCACTTGTCAATCAGGATGATGAGGCTGTTATCCCCGGCATAACCTTTCCCTATTACGAGATTGTGGTGAGGGCCATGCGCGGCAGGGTGGTGCAGAGTACTATGCGTGGTTTCGCGATTGACCTTGACGACATCCTGGCCAGACTGACACCGAAAACAAAGCTTATCTGGATCAGTAATCCCAACAATCCCACGGGCTGCTTAATCCCACGGGATGAGTTTGCCCGGTTTTACGAACAGGTGCCTGATAATGTGTTTGTGGTGCATGATGAGGTGTACGCTGATTTTGCTCCGCCCGAGCAGATGCCTGATACGCGCGCGCTGCTGAAGCAGGGAAGGGCTAATCTGGTACTTATGCGCAGTTTTTCCAAGATTTACGGTCTTGCCGGGATACGCCTGGGATTCGGTATGGCCGATCCGGAATTAATTAAGATACTCTATAAGGTACGGCCTCCCTTTGATGTTTCCGTATTGGCCGAGATCGCGGGATGTGCCGCGCTTTGCGACAGGGAATTCTACGCAGAAACCCTAAACGTCAATGCCCGCGGCAAAGCCTATCTGTACGGCGAACTGCAGGCCCTGGGCCTGGACTACATTCCTTCGGCCACAAATTTTATTGTTCTCGATACCAAAAGGGACTGCCGCGCTGTAGCGCGGCAACTGCAGCAAAAGGGGATCATCATCCGGCCCGCCGATACTTATGGAATGCCGACATGCATACGGGTGACCATCGGCAGCGAAAAACAAAACCGGCGTTTTGTAGACGCGCTGAAACAGGTATTGGGATAATGTTGGGGCGGGTTTTAATCGGATTTATAGTAGTATGCGTTCTTTTTTTATCCGGGTGTTCGGACAGCCCTCCCTCGATCATACGGATTTCCTGGCAGGTCATTCTCTTTAATAATCGCGAGACCACGTACGGGTACCAGAAACTGAGTCTGTTTGTTCAGATTACCGATGAGGACGGCGTCAAGGATATCGGCTCGCTCTATCTGATTAATGACGATAAAGAGCTTTTTTGGGGGGTGGACAAGGAGTCCTGGCAGATGATTACCAAGGGTAGTGAAACCTGGATAGGGACCAATGCCATCACCATGCCGGGCGGTGAGCCGTTTCCTACCGGAAAGTACCGGGTGTATCTTGAGGACCTCAGCGGACAGAGCGATGAAACCAGTATTTATATTAACAACGATAATGTGGCTACGTCCCAAACCACAACCCCGGAAAGTTATACGACGGGAGACACCATATATGTGCGGGGTTCTTATGACAATTACGAGCTCTGGGTATATGATCAGAGCAATCACTTTATTGCGGCCTTTCCGGTGGATGAACAGGGGATAAAAACAGAGGTGATTGCCAACCGTCAACCGGAGCTGAACAACGCCTTTACCTACTATGTGTATTGTCCCGCCAAAAACAATGCGTTCGGCATTTTAACCGGACCGTATTTTTATACGAACACCACCAATAAAAACCAGTAACCTTCCGGCCCCGGTATTCTTTTGGAAAAACCGTCATTGAAAAAATATAAGTGGTAACGCCGCATTGTTTTTTTATTCTCCCAGCGGGATAATAAGCCATGCCGAGGGATCGGCCATTTCCCGGGCAATCATGCCCAGGGCCACGGTAGCGGTGAGTTCCGCAAACACGTACTTTTTGGAACGAAAGGTAAGCACCGCGCCGGGGGCATCAACGGCTATGCCCACCGCACTGTGCTTAAAGCGGCCGGAGACAAGCAGGACGGCGTCGAACTTCATCTGTTTCAGCAGAATCAGAAACAGCACGGCGCGGGAATCGCAATCACCGGCATGACCCAGCAGGGCTTCCAAGGGGGGGGTCATATTACTGATGCTCTTGCGTTCCCGGTAGACAAAAGACTGAATCCATGATAACAGCACGGCGGCCTGTTCGGTTCTGTTTGGCGCCGCCTTTGCCAGATACGCGGAAAGTTTTTCAGACAGCTCGCTGAAACGGCCGTAATTGTCGCGGTAGATGATCCGGTAGAACCTGGCCCAGGCTGCATTGTTTACCGTGGGATACGTGCTTAAAATTCGAGCCTCCCGGTTTATAACCACGTCGGTGGCCTCGATTTCATTTTTGTCATAGTGAAACGTGATAAATTTTTCTTTAAAGGGGATGGTGGCCGTTACCTGTGTCTTCCCGGGGAACCCGTAGTAGAACTGGCTGATGGGTCCGGGATCACGCCTGTTTTGCGCATCCACGGCAAAGGAGTCCAGGCAGGAAAGCAGGAAGTCGTGCATTTTAGCGTACTCCGTCACCTGGGCAAAGCACATAAGGACAAAATCATACTTTTTACCATTGATAAAAACAAAGTACCCGCGGGAATTATAGCTTTTTGTGGAGAATGAAAGGTCGGCCAGGTATGCCTCCATCCCGGAATAGGTGAAGGCCGCACCGTCGCCCTGGGCGTGGAGCTGCATGCGGATAAACCCCAGCATTTCATCCGCATTATTGAAATAATCCGCCGGGAAACTGAACAGTTGAAAAATCGTGGTGTGACCCGGGTCAACATAGGACACGGCCGCGGTATCACGGGTGTCAAGCTCTTGCCACCCCGCGGGAAGATCAAGGTAGTACCCCTTGTCCGCGGCATGGATCTCTTTTGCCTGCAGAGACAGGCAACACAAGCCCAGGCTTAAGACGATCAAAAGGTTTTTCATGCTTCCTGCTTATCCCCTGGCATAACCTGCCGCTGAAAGTTTTTGGGAAATGAGGTCGGCCTCCGCCGCCGCATTCAGATCTGCGGGCCTGAAACTCTTGCCGGTTATGGTTTCAAAAGCCGTAATATACAACCAGGCAACCTGTGTGCGGATTTCATCCGGGATGTGCGGTATTTCTCCGTCTCCCATATAACCCTGATCCATCAGCCACTGGCGCAGATATTCTTTATCCAGTTTACGTTGTTTTTCACCCCCGGCAAACAGGTCTTCATACGTATCCGCATACCAGTACCTGCTGGAATCGGGGGTGTGGATCTCATCGATCAGGATCAACTCCCCGTTATACAGCCCGAACTCGTATTTCGTGTCCACAAGAATGAGTCCCTGCGCGGCCGCAAGCTCGGTACCCCTGGCAAACAGCTCCAGTGCCTTGGTTTCAACCTGTTCCCAGATTCGTTTTTCCACAAGGCCTTGGGCGACGATCTCTTTTCCCGAGATGGGCAGATCATGCGTACCGCGCTCGGCCTTGGTAGACGGAGTAAAGAGCGGCGTTTCAAAACGCTGGTTAAAGCGCATACCGTGCGGGAGGGTTATTCCTGATACGGGATTCCCTTTTTGGTAATCTCTCCAAGCAGACCCGGTAAGGTACCCCCTGACCACCACTTCCACCGGCAGTACCTTGCTTTTTTTTACCAGTACGGTACGGGGAGAAAGCTCCTCAAGCAGGTGATTCTGCAGAATGTCCGCCGTGTGGGTAAACCAATAGAGTGAAACCTGGTTCAGTACCTGTCCCTTGCAGGGAATGGTAGTCAAAACCCGGTCAAAAGCCGAGATTCTGTCTGTGGTACAGATCACCATGTGCTGCCCCAGATCAATAATGTCGCGAACCTTTCCTTGCTGTACAGAAGCCGGGGGGAAAGTGGCCGGATTGAGGGCTTTCAGAGTATGGGGTAAATAGGCTGTCAGGTCCTGTTTGTTCATTCTTTCAAGTCTGACCTTTTGGTGATTATCTGGGAAATAAGGCCGTATTCCTGCGCGTCCGCCGCGTTCATCCAGAAGTCCCGGTCCGTATCCTTTTCCACCTTTTTCAGCGGATTGCCGGTTTCGTCGGCGATCAGCTGGTTTATTTTCCCACGGAGTTTCTCCAGTTGGCGGGCATGAATCTCGATTTCAGTGGCCACCCCGCGGATACCGCTTAACGGTTGGTGAATCAGGTAATGTGAATTGGGGAGCGCCACACGTTGTTCCTTGGGCGCGGCAAGCAGGATGATGGCCGCCGCACTGGCAACCAGACCCATCCCGATGGTAAACACCTTCGGTTTGACAAAACGGATCATATCAAAGATGGCAAAACCCGCGTCCGCGTCACCGCCGGGAGAGTCGATAAAGATTTTTATCGGGTTTTCCCCCTCATCTTCCAGCAGGAGGATCTGGCGGATGATACGCTCGGCCAGGGCTTTGTTGATCTCACCGGACAAAAGAATCGTCCTGGTTTTCAGCAGCTGTTGAACGAGAATAGCCTCATGGCTGTTTTCGCCCTCTTCATTATTTTCTTCATCATCTAGGTAAATTGGTTCATATTTCATAGACTTATAATATATACTTTTCTGCGATCCGGCAATAAAAAAAAAGGCCAGGGATAAAATCCCCTGGCCTCTCGCTGCTTCTGTCCTCTACTCTGTAACTAGAGGTTGTGGGGCAGAAGAACTCCCATAAAACCAGTATATATCTTAATCCCTAGATTTCCCTTCTGTCAAGAACGAAGATCCGATTTCTAAAGAATTTTCTTTATTTTTTACATTGCGGTTGCCGCTCTTTCCTGTTACTATGTGCCTACCAAACGCAAAAGGAGAAGAGAATGAAGGCGCAGTGTGCAATAATCGGGGGAAGCGGGCTGGAAGATTTTGAGAGCGGCAAAACCGTCGGTAAGGTGGACATTCCCACACCTTTTGGAATGCCGTCCGACATAATTACCCTGGTAGATATCGGCGGGATTGTTACGGCGTTTCTGCCTCGTCACGGGCTGGGTCATCGGATTCTTCCCAATGACGTACCGTCCAAGGCTAATATCTGGGCGTTAAAAAGCCTTGGTGTCAAGACCATACTGGCGGTGAGTGCGGTCGGTTCCCTACACGAGGAGTATAAACCCGGTGATTTTGTGATCTGTGACGGAATCATAGACAGAACCCACGGCAGGAACAAGAGCTATTTCGGGGACGGAGTAGTGGGCCATGTCGGATACGCGGATCCCTTTTGCCCGGAGGTAAGTGCGGTCTTGCGGAAGGTGATGCAGGGGCAGAAGGAGCCCTTTCACCCCAACGGCACTGTTCTTTGTATGCAGGGACCTCCCTTTTCAACCCGGCAGGAGAGTTTTCTCTTCAAAGACTGGGGTGCCCATATCATCGGCATGACCGCCCTGCCCGAGGCGCAACTGGCGCGGGAAGCCGAGATTTGCTATGCCGGGGTGGGAATTGTCACCGATTATGACTGCTGGCGCGAGAAGGAAGAGGATGTGACGGTTGAAATGGTAATCAAAATGATGCAGCAGAAAATTTCCGCTTTAAAATCGATGATACCGACCTTTACGGTCGAAATGAATAAAATAGGGGATTGTGCCTGCAGGCACGCGGCCGCGAGCGCACTGATGACCGATCAGTCCCTGATTCCCTATGAGACAAAACGAAGACTAAACCTTTTTTACGGTAAATACTGGCAAAAATAAGGCTATAAACGCAGATCGGAAAGCTTAACCGGAAATCCGCTTGTTTTTGCGGCCCGGAGGGTATTGTTTTTCTCCCTGATAAACAAGCCCTCCGCACCCGGATGGTTTTCGATAAAGTCCTTTGCTTTCTCCGGGCCCAGCACAAAGGCGGCGGTTGCCAGGGCGTCCGCCTCCGCGCAGGTGTCGGCAATGACGGTGACGGAAACAAGTCCCGACGCGGGATATCCCGTAGACGGATCTATGATATGATGATACCGTTGGCCATTGCGGAAAAAAAAGCGTTCATAATCACCCGAGGTGACCACGGCCTTGTTTTTTTGTGAGGTATCGATAGACAACACACACATAAAATCAGGATCGCCCTTGCCTTCGGTATAACGTGGGTGCCTGATGGCGATCTTCCAGGGACTGCCGTCCGGTTTGCTCCCCACCAGCAGCAGGTCTCCTCCCGCGTCGATAAGATAGTTTGTATAGCCTTTTGCGCCCAACCGTCCGGAAAGAAAATCAACCACCGCTCCCTTGGCGATCCCCCCCAAATCCAGACCCATACCGGCCTGCAGGTGTACGGTATTGTCCGGATCAATGCGGACCTTTTTATAGTTCACCAGGGGCATGGCCTTTTTTATTTCCGCAAGCGGCGGCAGCCTGCCGCCCTCATCAAAATCCCACAGTTTCAGCAACGGCAGAATAGTGGGATCAAAGGCTCCGTTGCTGTCATGCGCGATTTTGAGCGCCAGCTTCAGCACCCGCACCAGATAGGGCGGCAGTTTGCTTGTACCGGTACGGTTGAGCAGGTATATCGGAGTGCCCGGCAGGCGGTGGTTATACTCCCGTGCCCTCTTGGCAACCTGCCGCTCGATATCCGGCCAGTCTGGGGCCTCACCCGCATAGATATCGACACTCATGTAGGTGGACATGGTAGTGAACGTTTTTTTATATAACGAGAATGATTCCCGGCAGTCGGAAAAAGAGAATAACACCGGCAGAATGAGAAAGAGTAATAATGAAACGGGTATTCTTGTACGCATGAATCAGATGATAACAGTAGCGTAATCGAATAATATTTGCAAGGGTCCCGGCACAGCGATTCTAAATTTGGACCAGTTGTATCATAGTAGATGTGTAAATACCTATAAATACGCCTTCTGATTGGATAAATTTAGAATTGCCTGTGCCAAATTCAAAAAAGCGCAATGCTGAATGTTTACATTATGGATTTAAATGTTTATAGTAAGTTTACATGCGAATGTACGGAAAATACGCGCTTATAGCCGTAACTCTTTTTTTTATTCTGTTCAATCTGATTTCTCTTTCCGGACTGAGTGAATCCGCTTTTACCGAACCATCGTTTTTATTGCGTGTTACAGGCATTCTATATATTCTCGTGCTTTCTCTCATAAAAAAATCCGTCCGTACCTTCAAAAAAGCAGTCAGAAGTCCCCCGCTTTCATAGACAATTCTCTTACACTGACAAATTTATTATTACTCAAATAGTACCAAAAAAAGGATTGGATATGAAAGACAACATTAAAAATACCTTAAATACCAGTGACCGGCTTTATTATGCTCTGGGCAGGTTTAAGGGCATTGGTATTGAGACCGGGCTTAAGCCGTATCTTCATCTGGTAAAGGACATAAAAAGCTATAACTACAAAAAATCCTCGCGGGAAGAATTAAAAACGCGAATCGATATTGTTAAAGCAAAGGTCCGGGGAGGAATACGCCCGGACATCCTGCTTGCGGAGGTGTATGCCGTGGTAGCCGAGGTCTGCCGCCGAATGCTTGCAATATCTCCCTATACCGAGCAGCTTATCGGTGCCGTCGCACTGGCCCGGGGAAAGCTGGCCCAGATGCAAAACGGGGAAGGGAAAACCCTTGTCGCGGTGTTTCCCGCGGTTCTTTACTCACTCTGCGGCATGGGGGTACATATTCTTACGGCCAATGACTACCTGGCCAAACGAGACTCACTTTGGATGAAGCCGGTCTATACATATTTGGGAATCACCTGTTCATACATTCAGGAGCGTATGTCGCCGGTCCGGAGAAGACAGGCATACATGGCTGACGTCACCTACCTGACCGCGGAACAGGGTGGATTCGATCTGCTGCGAGACGACCGGTGCCGGCAAAAAAATGGCTTTATACAAAGGAAGCTGCATCTGGCGATTGTGGATGAAGCCGATTTCATAATGATCGACCAGGCCCGGTTTCCCCTGGTGACAGCGGGACAAACGGAAAACGTGCCGTATGATCCGTATGCGATAGAGACCGTTTTAAAGAAATTAAAATTCCGGACAGACTTCCTGATCAACGAACGCGAACATCATATTCATCTTACCCCGGCAGGTGAACGCAAGGTGTTGGATCTTCTGCTCAGGCAAGGTAGTAATACCGGAAAAAGACCGGAGCTTTTGGCGGCTGTTCATGTCGCCTTATATGCGCATTATATTCTGCAGCGGGACGTGGATTATATTGTAAAAAGAGGAAAAATTGTCCCCGTCGATGAGGTGACGGGACGGGCGGCTTTCCAAAAGCATTGGCCGTACGGCATCGGACGCGCGTTACAGGCCAAAGAGGGACTTGCCCTTGAACCTCTGGACAGGATATTGGGAGCCATTACCATACAGAACTACCTTAAGCTGTATCCCTTGCTCTGCGCCATGACCGCAACGGCCGTGCCCGTGGCCGGGGAGTTGGCAAGGGATTACGGACTTCATATCGTCATCATTCCGCCTCACCGTCCGGTGCGTAGGATCGATTTACCGGACCTGGTGTTCGCCAATAGAAAAGCGAAAACATCAGCCATCATTGCCGAGATCGGGCGCGTTCACCGTACAGGACAACCGATCCTTGTCGGAACCGCGTCGGTGAAGGAATCCGAAAAAATAGCTGCGCTTTTAAAACACCGTGGTGTTTTGTGCCGTACACTGAATGCCAAAAATCCGCGGGGACAGGCCGAACTGTTGGCCGGCGCCGGTGCTCCGGGCGCTGTTACCGTTTCCACCCATATGGCGGGCAGGGGTACGGACATCAAGCTGGGAGGAAAAAACGGAGCGCACAAAGAATCGGTCTTAGGCCTCGGTGGTCTGTATGTTATCGGAACAAGCCGCCATTACAGCGCTCGTGTTGATAATCAACTGCGCGGCCGCTGCGGCAGACACGGGGAACCCGGTGTATCGCGTTTTTTTGTCAGTTTGCAGGACACAATGATCTCCAGGTACGGAATACAGGAGTTTATACCGCGAAAGCTTTTTTCGAATTCCCTTAGCCGTCCCGTTGCTCATCCGAAAGCAGCCAGAGAAATTGTACGCGCACAGAGCATTATCGAAGACCAACATGCGTATATGCGCAACACGCTGCGGCGTTATTCCCTGCTGATCGAACTGGAGCGTCGTCAGGTACAATGTATCAGGTCCCGTGCGATTTTGCGCAACAGTCTTGCGGACAACGTCTTATTATTTTGTATCGATAATTTCTGGGCCGATCACCTGGCTTTTGCGGAATACATAAAGCAGGGCATGCATCTGTACGCTATTGCCCGTGATGAACCTTTGCTGGTTTTTATACGGCAGGTAAGTGACCATTTTGTGAAGGGGTTGGAACAGGCATATAAAAAAACGGAACGGATGCTGCGAGCACAAAAAGCAGACGATAAAAATAATAGTTGTTTATGGAATCAGACTCGTCCCGGGGACGTACGGGCATACGTCATTAATGATTTTCCGCTGCCCATATATAAAGTGAAAAGAACAACCGACAAAGAACTGGCATTTCTCCTTTTCCGGAATATCCAAGCTTTTTTGAAAAGATGCGGCAGCGTTGTCGGAAAAATAATAAAGCAACTGAAAAAATATAAAAAGGCAGAGTCATGACGGGTATGCGAACAGCGGCGCTCTATTTGACACATAAGATGATTTGCAGGTAACATACCGTAGCAAAACAACATTTGCAGTTTTTTAGGAGACAATGAGATGAAATCCGCGTTTATCGAGTTAATCGGCAGACCGTCCACGGGAAAGTCCTCTTTAATAAATAAAATCTGTGGTCATAAGGTATCGATCATCTCATCCGTACCGCAGACAACCAGGAATAAAATCCGTGGGATTTACACCGAACCGCGCGGCCAGCTTGTATTCGTGGACACACCGGGTTTTCACAGTTCGGAAAGAAAGTTCAACCTGCATCTGAAGGAACTGGCGCTTTCCGAGTTGCATGAGGTCGACCTTATTCTTTATATGGTTGACGTAACCCGGCAGGCGGGTGAAGAGGAACAGTCCCTGATCTCATTGCTGAAGGCTTTCACGGGGCGGCTGGTTATCGCTTTGAATAAAACCGATATTGTCCCGAATTACCTTGAGGAGATGGAGACCCTGTTGTCCTCGCAGCTTGGGAGTGCCCCGCTTGTCAGGCTTTCCTGTGTCACGGGCAGCGGGGTGGATGATCTCCTTTCACTTCTGTTCGATAAGGCGCCGGACGGTGATTTTTTTTATCCGCCGGACTATTATACGGATCAACCGCCGGAGTTTCGGATTTCAGAAATCATTCGGGAAAAGGTAATACTCAATACGAAACAGGAACTGCCCCACGCCGTGTATATAGAAATCGCGGATCTGGAGATGCGGGAACAGGAGAACACACTTTGGGTAAGGGGATTTGTCTGCGTGGAAAGGGAATCACAAAAGGGTATTGTGATCGGACGAGAAGGAAAGGTAATCAAACGAATTATAGAGCAGGCCGCGGATGAGCTTGCCCCCTTGTTCCCGTACCGGCTGGATCTGGATTTTCGGGTGAGGGTCCGTGGCAGGTGGAAGAAGAATGATGCCCTGTTAAAAAAGCTCTTAGGTTGATATGATCCGCGGCGGCGCATTGTCCGGTACGCGGCCGAGGGGCAGGGGTGCCGCTGTCCTCCAAAGTAAGTCAGGGGGCTGTCCGTTTTACCCGGCCGGGGGTCAGGGGTGCCGGTGTTCCACCGTCCCGTCTTCCAGACCGATAAAGACGTGATTGACCGTACGGCAGAACAGCCCGGATTCAACCACACCGGGAATGGTGCTGATTTCTTTTTCCAGACTGACGGGATCAGGGATGCTTTCAAATTTGCTGTCAAGCAGGACATTCCCGCGTTCGGTATATACCGGCCCGGCAAAATGCGTGGCCGGGCGCATGGTGACCTCGGCCCCCATGTTCCGCAGGGTTTTACCGACAACGGTCAGGGCCGCGGGAACCACCTCAATGGGCAGACTTTGCTTAATACCCAGACAATCGACCAGTTTACTGTAGTCCGCAACAACGGCGAACTGTGTGGATGCATAGGCGGTAATCTTTTCCGTCAACAGTGCGCCCCCGTGTCCCTTGATCAACCGGTAACGTGGGTCGATCTCATCCGCGCCGTCAATGGTCAGATCAAGTCGGCCGTCTACCTGGGGGTTCATCAGAGAGGTAACGGCCATGCCGGAGGAGAGGCATTCCAACTCGGTTTGCAGGCTGGTGGTGACAATAGTAAGACTCTTTAATTTTCCTTCCCGCTGCAGTTCGGCCACCCGGTGGACCATATGGATTGCGGTGCTGCCGGTGCCCAGACCGATTTTCATCCCGCTTTTGATAAGTGTGTCTACCGCTTTGTCGGCTATGCTTTTCTTTAGTTGTGTTTTGTCCATAGTTATTATTGTTAAAATCGTATTTTATACATTTGGTGATAGAAGTTATATACGTGCTTCTGGCTGTCCCCGCTTTTGGCGTGAGCGACATTCCCCGGAGTGGAATCGATTACCCCGGCACAAAGCGGCCAGCACCTGTTTATGAACAACTCCAGTTCGTTGTCGTCGATCAGGCGCTTAAGATCATTACTTTTTAACAGTCCGGACTGCCGTAAACGGTATACTTTATCAAAAAAGGAAAAGATCACCTGTCTGCTTTTATCGATCTCTTTCTCAACCTTTCTGCTGTTACGGTTGGCCAAGAAGGTTTTCACATAATCATATCCGTGTTTGCGGCAGGTGTCATAATAATTGATCAGGTTTTTCCTTGCCACAATGTTCTTTTCCGTGTAGCGTGAGTCCAGGAGATCATTCATCATTCCGGCCCGCAAAGCCTTTTTCGCCTGCTTGGAACTGTTATAGGCCGCGATGGTGGCAAAAGCAGCGAATAGCGAGATAAGCAGTACCAAAGATAAAAAGATATTGGTGGTATCGGAAAAAAACATTTGAATATTGTAAAGCATATCATTTAAAAACTGCATCACTCATTCTCACCTTTTTTGTTCGGATTTCAGTTTAAGTATCGGCAAATTCAGCCAAAGAGAAAACACCGCGCCATAAAAAAAACCTGTTATTCACTATGAGCATTCTTTCCGTACGGCTGCAATAACGGCAGTATCTTGTCCCTGCCGATGGTGAGGATAAAACCCGCCAGGCGCGGGCCCATCTCTTTGTCGATTAAAATCCGGTATAATACCTTGAAGAAATCCTTTGGTTCCAGTCCGTTGTCCTGGGCGAGTGTGTAGATGGCTTCGGACAGGCTTTTTTCGGAAAGGGAGGCAAACTCTCGTGCCAAAAGCGTATAAAGCCCGGCGACCGCTCCGGCCTGCGAGTCCGTCAAGGTGATGACCTGCCGCGGGTCCTTACGCAGGCGGAAGCGAAACTCCCCGGGTGCGTAACCCACAATCCAGTTCCAGGCGCAGCGGGCCCGGGTGCGCAGGCGCTCATCCGTTTCACCGGGAACGGCCGCGAGCGCCGCTTCGATATCCCCCTCATTAATCTGCAGCAGGTTGCAGAGGTGCCGCAGGGGTATCTGGGCGGGCAGCTTTGCCGGTACCTTGTCTACCTGGGAGAGCTCATAGATGCGTTTTTCTTTTTGCCGGCGTTTTTCTCCCACCTCTTCGGCCCCGAAGTAAATGCGTTCGCACTTGTCATAGTCTTCGTAAATCTTTAACACGTCCAGGTCGAAGGAGACGGCAAACTCACTGTTCGGCCGCGTGCCGGCGAACAGGTAGCGCACAATCTCAGGTTGATAGATTTCCAGCACGTCACCCAGGCTGATGACGTTTCCGCTGGATGAGGAAATTTTCCCGCCGCCGCCCTTTATGCGGATAAAATCATATTTAAAGGTAACCGGCGCTTCATAGTCAAAAACCCGGGAGACAATTTGGCTCGCCGTATCAAAACTCCCTCCGGCCGAATGATGTTCCTTGCCGCCCGGCTCAAAGTCCACCTTTTCATACTGCCAGCGCATGGGAAAATCCACGCGCCAGAAGAGTTTGGCCGTTCGGGCCTGCCGCAGGTCCAAAGTCTCGCTGTTTCCGCAGGATGTACAGCTGTAACTGAAGCCGTATTCGCCGTCCCAATC